>WNGF01000318.1_pt1 | contig 114974 bp, 108 predicted proteins | sample 5400641 | NCBI WGS metagenome assembly WNGF01 (sample SAMN13153371, study PRJNA577476) | soil metagenome | isolation source: 80 cm soil or saprolite under grassland replicate 2 | place: USA:California | collected 2016-06-15 | reverse complement strand
CTCGACATCGAGGTAGATGCGCAGGTCGCCGCAGGCAAGGTCGCGGACGCGGCGCCGCTTGCGGTCGTACCACCCGCGTTGCACGCGCCCGCAGGTCCCACAGGCCGTTTTTTTGACCGGCGGCTGAGGGTGAGCACGCGGGCGTGCGGGTCACCGAAGATCCCCACGACCGTCGGACTCGGTCGGAATCCCGCAAAGCGATACGTGTCCCACAGCCGGCGCGGTCGTCGCGATGTTGGCATGCCCGTATCATGCCCGATTCTTGCGCCCCTTCCCCAACGCTTCCGACCGCTGCCAGAGCGGATTCCCGCACCCTCAGCCCCCTCTTTTCACCCACTCACTTCCACGAAGAGCCACTAAACTAATGGGCGGTGCGAGCTTCTCTCCCCTCGGAGACTACGGAATCACACCGCCAGACTCGGGGTCCGGTCCCGGCGTGATGACATCACGCCGGGCGCGAGCGACGCGCGTCACTGGATGGCGTGGCTCGTTCCGTCGCCTGTGACCCGATCCGTCCCACTCGGACGCACTGGTGAATTGACTCCCGCGGAACCTTCGGGATCTGGCGCAAGCCTACGCAGGCCGTCGGGCGGTGGTCGGGGGGACGATGCCGTTCAGGCGGAGATAGACGACCAGCTGTCCGTGGTGATTGCGAACCTGATAGACCGGCCCCTGCCAGAACGTGAAGCGGGTGACCATCCGGTTCCCGAATGGGAATTGCACTTGTTCGAGCAGCTGGGCATCGGTCAGCGAGCCAAGCATCTCCTGTCCCGTCTGAAGCGTTTGCTTTAGGAGAGCGATGACTTCCGCCTTCGTCATGGCCGGGTGCGGGTGCCCTGACTGGCTCTTGATTCCCTTTGCGGTGTCGATATAGCGTTGCACAGTGCCTGCGACATGCACCAACTGCTCGCGAAACGTCGAGATCTCCGGCGTCGGTTTGTACGCATACTTCTCCTCGGGCATCGCTTCGGCGATGTCGATGATCTCGGTCGTGGCCCGCTGCCAGGTCGCCACAAGCTCCTTGACCAGACTTGGCGACGTGCCTTGCGCAAAGACCGAAGGCGCAGCGGCCGCGACGGTGGCCATGGCGCCGCAGAACAACAGGCAAGCGTAGATGACGTTTTTCATGTTCGCCTCCCCATCGAGTCATTCCGACACATTAACTGCAGTCCCCATCACGCGGCCCGTGCAGGGGGGGTCCAGGTATCGATCGTCCCTTGGGTAAGCGCCAGGCGCCGTCCGATCCGGTGATCCTGATCCTGCGCCAGGGCCGTCGTCAAGGGCCGTGTGAGCCGTCATCGACACAGCCGCCGGTAGAGTGCTTCGTAGCGCGGCACGATGATCTCGGCGGAGAACCGTTCACGCGCGCGAGCCTGCGCGGCCCTGCCGAGGGCGCCCCGCCGTGTCTTGTCGTGGATCAAGCCCTCGAGCGCGCTGGCAAGTGCAGCGACGTCGCCGAACGGAACCAGCAGGCCGCTCCGATTGTCTTCGACCACCTCTGGGATCCCGCCAACGCGGGTCGAGACGCTCGGGCAGCCGAAACACATGGCTTCGAGGATGCTCAGACAAAAACTCTCCGTTTCAGAGGTGAACAATCCGATGTCGGCGACCTGAAGGTAGTCCTCGATGTCGTTGACCTTCTCGCGGACGATCACGCGATCAGCCAGGCCGAGCCGCCGCACGTGTTCGGCGAACGGCGCGAACGGTTCCCCCGCGAGAATGAGGAGCTTGAAGGCGTCGCGTGGGCGAACGCGAGCGACGGTCTCCAGCAAGAGATCGATGCGCTTCCCCGGGCGAAGATTGGAGGAGTGGACAACGACGACTTCACTTCCGAGGCCGAGTTCGCGGCGCACCTCTTCGCCCGAGCGGCGCGGCGGGTGCGGGGCGAAAAAATTGTGGATGACCTCGATTGAGCCATCGAAGTCGAACACCCGCTGGGTCTCCCGCTTCAGAGACTCGGACACCGCCGTGACCGCGTCCGAACAGGTCAGGGCGTGCCGGATGGCCGGAGCGTAACCTGGATCATGGCCAAGCAGCGTCGTGTCCGTGCCGTGCAACGTCGTGACCACGCGAGGCTGTTGTTGCCGCGGGAGCATCGATCTGGCGAGGATTGCGGCCGTCGCGTGCGGCACGGCATAGTGCACATGAAGCACGTCCAACCGATGATCGCGACTCACTTCGGCCATGCGCACTGAGAGCGGCAAGGTGTAGTCGGGAAATTTGAACAGCCCGTAGTCGTTGATCACGACGGGATGGAAATACAGCCGTGGCCCGTCCGTAGGCAGACGAAACGGCCGCTCGTAGCTAATGAAATGCACTTCGTGTCCCCGGCCGGCCAGGTCCTCCCCCAGCGCGGTCGCCAGAACGCCACTCCCTCCAACGGACGGATAGCAGGTGATGCCGATTCGAAGAGTCTCGCCGGCAGCCATGTCAAAAACCATGCGCGCCGCGGCCCAGTCCCGAGAGCGAGCTGAAGACGAGCGGGTCGGCCGGGAACAGCGCTGTGGCGTACTCCACCGCCGCGCCGAGTCCGTGGAGCCGCGCCCGGGTGAGCTGCACTTCGACGTAGTTGCGGGCGCTGGTTTGAGAAGCATGCGCCTCCATCGCAGCGACCCACGCGGCGACGATCTCCGGTCTGGAGATGTCGATGAGCACCGGCGAGATGTTGTCCGGTTCGGCTTCGCGCGTCAGCGCATAGAACAGCAATTGCGCAATCCGGTGGGGCGGCGACCCTGTCAATTCCCGTACGCCGCCGAAACGCGCCAGCCGTGATGCGTCGCATACGAGTCGCCCCAGCCGCGAATGATCGGGATGCTGGTTCTCGACGGAGCTCGGGGCGAGGACGATGCCCGGCCGCACCCGGCGCAGAACGCCAGCCAGCGTGATGGCATGAGCCGCCCGGACTTCGAGGTGGGAGTCTCCATCGAGCTCGACGAACTCGATCGTCGCGCCGAGTAGCGCCGCGGCTCGCTGCGCTTCAGCGACCCGTTGCTCGGGCTGACCGTGCGTCGCCGCTTCGCCTCGTGAGCACACGACGAAATGCGCCGCACGCCCGGCGCGCGTCTCCTGTGCGATGACGCCGCCGCAGCCGAACTCGATGTCATCAGGATGCGCGCCGAAGGCCAGCACCGGCGGCGTGTCAGGGAGGGAGTTCGGTGTAGGCTTCATCGGATCGATCGATCTCGTCCCGGCGGACAAAGGTGATTTCCGGCGCTTCATCCCGGCGAAGATAGGCTTGCTCGCCCGCGCCGGTCACGTAATGGGTGCACTGCACGACGGACTGCATCCAGCGAAACCGAGTGTCCCGCGCGGGGCTGATCTGCTCCTTGGCGAAGGCGGTCGCCGCCACCGTCAGGAAGGAGTTGCCGCCCGCGTGCAGTTGGAGTGTCCCGTCGCGCATACGCGCACGGACGATCTCGCCTTCGTACGGCACGTCCACGAAGAAGTCGCTCACCTCGGCCGCGCTGCGCCGCAACGCCGGATCGCTCGAGCGCGCCACGTGAATCCCTTCAAGCAACCCCATGCGGCGATACATCTCCAGGCAGAAGTCCGCCACCGTCTCCGCCGACGCCTTCCGGAACAGGTCGATCAAGCGGCCGTCCACGTAATTGGGCAACTGACGCAGGGTCCTGGCGTGCCATTCGGGATCAATGCGCTTCACGTAGAGCGGTGAGAACTTTCGCTGAAGCTTGCTGCCGACCGCGAAGTTGAGTGCGGCGGATTCTCCGGTCGTGCGATGGCGCAGAATCGTTCGCGTCTCGCGCGGGTCATGGTCGCTGTCATGGTAGAAGAACACGATGCATCCGCCCATCTGTGCTCGCAATCGGCGCGCCGTGTGAATCTTGGCGACGAGAAAGCGCCGCGGAAAGAAGCCGCAGGGCTGCTGGCCGAACGCAATGATCGGCTCCACGCTCATGCTGCACCGCGGGCATCAGTGGAGGCGCGCGGCCCCAGGACCAGCTGCAGCAGCAGGCTGAAGGCGATGCACGCCGCGCAGCCGATGAGGTTGTACCAGAGATAACCGATGTTGAGGGAAAAGAACATCACGATCACGACGGCCTGGGCGGCCACGGCCGCGAAGAAGACCGCACTGCCGCCCAACCGCCGGAAGAAAAACGCCACGAGAAAGATCCCGAGCACGACACCATAGAAAATGGAGCCGAGGATATTGATCGCCTCGATCAAGTTCTCGGCAAAGCCGACGAACAGCGCGAACGCCACGGCGACGAGGCCCCACAGGGCCGTGAACCGCTTCGCCACTCGCACGTTGCGCGCCTCGTCGGCAGCGGCGAGCGGACGGAAATGCCGCCAGACATCGATCGTGGTCGTCGTGCCCAGCGCGTTGAGCTCGGCCGCTAAGGAAGACAGCGCCGCGGCGAAGATCACCGCGATGAGCAGCCCGACCGCACCGTGCGGAAGCTCGGTCAGGATGAAGGTTATGAAGACGTAATCGGAGTCCTTCACCTTGGCGCGCGGATCGGCCGCCGTGAGCGCGGCTTTGGCCTCGGAGCGAACGGCGTCGGTCCGGCGATTGGCCTCGACCATGGTAGCGCGGGCGGTGGATTCCACGGCGCCGTCGGCGGACGCGCGAGCGTGGAGCCAGGCGCGGATGGCCGTTTGTGTGTCCGCGACGGCGATGGCATGTCGCTCTTCGAGGGCAAGAAATCTGGCGCCCGCCGCACCTCGCACGTGATGCTGCCACTCGGATTGGTTGAAGAACACCGGCGGATGTTCGAACTGATAAAAGACGAACAGCAGCGCGCCGAGCAAGAGGATGAAGAACTGCATCGGAACCTTCAGGAGGGCATTGAACATCAGGCCGAGGCGATCGTCGCGCAACGAGGCGCCGCCAATGTAGCGCTGCACCTGCGATTGGTCGGTACCGAAATACGAGAGCGAGAGAAACAACCCGCCGAACAGCCCGGCCCACAGCGTGTAGCGCCGGCTCGGATCGAGGGACACATCCACCGCATTCAATTTGCCCAGGGCGCCGGCAATGTGCGCGGCGCCACTGAACCCGAGCCCCTCGGGCAGCTTGCCCAGCAACACGAGCAAGGCCGTCACCATGCCGCCGAAGATCACCGCCATCTGCCACTTCTGGGTCAGGCTGACCGCTTCGCTGCCGCCCGTGACGGTGTACATGATGACGAGCAGTCCGGTGAACACGACGATGAGATCCAGGCGCCAGCCCAGCACCGTGGAGAGAATGATGGCGGGCGCGTAGATGGTCACTCCCGAGGCAAACCCGCGTTGTAGCAGAAAGAGTCCCGCGCCGAGCAGACGCGTCTTCTCGTCGAAGCGCCGGCCCAGAAACTCGTAGGCGGTATACACGCCGAGCCGACGGTACATGGGCAGAAACACGGCGCACACGATGATGAGCGCGAGCGGCAACCCGAAATAGTTCTGCACGAAGCCGATGCCGCTTTCGAAGCCCTGTCCCGGGATCGAGAGAAAGGTAATCGCGCTCGCTTGCGTGGCCATCACGGACAGGCCAATCGTGCCCCAGCCAGTGGACCGGCTGCCCTTGAGGTACGTGTTGAGGCTCCGAATGTGGCGCGTGCGCCAAAAACCGTACGCGGCGATGCCGACCATGGTGCCGAGCAACACCACCCAATCGGCGACGTTCACGAGAAGATCCGGGTGAACGCCGCCAGCAGGACCACCACAAGGACGAACCACCCGAACACGAACAGGTACACGCCGCGCCACGTGCGGAACCCAGGCAGGCCGGGCGGCTCGGCATCGGATCGCTGGTCGGGCAGCGGCGGTCGGGTCACTTGCCTAAGGAGACGAGATTCGCAAACAGCCGATACGCTCCGGGCACTCCTTCAGGCAGTTGCCGAAACCATGCGAGGCCGGTGTACACGAGATAACCCTTCCCGTGCCGTGCCACGAGCAGGCCGCCTCGGAGCGGCGTCTCCCCGGGATCGCCGGACGCGAGAATTGCGGTGAAGCGTTCGTCCCACTGATCGGGAAAATACAGGCCGCGCTCCTGCACCCAGCCTTCGAAATCCGCTGGGGTGATGTGATTCGGGGTGGTCAAGACCGGATGATCAGGCGCCAGGAACGCCACCGGCGCATGTTCGTCCGTTACGCGGTCTCGCGAAATGCGCACGTGGAAGGGCGCCAGCCAGTTCGCACCCAGACCGTCGAGAGTGTTGTACTGTGCGATGACATTTCCGCCTGCCTCAACATACGCGAACAGCGCCGGCAAACGTTCGGCGAGATCCCTCCGGGTATTGAAGGCACGGATGCCGATGACCACGGCATCGAAAGGACGCAGCGTCTCGGGGGTCAGATCGGCGCCGGTCAACTCGGTGACAGCATAACCCATGCGCTCCAAGCATCCAGCCACGTCGTCGCCCGCGCCCGGCAGGTAGCCGACTCGACGCCCTCGAATCGCTAGGTTGAGGGAAACAGCTTTCAGGCTCGCGGCGGGTTGGAGAAGCTGGAACGGAATGTGGTCGTAGCGAATCTCGATGCGCTGATGATTGAAGCGTCGGCCATTGATCTCCACGCTGGCCTCGAGGCGTGCCGTGGCGAGCTGGGCCGGTGCCGTGACGGTGAAGCGGAACCGGGCGTGCTCTCCTGCTTCGGCCAGACGAAATGGTTGTGAGACGGGGATGATCGTCCAGCCGGCCGGCGCCTCCAGCTGCACCGTGCCGGTGACGCTCGCGCGCGCGGCGGTGAGCTCGACCGTCACCGGGCGCGCGCCGCCGGGCACGAAAAGCTCCACACTCGACGCGAAACGAAGTGACACCGGCGGGATGACGTCCAAGCGGCGGCGCATGCCCGCGTTCGCAGGATCCGACACTGCCGGCACCGGTTCCCCCGCAATTACCAGGGACTGACCGCCAACTTCAAAGACGTACTCGATCGGAAAGGCTGGCGGATTCTCGGGACGGCCGATGAGAGAAGGGTCATCGACGTGAAACAAGCCGGCCGTGCCTTCCTTGCGCAACCAGTACGGCTGGCTTGGCGGCGTCGTGGCGGGCAGGATTTGGGTCGCGTGACGAAAGACCGGGTGGTTCGCGCGCAGCTCGAGCATCTTCGTGGCCGCGCGGTGAATGCTCGGGTAACGCACCGCCGTCCAACGAACAGGGATGCGAGATCGCACGACGGCAGTGTGACGCATCTTCAGCGTCTCGCCGGGCACGGCCTCGGGTCGATCCACCACGGTCTCCACCTCGAGACCGATGCAGGCCTGGATGATCCGGTCCAGTTGCTGGCGTTTGTCGCTGACGACGGGGTCCACGGGCAACGCGGAAACCAGGCGGCGGATCGCCAGCAAGGCGGGCACGCTGGCCGCCGGGTCGTCCGGCTTGAACCGCGCGATCCCCTCCTCGGTCAATCGCCCAATCTCCGCGCCACCCGGCACGCGGTTCCACGTCGTGTCCACTCCGTCGAGGATGTCGTGGATTGCGGGCTCGCCACCGAGCGTCAGGAAGAGCTCGGTCCTCCGCCAGCCGCCCGGCGGCTCGCCCACGTCGAAGCCCTGCGTCTTGTGCATGGCTCGGCTGCGGGCGGCGATCGAGGGAAACGATTCGCCCAGCACCGGGTCGTTGCCATCGACCTCGATCTGCACGGCGCCTGCCCGGTCGCCACCGGCGGCGTCGGCTCCTCCACCGCGCATGCCGATGTTGTGGAGAATGCGTTTGGGTTGCCACGGGGTCAGCTCGCCGAGCTGTTCGGGAAATGCCTGGAGGTCGCCAGCGAGCTTGAAGGCTTCGACGGCGAGGACGGTGGACGCGGTGTGATGGCCGTGAGTGTTCCCGGGCTGCGGAGAGAAACGCGTCATGATCACGTCCGGCCGGAACGAGCGAATCACGCGGACGACGTCGGCCAGGACCGCCTGCCGCTCCCAGATCCTCAGCGTTTCCTGGTAGTCCTTGGAGAACCCGAAGTCCTTCGCCCGCGTGAAATACTGCCGTCCCCCGTCCAGACGTCGCGCGGCGAGCAGTTCCTGAGTGCGCGCCACGCCCAGTGGCTCGCCCAGCTGGGAGCCGCGCACGTTCTGGCCGCCGTCGCCGCGCGTGAGCGAGAGATAGGCCGTCCGGTATCCACGACCGCGCGCCAGGTAGGTGATCACCTGCGTGTTCTCATCGTCCGGATGCGCCGCGATGTAGAGCACGCTGCCCATCGTGTTGAAGCTGCGCATTTGCTGGAGGATCGCGGGACCGGTCGGAAGCTCAGCGGCTCGACTGACACCGGAGGTGCCGGCCAGCAAGCTTGCGCCGAGGGCCAGCCCAACCACCTGGCGGGTGCGCCTGGCCGGCCCTCCTGACGACGTCGTCGTTTTCATGTGTGCCGCCCTCGGTGACGCACGGCGATCTTGTATCACAAGTGTGGGGCATCGGATAGGAGGTCCTCGCCCTCCTGGCCCGCTCGGGCGCCCCCGCGCCGCCCGGCTCCACCCCACCCGCGCCCGCCACCAATCTTGGGAATGAAAGTGCGGGCCTTGGAGGTAGGAACCCCGGGCGAGCTAAAAGAGACGTTCAGAGCGATCGTCAGGGAGCGGCCAGGAGCGCTTCTCGTGATGGCGAATCGTCTTTTCTTGTACAATCGCCAGCGCATCATGGACTTCGCTACTAAACAGGGCCTGCCCGGGGTGCATGCGTACCGCGAATTGGTCGAGACAGGCGGGTTGATATCCTTTGGCCGAGCTACCCGGGTATGCACAGACGAGCCGCCTACTGCGTGGACAGAATCCTGAAAGGTGCGAAGCCCGCCGACCTGCCCGCGGAGCAGCCGACGAAGTGTGAGCTGGTCATCAACCAATACCGATCGTCACCGGCCCAGGCAACGCCGCATAGAACTCTTCGATTGCACTCCCGTCGTGAGCGAGCTGGCGCTCACTCACCTCTCCAGTACCGATGTCCAGCACGGCCACCTGCTGCATGCGCGTGGGCAGGTCGCATCCCACGACTGTCATGGCGTCGGCCTCCTTTCGGAGAGCGCTGGCGCTCATGGCGAGCATAGCAACAGCGCGAGACCGTTCTCATGACATCAGTGATGGACCGGCGGACGTTCATCGGAAGCATGGTTGGTGCCGTCCTCTCCGCGCCGCTCGTCATCGAGGCGCAGCAGACAGGGAAGGTCCCACGGATCGGTTTCTTGTTCTACGGCTCCCCCGGACCCTCGCCAGAACTCGACGCCTTCCGGCAGGGGTTGCGTGAGCTCGGTTACATCGAGGGGCAGAACATTGCCATCGAGGTCCGATTCGCAAACGGGCGGGTAGGGCAACTGCCCGAACTTGCGGCCAAGCTAGTCCGTCTCAAGCTCGACGTCATCGTCACCCCAGGTACGCCAGCGTCTATGGCCGCCAAGCAGGCGACCAGCACGATTCCCATCGTCTTCGCGGGCGTTGCCGATGCGGTTGGCGCCGGGCTCGTCGCCAACTTCGCGCGCCCGGGTGGGAACATCACGGGGTTGACAAGCATCAGCGCCGAGTTAGGCGGGAAACGGTTGGAGCTCCTGAAGGAAGTTGCCCCCAAGGCTTCCCGCGTGGCGGTCCTCTATAATCCGGCCGACCGATCCAATGTGCTGGTATTGAAGGAGTTGCAGGAGTCGGCCCCGGCACTGGGCCTCACACTGCAACCGCTCCAGTTGCGAGGACCTGGCGAGTTCGAGGGCGCCTTTGCCGCGATGACCCGAGAGCGCGCTCACGCGCTGTTCGGGGCGGCGGGTGTTCTGACCACGGAGCACCGAAAAGCCCTCGTGGATCTCGCTGCCAAGAGTCGGATCCCGGCGATGTGGGGCGAGCGCCAGTTTGTGGAGGCCGGCGGCCTCTTGTCGTACGCGGTGAACTTTTACGACCAGTTACGCCGGGCCGCCATCTACGTGGACAAGATCCTCAAAGGGGCCAAGCCGGGCGACTTGCCCGTCGAGCAGCCGACGATGTTCGATTTGGTCATCAACCTCAAGACTGCCAAGGCGCTCCGCCTGACGATTCCGCAGTCCCTGCTGCAGCGGGCGAACGAGATTATCCAATAGTGAACCAGCGAACCTTCCTCAGCACGATGGCTGTCGGCGTTCTCGTCGCGCCGCTCGCGTACCCCGCCGGAGACAGCGCAGCCGATCACACACTCGAAGACCGCGACGATCTGGGCTTTATTGTCTCGGCGGAAGACCGGTCGACTGCCACGACACGAACTCGAGCCCGGACGGCCGCTTCGCCCAGATGGCGGTGAAGCGAAGCGGCACGGTGCGATCCTGGCCGCCCGACGTCACCTCGTACACCGCGGTGCCGGTGATGATCGCGAGGCAGCCATAGGTACGCGTCTTCACGTCGCTGTTCGGAGTCATCGTGCGGTACGTCGTGCGCCCCGAGCGCATGCCGTCGATGTACTTCGCCTTGTCGTCGGTCGCGCCGGAGGAATGGTTGTATGTGAGGTCGTTGCCGAACATCTTCTCCATCGCCGCGAAGTCGCGACGATGAAAGGACACAAGAATGCCGAGTATTGAACACCACGGTGCTTCCATCCACTACGAGGAGTTCGGCCGGGGGTTCCCCATCCTCACGTTCGCGCCGGCGGGCCTGCAGTCGGTCATCGATGTCTGGAGCCGTCCCTCCGCTCCCGTGAACCCCATCACCGAGTTCGCAGCAGACTTCCGGGTGATCGCGATGGATCAGCGCAACGCCGGCGGCCGGTCCCGCGCTCCCATCACGGCGCAGGACGGCTGGCACACCTACGCGGACGACCACATCGCCGTGCTCGATCACCTGCGGATCGACCGGTGCCACTTGTACGGCCAGTGCATCGGTGGGTCCTTCATCACGAGCCTGCTGAAGGCTCAGCCCCAGCGCATCGCGTGCGCCGTGCTCGCGCAGCCCATCGGGCGGGTGGGTGCCATGGCGCCTGGTCGCTCCGCCAGATTCGACGCGTGGGTCGAGACCATCAAGGACCACCCGGAGGCGACCAAGCAGGTGCTGGATGCGTTCCACCAAAACCTATACGGTCCCGGCTTCGCCTACAGCGTGGACCGCGCCTTCGTGTCGAGCTGCGAGACGCCGTGCCTGGTGCTGGCGGGCAACGATGAGGCGCACCCGTTCGCGATCTCCGAGGAGATCGCGAAGCTGCTCCCCAACTGCGAGTTCATCCCGGAGTGGAAGGAAGGCGCAGCGCTGGCAGCGGCGAAGGTCCGTATCAAGCACTTCCTTGCTGAGCATACTCCCGTTCGAGCATAGCCCGGGTACAGCCGAGATACGGGGCCGCGCGTATTTCGCCAGCGCCGCGCGCATGCGGGCCGGTGCTATGCCGTACACGTGGTCGGGCCGCAGTACAAAGCGGACCGACGGCCTCCCACCGATCCCCAACACTGAGCTGTTCCGCGGGCGCGGAACATACGGGTTCCAGAGGCACCTCCTTTCTCCCGGGATGCGGCGAGAATCTGCGAAGACAGGCGCTCGGTCAATCGGGCTCAACGGGCCGGCTAGGGGGCCCGTGACGGCACGAAAGGCAGCCCAGAACGCCATGCCCACCAGGATCTTGGGCCTCGGGCCACGATGCGGGCATGCCCGCGAAGAGCTGCGACTGCCGTGAAGGAATCGTTTGGTCAACTGCAACCCTGGCTGTCATAATGGGAGGCCAAAGTCGTGGCCCTGTCGGCGGGATCGACTCGCGGAGCTCTTCCACGTCCCCATTCACGGCCGGCAATGGAGCCGGCGCTGGCTTCACAGGCGGGAGGCCGCAGATGCTGAGATGTCTCGCCGGACACATCCCCTGGCATGGCCACGACGCCAGGTCGCACCGTAGCTGAGAGTCACCATGGCAGGATCCACAGACTGGAACAGCCGCCTCGCGCACGTCCTCATTGAAGCCTCACCGGATGCCCTGGTCGCCATCACCGAGGACACGCGAATCCTCTTCTGGAACCAGGGAGCCGAGAACATCTTCGGCTACTCCCGTCACGAGGCGGTGGGCCAATCGCTGTTCGATCTGATCGTCCAGCCTGAGCGAGCCGAAGAGGCCCGGCGCTTCCTCGCCGAGACCATCGAGACGGGCGCCGCCACCGCCGAGGCTATCCGCAGGCGGAAGGACGGCACGCTCGTCCATGTCGATGTGTCGAGCAAGGTTGTCCGTGACGAGGCGGGCCAGGTCGAGTGCATCGTCAAGAGCCACAAGGACGTCACCGTGATCCGGAGCCTCCACCAGGCGGCGCGGATCCAGGCGAGGTTCGGTGGCCTGCTCGAGTCTGTCCCCGACGCGATCGTGGTCGTCAATCCGCTCGGCCGCATCGTGCTCGTGAACGCGCAGACGGCGCGGCTCTTCGGCCACCGCCGCGATGAGCTGCTGGGCAAGCCGCTCGAGATCCTGGTGCCGCAGCGATTCCGGGGCAATCACGTCCGCGACCGCGCCGGGTACTTCACCGACCCGAGAACCCGCTCGATGGAGACGGACTTGCAGCTCTTCGGCCTGCGGAAGGACGGCACTGAGTTCCCGGCGGAGATCAGCCTGAGCCCACTGGAAACCGAGGATGGGATGCTCGCGATGAGCGCCATTCGCGACATCAGCGACCGCAAGCGGGCGGAGGCCCAGTTCCGGACGCTCCTCGAATCGGCCCCGGACGCCATGATCCTCGTCAATCGAGAGGGGCGGATCCTGATGGTGAATGCCCAGACCGAGCGCTTGTTCGGGTTCGCTCGGAGCGACCTCCTGGGCCAGCCCGTGGAGATGCTGGTCCCGGAGCGCCACGTCCACAAGCATCCCCAGCACCGCCGAGGCTTCTTTGCCGATCCCAGGGTTCGACCCATGGGCGCCGGCATGGAGCTCCACGGGCGACGTCGGGACGGAACCGAGTTCCCGGTGGAGATCAGCCTGAGCCCGATGGAGACGGAAGAAGGCGTGCTCGTCATGAGCGCGATCCGAGACATCACCGACCGGAAGCGGGCCCAGGAGGCCCTCGAGCAGAAGACGCGGGCGCTCGAGGCAGCCCAGGAAGAGCTCGTCCGTCGCGAGCGGCTGGCCACCATGGGGCAGCTTGCTGGGAGCGTGAGCCACGAGCTGCGCAATCCTCTGGGGGTGATCAAGAATTCCGTCTATTACCTCAAGATGGTCATGCCGGAAGACGAGCGGGTGCGCAAGCACCTGGGCATCCTCGAGCGCGAGGTGGCTACCGCCACACGCATCATTACGGGCATGCTCGACTTTGCGCGAATAACTCCGGCCAAACGGGTTCGCACCGACCTGAACGGTCTCGTGCGAGACGAGCTCGACCGGCTGCCGATCCCGGATTCGATCCAAGTGGAGCAGGACCTGGCGGAGAATCTCAGGGCGGTCATGGTCGACCCCGACCAGATTCTGCTCATCCTGAGCAACCTCATGTCCAATGCCATCCAGGCCATGCCTGAGGGCGGCGTCCTGACCGTGCGGACCCGGCCGCTCGAGGGCACCCTCGAGGTCACCGTCGCGGATACCGGAAGCGGCATCGCGCCGGACCACCTGCAGCGCATATTCGAGCCGTTGTTCACCACGAAGAGCAAGGGGATAGGCCTGGGCCTCTCGCTGGCAAAACGACTGGCCGAGGCCAATGGCGGCACCATCCGAGTCGAGAGCGCGCTCGGCCACGGGAGCCGGTTCACGGTCGAGCTCGGCCGCGAGACCGACTCATGATGCCGAGTCCGGCCAAGGTTCTGGTCGTTGACGACGATCCCGGAATGCTCGACACCCTGAGCGACGTGCTCAGCGCTACCGGATACGAGACGTCAATGGCCTCGTCGGGGCGCGCCGCCATTGCGAAGGCCAAGGCGACCAGGTTCGACCTCATCGTCATGGATGTGCAGATGCCCGGCCTCAATGGCGTGCAGACCCTTCACGCGCTACGCGCGCTCGACCCTGACCTGTCCGTCCTCATGATGACGGCGTACACGCGGGACGAGCTCGCGGCGGAATCCCAGCGGACAACCGGCTTCGAGGTGCTCTCCAAACCGCTGGACCTCGACCGCGTGCTCCCGCTCGTCAAGCGCATCGTGACCTCGCGGCCAAGCGGCCCGTCCCTGGCGACATGAGCAGCGCGGGGAACATCCTCATCATCGACGACGATCCTGGCACCTGCCAGACCATCGGCGATATCCTCGAGCTCCGTGGCTATGCCATCCAGACGGCGACCGCGGGCCGTCATGCGCTTGGAGCACTGGCGGTATATCCGGTCGATGCGGCCATCCTCGACATTCAGCTCCCCGACATGCCGGGCCTCGAGCTGATGCGGACCATCAAGGCCTCGCACCCGGGACTCGAGGTCATCGTGATCACCGGACATGCGTCCATCTCCAACGCCATCCAGGCGATCAATGGCGCCGCTTTCGCGTACCTGACCAAGCCGTTCGAGATGGAACACCTGATGATCGTGGTCGAAAAGGCGCTCGAGAAGCAGAGGCTCGAGCGCGCGCTGCGAGACTCCGAGGAACGCTATCGGCTGGTGGCCGAAAACATCCAGGACGCGATCCTCCTGATCGACCTCGAAGGTCGAATCGTGTTCACCAACCGCCGAGGCGTAGAGCTGACGGGATACGAGGGGACGGAGTACCAGAACCTTCCGATCTCTTCCCTCCTCACGTCTGAGGGCGCCGCCGAGGCGGCGGCTCGCATCGGCGGCGCCGAGTCCGGCCTCGACGTCGAGCCGTTCTTCGAGACCGAGCTCGTCAGGCGGGATGGTTCCAAGATCTGGGTCGAGGCGAACGTGGCCAATGTCCAGAAGGACGGGCAGATCTTGGGCAGGCTCGCGGTCGTGCGGGATATCTCGTCCCGCCGGCACGCGGAGGCCGCCCTCCGGGAGACGAGCCAGACGCTCCGGACGCTCATCGATGCCTCGCCGGTGGCCATCATGTCGCTCGATCTGGCGGGACGCGTCACCGTGTGGAACAGGGCGGCCGAGCGCATGTTCGGCTGGAGCGCCCGGGAAGTTCTCGGTCAGCCGTTACCGACGGTGCCGGAGGACAATTGGACGAAGTTCGAAGCGGCCGTCGCGCAGAACCGCCGAGGCGAAGCCAGTCTCTACGAGAGTCAGCGGAAGCGGAAGGACGGTTCACTCGTCAACGTGCTGACGTCGACGGCGGCGATCCTCGATAGCGAGGGTCGCGTCGCGGGCACCCTGGCCATCATCGTCGACGTCACCGAGCAGAAGCAACTCGAGGAGCAGCTACGTCAAGCCGTGAAGATGGAAGGCATCGGCCGGCTCGCCGGAGGCATCGCCCACGATTTCAACAACCTTCTCACCGTCATCGCGGGCCGCATCTATCTCCTGATGAGCCAGCTGCCGGCCGGCCATGCCATGCGTCGGGACCTCCAGCTGATCGAGCAGACCGGCGAGCGCGCGGCGACGTTGACGAAACAGCTGCTCGCCTTCAGTCGGAAGCAGATCCTCGCGCCGACCGTGCTCGATCTCAACAATGTCGTCGGCAGCATGAAGCAGCTCCTGGAGCGTGTGCTCGGCGAGGACATCGACCTCATCATCGACCTCGATCCGTCTCCTGGCCGGGTCTTGGCCGACCAGGGCCAGCTCGAGCAGGTCATCCTCAACCTGGCCATCAATGCCCGGGATGCCATGCCCGATGGCGGTCAGCTTGTCCTCGAGACGAGTAACGTGGAGGTGGACGACACGTACCTGCGGCAACACGTGGACCTGCGCCCCGGCTCCTACGTGACTCTCGCCGTCACGGACACCGGGATCGGGATGACTCCGGAAACCCTGGCGCGGATCTTCGAGCCGTTCTTCACGACCAAGGAGGTTGGCCGGGGCACCGGGCTCGGTCTCGCCACGGCATACGGCATCGTCAAGCAGAGCAACGGGCACATCACCGTCTATAGCGAGCCCGGCCACGGCACGACGTTCCGGGTCTATCTACCGAATGCTGAGGGCGACGTGGCCGCGGCCGTGGCCATCGAGACCAGCGCCCCATCGGGCACAGAGACTGTGCTGCTCGTGGAGGATGACCTCAACCTCCGAACGCTGGCACGCGAGATCCTCCAGCAGCAGGGATACATCGTGCTCGAAGCCGAAGATGCCGCGGACGCGCTCCGCATTGCCGATCAGTACGCGGGCAGCATCCATCTCGTGATCACCGATGTCGTCATGCCAAAGATGAACGGCCCGACCCTGGCGCGCGCGATCCAGGAGCACCGTCCGGATGCCAAGGTGCTCTACATGTCGGGCTACACGGACGACGCAATCGTCCGTCATGGCGTCCTGGAGCCGGGGACCCCGTTCCTGCAGAAGCCCTTCACCCCCGGGACCCTGGCGCGCAAGATACGCCAGGTGCTCGACCAGGCGAGGTGACGCTCCGGATGGTGTCACTCACTTGCCCATCGGAGAATTTCTGCTGATCTGAGGGTGTGCCCACATTTGTGCCCACCTCAGGCACACGTGACGGCACGACCGAGAGACGCTATGCGAGCCCTGGTGCTGGAACAGTTCGGCGGGCCATTCCTTGCGAAGGATGTCCCGACGCCCGCGATCGCTCCACATGAGGCGCTGGTCCGTGTGCGGAACGTGGGTGTCTGTGGCACCGACGTGAAGATTCGAGCGAACCGCATGGGTCTCGGCGTGATCCCGCTGATCATGGGCCACGAGATCGCGGGCGAAGTGGTGGAGGTGGGTAGCGAGGTGCGCGGCTTCTGCCCGGGCGACCGGGTCATCGTGAACTTCTATGTCACCTGCGGTCGTTGCCAGTTCTGTCGAGTGGGCCGTGACACCCTCTGCACTGAGGTCCGCCAGCACGGGTTCAGCCTGGATGGAGGATTCGCGGAATATCTCAAGACCCCGGGCGTCAACCTGTGCAAGGTCCCGGACCACGTTCCCCTGGAGCATGCCTGCATCCTCGGAGATGCCGTCGCGACGTCCTACCACGCGATCACCAAGCGCGCGCAGGTCCGGCCAGGCACGACGCTGGCGCTGATCGGTGTCGGTGGCGTGGGCCTTCACGCGCTGCAAATGGCAAAGTTGGCCGGCGGCTGGGTGGTCGCGGTCGACGTGAACGACGCGAGGCTCGAGCTGGCTCGCACACTCGGCGCCGATGCCGTGGTCGACGCCCGCAGCGGACCGTTCCACGAGGCGGTGCGTACGCTCACCGAGGGCCAAGGGGTCGACGTCGTGCTGGAGTTCGTGGCCAACCAGCAGACCCTGCCTTCCAGCTATCTGAGCGTGAAGCGCGCCGGTCGCTTGGTGTTCGTCGGGTACACGCCCCAGCTTCCCATGTCGGTGATGCCTCATGAGCTGGTACGGAACGAGCTGGAGATCGTCGGCTCGCGCGCGAACACCAAGCAGGAGCTCCAGGAGACGATGGATCTCGTGGCCCGCGGGCGTATCAAGCCGATCGTCGACCGGATACTTCCGCTTGCAGAGATCGAAGAGGCTTTTGACGCGCTCCGGAAAGGCTCCTCTCTCGGCCGGAACGTGCTCGCGATCTAGCAGGCGAAGCTAGGGGCTGCTGCGTGAGCCTCAGCCGCTAGGCCGCTGTGCGGCCTGGCCCTCGCGGACGCCGCGCACGGCCAAGGCGATGGCGTCCACGTCCATGGCCATGGCCATGAGCGCCACGTGCTCCTCGTAGTCGGCCGGGGAGATCTGGGCCTTGAGCGCCTTTTCGGCGACGTGATAGACGGGCAGGTCGAGCGCCACGCCGGCCAGCGCGCCGGCCCAGGATGGGTCACCGCTGGTCACGGTCAGGGCGTAGAGACGACTACTGTCCTCGGTGGGCGTGCCGAGCAGCACCACGAGGTCCTCCTTGTGGAATCGCTCCGCCACGCGCTTGATCTCGTCTTGACCTTCCAGGTCAAGGGCGCCGGCCGCTGTTCAGACGAAGCAGTAGGTCTTCTCCAGCACCACCTCGGCGCCGGCACTCCGGGCGCAGGCGGCCAGCGCCCCGCCCTGCACGCCGTCACGCTCGCCCAGCGCGATCACCTTCTTGCCCTTGAGGGTCATGGGTCCTCCACGCACCAGGGGATCAGATCGGCCACCAGGACCGCGACCGCGATCCATCGCTCCTGAGGGTAGCGTCGGGTCCCGCCCGGGTCAATGCGTCCGTGCGGATCCATCACGCGTCGTTGCGCTCGAGCAGCACCGAGAGACCATCGGCCATCTGGGTCATGCGGCCGAGGAAGAGGCTGCCCTTGGCGAGGAGCAGGACGCGGCGCAGCGGGCCCTCGCGCAGTCCGTCGAGGGCATGGCCGAGGAACGGAATGGCCGAGGCGATATGGCCCTGGGTGGGCGAGAAGCCCGGCAGCCCGTGCCGCCGCACGAAGCCGTCCACGTCGGCGGGCGCGATCTCGTTCCGGAGGACGGCGAGGCTCGCGATGACCCGGTAGTTCAGGAGCGGCACATTGCCGCTGCCGCTGGGCTCGGTCAGCTCGGGATTCTGGAGCTCGGTGGCGTACTTGTCCACGTCGGTGATCTTGAGCCCGAGCCGCTCGAGAGGCTCGACCACCAGCGCCTCGAGGATGGACTTCTGCGACGAGCCGGCCGACACCGTATGACGGCCGAGGGCGTCGAGCCGGAGGCGCGGCGAGCGCCCGTCGTCGGCAGCGACGACCATCGCCGCGCCCACCAGCACGTCCTCGAGCACGGGCTGCTGATGGAGCAGGTGCCCCTGGTACTTCATGCCGAGCTTGGCCAGCGAGCAGCCGGCCACCACGGCCACGCGCTCGAACACGCGGGAGGCCACGAGGCCGCCGGCCAGCGCGAGGGCGTGCAGGGGACCGCAGCAGAAGCCCTTGACGTCGACGCCGGTGGCGCGGGCGCAGCCCGCCTCGGCGGCCACCGCCTTGGCAAGATTACCGCCGCCGCGCTGGTAGCGGTCGCCCACGGCCTCCTCGCCGCTGTTGAGCACGTAGCCGATCGATGCCGCTTCGATGCCCTCGCCGACGAGGAGCCCGCGCAGCGCCATCGCGGCGGTCACCTTGGTCGCGAGGTTCTCGAGGAGCACGTCGGCCGAGAGCGTGGCGTCCACCTCGTGGCCCGCGGTGATGGCCCCCACCCGCCGGCCGGAGCGCAGCGTGAGCGGCAGCGCGGCCGGCGTCCCGGCCAGTCGCACCGCGATCTCGGCCTCGGCCACGCCGTCGTCGAGCCGCGCCAGATCCGCTGGCGTCACGAGAGGATGCGTGGATAGAGCGGCGCGCGCCTGGGCGACGAAGCCGCGCTCGAGGATCACCAGGTCGGAGGCGTCGGCGATCTTGAGGAGGCCGTAGAGCTCCTCCTCGGGGGCGATCTCGCCGTGAGGACCAAGGCGCTCAGCGGGTTTGCTCAGGCCGAACCACGGCCGCGGCAGGTCGTGGAGCGCGTCCGGGTGGAGGGCGCCGAGGAAGACCTGGGTGGGCGGGTAGTCGCGGGCGGCCTCGAAAGGACGCAGGGCAGCCTGGATCCGCTCCGCCACCGCGGGCTCGCGCGCGATGTCGCGGCTGGGCTTGGAGCCGTTGCACACCAGCCCCGGGGCATGGGCCAGGAAGAAGCGCACGCCGCGGATCACCGGCGAGGCGAGCGTCGTGTCCGTCATTCGATACAGGAGAGGCTGCCGAAGCCGTAGTGGTCGTCGTAGCGCCACGGGGGCGGCAGCGTCCCGGTCGTCGGCAGCGCGGAGTCCGCGCCGCCGTGCAGGCCCACGCCCGAGCCGCGGTGGATGACTTTCCGGTCCAGGCCGATCACGCGGCTCACCGGCCCGGGGTCGGCGACCTTGAGCGTCACGTTCTTGAAGAAGCTCGTGCTCACGATCGCGTCGGCCTCGGCCAGCGGCTCGAGCATGGTGGGCGCGCCGTCGGTGGCGTCGTCCTCGCTGGTGAGGAATACCGTCTTGATGCCGAGGCGCTCGCAGGCCTGGATGGTGCGCACCACCTCGATGAACTCGTTGCCGCCGGCGTCCCACGTCATCACCGCCCCCTGGGCCCCCAGCATCCTGGCGGTCTTGGCGGTCTGGTTGGCGATCATCTGCTTCTCGTGCTGGGTCGTCCACTCGGTGCGGAGCACGATCACCCCGAGGAAGTTCCAGTCCTTGCCGTGGCGCCGGAAGAGGTCGAGGAAGAGCGGATTGTTGGCCACCGTCCACGACATCGCGAAGGCCGTGCGGTAGGGGCCGGTGAGCGCTCCGTCGATGATCTCGTTGGGGTGGAGCACCCACGGCGGCGTGAGCTGGGTGAGCCCGTAGGTCGCGGTGCAGAAGGCGGTGAGCGAGCCCGACATGGCCTGCGGCGAATGGACGCCCCAGATATAGGCCACGCGCGGCAGCGCCGGGTCGCATGGCGTCAGCTCGAACGTGTCGCTCTCGGGCGGCGTGAGGCTCGCGGTGGCGCGCGCCACGTGATCGCTCACGGTCAGCGCTGCCTTGTGGACGGCGTCGTTGCGGCTCTCGTCGGACAGCGCGGGGTCGGGCTCGACCACCGCGCAGAGGAGCTGCAGGCGCTGGTAGGGATACATCTCGGCGAAGGGACCGGCCATGTCGAGGTAGGTCTCGACGAAGTCGCCGCCCGCGTCGTGCCAGTTGACGCTCGAGACTTCGACCACGCCCATCCCTGACAGCCGATGCGTGCGCCCCTCGCCCACGGTCGCGACGTCACGCCCGCAGATGCCCGGATAGCACTGCCCGGGCCCCTCTACCTTGATCCGTGGCTCGATCACGTCGCGCACGGGCCAGATCCGCACGGAGTCGCCCGGCGCGGCGAGCTCAAGAGCGGCGGTGACGAGACGCGGGTCGCGCCGCACCTCGCCGAGCACCGCCGTCCGGTCCACCGTGAGGTGACCGGCATCCCAGCGCGTGGCCGGACCGAAGCTGATGGTGCGGACCGGGAAGCTCCCCAGCTCAAGACGCATGGCTTGGCTCCTGGGTGTCCGCCGCCTGGGGATCGAAGAGGGTGGGGCCCGGCACCGCGACGGTGAGCGTCTCGAGTGCCTTCCGGACGATGCGCATGCCGTAGGCGTAGTCCTTCTCCGGCCCCAGGCTCGGATCGCCGCAGACGTGCTCGATGCGGGCGCCGCGGATCACCCGGTTGGCGCCCGTCGTCATCGCGAAGGTGTAGATGGCCGAAATCATCCCCACCGGAATTCCGACCCGCTCGATCTCCTTGGCTATCGTTGCGCCGCAACGATTGCAGGTTCCTCAGGTAGCGACGAGGAGCACCCCCTCCACCCCACCCGCCTTGAGATCCTCCGCGATCGCGCGCCCGAGCTGGCGCGCCATGGCCACCGGCGTCGAGACGCCGGGCAACGCGTACATCGACCCGTGCACCTGCCCGATCTGCCCCTTGCCCTCGAGGTCGCGCAGGAAGGAGAGGGGCAGGATATAGTTCGGGTTCCGGTTGACGATGTGGTTGAAGTAGCCGGCGTGGTAGGCCTCCCAGCGCTCCGGGGTCAGGGCCTCGAGGTCCTTCACCGAATGGCGGTGGTAGCGCGTGGCATTGGCCGCCACCTGCTTGTCCGGGTTGCCCTTGCGCACGAGACCGCCCGTCGTGACCATGGCGATGCGCGCCCGCGAGAGATCTGCGATGGGGAGGGCCGGCGTCACGCGCTCGGGGGCACGGAAAGGCACCTCGCTGACGAAGGGCCGGCCGTGGAGCTTGGCCAGCAGCATGTCGAGCGCGCGCTGGTAGCCGGGACGGCCGCGGTCCCAGACCCTGCGGGCGCCCTGGGAGATGTAGCCCTCGATCTCCGCGGGCCCGAGCGGCTCGCCGCGGCCGAGCTTGAGGGCGAGCCGCGCCAATCCCGCCACCGCCGGCTGCATGGACGTGGAGCTTTCGCCGGCGGGGGCGATGATGGCGTCCCGCCGGTGGACCAGGACACCGGGATTCTCGGGATGCATGGAGGTCACGGCCGGGAGCTCTGCGTCCCGCGCCGCGCGGCAGACCATGCCGCAGGCCAGGCCGTAGCGCCCGGAGCCGAAAGCCGGTCCCGCCACCACCACGTCGGGCGCCAGCTCGCGCAGATGCGCGACGATGGCCGCCAGCGCCGCCTCCGGGCTCTCGTTGATGAAGTTGTCGCCGCAGATCACGGTGCCCACTACCCGCGCCGCGTCGCCCAGAGCGGCCTGGAGCGCGCGGCCTGGGCCCACTGGCCCCTCCCGCACCGACACGCCGACGCCCGCCTGCTCCTCCCCGCCGATGCCGGCGAAGAACTGGTTGAGGTAGTGGGCGATACGTATCGGAGTGGTCATGGCGTGTCTCCCGTGATTGCTCGGCGGCGGCTCGCTCTCACGCTTTGCGGACGTAGCCACTGCATTTCCAGAGTCGCCCGCCTCGCCTGCGGCGGCGACTCGCCAAGCATTGTACGCCAGCCGAGGTTTCGGGGTATCTTCCTAGCTCATGAGCGACAGCGCGGATGTGTGCCCTAGATTGTGCCCAACTCGGGCTTGTGGGTTCGCTGGAGAAGCTTTCAGCGTCTCGCATGTCGCTCCGCGATTCGCGTAGCGAGGCTCTTCGAGTCGACGGTTACAGGAGGTCGCTCAGTGCCGGAGATCTGCTCAATCAGCGCCGTCACGCTTGGCACGAGCGACATGGCTCGAGCCGTGCGGTTCTATGAGGCCCTCGGCTTCTCGCTATCCTACGGGGGCGAGACAAGCGTCTTCACATCGTTCCGGGTCGGGAAGGACCACCTGAACCTCGCGAGGATGGATGATCAGCCGACTTGGACGGGTCGGGAGCGCGTCATTTTCTACGTGGACGACGTCGACGCCATGTACGCGCATGTCCTGGCGCAAGGCCTGACGCCGGAGGCGCCGCCTCGGGACGCATCGTGGGGCGAGCGCTACTTTCACCTGACCGACCTCGACGGCCACGTCCTGTCGTTCGCCCGGCCCTTAGGGCGTGGGAAAAGCTGAGGAGGACGAGGATGCGGCATGGAAGCTTGACAACGTTCCTCGTATGGAGTTGACTAAGCGTGACGGGAGTGGAGGCGCCAGTTCCCGTCTTGGCGCTGACAATGAGGGAGGTCTTATGGAGAGCACGCCACCCGGCTCACACCGCGCTGTAGGGCGCGGAGACGCCTGAAAGCGCGAAAGGTAGTGTAGCGCAGGTCTTCACACTAGATCCCGGCTCGTGCCGGGACATGCCGCAGGCCTCGGCCTGTGCGCAAGCGACTGAGCCCGAAGGCGGAGCACCGGTCCCGCCTTCGGGCTTCCGTTTTCCTGGCTGCGATTTTTTCGCCCGCCGTCGGCCCGCGTCCAGCTTCAATTCTCTTGCCGCCATCGACGCTGTTTCCTTCCACAGTCCAATTTCCCGTCGTTCTTCTTCACCTGGGAAAGTAGATCGTTGGACCATCCCTAGGGACGTCAGCGTCAGAACCGCACTTCCTGGGTCGTCGGCTAGGATCGTGGCGTAGCGACCTGGCCAGCGCTTTTCGAATTGTGGGCCATCCATCAATAACACGATCACAAGGTTAGGGCCTACCGCCCGGAGCGCGGTCTGGACAGGGTCGATTCGCGCAAGATCCTCACATACCAAAGTAGCGACGCTCGCACCATGCCGGAACACGGACAACGTACACTCGCGCGACTCAAGAGCGATTTTCTCCCACCAGAGATGTGTAGGATCCAAAGCGTCGCCGAGCTGATACCGCCGCACCTGGTCCCCATCCAGCCGCCATCTATGATGCTTTGCTTGTTCCCACGAGGTGAGGATCCTTCCGCGTTGGAATATCGCGGAGAAGACCTTGTTTAGAGGATATGGGTGGATTCGACGTGAATCGATAAAAATCCCGGATACGAACAACTCCAGATCCGTGGTACGAGCCAACTCCTCCGCTATCTCAACAATATTGGTTCCATCTAGGGCGAGCTCTGGCAAGACAAGTCCATGAACGCGCTGAACCTCGCTGCCTGCGTAATTTACAAGCTCTCTCAGAAATCTGCTGATGGCACGCGGGCGGATCCGACGATTATTCCATGATAGCCAAGTCTGCCGAAGGGAGAAAAACCTCGCCAACGCTACCTTCGAGTCCGGCGCAAAAGCATTGCCGTCGATTCGATATGGAAATGGCACGACTAGAAGATTCAACGCCTTTTCGTTGGTACTGGATCCGGGGGCTGCGTAGAGCCATCGAGTCGTGATTTCGCCTTTCGCCGGCAAGAGCGCAAGGTGATGAGATAGCGACCGAACGGTGCATCCAACTTGGGATGTCCGTACCTTGGGTTGAACGCACACTTCTGATGAAGGCACCATGAAGCACAAACTCTCGGGCAGGTATGGGAGATCATCTTCCTTACGACGCCGGCGGGTCTTAGGCCGCCCCCGGCCCGCGAAAGCTCGCGGGCGACGCACGCCGCGCTAGAATCTCCTCCCCGCCCCAGGAGGACCATCATGCCGCTTTCGCTCTATCAAGCGTCCGTTCCCGCCCTCACCAAAGTCCTGCGCAACCTTCGCCGAGGCCGCCCTGGAAGGTGAGCGCAAGCAGGTCACCGTGCTATTCGCCGATTTGAAGGGGTCAACGGAGCTGCTCGCGTGATTCACCCGGTCCGCGCCCGTTTGTTTCGGCTATGCGCGCAGGGGGTTGCGCCAGCTTCAGGTTCTTCATGATCATCTTCCCGTAGGTGAATCGGCCGATCAGATAGGCCAAGCGATTGACCTGGCGAGCGAAGAAGGGCATCGGGCGAAAAACGTCGACGATCAACACGACTCGGAGGTCGTCGCTGCGGTTGTAGACCTCATGCTCCCAGCTGTCGTCGAAGAGGATGCTCTCACCCTCCTTCCAGGTGTAATGCTGGTCCTTGATTCTGATGGACGGCGGATTGGTTGCCGGAACCTTCAGGGCAAGATGGTATCTGAGGTAACCAAGATATGGCGCACAGTGAGCTGGAACCGATTTCCCAGGATCGAGGATTGAAAAAAATGCCTGATATACATCCGGGATCTCATCTAGTATGGCGGCCGTCCTGGGACAGAATCGGCGGCTCATTTCAGGCTTTTCGCCAAGCGCGTTGAACACGAATATCTTCCAGTTCTTGCTGGGATCTGCTCCTTCGGAAATCACGTACTGGGCTCTGTCCAGGTCACCGTATCTGGGGATGCTGATTCCAGTGATCAGAAGCCCCTCCACTTCTTGTCGAATGATGGGATAGATTTCCTGCAGCCTTGATAGTTGCGGACAGGTCTTCTGGATATCGTGGAAAACGGGCCTGTCCTTTCCACCCGCGCAGCGATAAAACAGGCCATTGATGGCCGATAGTTTAATGAGCACGAAGGCGATGGGTTCCAAGGAAACACCCTCACTTGACTTTCTAATTCTTGCACGTCTAGTGTTGCGGGGCAAGAACCATGGACAAGAGGCTCAGATGACACTTCCATCGGGCTCGAACGGCAGGGAGCCCATCGCTATCATCGGCATCGGATGCCGCTTTCCGGGAGGGGTCGACGGCCCCGCGGCATTCTGGCAACTGCTGAGCAAGGGCGTGGACGCAGTGACCACAATCCCCCCGAACCGGTGGGGGATGAAGATGCACTACCATCCGGACCCGCGGCGGCCCGGGAAGACCTACACGCAGGCCGGTGGATTCCTGGACAAGCTTGACTTGCTGGACGCGGGATTCTTCGGCCTCTCGGGGAGAGAGGCGTCCCGGCTGGACCCACAACACCGGCTGCTCTTGGAGGTCGCCTGGGAGGCGCTCGAGAATGCCGGGCTGGCCGTGGAGCAGTGGGCGGGGAAGGACGTCGGCGTCTTCGTCGGAATCAGCCAGTATGATTATTTGACCCTCCAGAGCCCCGAATCTGTCAATGCCTATTCCGCCATCGGCGGGGCGCTCTGCGCCGCCCCGAACCGGATCTCCTACCTCTTCGACTTCCGCGGTCCGAGCCAGGCGACCGACACCGCCTGCTCCTCCGCGATGACGAGCTTTCACGACGCCTGCCAGAGCCTGTGGCGCGGGGAGTCCGTCCTGGCCCTGGCAGGGGGGGTGAACGCGCTCCTCTCCCCAGGGGCCTACATTGGCTTCTCCAAAGCGTCGATGCTGTCGCAGAAGGGCCGCTGCCGTGCCTTCGATGCGGACGCGGACGGCTTCGTTCGGGCGGAGGGGGCGGGGATGGTGGTGCTCAAGCCCCTGTCCCGGGCGGTCGCGGACGGGGATCCCATCTATGCCGCGGTCCTCGCTACGGGCGTCAACCAGGACGGGCGAACGAGCGGCATGTCGCTGCCCAACCAAGCGGCGCAGGAGGCGCTGCTCCGAAAGGTGTACAGCGAGGCCGGTGTTTCTCCGCGGCAGGTGCAGTACGTGGAGGCGCACGGCACGGGAACCCGTGTGGGAGACCCCATCGAGTGCGGTGCTCTCGGGAAGGTCCTGGGGCAGGAGCGTCCCGAGGAAAGCTTTCTTCGAATCGGTTCGGTTAAGACGAACATCGGCCACCTTGAGCCGGCGGCGGGGATCGCAGGACTGATCAAGCTCGCGCTCTGCCTCAGCCACCGCGCGCTGCCGGCGAGCCTCCATTTCAAAAAGCCCAACCCGGAGATTCCTTTCGACACGCTGGGTCTGAGGGTCCAGACGGAGCTCGGACCCTGGCCTCAGCCCGAGGCTCCGCTCGTGGCTGGCGTGAACTCCTTCGGGTTCGGAGGCACGAACGGGCACGCCGTATTGACGGAGTTCAAGGGCACGTGGGCCAGGCCAGCGGACCCGCGACCCGGGCAGGCGCATCTGTTCGCGATCTCCGCGAGGGGGACGGAGGCCCTCAAGGCCCTCGCCGGCCGGTACGCCGGCTGGCTCGAGGAGAACGCTTCCATCAGTCTGCGCGACCTCTGCCACAGCGCCAGCGTCCGGCGGGGTCACCTAGAGGATCGCCTGGCCATCGTGGCCTCGGACGTCGCTCAGCTGGGGGAGCAGCTGGCCGCTTTTCAAAAGCTCCAGCCGAGCGCGGCCTCGACCTCGGGCCACGCTTCCGGGCGCTGTCCCAAGCTCGCCTTCGTGTTCTGTGGAAACGGTCCGCAGTGGTGGGGCATGGGCCGGGAGCTGCTCAAGGAGGAGCCGGTATTCCGGACCGCGGTGGAGAAAGTGGACCACCTCTTTCGCTGCGCGGGCGGCTGTTCCATCCTCGAGGAGCTCTGCCGGGAAGAGTCGCAGGCCAGGATGGACCGGACGGACGTCGCGCAGCCCTGTCTCTTCGCGCTCCAGGTGGGTCTTCTCGAGTTGTGGCGGTCCTGGGGCGTCGAGCCGGATGCCACCCTGGGACACAGCGTGGGGGAGATCGCGGCGGCCTACGCGGCCGGGCGCTTGCACCTCGAGGACGCTGTCAAGGTCATTCACCATCGGAGCCGGACCCAGGAGCGAACGGCGGGCAAGGGGCGGATGGCCGCCGTGGGCGTCTCGGCGGAGGAGGCCGGGCGGCTCGTCGAGCCCTACCGGGGGCGGCTGAGCGTCGCCGGGCAGAACAGCCCCAACTCCTCCACGCTCTCCGGCGAGGCCGGCGCCCTGGGGGAGGTCCGCGCCTCGCTGGAGCGGCGCAATGTGTTCTGGCGGGACCTGCCCATCAACTACGCGTTTCACAGCGACGCAATGGACCCGATCCGCGAGGATCTCGTGGCGTCCCTGCGCGAGCTGCGCCCGACGACCGAACGCCTTCCGTTCGTCTCGACCGTGACCGGAGCGTCCCCGGACGGCAGGGATCTGGACGCCGATTACTGGTGGGACAACGTCCGGTGCCCCGTGCTCTTCGGCGCGGGGGTCGACCGGCTGATCGACGACGGTTTCCTCGTCTTTCTGGAGCTTGGCCCCCATCCCGTGCTGGCCGGTTACCTGGCCGACTGCCTCGCCGCGCGCGGCAAGGAGGGGACCCTCGTCGCCTCTCTGCGGCGCCGCGAGCCCGAGCGCGCCGCCCTTCTGGGCGCGGCCGGCAAGCTCTACGCGCGGGGCTGTTCTGTGGACTGGAGAAAGCTCTATCCGGAGGGAACCTTCCTTCCCATCCCGAACTACCCGTGGCAGCGGGAGCGCCACTGGTTCGCTGGCGAGCAGGAGCCGCCGAAGGAGCACCCCCTGCTTGGCGCTCGCGCCGACAGTCTCGAGCCCGAGTGGAGGGTCGAGCTGGACCTGGCGCGGGCACCCTACCTGGAGGACCACAAGGTCCTCGACGCCGTCGTGTTTCCCGCGGCGGGCGTCGTGGAGATGGCACTCGCGCTGGCCGCGGAGACGCTGGGGGAGGGGCCGTACGCCCTGGAGGAGATCGAGCTGCCGAGGCCGCTGGTGCTCCCGGAGTCCGAGGCCCTCTCGCTCCGCACCGTCTTCTCCCCGGAGGACGGCCGGTTCGAGATTCGCAAGGAGGGTGAGAGCCGCGAGCTCCCCCACGTGCGGGGACAGCTGCACAGGCGCGGAGGGCCGCTGGCGGCGCTGCCGTCTTTCGAAGAGCTGCGGCACCGCTGTCCCAAGCCGTTCACGCAGACGGAGTTCTACGAGGCCGCCCTGGCTCGGCGCATCAACTACGGCCCCCGTTTTCAGGGCTTGCGAAAGGTCTGGGGCGGCGCGGACGAGGCGGTCGGCGAGGTCGAGCTCTCTGAGCGCCTCCTGCCGGACCTCTCGACCTATCGCCTCCACCCGGCCTTGCTCGACTCGTGCTTCCAGCTGACCTTGGCCGCGCAGCTGGGGTCCAGACACGAGAAGGACCTCCGGACCTTCGTGCCGGTCAAGATCAAGAGATTCTCCTACTACCGCGCTCCGGGCCGGACGGTGACCGCCCGCACCCTGATCGTCGAGCGAGGAGAAGACGCCATAACCGTGGATTGCCTCCTGTGGGATGCGGCCGGGAGTGTCGTGGCTGAGATCGAGGGGCTACGGGGGCAGGCCATGCGGCTCGGCGCCGTGGAGGGCTCGAGCGACTGCCTTTATCGTTACCAGTGGACGTACCAGCCTCGCGACGATGGTGGAGAGCTTTCTCGCACGGACCTTCCCGACCCCAGGGAAATCGCGCGCGGGCTGGGCAGCCTCTCTCAACGGCTCTCGCAGCGCTACGGGGAGATACACACGCTCTCTTCGTCGGCAGACAGGATCTGCACTGCCTACATCGTTGAGGCCTTCGCGCAGCTCGGATGGGAGATGTCGAAAGGCCAGGCCATCGCCCCGGACGTCCTGAGGAAGCGGCTGGGCGTGGTCTCCGAGCATGCACGTCTCTTCGGCCGCCTGCTAGAGATCTTGGAGCACGACGGGTTCCTGTTGCGTTCGGCGCACGGATGGACCGTGGCGAGAAAGCCACGCCTGCCTGAGGCGGCCGCGATGTGGAAGGCCCTCGCCGGCCGATTGACGGAAAGCCACGCTTCAACGACTCTCCTGCAGCGTTGCGGGTCCAGGTTGGCTCGACTGCTCCGCGGCGAGGCGAATTCGCTCGAGGTTCTGTTTCCGCAAGGGCAGTCGACCCTCCTGGAACACCTCTACGACACCGATCCCACTTGGTTGCCGTTCAACGTCCTCGTTCAGGCCGCCTTCGGGCAGATCGCCGTCGGACTGCCCCGGAGCCGGCCGCTGCGCATCCTGGAGGTCGGCGCCGGCACGGGCGGTGTCACTTCCTGGGTGCTACCCGTCCTTCCGGAAGACCGGACCGACTACCTGTACACGGACGTGAGCAGGCTTCCCGTTCATGAAGTACGCGACGCTGGACATCGAAAGGGACCCGGCGGAGCAGGGAATCCCGGTGCATGCCTTCGACGTGGTCCTCGCGGCCGATGTCCTTCACGCCACGCGGGATCTCGGCCGGACCCTCGAGAACGTCAAGAGGCTCTTAAAGCCCCAAGGCTTCCTGGTGTTGATGGAGATCACCCAGAAACCGCGCTGGTTGGATCTCACATTCGGTCTGCTCAAGGGCTGGTGGCTGTTCGAGGACCTCGAGCGCCGGCCGAGCCACCCCCTGCTCGGCCGCCCGCAATGGCTGAATCTCCTCTCGTCGAGCGGCTTCGTCTCGACGGCCTTGCTTCCCCCGGAAGGGATGGCCCCCCACCTGGGACATTCGGTCCTTCTGGCGTCCGTCCGGGAGCTCGACACTGCCTCTGCGGCGGCGGAGGAGAGAGTCGCGCCGGATCCGGAAGAGGCCGCCTGGCTTCTCTTCGCGGACGGGGGAGGGGTGGGCGATGGGGTCCGGACGAAGCTCCTGGAACAGGGAAGCCGCGTGGTGGTCGTCCGCCCCGGGCGCCGATTCCGTCGGCTTGGGCCGGACCTCTACGAGCTCGCCCCAGGCCGAAGAAGCGAGCTGGGCTTGCTTCTCCGGCGGATCAAGGAATCTTCACCCGGACTGAGAGGAGTCGTCCATCTCTGGAGCCTGGACTCGAGATCGGATGACCCTTCAACGGAGGAGCTAGTCAAGGCGCAGAGGCTCGGCTGCCTCTCGGTGATCAAGCTTGTCCAGGCTCTTTCGAAGGCGCGTTTCGGCACAAGCCTGCCGCGCCTGTGGCTCGTCACGCGCGGAGCCCAGGGTCTGGAGGGGGAGCGGCTCGCGCTCGCCCAGGCCCCACTGTGGGGAGTGGGACGCGTTCTGATGAACGAGCACCCGGAACTTCGGACCACGCTCGTGGACCTGGGCGGGCCCGACGACGCGGTGGAGAAGGAGAGCCGCGGCTTGCTCTTGGAGCTTCGGTCGGAATCGTCCGGACCGGTCTGGCCGCAAGAGTTGCTCCTCCGGGGCGAAGCTCGCTACGCCGGCCAGCTCGTGCGGGCGGCGCCTTCCGCCGTGGCAGGCAACAAAGGATGGGGCGCGAGGGACAACTTCGCGCTGGAGATACCCCACTCGGGCGTGCTCGATGATCTCCGGCTCCGAGCACATCCCCGCGGCCGGCCCGGGCCGGGGGAGCTGGAGGTCGAGGTCGTGGCGGCGGGGCTGAACTTCCGGGACCTCATGCTGACTTCGGGTCTCCTGTCCGGCGAGGCGGTCGAGGGGGGCTACGCGGGCCGCTCCATCGGCCTCGAGTATGCCGGAAGGGTGGTGGCGATCGGACGGGGCGTGAAGGGGTTCCGCATCGGGGACGAGGTCATGGGCAGCGGAAAGTCCTGCTTCGCCCGGTTCGTCACAGTTCGCGCGAAGCTGGGGCTCAAGAAGCCCGCCTCGATGAGCTTCGAGGACGCCGTCACGCTCCCCGTCGCCTTCGCCACAGCCTCCTACGCCCTGGAGCATATGGGCAGGCTCCGGCGAGGAGAGCGGGTGCTCATCCATGGGGCGGCGGGGGGAGTCGGCCTCGCCGCGATCCAGATCGTCCAGCGCGCCGGGGGGGAAGTGTTCGCCACCGCTGGCAGTGAGGAGAAGAGGGACTACCTGAGGGCCATCGGGGTAACGCACGTGATGGACTCTCGGACGCTGGAGTTCGCCGACGAGATCCGCAGGCTGACGGGGGGCGAGGGGGTGCACCTGGTCCTGAACTGTCTCTCGGGCGATTTCATCTCCAGGAGCCTGGGCGTTCTGCGGCCATTCGGACGGTTTCTGGAACTGGGCAAGCGGGACATGATCGAGAACTCCCGCCTCGGTCTGAGAGCCTTTCGCAACAACCTCTCGTACTACGGGATCGACATAGACCAGATGTTTGTCGGGGAACCGGACATGATCCGAGACCTCCTCCGGAGCGTGATTGGCCGCTTGGCCAGGGGGGAGCACCGTTCCCTTCCTCACCGGGTCTTTCCGGTTTCGCGGGCGGTGGAGGCCTTCCGGCACCTGCAGCAGTCCCGGCACATCGGGAAGGTCGTGCTCTCCATCGAGGACCGGTGCGTCAAGTTCGAGCGACCGCTCGAGGAGCCGCCGCGGTTCTCCGCAAAGGCCACCTACCTCATCACCGGCGGACTTGGCGGCTTCGGGCTGGCGACCGCCCAGTGGATGGCGGATCACGGGGCGATGCACTTGGTCCTCGTCGGCAGGAGAGGCGCGGCCACACCGGAAGCGGGGGCGGGAGTCCTTGCCCTGCGCGGGAAGGGAGTGCGCGTGTCGGCGGCCCGGGCCGACGTGACGAAGGAGCAGGACGTGGCTCGGCTCCTGGCCGGGATCCGCAAGAAGGGCCCTCCCCTGCGGGGAATCGTCCATGCGGCGATGGTTCTTGACGACAAGGTCGTGCTGCGGATGGACGAGGAGAACCTCTGGAAGGCGCTGCGCCCCAAGCTCCTGGGCGCCTGGCATCTCGATCGGATGACCCGGGAGACCCCGCTCGACTTCTTCGTCATGTACTCCTCGAGCGTCTCGATCTTGGGAAACCCGGGGCAGGCGAATTACGCCGCGGCCAACGCCTTCCTGGACAGCCTCGCCTCCCATCGCGCTAGGCGCGGGAGGCCGGCCCTGACCGTGAGTTGGGGTGCGATCGGGGAGGTCGGCTATGTTGCCCGACACCGGCGGATAGGCAAGAGTCTCACCGGCCACGGGGTCGAATTGCTGAGACCGGGCTCGGCCCTCCGGATCCTCGGCGGGCTCCTTCACGAGGACTGGCCCCAGGTCGGCGTGATGCAGATGGACTGGAAGCTGATCAGCGAGGCCTTCGGGGATCGGCTCGCCAAGCTCTCTCGGCTCGTCAAGCCGGGCGCCCCGAAGGCCGTCTCGGGGGAGGAGCCCGGAAGGTTCCTGACTCTACTGAAGGGCGCGCCTCCGGAAAAAGGCCTCGAGCTCGTGCTCGGCCGGCTGGTGGAGCACATGAGCCGGGTCCTCCGGGTGCCGGACGAGCGCGTGGATCGCGAAAAGGCGGTCACGGCCCTGGGACTCGACTCGCTGATGGCGGTCGAGCTACGGCAGAGGGTCCTTTCGGATTTCGGCGTCGAGCTGTCGGTCATGGAGGTGCTCCATGGGAGCACGCTCGCCGAGCTGGCCCAATCCGTCCACCGCACGCTGGAGAGTAAGGGGCGCCAGCATCGAGGAAGCCGCCCTCGAGCGCGCCCGGCCTAGAGACGGATGGCCTTCTTGCGGAACCGCGTGACCAAGCTCTGGGGCAAAGTTGCTCCGTCGCACCAGAGCTCCGGGGCGCCGAAGCCCAGCCCCCGAAGCCGGTCGTAGTGGAGGGCGGAGTCGGCGGCGTCGGCCCTGCCCACGGTCGGCTTCAGCTCCTTGAACTGCGAGGTGAGCAGCCCGGAGAGAATGCACGACCCGATTCGGTCCTGGCTCGGCTGGCTCAGGCTTTCCTGAAGGGCGGCGGCCGCGGGCACGAGCTCGAACTCCCGAGGGACGTAGCGGGTTTCACGAAGAGGGCGGGCCGAGAGCAGCGATCCGCCTTCGGTGAGGAGGATGTCGCTCTGAGCGTGCATCCGGTCCCACGCGCGCGCCGTCTCGAAGCAATGAGGAAAGGAATCGTCGACGATCAAAGTGCCGGGCCGGAGCTTGTCGATCTCCAGGAGGCCGGAAACGTTCGTTGCGCCCACGATCAAAGTGGTGTCATAGAGCTCTGGTGGCACGGCGCCCTTCGACTGCAGTATGCGGATCGAGCCTCGGAACCCCAGGCGCGAAGGGAGATCGCGGGCGAGGACCTCCAGCGGCTCCTTCCTCACGTCGCAGAGCACAAGCTCCGCGGGATGCGGCAGGCGGCCCAGCATCAGCTCGAGGGTCGCCTCGCCCACCGAGCCCAGGCCGAGAAAGCCGATCCGTTCCCGGCCGATTGGCCGCTTCGCCTCCAGAACAATGCGCTCCAGCGACATGACGACCGACGCGGCCGTCGTGCAGTGACCGGTCGTGGCCTGGGGCAGACCCTTGCGCGCGGCGAGCGCGCCGGCCACGGTGCGCCCATAGTCGGTGGCGGAACCAAGCAGCCCCACCAGAGAGACGATACGAGCCCCGATCCGGGCGGCGAGCTCCGCTCCCGCGACGACCAGGCTCGCCGTGTGGTCGCGGTCGCGGTAAAGCTCTCCGTCGGGGATAGGAAGGGCGATGAGCGCGATCCGGCCCACCGCCGTTTCGGTGAGGTGGGTCCAGACAGGCCCCCCCATGCCGACCACGAGTGGCCCGGTGATGGACGAATCGAGGAGTACAGAGGGTAATGCGAAAAGGGCAGCCGACTCCGCAGGGGGAACCTCGCCGGAGTCGAAGAGCTCGATCAGGGGCTGGCTCTCGATTCGCAGGAGTTTGGAGTCGCGCCTCGTCGCCTTCCTCATGCGGATCCCCCCGGCTCGCCGCAGTAGATCCGCCGCAAGCGTTCGCGCGCGAGGCCGAGCACGCGGTCGAATCGGCTGAGCTTCATGCCTTCGAGCTGGGGCGCATAGGACGGACGCTGCTCCCTCGGCTCCCTTGCCGCGCGACCCGGGTGGGCAACATGCGGCCTCCTCTGGGGCCCCAGCCTGACACGCGGACTTGCTCGCGTCACCGGGGCGAAGGCGAGCGTGAGCACCGCCATAGCCCTCTGACCGGGGCCATCCTGCGCCGCCACGGGCTCGCGGTCAAGAAGCGGGTGATGTATGCGGGTTGATGTAGGCTAGCGAGTGCGAGCGAGCATGAGTTCGTCGGGACGGGCGTCGAGCGTGGGAGATCCGTCGACACCCGCCCCCCAGGGCGTCCTGGTAGACATAGATCGGGTCGCAAAGAGCTACCGGACGGGTGAAGTCGTCACAGACGTCCTGCGCGACGTGAACCTCCGGATCTCGCGTGACGAGCTCGTGGTCATGTTCGGCGTCTCGGGGTGTGGCAAGACGACGCTCTTGAACCTGATCGGCGCCCTCGACGTCCCGTCGGCCGGCAGCATCGTGGTGGACGGCGAGCGCATCTCGTCCATGACCGAACGCGCGCGGACGAAGTTTCGCGCCGCCAAGGTCGGCTTCGTCTTCCAGTTCTACAACCTCCTCCCGACGCTCACGGCGCTCGAAAACGTCGAGGCCGCGCTCGAGATCCTGCCGCTCAAGGCCCCAGAGATCCGGCGACGGGGCATCCACTACCTGTCCGCCGTCGGCATGGAGGGCAAGCTCAACAAGTTTCCCTCCCAGCTCTCCGGCGGCGAGCAGCAGCGCGCCGCCATCGCCCGCGCCTTGGCGAAGGAGCCACCGCTGATTCTCGCCGACGAACCTACCGGCAACCTCGATGAAGGCACCGGCCTCGAGGTGATGCAGGTGATGAGCGAGCTGCGCCGTCGCACGGGGGCCACGATCGTCGTGGTGACGCACAACCCGCGACTGACAACGTTCGCCGATCGCGTGCTCCGCATCGAGCGCGGCCATATTGAGAGGGGCTTTGAGTCCGAGGTCGCGCATCCATGAGCACGCTTCGCGTCAAGATGTTTCGCGACCTCTGGCACATGAAGTGGCGCGCCCTCGCCATCATCTTGATGATCGCGAGCGGTGTCGCGGTATACGCCGGCATCCACATGGGAGTCTTGAGCCTGCTGTGGACTCGGGACAGCGTCTACCGCGAGCTTCACTTCGCCGATCTCGAAGTCCGATTCCTTCCGGACGACGCCCGCAACCTGCCCGACCTGTCCCGGTTCGAGGGGGTCACCCGGGTCGAGCGGCGACTCGTCTTCCCCGGCGTCATCCGCCCTCGCGGCAAGCCTCCGATCACCGTGATCATGACCTCCCTCGAGTCCCCCAATCCCGGCATCCACTCCTTCAAGTTTCTCCACGGCCGGCCCTTCCGAGCGGACGAACTGGACGCGGTCGTCATCGACACCTCCCTGGCGGCATATCACGGCTACAAGGTCGGTGACCGCATCGAAGTCAAGGTGGGCGAGGCGCTCTATCACCGCCGGGTGGTCGGCATCGCGATCACGCCCGAGTATTTCGTGTCCACCTCGAATCCGACCTACTTCATCCCGGAGAGGGGCAGCCTGGGCTTCATCTTCGCCAACCTGGAGGCCATGTCCGACTCCCTCGGGTTCATCCTCGTCAACGACCTCGTGTTTCTATTCGAGGGCGGCGCCGACGCGTCCCGAGTCAAGCAGCGGGTGCTCACGCGCCTCAGCAAGCTCAACATCGAGCAGGTCAGCCCGCTGGAGCGTCACTTCAGCTATCAGTACGTGCAGATGCAGCTGGAGAGTGTCTGGGTCTTCATTCCGGCGCTGGTGGCCATCCTCTTGGCGCTGACCTTCATCGTGGTCTCGGTGAACATGAGCCAGATGATCGCGGCGGAGCGGCGGGAAATCGGCGCCTTGATGGCTCTCGGTTATGGGCCCGGGAGACTCCTCGGAGGCTACCTGGAAGGAAGCCTCATCTTGGGGCTCATGGGCAGCCTCCTCGGCCTGTTCTTGTCGTTCGGCGTGCGGGATTTCTTCGCGACCGTCTCATCCAGATCGATGGGCATGCCAGAGATCCGCATGACCACCGATCTTGGAAGCGTGCTCCGGGGGATGGGCTATGAGATGGCCGTCGCCCTCGTGGCGACGGCAATTCCCGTGCTGCGGCTTCTCCGTCTGCCGGCCCAGCAGGTGATCCGGGAATCGCCCAGCGCGGCGCTGTTCCGTTCGGCACCGGCGTCTGGGGGTATCGGGGCGATCCTCCAGAGGCTGCCCACCAGCTATCGCTACGCGTTCCGCAATCTTGCCCGCCAGCGCTTCCGGACGGCCGTGACGCTGATGTCGCTTGCCCTGGCTCTCGGAGTCGCGACCGCCTATCGCCTCAGCTTCATATCACTGGACAGGACGCTGAGCAGCTGGCTCGGGCAGGATCGGTGGAGCCTCTCGGTCGATTTCCTCTACCCTGTCCTGCTCGAGCGAGTCGAAGAACTCAAGACGGCCGTGCCCTCGGTCACCCGGACTGAGCCTTACCTGAGCTGCTATGTCCAGGCTCAGGCAGGCAGCCGGGTCGGGGACTCGACACTGGTCGGCCTCGACCCCGACTCGCGCATAGTCAGCGAGCGCGTGGTCGAGGGGCGCCACATTCGCCCGGGGGCCGAGCGCGAGGCTGTCCTCACGCGCGAGCTGGCCAGGCGCCTCGCCATCACTGTCGGCGATATCTTCCACGTCGAGGCGATGGGTCGCCGGTATCCTGTTCGCCTGGTCGGCTTGTCCTGGGCCGCCGTCGCGGGACTCTCGATCGTCCCCTTTGCGGCCGCTCAGGATATCTGCCAGCTCCCGGACAAGGCCACCGGCGCCTACCTCGAGATCGGCAAGGGCGGCGACGGCGGCTTCCGGGCCTATGACCTGGAGTTCGTGGGCAAGGTGCTGGCGAAGCAAGACCTCCAGACACAGATCAGCTCGGTCCTCGCCACGACGAGCGTCCTCCTCAATTTCGGGGGCGCCGTGAGCCTCTTCGTGGCCTGCCTGGTAATCCTGACCAGCATCAACCTCATGGTGCTGGAGAACGAGAGAGACTTTGGGACCCTCCAGGCTCTGGGTTATAGCCGCCGCCTGATCGCCACGGCCGTCCTGACCGAGGCCGGCGTCTACGCCGTGGGGGCGGTGCTCTTCGGTATTCCCATCGGCGCCGCCGTCAGCGTGTATCTCAACGATCGGATGGGGGTGGCGTGGATCCAGCTCCAGAATGCCTTTCCTCCAGCCGCCTTCGTCGTCGTGCTCGGCCCGGCTCTCTTCCTGATCCCGCTCGGCTCCATTCCGGGAATCCATCACGTTGTAGGTCGATCAACCCTTGCTTCTATCCGCTGGCGCATCCTGGACTAGCGCCGTGCGACCCGACCGGACGATGCGCCGGCGACCGCGGAGGGCGCTTCTGGCGGGCACGCTGCTCGTCGCCAGCCTGATGACCTGCTTCCCGACGCCGGCGCTCACCCAGGACAAGGACAATGCCCGCGACATCATGAAGCGCGCCTTGCGGGACTCGAGGGCGGACGACGAGGTGGTCAGCGTCGGGTTGCAGCTCGTGGACGCGTCCGGGCGGGTCAGGAGGCGCTCCGCAACCTTCTACTCCAAGAAGCGGAACGCCGAAGACTCGGTGCGGCTCATTCGCTTTCACACGCCGCCGGAGTTCTCCCGGAGCGGCATCCTGACCATCGAGCGCAGCGACGGTGACGCGGACCAGTGGATCTATCTGCCGGCGTACCATGCCTCGCGCCGCGTGCCGACGGCCAATCGCGGCGACACTTGGATGGGCACGGACTTCACGTACGAGGACATCACCGACGCGAAAATCGAGCGGTACGAGTACAGGACGATGGGCACCGATCGCGTCAATGGCATCCCGTGCACTCTCATCGAGGCTGTGCCGAAGGAGCGGAAGCTGGTCGAGGAGAGCGCCTACTCCAAGACAGTGTCCTGTGTCGACGTCGACCAATCCATGGTCTTGAAGGTCGACTACTATAACCGGGCAAGCCAGCTCTTCAAAGTCCTGACGAACACCGGGCCTCGCCGCTTCGGGAAGTACCGCCGCTGGGAGCAGTCGGAAATGGCCGACCTGAAGCAAAATCACAAGACTGTGCTCGAGTTCGGAGACCGCAAGATCGACAAGGGCCTGAGCGCCGAGTATTTCGACGTGCACTACCTCGAGCGCGGGCGGTGACGGGGCCGGCTCCACGGGCTGGGCTCGTGGCCTTCGCGCTCGTGCTCGCGTGCCTCCTCCCGGCGTGCGCGCCCGGCGAGGAGCCGCCCGGCGGGGATGGCACCTGGCGCACCATCGCCGAGCAGACGGACATCGGCGGCTCGCTTCGCGGGTCGTACTGGAGCTCCTCCCGCGATCTCAAGAACCAGGACAATGTGGGGGTGGCCGCGCTGTGGCTGCGTGGCAGATCGCAGCTCCTGCCGGCCGTCGCACTCGTCGCCGATGGTTGGTTCATGAACGACGATCTGTTCAAGGCGCGCTCCACCGGCGCGCTCCTCCGGGAAGGGTACCTCGATCTCCGATTCGGCCCGCTCGACCTCCGTGTCGGCCAGCAGATCATCGCCTGGGGGCGCACCGATCGTATCAATCCGACAGACAACCTGACCTCGCGCAACTTCACGCTCCTTGTTCCGGAGGACAACGACCAGCGCACGGGAACCGTCGGCATCCAGGCGACGTACCACCTGGGCGGCTTCGCGCTGACCGGCGTCTGGCTGCCGACCTTTCAGCCGAACATCGTCCCGATTCAGACGCCCCCCGATCCCTTCGTGCTGCTACCGAGACAGCGCCCCACCGAGCCCGTCTCTCAGTTTGCCGTCAAGGTCGACCAGACGGGCGGCAAGATGGACTGGTCGGCGTCATTCTTCGACGGGTTCGATCTGTACCCGGATCTCGAGATCGTCGGGATGGGCCTGAGCAAGGTCAACATCGCCCCAATCTATCATCACATCCAGGTCGTCGGCGCCGATGCGGCCGCCGTGTGGGGGCCATACGGCCTTCGCGCGGAAATGGCGTACACGTTCACGGAGCATTGGGAAAACAGCCAGGTGAAGAGCCCGTTCCTCTTCATGGTGCTGGGCGCCGACCGGACATTCGTGGGCAACCTGAACATCAACCTGCAGTTCATATTGCGCGTGATCTCTGACTTCCAGAACCCGACCGATGTCCCCAATCCGATCAATCGCGCGGTCGCCACCGCGCAGGCGACGATCAACAGCCAGCTCGACGAAGTCCAGGAGTCCATCTCGTTTCGTGTCAGCAAGAAGTGGCTCAACGAGACGCTCGAGACGGAGGTCGGGTCGATCATCGGACTCACCCGGCTCGACTACGCCGTGCGCCCGAAGGCCAAGTACGCGATCACCGATCGCCTGCGGGCGACGGTGGGCGGGGACATCTTCCGCGGCCCCACGCCGTCCTTCTTCGGCCGCCTCCGTGACAACTCAACGGTGTACGTGGAGCTTCGATGGGATTTCTGAGATACTCTGACTTCGCTGGAGAAGGGGTACATTCATGAAGATGGTGCTACGAAACAAGCGCGCGCTGGTCACCGGCGCTTCATGGCGGCTCCTTGGTCCGGCCCGATGGACCGGTTGGTCTTGGCAGACCCGATTCTCAGGCCTCCCAGGGGGGCCGCCGCTACTCAGTTGTCAAATTCAACAGCGACCGGGACATCGCCGCGGAAATGGAGCTGAGCGATTTGGTTACATGAGGGCCCCGATCTGGCCCTCACCGTCCCCCACCCGGCACGCGGGCCGTCGGTCTGGCGTCCCACGATCGCATCACCAGGACGAGCCGCTCGGATCGGGATGCCTCGACGGCGACCGTCCCGACATAGCCAGGAGGTACAGGAACGGCGTGGAGTTGCCAGTGGTCCGCAGTGCCGTCGGACGGCGCTTCTCGCAAGCGGGGCGGTTCGGGGGGCACCGACACCGAGAACGAATCCAGCGGGACGGTCAGGCCCTCACCCCGCGCCTTGAGATACGCTTCCTTCCGGGTCCAGCACGCCAGGAATGTCGCGGTGTGCTCCATCGCGGGCGCTGCCAGCAATGCGGAAATCTCCGATCGAGCGAAGTACGCACTCGCGATGTCCATTGAATTAGGGCGGGGCCGGATGCGCTCGATGTCCACGCCGACCTGACGCGATCGGGTCACGGCGTACACGGCGAGGTCCTCGGAGTGTGACACGCTGAACTCGGGCGCGCCGGCCATCGGCACCCGAGGCTTGCCTTGGGGCGAGTACGCGACTGGAACGTCGCACGGATCGATGCCGGTGTAACGAGCCAGAAGCGTCCGCAGCATGCCGCGGCTCACGACGAACCGCCTCTGGTCCGTCTGCGATACGTATCGCGCCGCACGCCAGCGTTCGTGGTCGGAGAGCACCGCCCAGGCGGCGTCCATGCCGTCCGGTGGAACATCGAGCGTCGTGCACCAGAGATCGACGGCGTTCGACGCCAACGCACGCGGTGTCATCTGCGTCTAGAGCTTCCGACAGGATAGCATGGGGACCGATACGTGTAGGATTCCCGTTCCCGGCCATCGATGTCTAGGAACGTGAAGAGGCGCTTCTCGGGCTGCGCGACGCTCCAGTGTTCGAGCCACTGGGTCATCAAGTTCATCTGATCTGGCTCAGCGCCGTTCCACGTCGGCATTGGGAGGAATGAGCGGTCGATGGATCGTGCGGAGAACCGCGAGGCGATGGTTCATGGCGATGGTGCGCCGTTTTAGCATGGCGATATGGGCTCGTCAATGGCCTCGTGGTGTACGCTCGCGCCGTAGCGCGCTCGTGGTCTCTCGTCGAGGCACTCGCGAGCGGGGAGACTCCGCCCATGGCGCTTCCCTGGATCTCGAGCGTCACGATTCTTGACAGCAAGCTGCCGCCGACCAGTACGATGCTCAGTCCGTTGGCAGGAATGCCGACAGTATGGGTAAGTCTTGCGCCTGTCCTTTCGTTCAGTGGCTGCTGATGGTCCGAGACGCGCCGGGGGAGATTGGACGACTTTGTCGGGGAGGACCGACTGTTGAAGCTCACGGGTCCGCCGACGCGACGAGCGCCGCGTGGAGTCGCGTGAGCTACAATGGCGCCGTCGTCGATGTGGACGACTCGACGCGGGAACGAATAGGGTGCGGAGTCGTCGTTCGCGTCGAATCGGCGGAAATCCGGCGGGGTCCAAGGCTGGTTACTCGAGCGCGATCAACCACGTGTCTCTCATAGCGCTTTCAACCCGAGGAGGAAGACATGCCCAGGAAAGAGGCGATCCAGCTCGAGCTGGCCGCGTCCAACCGCAACCTCTCTCCCGCGACCAAGTTTGGTAACCTCGTCTTCGTGGCGGGCCAGACGGGGAGGCACCCCACCACCGGGGAGGTCGGCCGGGACATCCGTGAGCAGACGCGCAACGTCCTGGAGCGGATCAAGCTGATCCTGGCGGCCGCGGGCACCTCCCTGGACAATGCGCTGACCGTGACCACGCATCTCACCAAGCGCGAGGATCTGGCGGCCTACAACGAGGAGTACGGGAAGTACTTCCTCACCAACAAGCCGGCCCGGACCACCGTGGAGGTGATGCTGAACTCTCCCGAACTCCTCGTGGAGATCACGGTCACGGCCTGCATACCTGACTGACGGCGCCGCCCTGGCGGGGCGCGGTCGATTGAAGGGGCGAGGTAAGGTGATGGGGACGAAGAGGCGCAAGCCGCAATCTGTCATGCAAACCGACAAGGCGCTACGCGAACAGCTCGCCATGTTCCTGGAAGGCCAGCAAGCACACATGTCCCTTGCTGACGCGGTCAAGGGGTTCCCTCTCAAGGACATGAACGTGAGACCGCGAAATGTCCCGTATACCTTTTGGCACCTGCTGGAGCACATTCGGATCGCACAGTGGGACATCGTCAACTTCATCAAGAATCCAGATTACGAAGAGCTCAAGTGGCCCGAGGATTACTGGCCGGCGAGGAATGCAAGAGCAACACGTGACGACTGGGAGAACACCCTCGCGCGGTTCACCAGTGACCTTCGGGAGATGATCGCGATCGTCAAGAATCCGCGGACTGACTTACATGCGAGGATCCCTCACGGGGACGGTCAGACGATCTTGCGGGAAGCCATACTGATCGTTGACCATAATGCGTATCATATCGGCGAGTTCGCGATTCTCCGGCAAGTCGCGAAGAACTGGAAGTGATCGCCGGGACGTGTCGCCTCACGCGTGGCGCGGCCGGGCAGCAATCGCTCCGCCCGGAAGGGAGTGACAGTCGATGATCGAGGTTCGCCGTCTCGGGCCGCAGATCGGAGCCGAGATCCAGGGGGTCGACGTCAAGGCGCTCGACGACGCGAGCTTCGGCATGATCTATCGAGCGTGGCTCGACTGCAACGTCGTCGTGGTGCCGGGCCAGGAGCTTCAGATCGACGATTTCCTGCGCTATAGCCGCCGGTTCGGGCGCGTGGAGCCGCACCCGTCGAAGATCACGCGACACCCGGACTATCCCGAGATTACCCTGCTGGGAGTCAACAAGTTCGGACCGGACGGCACGCTCGACCTGGCTATTTATCGACGTGGCGCCGAGGGATGGCACACCGACGGCGCGTACGATCACGAACCGTTCAAGGCGACCCAGCTCTATGCGCTTGCCGTTCCGAGCACCGGTGGCGACACCCTGTTTGCCAGCATGTACGCGGCGTGTGAGGCGCTGCCGCAACGGCTGAAGCGGCGCCTCGACGGACGGACCGGGGCGTTTGCCTACGGCGGCCGCCGGAAGGCGACGGCCCTGCTCAACGAAGAGGACCGCGACTGGAAGCCCGTCTTCCATCCGATCATCCGCATCCATCCCGAGACCGGGCGCAAGGCGCTCTACTTCGATCCAGGCAAGATCCTGCGCATCGAGGGCCTCGAAGAGCAGGAGAGCGACGCGCTGATCGAGGAGCTGACCGGCTACATGATCCAGCCGGGTGCCGAGTATCGCCACAGGTGGCGCAAGGGCGACATCGTGATCTGGGACAACCGCTGTTCGTACCACAAGGCGGCCGGCGACTATCCGCCCAAGGAGGATCGGATCCACTGGCGCGTCTCGATCAAGGAGCACTAGCCCTGGCGTCGACGCCCGACGAGCACCAGCGCCTCGAACACCCGACCGTCCATACTGTCCACGTGACTGTCACCTTCCGCGCCTGCGCACCTCGAGCGTCCTGTGCCTCCCCGGATTAGCTGAGCCGGAGGAAGGCGCGTCAAAGACACGCCGCAGCACCAGGTGGGTCGGCACGTAGAGCGCGATCACGTTGAAGGCCATCATGAACAGCAGCCAGAGGCGGGGCGGCATCAGCGTCTGGGGATGCTTGTCATCGAGCCCGTACACGTAATTGATGTTGACAGCCCAGGTCGGGTGAGCGGCAGGGGGTGGCGGGGCCGGAGCGAAGAGATAGGAGATGAGCAAGACCGCGATGGCGACGATGGACTGCAGGACGAGCGCCCGCCGGTCGTAGCCCAATCGCGAGAGCAGCCAGAGCAGGACGAACGGGAGCCAGCCATGAAATAAGGAGAGCCCCCGCAGAAAGAGGGGGATGCTCGGGTCGAGCATGTAGCCGGTCACACCTGTCACGTGCACGCCCGCGATGAGCCGGCACAGGAGATCGACCACCCAGAGCATCTGCGGCAGCGTGATGGCGACGGCCTGCATGCTGACAAGAAGCGGGCTTTCGATCCAGACCGCGACGACGGTGACGAGCAACGCCACGTCGCAGAAGTAGAGGAAGTTCCACGGGCTGTAGGTCATCCAGTAGCACGGCACGAGGATGGCCACAAAGGAGGAGTACGCCAGCTTGACCCAGGTCGGAATGCGTTGGCCCGCCACCGTGGTCATGATGTATGTTGCCTAGGGACCGTAGCGGCCAAGCTGGCGAGGCGATGCTTCCCCAACGAAAGGCTGGTGGACACACGATGCAAGAGTCCCGCCGCAGGAGCCGGCAGGAGGTCTTCACGGTGCGGTTTCAGTTCATCGTCCTGGCCGCGGTATGCCTTTCCTGGAGCCCTGTCGGAGCGCAGGACTACAAGTATCCGTATCACGACCCCTATGTAGCGACGGCCACGACCGCGATTCTGAATTCCGATCGCTTCACTTCCCGACTCAAACATCAGGTGGTTCGACTGCCGGGGCTCTCCGGCAGAAATCAGCTGCCTCCTGTGGAAGGACGCGGCGAGGTGAACCTCCTTCTCTATCGCCAGAACCATCCAGCGCCTTTGCTCTTCATCCTGTCCGGCATTGGATCCAACCCTTACTTCGGGCTTTCCACTTATCTTGCAGGCATTTTCCATCAAGAGGGCTCCCATGTCGTCATCTTGCCCTCCCCGATGAGCTGGAGCTTTGCGCTGGCGGCCAGCCGGAGCGGCGCGCCCGGCTATGCCCCGGACGACGCCCGGGATCTGTACGAAGTCATGGAAAAAGGCCTCTCGGTCCTGAGAGCTCGATATGGCCTCAAGATTACGGGAATCAACTTCATGGGGGCAAGCCTGGGGGCGCTCGAAGGCGCCTATCTGAGCGTCATCGACGCTGAAGAGCGGAAGATCGGCATCGAAAAGTATCTCCTGGTGAACCCGCCCCTCGATCTCTCGTACGCTCTCAGGAAGATGGATGAGTGGGACGCGTTGCAGGACAAGTTTGGCAGGGACAAGTCCAAGGAACTCCTGGCCAGGGCTCTTGCGATCGTCGAGTCCTTTTCCAAGGACAGGCGAGACGATCGAGCGCTCTTTGACCGATTGGCAAAGAGCTTCGCTCGTTTCACGACGGAGGAGCTGCAGTTCCTCATTGCTGAGGATCTGCAGAGCGTGCTCCCCGACCTCGTCTATGTCACGCAAGTGATGAATGATCAGAACGTTCTCGCGGCTGCCAAGGACCAGGTCAGAAAACGCCTCCAGGAAGCCAAGAACCTGACGTTCATGGATTACAGCGAAAAGATCGCCGCTCCAATCTGGAGGCTCCAGGCGGCAGAGCCCCAGACTGATCTGGAGAGCTTTCTCAAGCGAGGATCCCTGGCATCAATTTTCGATCGGCTGCGCGGCAATGCACGAGTGCATATCATGCATAACGCCGATGATTTCTTGGCCGACCGACAATCGATCGAAGCGCTCAAGGAGGCATTGGGTGATCAAGTGACGCTGTATCCCTATGGAGGACACCTTGGCAATCTCTGGTACCCGGACAACAAGGAATATGCCCTGAGGCTGCTCAGAGGATCCCGCTGAACTACCTCACAACCACTCGGCCAAGGTCTCTCTGGGTGTGGGTGTTCAGAGCCATCGAGACGCCTGAGAGCCGATCCTCAGCGAGAAAGCCGCGCAGCGATCCGTCATAGGTAGCCGCTATCTTGTTGCCGTCCGTCTAGCGAAAGCTAAGGAAACTTTGCGCAGAGAGCAGGGATGACTCAGCAAGTAGTGGCCGCACGATCAGGATAGGACACGTCAGGCGACAAAGATTGGCGCTTGGGCCAACGGGAATCGGGGGACATCGCCGCCCTGCGTCTCGCAAGTGTTGGTCATCCCGACAGTCACGTCGTGGCACATCGTTTGCGTAGGGCTCTACCAGGCCAACCATGCATGTCCTGGTTCTTGACGATACGTTGGGCCTGTCGGCCCCGGTAGGCCGCCTCGCGAGCCTGAGGGGCTGGCAGACGCACTTCGTGGGATCGCTGCACGAGCTCGAGCTGGCGCGGCAAGTCCACGGACAACCGGTGCTCGTGTTGATCAATCTGGAACCGCCGCTGACAGCGTGGGAGCTCGGGCGGCGCCTGCGGGCGCTGGAACTGGCCGGGCCGGTGGTGGTGGTGAGCGCGGCGGACAGCGAAGGTGACCTCAGCGGGCTTCCGGGGGTAGTGGCGATAGACCGCTCGCTGGACGCGGCAGAGCTGGAACAGGAGCTGGAGCGGGTCGTGAGCGGGCTTGGGCTAGCGGGCCGGATCATCACCCAGCACGGCATCGTGGGGCAGTCGCAGGAGCTCCGCAAGGTGCTGACGCGGATCGAGAAGGCGGCGCCCGGCAACGCCAACGTCTGCATCTCGGGCGAGTCGGGGACGGGCAAGGAGCTCATCGCCCGGGCCATCCACACGCAGAGCGCGCGCGCGGACCGTCCGCTGGTGACCCTGGACGTCACCGCCATTCCGGAGGGGCTGATGGAGAGCCATCTCTTCGGCCACGTGCGCGGCAGCTTCACCGGCGCCGTAGAGCACCGCACAGGCTTTTTCGCCCTGGCCGATACCGGGACCTTGTTCATCGACGAGATCAGCGAGCTGAGCCTGCCCTTGCAGGCCAAGCTGTTGCGGGCCATCCAGATGCGCGAGTTCGTCAAGGTGGGCGACAGCAAGCCCACGTGCACGGACATCCGGCTGATCACGGCCAGCAACAGGGATCTGCGCCGGGCCGTGCGGGAGGGGACCTTCCGCGAGGACCTCTACTACCGCATCGCGGTCATCATGATCGATGTCCCACCGTTGCGAGAACGGCAGGCGGACATCCCGCTGCTGGCAGAATATTTCGTGCGGAAGTTCTCGGCCGTCCACCGCAAGCCAGTGCCGCGTCTTCTGCCCGGGGCACTGGAACGACTGGCGACCTATGAGTGGCCGGGCAACGTGCGGCAGCTGGAGAACTGCATCGAGCAGGCGGTGGTGCTCTGCGAGGAGGACGTGATCGATGTCAACGTCTTGCCCCTCGGGGACAGCGTCCAGTCGCTGTCGAACGACCGTGGGGCCAGCGGCGCGCGCGCGCTGCCCCCGAGCCTGACGCTTCGAGAGCTCGAGCACCAATATATCGTGCAGACGCTGGCGAGCGTTGGCGGCAACCGCAGCCGAGCCGCGCGCGTGCTCGGCATCAGCCTCCGGGGCCTACAGTACAAGCTCAAAGCGTATCGCCAGGAAGGACGCGAGCCGCTGGCGAGCTTCGGCGGAGCGTCTCGGGCCGACGAGGCGTCGGCACTGGGTCCGAGCGCCGCGTTTCGTAAGGCCCTTTCGGGCGCCACCGTTCCCTTCGGCGATCCGGTTGCCCGATTACACTGACCGCGAGGTCATGGCACTTCAACTGACCGAGAGGTTGTGGCACTTGGCGCTGAATGCCTAAGAGAGTTGAACCTTTACAAGGACGTACCACAGCACTATCCTGACTGAATCGTGTTATAGGACGTCTCGAGATAGCTATGCGAAGAGCGTATGCTCAATCGAACCAGTGAGCCTGAGCAAATAGGGGGAAGTGACCGGATCCCCACGTGGCGCGTCTCCCTGAGCAAAGACCCCGACGCGGAATGGCGACGACGATTCCTCAAGGCGGCCCACGCGAGCGATATCTTCTACGACGCTCGGATCACTGTCGCCGACGCGGCAATCATCTTCGAGATCGAACGGCCCGCGCTGGCGCTCGCCTGCGAGAGGATCGACGAATGGATTGTCCACGCCAACGGCGAGCCCTCGGCAGCGCCGCGCGTCACGACGGTCCTGGTGGTGGACGATGATGCCGAGGTAGGCCCCCTCGCGCGAGACGTCCTCCAGTCCGCGGGATACGTCGTTCTCTTCACCTCGGATCCGCTCGAAGCGGTGCGAATGGCAAGGCATCGGCCAGGCGAGATCGACCTTCTCCTGGTTGATGTGATCATGCCATTGATGGACGGCCGCGAGCTTGCCCGACGCCTGCTGGTGATTCGCCCCAACATGAAGGTTCTGCTGATGTCGGGGTACGAGGTATCCGGGCTCACGGAGACCGGATGGCCCTTCATCGCGAAGCCATTCAACGTCACGGCCCTCGCGCAGAAGGTTGCTGACCTGGTTGGCTGGCCCCTCCCGTAATCAGCGCCACCGGGCTCATCAAGCCGCGCGTCGGGCCCCAATTAGTGCTCCGCTCTCACCACCCCTCCATAGTTTTCATGGAGCTGTTTCTTCTGATCCTGAGTCCCTGCACTGCTGATACAGGGTCTGAGGATTCTCTTCGAGGCTCAAATACGTGAATTCGATCTCCGCTGTGTAGGATTGTACGGCGTGGAACACTGTCGAGTCCTCAAGCGTCAGTGTTGAGGATCGGCTAGACACGACAAGCGCCGCGAGAATCGGGCGCCCATGCGTGGGGGGACCAGCAGAGGGGAAGCCCTACGGCTGCTTTCCTTGCACGCCGTCCCTGAACTCGACCGACCTGGCGACCTTCTGCCCGTACCTTGCGTCGTACTTCACTCGAATGAGCGTGCCTTCCCGGAGCTCAGATTGCCTGGCGAGCCTGCCGGGAATGGTGATGGCCCCTCCGTTTTCCAGCCTGACCACGGCGTTGCCCTCCGTCGACGGAAGGCGCCGGGCCCTTATACCGACGATCCTGCCTTCGACCTCGTCGGGGGCCAGACTGCCAGTCTGCTGCCTCTTGCCGGTCTGCTGCCTCTTGACCGAGGCCTGAGCACGCGCCTGAGGACTCAGCCCGCCAGCCAGGAGGAAGAGGATTCCCACCGCCTGCCCCTGTGCGGGTGTTTGAGCTCGCCCTTCGGATGCGAATCCGATGCCGGTGCCGATGAGCAGTGCCGCCGCGACAGCCAGCGCGCGGATCATGCCCGTTCGCTCGGAGCCAGCCAGATCAGGGGCCAGACAATTCCCTCGTCCAGGGTTACCCTCGTCATTGGCGCACCGCAGCACTCGGCGGGCTTCCAGGCGGTCCTCCAGCACTTCTGACACTCATATCGATTCGCCATCAGCGTCTCCTCTGCAAGGCGAACTTTCGAGTGGCCGTGGTGTGACGGAGAAAAGCAAAGGGGGTGCCATCGGAGAAACAGGGGCTTTCGGGCTTCCGGAGCCAGAATAGGGAGTTTCGGCAGGCTGATCGACGGTAAAGTTCGCCTCCTGACGCCCATACTCGACGGTAAGAATCGCCGCTGGATCAGGCGCTCGAAACGCGTGCGGAAGGGCCCCACAGGGGGGCAGGGGGTCAACGGAGGGCTGGCATCACCTCGTGGCTGAGGATCCACAGGTTTCGCTGCATCTGCTCCATCGAGAGCAGTCCGCCTGGATTCAGCTCGGCCACGATGCCGTTCAAGCCGAGCTCGTCGCGCAGCTCCGCGAGGCGAGCGGCCACGCTGGCCGCGGTGCCAAACGCCACCCGGGTTCTCAGGATCTCGTCGTAGGTCAATTCGGCGATCTGCGCGGCCAGGACCTGCCGCCGCTTGACCGGGCCCGTGTCGGCGCGGCCCAGGCCCGCCCGGACCAGCTCGAAGTGGCGCTGGAAGAAATAGACCATGTTCGCTCGCGGCTCCTCGGTGGCCTCTATCTCCGTGCGAGCGGCGTAGATCGGGATGCGCAGATAGACATCCGGCTGCCCGGCATGGCCGGCCCCCTGCCAGGCCTTGCGATACGACTCGAGATGGACTCGCAGCGCGGGGATGTCGAGGTCGCGCAGCCCCACGAAGATCGGCAGTCCGAGCCGGCCGACCTGCAGGAAGGTTTCCTCGGAGTTCGCGGCCATGCGCAGAGGCGGATGCGGGACCTGGAACGGTGTCGGGGAAACTGTCGCATTGTCGAAATGGTAGAACTCGCCCTGATGGCTGAACGGCTGTCCCTTCCATGCCTGCTGGATGATCCCGAGGGCCTCGAGAAAGCGCGCCTGGCTCTCGCCGTAGGGCACTCCCAGCACGTCATAGGCCCGCGCGGATCCGCTCCGACCGATACCGAAGTCGAAGCGTCCCTCGCTGAGCCGATCGACTGTTGCCACTTCTTCGGCGATACGGAGCGGGTTCCCCAGAGGCAGGACCTGGACGGCGGTCCCCACGCGGATCCGCCGTGAGCGGGCGGCGATGAAGCTCGCCAGTGCCAGGGGGGCCGACTGCACCGACCGGCTCCCGTTGAAGTGGATCTCGCCGAGCCACACGCCGTCGAGGCCCCACGCCTCGGCCGAATCCACCAGTTCGAGCGTCTCCTGGAACGTCTCCGCCTCGCTGGCGCCGCGACGCCTCTCCTCGAGGAAGATCCCAAAGTGCATGCGCTCTCGTTCCTTTCCGACGGCTCTCTGAAGCCGAGTGCTCGGGGAGGGAATGGTGCGCCGGGACCTCCGGCGCAGTCAAGCCGCTTCTCCGATGGTCTTCTATGCCACGTGGCTGATGGGGCTTGTCATAGCGCCTCGATGGCGCGCGAGACAATACGGCGGACTGCCTCAAAGTCGAACGGCTTCATCAGAGTCGCCACGCGTGTCTGGTCAAGAAACGCTTGGGTTTCCGAGCTCAGCGTGTCCCCTGTGAGAAAGACGAAACGTCGGAGGAGCGCCGGATCGTCCCGCTCCAAGGTCCGGTAGAGCTCCGGGCCGTCCATCCGTGGCATCCGCACATCGCTCAGGATGAGGTCGTAGGACTTCCCCCTGATCCTCTCCAGCGCGGCGACGCCGTCGATCGCGGTGTCGACGTCATGCCCGTCGCTCTTGAGAATATCGGCCAGGACCGCGGCGACGTCCGTCTCGTCATCCACCACCAGGATGGTTTTCCTCGGCGTGAGGGGTGCGGCCGCGGGCTCTCCAGCCTTCCGCGCCTCCTCGGGAGGCGCCGTCACCGGCAGCGTGATGGTGAAGGCGGCCCCGTGCCCGGCCTCGCTCTCCACCTCGATGCGGCCGCCGTGGGCTTCGACGATGCCACGGCAGAGCGAGAGTCCCAGCCCCGTTCCCTGGCCGAGGGGCTTGGTCGTGAAGAACGGCTCGAACATCCGGGTCCGTACGTCGGGGGGAATGCCCGTGCCCGTGTCGGCCACGCAGACCGTGACCTGGGCCTGATCGGCCGGATGATGGCGGGTGGTCAGGGTGAGCTGGCGCCGAGCCTCGCTCCCCCGCATTGCGTGGTGGGCATTCGTGATGAGGTTGACGATCACCTGGTGGAGTTGGTGGGGGTCCGCCCACAGCCAGGGGAGATCGTCTGCCAGCTCGCGTCGCACCTCCACGTTGTCCACGCGCAGGGGGTAGGCCAGCAGCTCGATCGCTTCATTGATGATGCGGTTGAGCTGCAGGGGCTGTCGCTCCTGGGGGTGCTGGCGGGCCAGCGCCAGGAAGTTCCGCACGATGCGACTGCAACGCTCCGCCGCCTTCATGATCTGGTCCAGCTGCCGAGTCACCGGTCCCCCGCGAAGACTGTCGCTCAAGAGCTGCGCCCGGCCCATGACGACCGCGAGCGGGTTGTTGAGCTCATGCGCGACACCGGCCAGAAGAGTCCCCATGTCCGCTAGCTTGTCACTCTGGTAGCGCGCCTCGCGCTGGTGATGCAGCTCCTGCTCCATCTGCTTGCGAGCGGTGATGTCCTGGAGGACGACGATGAAGTAGTCGGACTGCCCGGCGGGGTCGCGCGCGAGCGAGACCGTCAGGTCGACCCAGACCTCCGCGCCGTTCTTGTGGACAAAGCGCTTCTCGCGAATAAGCGTTCGGATCTCGCCGCCGAGGAACTGCTGTAGCTGGGCCTGCTCGAGGGCGAGCGCCTCCGGATGCGTCGTGTCGAGGAACGTACGGGTCAGCAGCTCATCCCGACTGTATCCGAGGATGTCGCACAGCCGCTGGTTGACGCGCAGCCACCGGCCGTCCAGCGTGGTGTGGCCGATCCCCACGGCGGCCTGCTCGAACGTTGCCCGGAACCGTTCCTCCGACTCGCGCAGCGCCTGGATCAGCTCCTGCTTCTCCTTGAGCAAGGCCAAGAACGCATCATTCTTGGCGGCCACGGCTTCGGCGCGGGTGGCACGCTCTTGGAGGGCCGCCCGCTCGGCCTCGGCACGCCCGCGCTCCGTGATCTCGCGAACCACCACGCCGATCCCGACGATTTCGCCGCCGACCCGGATGGGGTACCAGCTATTGAGCCAGGAGCGGTGCGTGCCGGGGGCGGCCGCGGTCTCGCCCGAGAGCCCGACGTCCAGGATGGGTTCACCCGTCTCGAGGACGTGCCGCAAGTCCTTTTCGATGTCGCGAAGGGAAGGACTCAGGGGCAGCTCAGGATACAGCTCCGAGGCCCGCTTGCCGACGTGCGCAGCCGCCGGCAGGCCGTTGATCTCGGCCAGAGCGTCGTTGATGCGCACAAAGCGCAGGTCCCGGTCGAGGAACGCCAGCCCGACAGGCGCGGTCTCATAGATGCTGTCGAGGAGAGCGAGCGTTTCGTCCCTGCGTCGGGTCATCACCAGACCCTAAGGTTGACGCGCCGCACCGGGCCGCTCCATTGTGCACGATAGTGGACCGGAGCACCCCGGGTCGTCAAGAAACGCGCGGCCGACGGACGCCCCAGCTCGCCTCCCACGCGAAGCGAAGAGCGATGCTGCGCGCCCGGTCCGAGCGCCGGTCGGGGTCGCAGGCCGCGGCGCCTTGCGCCGGGGATAGCCGTCAGGGCTTCAGTGAGAATTTCTGGAACGTGTGGCAATCTTCGCGGGCATGCCCGCGGCTCACCGCAAAGGTCCAGGTCACCTCGGCGACATAGATGTCACCACGCGAGTCCACGGCCAGACCGTGCGGCGCCGCGAAGCTCCCGGCCGCGGCGGCGTCGGGACTGCCCCACCGCGCCAGGACCCGGCCGTCTCCGTCGTAGACGCTGACCCGGCCATACCTCGCCTCCTGCATCGGCCCGTGACGCTGCGACGTCTGGCCCTTGTGCCACCACAGCTCGGACACGTAGGCCCGGCCCTGCGCATCGAACACGAGGTGAGTCGGCCGCTGGGTGTCGGTCCACTCGCTCAAGTATTCGCCGTCGGGGCTGAAGATCTGGATGCGGTCGTTTTCGCGATCACAGACGAAGACGCGCCCGTCCGCCGCCACGGCGATGCCATGCGGCAGGTAGAACTGGCCGGGGCCGCCGCCCGGCGTGCCCCAGGCCCGCTTGAGCTCGCCGCCCGGCGAGAACTGGTGCACCCGGCAGTTCCCGTAGCCGTCGGAGATATAGAGATCGCCTCTCGGCCCGACGGCCAGGTTCGTCGGGCGGTTGAACGGGCCGCCGGGCCGCGAGACGGTCCCGGTGTCCTTGCCGTCGTAGCCGGTATCGGAGGGCGTGTTCATCGTCCCCAGCGTCAGCAGGAGCTTGCCGCTCAGCGTGAACTTCCGCACGGTGTGGTTCCCGTCGTCCGTGCAGTAGAGCATCTCGTCCGGGCCGACGGTGATGCCGTGAGTCCGGTACGTGAACTCGCCTTGGCCCCAGGAGCCCAGGAACTTGCCGTTGGAATCGTAGATGATGATGGGGTGATCGCCGCGGCAGATCAGATAGACCCGGTCTTCGGAGTCGACCGCCACCCCGGCGACATCCCGGTGCGCATATCCGGCGGGAAGCTGCTCCCAGCCCTCGACGACGTCGTACCGCAGCGCGTTCGCCTGTGCCATCGCCAGCCTCCGCTGCTCAGCGGCTCTTCGGAGTTCGCTGCCTTCGATCCGTGCGAGCCAGACTATGAGAGAAACGCCAGACCGAGTCAAGGGGCGGAACCGCTAGGGCCTTATCGTCGCCAGCACGATAATCGCCAGGGCGAGCACCAGGGTGAGGACGAGCAGCAAGAGCGGTCGATCGAGGCTCGTGGCTCTTCGCGGCACCAGCTGGATGATCAGGACCGCTGCCAGCAGCATCACGCAGACCGCGAGCAGCGTGAAGGCCTTCATCTCGATCGGTACCATTAGACGGTCGCTCCTCTAGACGGTCACTCCTCGAGTTTCGCTCGGTGCCTGTCAGTCGGCATCGTCATCGTCATCACCACGCGGATCACGCGGCTCTCTGCCATGGCCGACCACGGCCAGAGCAAACGCCAAGGTCATGGCCGCCGTCGCGACCAGGAAGACCACCAGACCCACCTGGCATCCCGGATCGCTCCAGGCCTTGCTCATGAGCCAGCCGAAGACGATGCCCGCCGCCGTGAGCCAGATGTCCCTCATGCTCGACCCTCCCACACGCGGTAGCCCGCGGCAGAACCCGCAGGCGGCTGGCTGCTATGCCATGTAGCCGCCGCCGTTGACGTGAATCAGCTCGCCGGTGATCCAGCCGGCATCGGCCGTCGCGAGAAACACGGCAACCGCAGCGATCTCCTCGGGCTGCGCCATGCGACCGAGAGGGATCTCGCGGGCACGGATGGCGAGCTGCTCCTCGGTGTTGCCGTAGCGGGGCTGCTGGGTGTCGGTCAGCCCAGGCGCGATGGCGTTGACCCGGATTCGATGCGGGGCCAGCGCGAGCGCCATCGCCCGTGTAAGACCGACTACGCCCGCCTTGCTGGCGGAGTAGTGGACCCCGAGCGGGTCCCCGCGGATCGCCGACGAGGAGATATTGACGATGGCGCCCGGCCGGTCGGCGGCGACCATCGCCCGCGCCACCGTCTGGGCGCAGAGAAAGCCGCCTTTGAGGTTCACGCCCAGGACATGATCCCAGTCGCGCTCCGTCATCTCGAGGAACCGCGCGCGAGGAAAGACGCCGGCGTTGTTCACCAGGACGTCGGGCGGGCCCAGCGCGCCGACCACCGCGCCGACCATGGCCTCCACCTCTGCAGCCTGGGCGACGTCGCCCCGGGTGACGACCGCGCGACGGCCAAGCCGGCGGACCTCCCCGGCCACGCCGTCGGCTCCCGCAGGATCGTCGAGGAAGTTGATGCCGACATCGGCGCCTTCGCGCGCCAGCGCCACAGCGATCGCGCGCCCGATGCCTTGCTGGGCGCCCGTGACGAGCGCCACCTTGCCTGAAAGCCGCATGTGCCCTCCTCGCGCAGACTCGCCTCGTGGCATCCTCGTGCTGAACGTGTTGTCCCTCGCGTCACCGATCCTACATGATTGTCGGGGTCCCGGTGGCGACGCTCGTTTTTGGGGGACCGTCCGATCCGGTTGGACTAACATGGCGACCGCTGCGACAGCATGGCACTCGATCATTCCCGGGGAGGAAGAGCGAATGGCCAGACCGATGCGACGCATCGTGACCGGACACAATAGCGTGGGCAAGTCGATCATCCTCATGGACAGCGCGTCGCCGCACGCGCTGGAGCTCGAAGGCATGCCCGGTCTCGCCCTCGTCAACCTGTGGGTGACTGATCACGCGCCCGCCAGCAATGCCGGCTCGGCGGACGCCGCGGCCCGTCCGGTGGTCCTCGAGCCACCCAAGCGGGGCACCATCTTCCGAGTCGTCGACTTCCCGCCGGACAAAGATATCGCAGGCATGATCGACCGGCGGAAGGCCTTCGCCGGCATGGGCGCGGACCACGCCATGGACCAGAGCGATGCGCGGCACCCGGGCATGCACAAGACGAACACCGTCGACTACGCGCTCGTTCTGGGTGGAGAGATCTGGGCGCTGATGGACGAAGGCGAGGCCCTCCTCAAGGCCGGGGACTGCCTGATCCAGCGTGGCACGAACCACGCGTGGAGCAATCGCACGAGCCATCCCTGTCGCGTGGCCTTCGTTCTCGTGAGCGCCGAGTCGCTCGACCCAGGACGGCAGCCGGGCTAGCGATCGCGCAAAAACCGGCGCGACGCGCGGGGAGCCATGTAGGCTGGATGCATGCGTGCCTGGGCGTCCATCGCCGTGAGGACGATGTCGCTTGCGGCCGCGATGGCGGGAGTCCTTCTCGCGGCCGGCGCCGCGCCGGCCGAGCCCGCGCGCTTCCACATCCAGCCCGAGGCCAGCGAGGTGGGATTCAAGGCCACGTCGCGGTTGATGGACGCGGAGGGCACGTTCTCGCGCCTCACGGGCGAGGTGACGCTCGATCCGAGAGATCCCGCGACGGCCAAGATCACGCTGACGATCGAGTCCGCCTCGATCGACTCGGGCATCGGCCTGCGGGACAAGCATCTGCGCAGCGCGGACTTCCTCGACGTGGCGCGCTTCCCCGCGATCACCTTCGAGAGCTTGCGGGTAGAAATGGCGGGACGGCGCGCGATGGTGACCGGCCAGCTCATGCTACACGGCGTGACGCGGGAGATCGTGGTGCCGGTGGACGTCCAGCTCTCGGAAAGCGCGCTGGTGGCCACCGGCGAATTCCGCCTCAACCGCCGCGACTACGGCATCAACCACTCGTCGTTCCTGAACCCGGTCGGCAACATCGTCCACGTGACTTTCACGTTCCGCGCCCGGACGTCCTGAGGGTGGGGCTGGCCTGAATCACAGCACCGCCCGGCCGTCGAACAGCCGTGACCTCACGTGAGCCAGAATTACGATCCACGATCACACGCTTCAGAGATCTGACAGCTCGCGCCACCGCGGTCGCTCTGGCGGTGATGGTCGTGACGGGGCTGCGTCTCGTGGCACTGGAAGCTGCAGGACCGGCGAATCCCTGTCCGGAGGGCGCCGTGGCCGGCAGGCCGGCCCCCCAAGCCGCGCCGTCCCGGCCTGGCGCCACCACCGCCCCGCGACCAGCCGAGACCAGTGCAGCGGGCGTCAAGAACCCGAGCGCTCCTGCTGCCCCGCCACCGGTGGAGCAGCATCGAGGACAGGAGCATGGCGGTCAAGGCCCCGGGAGGCAGGCGGCAACCACACTGGACCTGCCGGCCCTGGAGAAGCGGCTGCGAGAGACCAAGGCCATCGGCGTGTTCACCAAGCTCTCGCTCAAGAACCAGGTGGATGACTTCCTGGATCGGTTTCGCGAGTTTCACAAGGGGTCGGGCGGAGCGACCCTGGCGGAGCTCCGGCAAGCGTACGATCTTCTGCTCCTCAAGGTGCTCTCTCTCCTGCAGGACAGCGATCCGTCGCTGGCTCGAGCCATCGTGACATCGCGCGAGGCGATCTGGAGCATCCTCACCGATCCGGCCAAATTTGCCACGCTGTGAGCTGATAGGAGAATCGTCATGAGCAAGGTCGCACAGAGATGGGTCCTCGCCGGTGTGCTGACGACGCTCGTCGCCGGCCCGGCGCATGCTGCCGAAGACGCAGCGGTCCTCAAGGATCTGACCGCGGTGATCGCCCTTCAGGGGCTGCCCTGTGGTCGGGTGGTGAGTGCCGTCCGGCAAGGCGACAACGACTACGTGACGTCGTGCCAGGACGGGAACCGCTACCGGGTGTTCACGAACGCCCAGGGGCGCGTCGTCGTGCAGAAGCAGTAAGCCGGCTATCTGTGCGAGAGTGGGGGTCGTGAGGATCGAGAGCATCGATATCTACTGGGTGAAGCTGCCGCTCGCGTTCGTCTGGAAGACATCCTATGCGGACCAGCACTACACCGACACCCTCCTCGTGCGGATGGAGGGCGGAGGCCATCATGCCTGGGGCGAGAGCTGCCCACCCTATATCCCCGGGTACTCCGCCGAGCACACGGTCGCCACCTTCCATACCCTGCGCGAGCACATGGCGCCACGCCTCATCGGCCAAGACCTGGAGTCTGCCGACGAGCTGCTCGACCGCCTCGCCTTCATCAAGGGCAATCAGTTTGCCCGGGCCGCTCTGGAGATCACCTGGTGGGTGCTGGATGCCAAGCGGCGAGGGCTCCCGCTGCACGTCGCACTCGGCGGCACCCGGGAGCGGGTCGCGGTCGGGGCCGACTTCGGGGTCCAGGACTCCGTGGACATCCTGCTGGAGAAGATCCAGGGGGCCGTCGACCAGGGCTTCCCGCGCATCAAGCTGAAGTTCCGGCCTGGGTGGGACCTCGACATGGTGGAGGCCGTCCGGTCCACATTCCCGGACTTCACCTTCCACATCGATTGCAATGCCGCCTACACGCCGTCCGATACCGGCCTCTTCCGCAGGCTGGACCGCTACCGCCTGGCCATGATCGAGCAGCCCCTGGCCGATGACGGGATGAGCTTGATCAACCACGCGGATCTCCAGGCGAGGATCGAGACACCCGTCTGCCTGGACGAGAGCGCGCAGAGCCTGGCCCACGTCCAGGCCGCCATACGGCTGGGCAGCTGCAAGGTGGTCAACATCAAGATGGCGCGCGTCGGCGGCCTGACGGCGTCGCGGGACATCCAGGCTCTCTGTGCCGAGCATGACATTCCCTGCTGGGTCGGCGGGATGCTCGAGAGCGCCATCGGCGGCGCCATCTGCGCCGAGTTGGCGACGCTGGCCAATTTCACCTATCCGGGCGACATCTTCCCCTCGTCGTACTTCTACAAGGACGATATCGGGAAGCCCGAGATCGTTCTCGACGGACGAGGCGAGGTCAGCACGTCCCGCGTGCCGGGCATCCCGCAGGAGCCCGACCCTGAGCTGCTCCAGAAGTGGACCGCGGACCACGTCTCCTTCCGGATCTAGGCGAGCTTCATCCTCCGGTGAAGCCAGTGTAGCCCCTGTCCATCGGACATTGTTACCGGGTAGGAACTACTCTCGTAGAGGCCGCGCATGCGGCGAGACATGCTCGAAAGTTCGCAAAAAGTGATTGATTCCTCGTTCCAAGCTCTCGGACGATGCGCTCATCGACGCCCCGGCATGCCCGTTGCAACCCTCTGTCCTGGTTCTTCGAAGCAGACGAGAGCGTACGTCATTGCCTCCATTCAGCGAATAAAGGAGGAAGAACCCATGGATCAGAGCGTTCGAGACGTCATGACCCCGAACCCCTGCGCCATTTCTCCGAGCGCGTCGGTCATGGATGCCGCACAGATCATGCGCGGGAACGATATCGGCGACGTCATCGTGCTGGAGGACGATCGGCTCTTCGGCATCCTGACGGACCGCGACATCGTCGTGCGCGCCCTGGCCGAAGGTGCGGACCCGGAGACCACGCCGGTGGGGGAGATCTGCAGCCGGGACCTCGCGACGATAGAGCCCACGGCCAGCGTCGGACAGGCGGTGCGGCTCATGCGCGAGAAGGCCATCCGGCGACTGCCGGTGGTCGACCGCAGCGGCTACGTCCTGGGTATTGTATCGATCGGGGACTTGGCCGTCGAGCGTGATCGTCACTCTGCCCTCGCCGACATCAGCGCGGCGCCACCGAACGCGTGAGGCCGGTCTTCTCCATCGGCGACGCCAGCCGAGGAGAGGCCCCGGGCTCTCGGTAGCCGAAGGTCCCCTGCTCCGGTTACCATAGCGGGGCCATGGCGTCCAAGAACCCCGGCGGACCCGAGCACGGCGCCCGCAAGCGCCGCTCCGCGAAGGAGCCCTCGGCGCCGTCGTGCGCGATGAGCATCCACGCGCACCCGGATGATCAGGAGTTCACCGTGGGCGGAACGCTTGCGAAGTGGGCGCGGGCGGGGAGCCGGATCGTCACGGTGTGCATCACGAGCGGCGGGGCAGGCTCGAACGAGTGGACGCCGCCTGACGCGACGCGAGAGGGGCTGGCGACGCTCCGGGAAGAGGAGCAGCGTCGCGCATGCCGGGTACTGGGCGTCGCCGAGGTGGTCTTCCTCGGCTATGAGGACGGCGTCCTCGAGCCGTCTATCGCGCTGCGGCGCGACTTGACGCGCCTCATCCGCCGGTATCAGCCGGAGGCGGTGATCTGCGGTGATCCCACGGTGCGCTTTTACGGCAAGAGCTATCTCAATCACCCGGATCACCGCGCGGCGGGCGATGTGGCGCTGGACGCCGTGTTCCCCTCCGCCGAGACGCGGCTCATCTTCCCCGAGCTGCTCGACGAGGGGCTCAAGCCTCATCACGTCACGCGGGTGTTCCTGCACGGCTCCCCGCGGCCCGACACCTTCATGGACATCTCCGGCACGCTGGACACGAAGCTGGCGGCGCTGCGCGAGCACAAGAGCCAGATGGGCGACTGGGATCCGGGCGAGATGCTCCGAGCCTGGGCCCGCGAGCAGGGGAAGCCGCGCGGGCTGGCGGCGGCCGAGGCCTATCGATTGATGGTGCTGGAAGGTCCATAAGGATCGCCGAGTCCGGGTCGGGCGTCGTCCGTCTGCTTTCGGGCGTCGCCCAGTGCAGTGCTAGCTACGGAAGGGACATCTCGATGCCCATGCTTGGTGACGTGGTAGAGCTGTCCGTCGTCGTGCGGAACCTGGAGGCCGCCATCGAGCGCTACACCACGCTCTTCGGCCTCGAGGTGCACAAGCGCGGTGAGTCCAAGGAGTTCGGGTTCGTGAACGCGATCCTGCCGACAGGTATCGGGCACATCGAGCTGCTGCAGCCCACCGATCCGGACAAGCCTGTCGGCAAGTTCCTGGCCAGGCACGGCGAGGGCGTCTATCTGGTCGGCTTCGAGTGCACGGACATTCCGGGAGCGGTAGGACGCCTGCGCGAGCAAGGCGTCCAGGTCGATGCCCGGCGGCCCGACATCGCCTGGGTGCATCCGCGGGCGGCGCACGGTCTCTTCGTGGAGCTGCGAGGACGAGAGAGGTACCAGTAGGCGGCCATCACACCGCCGGGCGAAGCAGGACGTCGCGAGCTCGGCATCAGAATCGAGGTCCGGGCTGCCGAAGCATCGGTCCGCGGCGGCGTACCCGATCGCCTGATCCCGACCGGTATCGGTCCTCCGATTTGCAGGACTCGATCACTCCATTCTCCGGCGCATGCCATGCCCTTGGTTGTCACGTAGCCTGATTCCAGGACCGTCAGCCTGAAAACAGCCCAATCTTTTCGGTAGGTCTCGTCGCATTTCGTCCTTGGCATTCCTGATGCTACCTCGACAAGTGTGACGGTTACACAGTCACGAGCTGGACACATAGTCGGGGCCGAGTGCCCTTTGCCAGATTGGAGAACACAGTGGCCGCATGGCGTGCGATCAAGACGTTGGGGCTGGTGGGATTCGTTGTCGGGGCACCTGGATTCGCTCTGGCGCAAGGGCAAGGTGTCGGTGTCGTGACGACGCTCGTTGGTGAGGCCACCGTGGCGCGGGCAGCCGTGGTCCCTCAGGCTCTCAAGATGCGCGACGACGTGTTCGCGCAGGACCGGATCAGCACCAAGGAACGCGCGGTCGTGCACGTCCTCATGGGAGGGAAGGCCCTCCTCACGGTACGTGAGCTTTCAGTGGTGACCGTGACCGAAGAAAGCGGGCGCGCGACGGTGGATCTCCAGTCAGGCAAGGTAGGGCTCGCAGTCATCCGGCAGCGGATGAAGCCGGGCGAGGTGATCGAGGTCCACACGCCGCATGCAGTGGCGGCCGTCCGGGGAACCGTGCTCGTGGTCGAGATCGTCCCTGGTTCGGCTGGCGGCGATCAGCTCGCGGGCGATGGGGCTTCGACCAACGTTCACCTGCTCCACGGCAAGCTCGATGTGTCCCTGCGAAGCAATCCGGCGGCAGTCCCTGTGCAGCTCGAGAGCCTTCAGAGCATCACCGTCTCGCGTGACACGCTCGGAAGCATGCGCCCGCTATCTCCGGCGGCAGCAGCCGCTATCACGGCAGGCTTGAAAGCCCATCAGTCGTTCCGCACCGCGCTTCCGGAAAAGTTCCAGGTCGCGCTCGGCGAGCGCCAGCGGGTTCTCGCTGTCGCGACAGGCGAGGGTTTGGTCCGGAACGGTCAGGGCCGAGAGACAGGCAAGGGACCGGGCGCCAAGTCCGGGGCGGAGCTGAAGAAGGCCAAGGACACCGGCTCGAATCGGGATCCCATCGGTCTCGTTGCGGACACAGGAGATGGAGCTGTTTCAGGGGACGGGAACCGTTCCGGAGCGGGCAGTGGCGGTGGCAACGGCAGCGGCAACGGCGGTGCTAACAGCGGCGGCAGTGGTGGTGGCAACGGTGGTCGCGACGCGTGGCTCACTGACGGTGGGAACGGCAACGGTCGCGGCAATGGCCCCGGCTTCGGGTTGGGCACCGGCACCGTGGGCAACGGTCTGGCAACCATCGTACCGCCCAAATTCTTCAAGAAGTCGAAGTAGGCCGCGGCGCACACGCTCGGACTCGACCTCCTCCGAGAAACGCCCGATGCTCGCCGTCAGCTGATGTCCAGCCAACCCGTCTGGCATGTCCCCGGATCGGCCGCCGCTTCGCTCCTGGAGCGTCTCCCGGAAGATCTCGAGCCGCGTCCTGTCTCCGAGATGACGCAGTTCGGCGGCTCGCAGTCGCCCGGCGTCCTGGTCGTCGATGCGGCCGGGGGGGATCCAACTCGTCTCGCGATGACGGCCGCACAGCGCGCGGGAGTGCCGGTGGTGGTCCTGGTCGATGGGGACGTCCTGGCGGGTGCGCCCGGTCATCCCTGCTACGCGTATCTGGATCCATCAGTCTCGCCGCTCACTCTGGCCGCGGTGCTCCTCCAAGCCTGCGAGCATGCCCGTGTCAGGGCCGAGGTGCGCGAGACGAGCAGGCAGCTCGAAGAGCTGAGCGCGATCGCCATCCGCCTCTCGGCCGAGCGCAATCTCGATGCGCTGCTCGAGCTCATTCTCAGCAAAGGCCGGGAGCTCACCCGCAGCGACGCCGGGTCGCTCTACGTGGTCGAGAAGACGCCGGACGGCGGGCAGCGCCTGCGGTTCAAGCTGGCGCAGAACGACAGCGTGACGGTGGCGTTCAGTGAATCGACGCTGCCGATCAGCGCGGAGAGCGTCGCCGGGTACGTCGCCCTGTCAGGGGAGGTGCTGCGGATCGACGACGCGTACGCTCTGCCTCCGGAGGCTCCCTTCCACATCAACGGCGAGTTCGACGCGCGGGTCGGCTACCGGACGACGTCAATGCTGGTGGTGCCGATGAAGACGCCGGCCGGCGACATCATCGGCGTCCTGCAGCTCATCAACTGCAAGCGCGTTCCCGGCCGCCCCTTCACCTCCCGCGACGCCATTCGTGACGAGGTGCTGCCATTTCCGGAGCGCTACCAGAACCTGGCGGCCTCCCTGGCGTCCCAGGCGGGTGTGGCGATCCAGAGCGCGCAGTTGCTCGAGGAGCTGCGAGTCGCCCTGCAGAAGGTCGAGACATCGAAGCAGCAGATGGTGCAGGCGGAACGCTTGAGCGCGCTCGGCGAGATGGCGGCCGGCGTCGCGCACGACTTCAATAATCTGCTCGCCGTGGTGGTGGGGCGTGCGGAGCTCTTGCTCGCGAAGGGGCCGGATCCGGAGGTCTCTCGGGATGTCCAGATCATTCGCCAGGCCGCCTGGGACGGCGCCCAGACGGTTCGACGGATCCAGGAGTTCACGCGGACGCGCCAGACGCGCCCCTCCGGTCGCGTGGACATTCGAAAGCTGCTGCAGGACGTCGTCGAGCTGACGCGGGGGCGATGGAAGGACGAAGCCCAGAGCCGCCGGCTCTCCTACGAGGTGCTGGTGGAAGGCGACCCGGTGCCCCCGGTTGCTGGCATCTCGGCGGAACTGCGCGAAGTGTTCATGAATCTGCTGATCAACGGCCTCGACGCCATGCCCGGCGGGGGCCGGTTCGTCTTCCGGCTCTCGAGCGATGCGGAGACCGTGACGATAGCCGCTGAGGACACGGGGTGCGGCATGGCGGAGGAAGTCCGATGGCGGGTGCTGGAGCCCTTCTACACCACCAAGGGCTCGCGCGGCACCGGGCTCGGCCTGGCGGTCTCATGGGGCATTGTCAAGCGTCACGGAGGCACCATCGAGATCGAGAGCAGCCTGGGTGTGGGCAGCACCTTCATGGTCCGCCTGCCCATCAGCCACGATGAGTCGGCCGCCGAGATCCTGGAGTCAACGGCCCAGCCGGGCCGCACAGCCCGCGTGCTGATCATCGATGACGAGCAAGAGGTTCGGAGCGTGCTCCGGGACATGCTCACGTCCTGCGGCCACACGGTCCTCGAGGCGTCGAGCGGAGAAGAGGGATTGGCGTGCTGCGAAGGCGGGGCGGTGGACGTGATTCTCACCGACATCTCCATGCCGGGCATGTCGGGCTGGGACGTCGCAGCCGCGTGCCGGCAGCGCTTCCCTCATATCCCTCTGGGCTTCGTCACCGGCTGGGGGGACAGGCTCGACCCTGACGAGACCGAGCGCTCCGGCGTGCGCTTCGTCCTGTCGAAGCCATTCGGTTCCGGCGACGTGCAGGCCAAGGTGGCCGGCGTGCTGACGCCCCCACCCGGAACCTAGTTACTGGCGCTTAGCGGGTGTCGTCGCGCGCGGCTCGGTCGTCTCCTTGTCGTTCAGAAGGTCAACGCGGTTCTGCAGGCGCTTCACCAGCTCTTCGTAGGAAGCTGTCCGGATTACTCGATCGAATTGCGCGCGATAATTGGAGATCAGGCTCAGGTTCGCAATCAGGATGTCGTAGATGAGCCAGTGGTCCCCCTGCCGGAGGAGCCGAGACTCGACCGGCACCTCGGTGCCCTTCCTGGTCACGATCCGGGCGCGGACGATGGCCCTGTCACCGTCGCGCTGCTCTCCCACGTACGTGATGCGCTCACCGCCATACTCGTCGATCCGGGAGATGTACGTCTGCTCGAGCAGGTTGGCAAAGAGCTTCACGAACTCGTCGCGCTCGGTCGGCGTGCGCTGCTGCCAGTGGATGCCAAGCGCTCGCTGTGCGGTTTCGGACACGTCAAAGACCTCGCTCGCGATCTTCCGGACGGCAGCCCGTCGCTCCGGCAACGTCAGCGCGGGATTGTCCAGGACTTTGAGCACTTGGTCCGTATAGGCACGCAACTGGTCTGTCGGCGGGCCGCCCCAGGACGACGCGGCGGCCCCCAGCACCAGGGCCAGGGTCATCGGGATCAGGAGAAGCTTCTTCATGTCGCCTCCGGCCAGCTCAAGGTGGCTGCTTACCTCTACATGTTCTCAGAGGTTCGGGCTCGCTGCTGAAAATGTATCGGCCTGACCGGCCCTGTGCTTATATGCCAAGGGGGTGTCCGATGAAGCGCGTCCTGTCTCTTGCCCTGTTGGTGCTCTCGGTCTCGGACGTGTGCGCCGTCGAGCCGAGCGGTGACGAGATCCTCCGCCGCTCGCGGCAGGCCTATGCCGCGCTCCGAAGCTATGTGGGCACCACGACGGTGCAGAGCAGGACGGTTGTCAATGCCGCCACGCTGAGCCAGACCGCCAACGCGAAGGTCACCTTCGTGAGGCCCGGCCAGATCCGCATCGAGGGGAAGGATGTGCAGGGCCAGCCGTTCTCCATCGTGAGCGACGGAACGCAGACCTGGCTGGCGTGGGGAGCTCAGCACGACGGCCAGTTCCGGAAGGCCGACAGCCTGGAGAAAGCAGTCTCGACGATGACGGGTGTCGCCGCTCTGGCGCCCACGACCCTCCCGGCGGCCCTGATTCCGCTCCAGTGGGGCACCCCGTGGACCATGAACGCGGAAGCGCGCTCGCTCGGGCTCGAGACCCTCGCCGGCGTCGAGTGCTACAAGGTCGTGGTCAAGTCGCCGCCGGGCTCGGCCGTGCCGGGGACGCGGACGTTCTGGCTGGACACAAAGTCCTTCCTGTTGCGCCAGCTCAGGGAAGAGCAGGACGCGCAGGATCTGGCTCAGATGCAGGACAGGATGGAGAAGATCATGGCGGAACGCGCCGGCAAAGGCTCGGATGCGGAAAAGGCACACACGGAAAAGATTCGCGGGATGCTGAAGGCGCAGTCGATGAAGTCGCGCGACGTCATCCAGTCCTTCCAGATCGAGCGCGTGAACGCCACGATCGACACGAAGCTCTTCCAGGATCCGGGCAAGGGCGGGAGCCAGCAGACGCGATAGGAGAGGCGCTCCGGTGGCCTGGGACCCCGCGCAGTACATGAAGTTCGCCGACCATCGTCTCCGACCGGCGGTCGATCTGCTGAACCGGATCGACGCCGAGCCCGCCGAGATCTACGATCTGGGCGCCGGTGCCGGCAATGTGACCAGGCTGCTCAAGGAACGGTGGCCGAGCGCGCGTGTCACCGGCGTGGACGCGTCCCGGGAGATGCTCGCGAAGGCGGCGGCCGGGGCTCCGGACATCGTGTGGGAACCGGCAGACCTGAAGACGTGGCGGCCGTCGCGGCCGGCCGACCTCATCTACTCGAACGCGGCCCTCCACTGGCTCGGCGACCATGACCGATTGTTCCCCGCACTGCTCGCCGCGCTGGCGCCCGGAGGGGTGCTCGCCGTGCAGATGCCCCGCAATTTCTCCGCTCCGTCCCACACGGCCATCGCCGAAGCGGCCCGGAGCGGACCCTGGCGCGCGCGACTCGAGCCTTTGCTTCGCGACGCGCCGGTGGCCGACCCGGGCGTCTATTTCAGCCTCCTAGCTCCGCGCGCGGCGGCCCTCGATATCTGGGAGATCGAGTATCTTCAGGTTTTGAACGGCGAGCATCCGGTCAAGGAGTGGACGAAGGGGACGTGGCTGAAGCCGCTGCTCGACGCGCTCGACGAGCCGGAGCGAGGCCGCTTCGAGGCATGCTACGCCGAGCTGGTTGCGCGCGCCTACCCGCGACACAAGGATGGTCGAACGCTGTTTCCGTTTCGCCGCCTCTTCATCGTCGCCACCGCCCGCCCGGCCTGAGCACTGAGCGCCGGGGCAATGCCGCGTTCCGAATTCGAAGCCTGGCAGCGCAATGTGTGGGCCCTGTCGATCATCGTCTTCACCGCCTTCGTCGGGTTCCAGTTCTTCTCTCTCTTCCTGCCGCTCTACGTGCAGGAGCTGGGCGTCACCGAGCCCGCCCAGGTGGCCGTGTGGTCCGGCGTGCTGCTGGCCGTCACGCCCGGCGTGGCGGGCCTGCTCGGGCCGCTCTGGGGCGGTCTCGCGGATCGCGTGGGCCGCAAGCTGATGATGATCCGGTCACTGGCCGGCTTCGTGGTGATCATCGCCGCGATGGGGCTGGTGACCTCCGTCTACCAGCTCCTCGTCGCCCGGTTGCTCCAGGGCGTCTTCGCGGGCTTCTCGGTGATGGCGATGGCTCTGGCCAGCGTGTCGTGTCCCCGCGACAAGATGCCGGTGGCGATCGGCAGGGTCCAGTCGGCCCAGTTGCTGAGCGTGGCCGTTGGACCGGCCGCGGGCGGTTACGTGGCCTCGCACTTCGGGATCCGCTACGCTTTCTTCGGGACCGCCGGCCTGTGCGTCCTGTCGCTCATCGGGCTGGTTGTCCTTTTCAAAGAACCGCGTCCCCGCCAGTCGGGCGAGGTGGCCCAGAAGCCGCCGCGTCTGCCCTTCCGCGAGGTCTTTCGCCTGCCGCACTTTCCGCTCGTCCTGGGACTTCTGGTGATCGCCCAGTTCATCGAGGCGTGGGTGGCCGCCGCTTTGCTGCTGCTGGTGGCTCGTGACCTGCTCGGGCGGCATGCTTAGGCCGGGCTACCGTTCCCGTCGGCTGACGTGGGGATGGTCCCTGATCCAGAACCGCCAGGGTCGATCTGCCCACTCCGCTGCGTAGTCGACGCCGACACGCGGCCCGCAGGCGACCTCCGCGGGACGGATCCTCCTGGCTCCTTCCTCGATCCAGACGCGATCGCCGAGGAGATCGGCGCCATCGAATGTCCGATCGATGCCGAGCGCGATGCAGAGCTTGCCCGGCCCGCTCGTCAGGTCGCGGTCCGGTCGTCCGTGCCGCCGCGCTCGCATACGAGGGACTCCCTCGACGGGCTCGAGCGCTCGAATCAACACGGCGTGGGGGATGCCCCAGGCATTCGAGACCACGTTGAACTGGTGATACATGCCGTAGACGAAGTACACGTAGGCGGTGCCGCCCACCCGGTACATCGTCTCCGTTCGACCGGTACGCCGGCCGCCATAGGCATGCGAGGCCCGGTCCTGCGGCGCGCGATACGCTTCGGTCTCGACGATCGTCCCGGAGACGCGGCTGCCGTCGCGGGCGGGGACGACGAGCAGCCGGCCGAGCAGCTGCCGCGCCACCGTGAGCACGCTGGGGCGCGTGTAGAACTCGCGGGGTAGCTTCCGGCCGTTCATGCGCGGGCTCCGGCTCGCGTGCGGGTTTCCGTCCCGGGGGCCCGCGCGCGGTCAGGAGCGGCCCTACAGGGCCTCTGCGATCGCCTTCCCGAGATCCGCCGTCTTCGCCGCGCCGCCGATATCGGGCGTGCGTGGCGCGTCGGAGCCGGGCTTCAGCACCTTCTCGATGGCTTTCACGATGGCCGCCCCCGCCGCCGGCTCTCCGAGATGCTCGAGCATCATCGCGCCCGACCAGATCTGCCCGATGGGGTTGGCGATCGCCCGGCCGTAGATGTCCGGCGCCGAGCCGTGGACCGGCTCGAAGAGCGATGGGAACGCGCGCTCCGGGTTGATATTGCCCGAGGGCGCGATCCCGATGGTGCCGGCGGTCGCGGGGCCGAGGTCGGAGAGGATGTCGCCGAAGAGGTTGGACGCCACGATCACATCGAAGCGCTGGGGGTTGAGCACGATCTGGATGGTGAGGCCGTCGATGTGGTACTGGTCGGTCTTCACCTGCGGATAGTGCTTGCCCATCGCCGCGAAGCGCTCGTCCCAGTACGGCATGGTGATCGAGATGCCGTTCGACTTGGTCGCCGAGGTGACCTGCTTTCTCATCCGCGTCATGGCCAGCTCGAAGGCGAACTTCAGGATCCGGTCGACGCCCTTGCGGGTGAAGCAGGACTGCTGCGTCACGAACTCGCGGTCCGTCCCCTCGAACATCCGGCCGCCGACGGAGGAGTACTCGCCCTCGGTGTTCTCCCGGACCACGTAGTAGTCGATGTCGCCGGGCTTGCGGCCGGCGAGCGGGCAGGGGATGCCGGGCATGAGCTTCACGGGCCGCAGGTTCACGTACTGGTCGAAGTCGCGGCGGAACTTGATGAGCGAGCTCCACAGCGAGACGTGGTCGGGCACGACCGCGGGCCACCCTGTCGCGCCGAAGTAGATCGCGTCGTGGCCGCCGACCAGCTCCTTCCAGTTCTCGGGCATCCACTGGCCGGTCTTGGCCAGCCGGTCGCAGTTCCAGTCGAAGTGATCGAGCGCCAGCTCGAACCCGACCTTGCGCGCCACGGCGTCGAGCGCGCGCACCCCTTCGGGCATCACTTCCTTGCCGATGCCGTCACCGGGGATCACGGCGATGCGGTATTTCTTCATGACCTCTCCTGTGCGAGGGATCTCTCTCGGGGTGCTGGCTGGGAGCATAGCGTCGGCGGCGCACCCTTGCAAGGGCTCGGCCTTGACAAAGGTGCCTGCGGGTCCTATTGTCCGGCCCGGCATGGAGATTGGCTGTCACCTTCCCACGCAGGGGCCCGTCGCCACGCGCGACGCGTTGCTCACTTTTGCACCCGAGGCGGAGCGCCGCGGCATCGCCTCGCTCTGGGTCAGCGACCACGTCATCTTCCCGAGGACTGCAACGGGCAGCTATCCCGGGGGGCGCTTTCCGCATCCGCCGGACAAGGCGTACCTCGAGCCTGTCACGGTCCTCGCGGCGGCTGCCGTCTGCACGACGCGCCCGCGGCTCGGTGCCTCGGTGTTCATCCTCGGGCACCGTCATCCCGTGGTGATGGCCAAGATGCTGACGAGCATCGACGCGCTGTCCAACGGGCGCCTCATCTGCGGCGTCGGCGTGGGCTGGTGGAAGGAGGAGCTGGAGATCCTGGGCGCGCCCTTCCATGCCCGTGGCCGCCAGGCGGACGAGATGCTGCGCGTCTTCAAGGAGCTGTGGACGAAGGACAATCCCGTCTTCGAGGGCGAGTTCTTCCGCTTCAAGGACATCGGCTTCGCCCCCAAGCCGGTGCAGAAGCCGCACCCGCCCATCTGGGTCGGGGGCGACAGCCCGGGCGCCTTTCGACGCGTGGTGACGCTGGGAGACGGGTGGCACGCGACGTCAAAGACGCCGGCCGAGCTCCTCGAAGCCCTGGGCCGCCTGCGCGCGGCAGCCGAAGCGGTCCGCCGGCCCTTCGAGACGATCGAGCTGTCCGTGCGGCTGGTCTTGAAGGACGAGCTGCTGGCCCAGGGCACCCAGGCCGTGGTGGACCGCCTCGCCGAGTACAAGCGGCTCGGCCTGAGCCACGTCATGATCGACTTCCGCCGCGATGATCTCGGGAAGATGCTCGAGCTACTGGATCTGGTGACGGCCAAGATCCGCCCCGCCGTCGACGCCGCCTGACTATCCTCGCTGGGGTGAGTAGGCCCCGCGCCCGACGGCGACGAGCGCGTGCTGCTCGTCGTGGATGTCCACGTCGACGAGCGCCACGGTGCGCCCGGCCCGGCGGACCCGCCCGGTGCCGGTCAGCGAGCCGCCGGTGGCGGGCCGCAGGTAATCGATACGCAGGTTGATCGTCGGCACGCCTCCGCCAGCCGCCATGCCGACGGCGAAGTCTCCGACGACATCGATGAAGGCCGCGATGGGGCCTCCGTGGAATTGCCCGGTGCCGGGCCGCCGCTCGAACTCCGGGCGCATGGGCATGCTCACCGTCAGAGTACCGGCGGCGTGATCCAGCGACACGACCCGGAGCTGCAGGAAGTGAAGAAAGGGCGAGCCGTCGAAGATGTCCTGGATCTGTTCGGCGGAGAGCTTTTCGGCCGAGGGTTCGCTCACGGCCGCACGACGACCTTGCCGAACACCTCGCGGTCTTCCAGGAGGCGAAAGGCCTCGTTCGCCTCATCCAACGGCAGCTCGCGGTCGATGACCGGCGTGAGCTGCCCGTGCTGGATCAGCGCGAGAAGCGTCGTGATGTCCTCCCGCATCCACCCGTTCGATCCCAGGACCCGGAGCTCGAATGTCCAGATGAAGCGAAGGTCCTCCTTCGGGTCGAAGCCGGCCGTGGCGCCGCAGGTGAGCACCTTGCCCTGGCGATGCAGGACCCTGAGCGAGGGCACCCAGGTCTCGCCGCCCGTGAAGTTGACGACCACGTCCACGCCGCCCGTGAACTTCCGCCGGTGCGGCTTGCCGAAGGCCTCGTAGACCCACTGCACGAAATCCTGCCTGGTGTAGTCGAGGACATGGGCGGCACCCAGGTCCTTCAGGCGCGTGAGCTTGGCCTCGTTGCTGGCGCAGGCGATCACTTCGGCGCCGGCCAGCTTGCCGAGCTGCACGCAGCAGGTGCCGACGCCGCCGGAGGCGCCGAGGATGAGTACCTTGTCCCCGCGCTTGACCTCGCCAATGGTCCGCATCATGCGCACGGCCGTGCCGTAGGCAACGGGCAGACACGCGGCCGCCTCGTACGACACGTCCGCCGGCAGCGGGACCAGGTGATGCGTCGGCACGCGGCAGTACTCGGCGAGCCCGCCATGCCACATCTCGCCCATGAGGCCGCCGGGCCCGACCCGGTCCACGGGATCGACCATGACGCGATCGCCGACCTTCCACTCGGAGACGGCGCTGCCCGTCTCGACGATGTCACCCGCGAAGTCCACGCCCATGATGCACGGCATGGGCACCTTGATGCCCGGCATGCCCCGCCGCGTGAAGATGTCGTGGTAGTTGAGCGTGGTCGCCCGCACCTCGATCACGACGTCCTCCGGCCCCGGACGCGGATCGGGGAAGGCCGGCTCGATCTTGATGGAGCCGGGACCGCCGTGCTCGTGGATGACGGCGGCTCTCATGCCTTCGTCTCCATACCCCTGTGCTCGAGGGCCAGCTGCCGGAGCGCGACGCGGTCCACCTTGCCGGTGCTGGCCAGGGGCAGCTCCGGCATGAAGAGGACATGCCGCGGGTGCTGAAAGGCCGGCGCGTGAGCCAGCGCGTACTGCTTGACAACGTCCTCCGTGAGCCGGCTGCCGTCCCTCGCCACGACGAAGGCGACGGGCTTCTCGTGCTTGATCTCATCCGGGATGGGCACGACGCAGGCCTGGATGATGTCCGGATGCCGCTCCAGCAACCCCTCGATCTCGCCAGGATAGATGTTCTCGCCGCCACAGACAAACATGTCGTCGGCGCGACCGACGAAGTAATAGGCACCCGTCGCGTCGCGTCTCAGGATGTCGCCGGAGATGTACCAGCCATCGGAGGTCAACACCTCGCGGGTCTTGGCCGGCAGATTGAGATAGCCGGTCATGGTCGCGGGTGTCCGGATCCAGAGCATGCCCTCCTCGACATCGCGGCCGTCGGGGCCCACCAGACGGACTTCGACCTGCGGACGCGGCCACCCCAGGGCCAGGTCCGGCTGGTGCCGGCCGTCCGGATGCGGACCGAACATGACGGGGCCGGCCTCGGTGGTGCCGTAGATATAGGAGACCGCCGCGCCCGGGAAGGTCTTCTTGACGGCGTCGATGAGCTTTTGCGTCGTGGGCGCCGAGCCCATTCTCACCGCGCGCACCGAGGAGAGATCGGTCTGCGCCAGGACATCGCGCTCCCGGAGCATGAGCGCCAGCATGGTCGGCACCGACGTGAGAAAGGTGGCGCGGAAGCGGCCTATCGCCTCGACGTAGCGACGGGCGTCGAATTGCGGGAGGAGGACCATCATGGCGTGCCCCGCGAGCGCCACCTTGCTCGTGCCGAGCCCGTTCATGTGGAAGAGCGGCGCGGCCACGATGAAGCGCTGGCGTTCGAGGTCCCTGGCAGCGGCCACCCGCGATCTCACCGCCCAGAGGTGGCCGTCGTGGGAGAGCGGCACTCCCTTCGGCCGGCCCGTCGAACCCGAGGTGTAGAGCACCATCGCGGTCTCGCGGGGCTCGGGTCGCACGGCGGCGAGCTCTCCGTGGTCGAGAAGCGCGTCGAAGCCGTCTCCACCCTTCGAATCGAAATCGACCAGCGGGATCCCGGCGGGGACCTGGCCGCGGCGCTCCCGGTCGCAGAAGACGAGCTTCGAGCCCGAGTCACGCAGGACGAAGTCTATAGTGTCCCGCGGGAACTTGAAGTTGACGGGCACGGAAACGAGGCCCGCGCGCATGGTCCCGAAATACGCGATGAGAAACTCGGCGCGGTTGCCGGCGAGGATCGCCACCGCGTCACCCCGCCCGAGCCCGCGCGCGAGGAGACCCCGGCTGCAGGCATTGGCCAGGCAGTCGATCTCTCCGTGGGAGTATTCACGGGGCCGCTGCCAGTCGAGACAGTCGATCAGCGCCGTCTTGTCGGCGGATCGGGAACGGTCGAGCAGGTCGCCGAGGTTGCCGGTCTGGCGCATCCGTGTCTCGATCCACGGTCCGCGTGAAGGCGTGCTCATCTCGCCCGACGAATATACACCACGGGACACGTCCCGGTCGCCGAGGCGCGGCCCTTTGGTACTGGGCCAAGTTGCGAGCCAGACGAGGCCCGAGGGAGGCGTGCCAGCCCAAGGCGTACGTGGGTGTACGTTGAGGATTGCTGCCGACCGAGAACGAAGTATGGCGAAGCAAATTGGCCCAGTACCCGGCGGTTGCGCAGCCAGACAGTTCGGACATAGCATGGGCGAGATGCTGGCCCACGACGCGCGGGACCGCCAGGCCTGGCTCCGGGACACCATAGGGCCCTCGGATTGGCTCGTCCCCTTGCCCGACGGCGCGGTGGCGGAGCTCGAAGAGGTAGTGCGCGCGCTGCGGCGGGAGCCGCTGCCGACCCTCCTGCTCTCACCAAACCAGTTCAGCCTCGCCCGCTGTCGCGACGTCCTGGCCTGCGTGGGACGGCAGCTGCGTGACGGGATCGGGCTGGCCGTGCTCGATCGGCTTCCCGTCGAGCGCTTCTCCCTGGAGGAGAACCGGGCCCTCGGCTGGCTCCTGGGCTGCCTCCTTGGACGGCTCGTGGCGCAGAAGTGGGACGGCACCATGCTGTACGACGTCCGGGACACGGGCAAGGCTCTGAGCTACGGCGTGCGGCGCTCGGTGACGAACCTGGATCTTCAGTTCCACACCGACGCGCCGTGGCTCGCCCTGACACCCGAGCTCGTGGGGCTGCTCTGCCTGCACCCGGCGCCCGAAGGCGGCGTGAGCCGCTTCGTGAGCCTCGTGACGGTGCACGAGGAGCTCACTCGACGGCATCCAGCCCTCGTGCGCCGCTTGCGTGAGCCACTGCCCTGGGACCGACAGGCCGAGCACGCCCCGGATGATGCCAAGGTCGCGCGGCAGCCGATCTTCGAGCACGGGGCTGGCGGGCTGCGGTGCCGCTACAACCAGAGCCTGATCGAGAATGCCGAAGGCTTGACGGGAACCCCTCTCGACGGACAAGGGCGCGACGCCCTCATGGCGATGAAGGCCGTCATCGAGTCGCCTGAGCTATGCGTCGAGTTCAAGATCGAGCGGGGGCAGCTCCAGTACCTCAACAACCGGCTCTTCGCCCACAGTCGAACCCCGTTTCGCGACAGTACCGACCCTGACCAGAAACGCCACCTCATCCGCCTCTGGAATCGGGACGAGGGACGACAGACCTTCCACGGCTAATTCGCCGCTCTGGGACTCACCTGAACGCGGGCAGTCCCGCGGGATTCGGCTCGACCACGATGCGTATCCCGGCGGTGGGCGGTCTTCAAGGCGCGCCCGCGCGCATGCCCGCGTGCTACTATCCCGTCGGTCTCGACCACGAGACAGGGAGGCAGCCATGGCACTGTTCCGGCTCTACACGGGCGCCGACGGCCAGTCGCACATCGAGACGATTACGCTGGCCAAGACCGCGGCCTGGGGGAAAGGGCTGGCGACGACGCAGATCGCGTTTCGCGAGAACGCAGCCGACCACGATCAGGACTGGCATCCGGCGCCCCGCCGGCAGTTCGTCATCATCCTGTCCGGCCAGCTCGAGATCGGATTGGGCGATGGCTCCAAGCACATCTTCGGCCCAGGCGATGCGCGGCTGGTCGAGGATACGACGGGCAAGGGCCATACCACGAAGGTCCACGGCAGCCAGCCCTGCCTGACGGCGACCATCCCGCTGGCTCAGCAGTGATCGGGAGAGGATCGACAGTCCGAGAGCTCGGGCCGGGTTTCGCTGCAGGCGCGGCATGTCATAATGTGTCCCGAAGCCCACTACGCCCTACCCGAGAGGCCGAGACCATGGCGAACGAGCCCAGTGCCGCAGAGCTTCGGATGGATCCCACGAGCCTGTACCGCGAGGACACCTTTTCGGACCGCAGGATGGGCATGATTCGCGTGCTCACCCCCGTCAAGACGGACGGCTCGCCGGACACGAGCCGGCAGGTCGTCTACCTGGGCGAGGCGCAGCTCCTCACGCAGGTCGGGGCGCTGCCGATCACCTTCGAGATCGAGGCGAAGTCGCTCGGAGAAGCCGCGGAGAATTTCGCGGCCGGGGCCAAGGTCGCGGTCGAGCGCGCCGTCAACGAGCTCCAGGAGCTGCGCCGGGAGGCCGCCTCGCCCATCATTATCCCGGACTCCATGCCCCCGAGCGTCGGCGGTCCCGGCGGAGGCCCGGGACGCGGCAGGATCCAGTTCCCTTAGTGGGACTCCAAGGAGTTCCGCCGAAACCTCGCCCACGACCCAGAGTGGCCGGCACTAGACGGGCTGCCCGGGTGTCAGGCTCCCGGGTAGAGGGCGTCGCGACCGCGCTGATAGGTCGCCTGGCGCTGGGCCGGATTCCGGTTCACGAGCGGGCGGAAGAACATCGGGTGCGTGTAGCTCCGCACCTCGTGCTCGATCACGCAGAGGACCTCGCGCGTGTCGGGGTCCACGATCTTCGCGAAGCGATACTGGTACTCGTTGCTCTCCTCGCTGACCAGCCCGTGACGGTCGAGCCATTCCTGCGGCCCGGAGAAGTTCGTGATGTACACCGCGATGTGATAGCCGTCGTAGGCCGGGATTGGCGCCGCCGTCTCCCGGAAGACGAGCTCCTGCCGCTGGCCTATCCGCACGTGCGCGGCGGCGCCGGCGGCGTCGGGCGTCACCGCGGCGGGGGCGCCCATGACCTTCTCGTAGAAGCGCGCGATGCCGGAGGCGCGGCCGGGCTCGACGGGGAATTCGACATGGGTGATGCCGAGAGTCATGTCGCCGAACGACGGCCCGGCGGCGAACAGCCGGAGCCGGTTGCCCCACGGCGAGGTGACCGCGACGAGCTTGTCCTCGACGGTGTAGTCGAACGTCGTGCCCGCGAGCAGCTCGCGAACGCTTCCCAGCCGCGCCGTGAGCGCCTCGAGGTCGGGGACCACGATCTCGACGTGGCCGCGCATGACGTTCGGTTTCCCCGTCGGCAGGTGGAACTGCGTCTGGCCCATGTTGATCCACATGTTCTCGACCCCGACCATGACGTAGGGGTCGCGGGTGAAGCCGAGACCCTGGACGTAGAAGGCGGTGGCGATCCGCTGATCCGGTACTCGCACGTTGACATGCTCGAGGAACACGATGTTGCCGACGTCCTGCCGGCGCCTGTCGAAGCGCTGCATGTCGATCCTCCTCTGCGTCACGATCTTCGGGAGCTCTTCACTGAGGTGACCGCCGTGCCGGGTCCGGGCCAACGATACGCCAAGTCGGACGGCTGCGCCAGACGGACTTCACGCCAGGATGGGCCACCGCGGCGCGACGGGCCGGCGTTGCGCTATAGTCCTGCCCATGACCGCGTCTGATGCCCCGGGTGCGGCTGCCGACTACCTCGAGCGTGCGCGCCGGCTCGCGCCCGAGATAGAGGCCTGCGGGAGTGAGATCGAGCAGGAGCGGCGGCTGACCGCGCCTGTGCTGGCCTCGCTGTTCGACGCGGGGCTCTTCCGCCTGCTCCTGCCGCGCTCGCTGGATGGCGGCGAGGTCGATCCCGTCACTTTCGCCGGTGTCATGGAGGAGATCGCCAAGGCCGACGCGAGCACGGCCTGGTGCCTCTGCCAGGCTTCCGGATGCTCCATGGCCGCCGCCTACCTCCCGCCCGACGTGGCGGCCGAGATCTTCGGAAAAGACCGGCGCGCCGTGCTGGCCTGGGGACCCGGGCCGGGCGCCCGGGCCGTCGCCGTCGACGGCGGCTACCGTGTCACGGGGACGTGGAGTTTTGCCAGCGGCTGTCGCCATGCCACGTGGCTGGGCGGCCACTGCCCGATCTCCGAGCCGGATGGCAGCCCGAGCCGGACCGTCGCCGGCCGGGTCGTGGAGCGGACGATGCTGTTCCCGGCAGCGAGCGCGAGAATCGTGGACGTCTGGCACGTGAGCGGGCTCAAAGGCACGGGGAGCGACGCCTTCACCGTCTCCGATCTCTTCGTGCCGCACGAGTACTCGATCTCTCGGGACGACCCGGCCGAGCGCCGCCAGCCGGGCCTGCTCTACTGCTTTCCGACCGGCTCGTTCTACGCCTCGGGCTTCGCTTCGGTGGCGCTCGGGATCGCCCGGCGCATGCTCGACGCGTTCGTGAGCCTCGCCAGGGAGAAGACGCCGCGCGGATTCAAGCGACCGCTGGCCAACAGCGCCGTCATCCAGTCGCAGGTCGCGCAGGCCGAGGCGCAGCTGGGCTCGGCGCGACGCTTTCTCGTGGGCTCGCTTGCGGACATCTGGGGCGCGGTCGGGGACTCGGGCGTCCTCACCATCGAGCAACGCATGCTGATCCGGCTGGCGTCGACCTACGCGATCCACCAGGCCAAGGAGGTCGCCGACTTCACCCACCACGCCGCCGGCGCGACCGCGATCTTCGTCGACGGCGCCTTCGATCGCGGGTTCCGGGACATTCACGCGGTGACGCAGCAGCTCCAGGGCCGTCAGACGCACTTCGAGACGGTCGGCCAGTTCCTGCTCGGGCTCGAGCCGGACACGAGTTTTCTCTGAGGGCTCCCCGGCCTGACCGGCCCCGGCTCGGCGAGGCGCGGAGCAGCGCTAGAGCGATGTCGCCGTTCCTCGGCTCGAGACGAATCTGACGAACGTGCATCCCATGGACTGCACGAGGCCCCGATGCCGGCGCCGCTCGGCTCGCCGGCGCTCTTCGCGCACTCCGGGACTCCTCCTGCGGCGCTCGCTACTCCGCCGTTCCATGATGATCTCGACCTCGGAGACGTCGGCCATGGTTCGACTGAGATACTCGTAGAGACTCCAATCGCCACCCTTGATCACGATCAGGAGCTGGATCCCGGGGAATGATTGAGAGCGCTGACTGTCCAGGATCGCCGTCAGGTGGCGCTCGCAGAGGCCGTGGGTTTCGCTGGGATCGTCCAGCGGCTCGCGCTCTCCGAGATCAGCGGGGGCCCCTTCCGCCTGACACCACGCGCAGATCGCTCGCACAGCGGCGCGTCAGTGAGCCGCCGGCGCTGCGTTCATGCGCTGTCTCCTCAGTCGCTCGGGATTGCCGACCTGGACATAGCTTCGGGCCGGGTCGGCCGCCGTCGTCATCGGTTTTGCAGCCTGGCCCCTGCACAGTCGTGTGACTCGGCGCGCTCCGTCGTGCGGTTCCGGATGACGGCACCGCAGTCCGGAGACCGGACTCGCATACTTCGTTCCACGATGAGGAACCCAAGGATTCCTGATAGTTCTGTGCTCGCTCGATGCGCGCGTCCGCGAGATCGTAAAGGGCGCCGACACTCGAGCAGATCCACGATCCAAAGAGGTATGCTCACGTCCATGGACAGCGCCGAGTTCCGCCGCCATGCCCATGCCTTCGTCGACTGGATGGCGGACTACCTGGCCACGGTCGAGCGCTATCCCGTGCGCGCCCAGGTCAAGCCGGGCGAGATCGCCGGGCGGGTGCCGCAGGCGCCGCCCGAGCGGGGCGAGCCCATGGAGACGATCTTCGAGGACTTCAAGTCCATCATAGTGCCGGGCATCACCCACTGGCAGCACCCGAGCTTCTTCGCCTATTTCCCGGCCAACTCGAGCCCGCCCTCGCTGCTCGCGGAGATGCTCACGGCGACGCTCGGCGCCCAGTGCATGCTCTGGCAGACGTCGCCCGCGGCGACCGAGCTCGAGACGCGCGTGCTCGATTGGCTGCGCCAGATGGTCGGCCTGCCCGAGGGCTTCACCGGCGTCATCCAGGACTCGGCGTCGAGTGCCATTCTCTGCGCCATCCTGACCGCGCGCGAGCGGGCCACGGGCTGGCGGGTGAACGAGCAGGGCGTCGGATCTGGCGAGCGGCTCACGGTCTACTGCTCGGGAGAGACCCACTCCGCGACCGAGAAGGACGTGAAAATCGCGGGGCTCGGACGCACCAATCTCCGGAAGATCCCCGTGGACGACGCGTTCGCCATGCGGCCGGACGCACTCGAGGCGGCGATCCTCGCCGACAAGGCCGCGGGCGCCACGCCGATCTGCGTGGTCGCGTCCATCGGCGCGACGGGCGTCGGCGCGGTGGACTCGCTCGCTGCCATCGGCCCGGTCTGCCGCCGCCACGGCGTCTGGCTGCACGTGGACGCGGCCTGGGCCGGCAGCGCCCTGGTCCTGCCGGAGCACCGGTGGATGCTGGACGGGGTAGAGCACGTGGACAGCTTCGTGTTCAACCCGCACAAGTGGATGCTGACGAACTTCGACTGCTCGGCCCACTACGTGCGCGACCCCGACGCGCTCGTGCGGACGCTTGGGATCCTGCCGGCCTTCCTCAAGACGCGCGAGCAGAGCCATGTCATCGATTACCGCGACTGGAGTGTGCAGCTGGGGCGCCGCTTCCGCGCCCTCAAGCTCTGGTTCGTGGTCCGCTCGTACGGCGTGGAGGGCATCCAGCGCCTCATCCGGGGCCACATCGCGCTGGCCAGCGAGGCGGAGCGCTGGATCGCGGAGGCCGAGGACTTCGAGCTGATGGCCCCGCGCAGGCTGGCGCTCCTGAACTTCCGGTACCACCCGAGGAGCGTCGGCGGCGCCGCTGAGCTCGACAGGCTGAACGAGCGTCTCCTGGAAGCGCTCAACGACAGCGGCGAGCTGTACCTGACGCAGAACCGCGTGCGCGGGGCCTATACGATCCGCCTCTCGATCGGGCAGACGTCAACGGAGCGCCGTCACGTCGAGGCGGCGTGGACGAGGATCCGGGACACGGCGCGCGCCCTGCGCGCCTGAACCGGACCGCCACATTTGAGACTGGAGGATGCATGGACCGCACGCGAGTGGGCATCCTGATCTTTCCGGACGTGGAAGTCCTGGACTTCTGCGGGCCATTCGAGGTCTTCTCGGCGACCCGGCTCGACGAGGACCGCCGGCGCGCGGAGCCGTCGCCCTTCGAGGTGCTGCTGGTGGCGGAACGGAAGGACACCGTGGTCGCAACGGGCGGACTGAAGGTCATCCCCGACGTCACGCTCGAGGCCTGCCCGCGCCTCGACATCCTCGTCGTGCCGGGCGGGTGGGGCACCCGGGCGGAGATCAAGAACAAGCGCCTGCTGGACTGGATCGCGGAGCGAGGACGCCTGGTGGAGACGCTCACCTCCGTCTGCACGGGCGCCATGCTGCTGGGCCAGGCCGGGCTCCTCGACGGCCGAAAGGCCACCACGCACTGGCGCTCGCTGGGCTGGATGCGGGAGTCGTTCCCCGCGGTGGCCGTCGAGGACAAGCTCCACGTGGTGGAGGACGGCAACGTCCTCACGTCCGCCGGCATCTCGGCGGGCATCGACATGGCGCTGCGGGTGGTGACGCGCTACTGCGGCGAGGCCGTTGGACGCGCGACGGCGCGCCACATGGAGTACCCGTTCCCGGACGACAACCGCCGCCGGGTGTGACGGTGTTCGCGCGGATCGGCACGCGGCAGGGATCGCGCGACGAGCTGGAGCGCTGGATCTCCCGCGCTCATGCCTTCTCGTAGACCAGCCGCTTGACCTTGTCCATGTTCTGCCCCTCGACGCGGATGAGCCGCGTGGGCCCCTCGCGCCGCGGGGAGTGGACGTCGCCCTCGTTGTAGACGTGGGCCATGCCCGGCTTCAGCGGATAGGCCCGGACGTGGCGCACCTTGCCGGGCTTCTTCTCCGTCGCCGGCTCCACGACGGCCCAGTCGCTCATCACGGTCTCTCCCCGTGCCTGGCCGTAGATGGCCCAGGACGGGCCGTGATCATGCGGCTCGCTCTCCCTGGCGCCCTGATAGACGTGGGCGAGGATACAGAAGCCGAGCCTGGGGTCTTCGTAGAGGATTTTCCGCTCCGGCACGCCGTCGCCGAGATGCGTGGCGATGAAGGCGTCGTCCGCGAGGACTTCCTGAACGAGCGCGCACAGCTTCTTGCGGCCCTCGGGACCGGGGTCGTCCGTGAGGATGCGCTGACACGCGGCTCCAAGCTCCTCCAGGCTGTGGCCCATGCTGTCACCTCCTGAGGGGACTCTAGCCTGGAGCTCGAGGCCCGCGCAAGCCGGTGATCTCCGTGCTATCCTCGGCGCCGTGCCTGACCCGCTCGCGGTCCTGGCGGCCTCCGTCGCCGCGCGTCTCGTGGCGCGCCGCGAGACCGTGGCCGTGGCCGAGTCGTCCGCGGGCGGCCTCATCTCCGCCGCGCTCCTGTCCATCCCGGGGGCATCCGCGTACTTCCTGGGCGGTGCCGTGATCTATACGCAGGCCGCGCGGCGGAGCCTGCTCGCGCTGCCCGACGAGGCAGTGCGCGGCATCCGCTCGAGCACGGAGGCGTACGCGCAGCTCAAGGCGCGGACGGTGCGCGAGCGCCTCGGCACGACGTGGGGCCTGGCCGAGACCGGCGCCGCGGGGCCCACGGGCAATCGGTACGGTGACGAGAGCGGGCACGCGTGCATCGCAGTGGCGGGGCCCACCGAGCGCGTATTGACCGTCGAGACGGGAAGCGCCGATCGCGAGGCGAACATGTGGGCCTTCACCCGCGCGGCTCTCGATCTCCTCGAGGCCTGCGTCGCCGAGCAGCGGCCGCCGCTCGCCTAGCCGGACCCGTCCGCCTCTCCGTGCGCCCGCGCATCTTCTACGGCTGGATCATCGTGGCCGTGGCCTTCGTCACGATGGGGGTGGGCGTCAATGCGCGCACCGCCTTCTCGCTCCTCTTCCCGCCGATCCTCGACGAGTTTGGCTGGGAGCGGGGCGTGACGGCCGGGGCCTTCTCCTTCGGCTTCCTCGTCTCGGCGGTCCTGAGCCCGTCCCTCGGCCGGCTCATGGATCGTCGCGGGCCGAGGGTCGTGATGGAGCTGGGCGTGGTGCTCATGGCGGCGGGCCTGATGCTGGCCACGCGGGTGCGCCAGCCGTGGCATCTCTACCTGAGCCTGGGCGTGCTGGTCGGAGGCGGCAGCGTCTGCCTGGGCTACACGGGTCAGGCGCTTTTTCTCCCCAACTGGTTCGAGCGCCGGCGGGGTCTGGCGATGAGCATCGCCTATTCGGGGGTGGGCGTCGGGTCCATCATCCTGCTGCCATGGGTCCAGACGCTGATCGGGCGCGCCGGCTGGCGCTCCGCCTGCTGGGCCATGGGCGTCCTGATGCTGGCACTGCTGGTGCCGCTCAACCTCTTGCTGAGGCGCCGGCCCGAGGACATGGGGCTCGAGCCCGACGGTGACCGCTCGTCGCGCGACACGGCGGTGGGAACGCAGGCGGCCAATGTCGTGGATCCGGCCTGGGTCGCGGTGGACTGGACGCTCGCACGCGCCATGCGCACGGCCCGGTTCTGGTGGATCGCGCTCGGATATTTCTCCGCTCTCTTCGCGTGGTACGCGGTGCAGGTGCACCAGACCAAGTACCTCGTCGAGATCGGATTCAGCCCAGGCTATGCCGCCTGGGCCCTGGGCTTCGTGAGCCTGGCCGGCATACCGGGTCAGATCGCGCTCGGCCATCTTTCGGACAGGATCGGGCGCGAGTGGGTGTGGACCGTCGGCAGCCTGGGCTTCCTCCTCTGCTTCCTGATCCTGCTCCTCATGCGGCAGACGCCGGCGCCGATTCTGCTCTACCTGATGATCCTCTCGCAGGGGATGCTGGGCTACGGCCTCACGTCCGTCGTCGGCGCCATCCCGGCCGAGATCTTCCAGGGCCGGCACTACGGCTCCGTCTTCGGCACCCTGATGCTGGCGGGCGTCGTGGGTGGGGCTGCCGGGCCCTGGGTGACCGGCGCGCTGCACGACGCCACCGGTAGCTACACGCTGGCATTCTGGATCGCCATCGGCTGCAGCGCCCTCTCGGCAGCAGCCATCTGGCTCGCGGCCCCGCGCAAGGTCCGCGCCGTCGCCGGCCGCGTCCATCTGCTGCGGTAGAAGCATCCTGGCTCCGCCGTTCAGGGGCTTCCCCGGAGCATGTCGAGCAGGGCGGCGTTGACCTCGGCGGCTGCCTCGTACGTGGTCCAGCGCCCCACGCCGTCGATCACGCGGAAGTCGAGATCCCGCTGGACCGATGCGAGCACCCGCCGACAATCCTCCAGGCTCTGGCCCGCAAACGCGTCACTCCCTCCCCAGATGCCGGTGATGCGCGCGCGGATCGCGGGCAGCGCCTGCGACAGGACGTCAGCGGTAGGCGGCTCAGGTGGTGTCGCCGAGTTGCCGAATCCCGGCATGTCGGGGACGAGCACGCGAACTCCGCGGCCAGCGGCAGGATGTTTCGAATCCAGTGCTCCACGAGCCACTCGCCCCGTGGAACAGCAGCAGCGGCCGGCCTGCTCCCCAGGTCCGCCACATCATGGAGCCGGCGCCGCGTGGCACGGGTGTGCGCGTCGCCGACGATTCGATCCTCGACACGACGATCGCCGGGTCCTCCGGGGTATCAGGCGTCATGCACGAGGAGTGTATCTGGTTGACAGCCGGCGCCGGGGTCGCCAATAATCGCGACGAGATGCACCTGCGGCTCAAGCGCGTCAGCGACCAGAACCGGCTGGGGTCCCGGACCACGGGGCGCCCAGCGAATGCGGTGGCGCGCGCCCGGAGAGCTTCCTAACCCAGTTCCGACGACGTTCTCGAATCGGTGAGGCCCGCGACCACCAGGTTGCGGGCCTTTTTCATTTCGGGGACAGCACGGGAGATTACCGCACATGCCCGAACAGAAAATGACCGTCGCCGTCATCGGAGCCACCGGCATCGCCGGCCAGCAATTCCTGGCGTGCCTGCCCCGGCATCCCTGGTTCAAGGTGACGGCCCTGGCGGGCTCCGCGCGAAGCGCCGGCAAGCCCTATGCCGAAGCCATCAAGTCTCCCAGCGGCGCCACGGGCTGGTGGGCGGAGGGTGGCGTGCCCGAGGAATTCGAGGGTATGGTGATCCAGAGCAGCGACACGTTCGACCCCGGCTCGGTGGACCTCATCTTCACGGCCGTGGAATCGGACGTGGCGAGGGCGCTCGAGCCCAGATACGCGGCCGTCACGCCCGTGGTGTCCGCCGCCTCGGCGTTCCGCATGGAGACCGACTCGCCCCTGCTGATTCCCGGCGTGAACTCCGATCACGCGGCCCTGGTCAAGGACATGGCCAGGAAGCGCGGCTGGAAGGGCTTTGTCACGGCCATCCCCAACTGCCACACCACGGGCATGGCCATCGCGCTCGCCCCTCTGTACAGGGCCTTCGGCCTGAAGACGGTCTTCATGACGTCGATGGCGGCCGTCTCCGGCGCCGGACGCTCGGGCGGCGTGCTGGCGCTGGACGTGATGGACAATCTCATTCCGTACATCGATGGCGAAGAGGAAAAGGTGCAGCGCGAGCTCAGCAAGATCTTCGGCACCTTCACAGGTGGCAAGATCACGCCGGCGTCGCTGGCTGTCAGCTGCACGTGCACGCGCGCTGGCGTCCTGGAGGGACACACCGAGGTCGTGTTCGCCGACCTCGGCGTGCCGGCCTCGGTCGAGGAGGTGACGGCCGCCATGCGCGCCTTCGCGCCCGCGGAGCTGGCGGGACTTCCGACGGCACCGGAAGCGGGTAGGCTGATATATGTTCATGACGATCCCTTTCGCCCACAGCCGCGGCTGGATCGGGACCGCGGGGACGGCATGGTCACCACCGTCGGCCGCGTCCGCAAGGATCCGGCGCTGCCCAACGGCGTGAAGTTCGTGCTGGTCAGCCACAACACGAAGATGGGCGCGGCCAAGGGCGCCGTGCTGCTGGCCGAGCTCTTGAGATCCCAGGGCCTGCTGTATACTCGCCCCGGGCCCTTCGAGCATCGGAGCGCCTCGACCGAAGGGCACGGCCAGCCGTGAGCTCGGGATCAACCTCGAAACGAGGGCCTGATGAGCAGCAGTGAGGCGATGGAGCCGTTTCTCCAGCCTGCCGAGTACATCGACAGCGCCGCCGAAAACGTCGTGGGCTTCGGGCGGCAGGCCTGCGAGGGCGCGGCGGACGAGGTCGACAGGGCGGTGCGTCTGTACTACGCCGTGCGCGACGGCATCGTGTACACGCCGTACTGCGACTTCCAGTCTCCGGAGACGTTCCGGGCCAGCGCGTGCCTCGCGCGGGGCTCGGGGTTCTGCGTGGCGAAGGCCGCGCTGCTGGCCGCCGCCGCGAGGGCGGTGGGCATCCCCGCGCGCGTAGGCTTCGCCGACGTGCGGAACCATCTGACGACCCCGCGGCTGCGCCAGCTCATGGGGACGGACCTCTTCTACTACCACGGGTACACGGAGCTGTACCTGGGAGACCAGTGGGTCAAGGCGACTCCGGCCTTCGATCGGGGCCTCTGCGAGCGCTTCGGTGTCCATCCGCTCGAGTTCGACGGGCGAGAGGACTCCCTCTTCCATCCCTTCGACGTCAGCGGGCGGCGCCACATGGAATACGTCCGCGACCGTGGGCCGGCCGCCGACGTCCCGGTGGCTGCGATCATCGAGACCTTCCAGCGCTCTTACCCACGGCTGGCGACGGACGCGACTCGAGCGCCGGCGACGCAGTTCGGGCGGGAAGCCGAGCAGAGCCGGGGCGACCGGGGCGCGTCGAAGGGATAAGGAAACCCATCGCACGCGTGAGCCAGGAGACCGACATGCCGGAATCGGAGACGTACCGGAAGGGCAGCGAGATCCGCCGCCGCCTGCTGGGCGACGCGTACGTCGAGAAGGCCAACACGACCACCTACGGCGATCCCACGATGCGCAAGTTCATCGACGTGGTGACGGAGACCGTGTTCGGCGCGCTCTGGACGCGGCCGGGGCTCGACCTGAAGACCCGCACGCTGGTCTGCGTCGTCTCGGATGCCGCGACGGGGCGGGAGCCCGAGCTGGCCATCCATCTGTGGATGGCGCTGCGCCAGGGCTGGAGCGAGGAGGAGCTGACGGAAGTCCTCCTGCACATGTCCGGGTACGTGGGCGTGCCGATCATCCGGGAGGCTCTGCTCACGGCGAAGCGGGTCTTCGCCGAGGTCAAGGCCGGGAGCTGATGCGACTCCGGCAGTCGCTTCAACTTGTGCCCGATCGCTCCGATCTTGCGCGTATACTGGAGCCCTCTTCGCTGAAGAGCTTGCGGGCCCTGGCGCTCCCGCTGTCCTCTCACGAGTCTTCGCCAGCCGTCATCCGTCGCGCCGTCGAAGCGACCCTGCCCGGTTCGTTGTCACGGGCGCGCGGCTCGCTCCCGATGGGGAGAGCTCCATGGTTACCACGCCCGCCCCGCTGCCTCCAGTAGCCGCCAGCACGATACGGTGCCCCAATCGGGTCGAGGTGCACCCCGACGATCCGGTCGTCTCGGCGGTAGTCGTTAAGGCCTGGATCGCCCACCTTCGCTCGCACGGCTGGACGGACAAGGACCTGGGGCTCATCTGGCTGAGCCGGGGACGGCAAGGGGTGACCCGCTAGGTCATCCGGCCGGGCTCTGAGGTCGCCGCACGGGGTATACTCGGGCCACGTCGTGAAGCTCGGAGACGTGGAGGGCGTGCGATGAGGATCCTGCTGACGGTGGCCGTGATGACGGCGGCGCTGGCCGTGCCGGTGAGCCCCGCGGCGGCGCTCGACGACGATGTGCAGAAGTATCGGCGGGCCGTGGCCGAGCTCAGCTCGCGCCAGGTCACGCCCGAGCTCATTCGTCTCTACGAGGCCGCCGTCAAGGCGATGGACGACAAGGGCGTGGGCTTCGGCCGCAACTCGAACTTCGCCGGTGTGCGCCCTCCCGAGCTCGCCTGGGAAGAATGCATCCAGCCTCCCGCTCCGCCCGCTCGTCAACGCGCGACGCAGTAGCCCGGCCGGCTCGAGCTGATTGACCAGCCATGCCCTCCCGACGACACGGGGCCCGGCGCGGCGTCTCCGCGCACACGGGCCCGCCTCCGGAGGCCACCAGGAGGAGCGTATGAACAGCACACTCGACCGTCGGACCCTCTTGAAGCTGGGCGCCGCCGTCGCCGCCGTCGGCGCGTGGCCCGGGATCGGAGCCGCCCAGGAGAAGCCCAAGCGCGGCGGCACCCTCACGATCGGCCGCAATCATGACGCCGACACTCTCTACCCGGGGCGCTCCACGGGCCTCTCGGCCATCGCGACGAACCTGCTCCTGTACGACGGCCTCGTGCTCCACGACTTCCAGATGAAGATCCGGCCCGCGCTGGCCGAGCTGTGGGAGGTCTCGCCGGACGGGCTCACGTGGACCTTCCACCTCAAGAAGAACGTCAAGTTCCACTGCGGGGCGTCGCTCACCGCGCAGGACGTGAAGGACCACTTCGATCGGTGGATCGACCCCAAAGAGGCGTTCCCGACCAAGGCCAAGGTGGCGAGTCTCGCCGAGACGAGAGTCGTGGACGAGCACACCGTCGTCTGCAAGCTCAAGAACCCGACGCTGGTCTTCCTCAACAACGTCAGCCAGACCGAGTGGTCCTATGCCGCGATCCCCCACGCCAAGCACGTGGCCCAGCACGGGCAGGATTACGGCGTCGTGCCCGCCAGCGTCTGCGGCACCGGGCCCTTCAAGCTCAAGGAGTGGGTGAAGGACGACCGGATGGAGCTGGTGCGGCACGAGGGCTACGCGTGGGGCTCGCCCGCCTACGAGAACACGGGAGCGCCGTGGGTGGACAGGATCGTCTTCCGCACGCTCCCCGAGGACGCGGCGCGCGCGGCCGAGCTCGAGGCCGGCGGCATCGACCTCGATATCGACGTCTCGCCGCAGCACATCGCGCGCCTCGAGGGCAAGGGCGTCAAGGTCACGTCGATCCCGCGGCTGTCGTCCAACCACATCGGCTTCAACGTCGAGAAGGAGGTCTTCAAGGACGCGCGCATCCGCAAGGCGGTCGCGCACGCCGTCAACAGGCACGAGATCGTCCAGTTCGTGATGAAGGGCCAGGCGGACGTCGCGAACGGCTTCCTCCATCCCCTGGCGCCCGGCGCCACGCCGAAAGAGGCGATGCGCCCGTTCATGGCGGACTTCAGCCTCGACAGGTCGAAGCGGCTCCTGACCGAGGCGGGATGGACGCCGGGGGCCGACGGGATGCGGCAGAAGGACGGCAAGCCGCTCCAGGCCTCCCTGTACGTCTTCACCGAGCTCCACGAGCGCATCGTGACGCCCGTGCAGGCGCAGCTCCGGCAGGTGGGCTTCGATCTGCAGATCAGACGGCTCGAGTCGGCGGCCTTCAACACGGCCACGCGGGCGGGCGAGCACGACGCCCGCTTCCTGCCGATGATCTACTCCTCGGGCGATTTTCTCTACTTCTTCGTCTCCTCGGCCATCCCGAGCCCGAACACGGTGCGCTGGCGCGACGAGAGGACGGACGCCTTCTTCCAGCAGTCGCAGACGACGCTCAAGGAGGCCGAGCGCATCAAGGCCTTCCAGGGCATCGAGCAGCGCCTGGTCGGCGAGGCCGTGGTGGTGCCCATCCAGCACATCCGGTGGATCTTCGGCAGCCGGCCCCGCGCCCGCGGCCTCAAGTACCACCCCATCCACGGCATCTACAAGCTTCTGGACAGCTGGGTCGTGTGATCGACGGAGGCCTTCGCCGGCCGTCTCCGACTCGCCGGGGACGAACAGGGAGGACGTATGGCCTCTGACAAGCGCATCGCGATCCGCGCCGGGCATGTCATAGCCTTCGACGGGACAGGGCACCGGCTCCTGCGCGACGGCGTCGTCGTCATCGAGGGCGGCATCATCCTGCACGTCGGGCCGCGCTTCGACGGCCGGGTGGACGAGACGGTGGAGGTGCCGGAGCGCATCATCACGCCGGGCCTCATCTCCACGCACGCGCACATCAGCGGCTCGCCGCTGGACCGGTCCTTCATCGAGGATCGCGGCAACCCGCAGTTCTGGTATTCGGGCCTGTTCGAGATGTTGCCGGCGCGGAGCGAGGCGCAGGACGAGGAGGCGGGGCGCGCCTGCGTGGACTTCTCCATGGCCGAGCTGCTGCGCGGCGGCGTCACCACGGTGATGGAGATCGGCACGCTCGGCGAGTACGTGGTCGAGCGCGCCCCGCACTACGGGCTCCGCGTGTACATGGGACGGGCCTTTCGCTCGGGACGGTGGCTGACGAAGGACGGCAAGCGCGTGGAGTGGGAGTGGAACGAGGACGAGGGACGCCAGGGGCTCGCGCGGGCCATCGAGTTCCACAAGCGCTGGGACGGGGCGCACGGCGACCTCGTCCGCTGCTTCGTCTCCCCCTCGCAGATCGACACCTGCACGCCGGAGCTCCTGCGCGACGCCAAGCGCTTCGCCGACGAGGTCGGACGCCCGTACCAGGTGCACACCTCGCAGTCGGTGGTCGAGTTCAACGAGATGGTGGCCCGCCACGGCAAGACGCCGATCGCCTGGATGCGGGAGCTGGGCGTCCTGGGCCGGAACACCATCCTCGGGCACGCCATCATCATCGGCGGGTCCTCGTGGACGAACTACCCCGCGGGCGACGTCCGCCTCATGGCCGACACCGGTTGCTCGGTCGCGCACGCCGTGTGGGTCTTCGCGCGCCGGGGCGTCGCCATGGAGTCGTTCGGGCGGTACCGCGCGGCGGGGGTCAACATGTCGCTCGGCACGGACACCAACCCCCAGAGCGTGATCGAGGCGATGCGCTGGGCCGCCGTGGTCTCGAAGATGATGGAGCGCAACACGGAGGCGACCACGGCCGCGCACGCGTTCGATGCCGCGACGCTCGGCGGCGCGCGGGCCCTCGGCCGCGACGACCTCGGACGGATCGCGCCGGGCGCCAGGGCTGACCTCGTCCTCTGGAAGGCCGCGTCGTGGCGGATGACGCCGCTCCGCGACCCGGTCAAGAACATCGTCTACAACGCGAGCGACGAGGACGTGGACCGCGTGTATGTCAACGGGCGCCTGGTCGTCGACGGCGGACGCGTGCTCGGCGCCGACGAGGGCGCCATCCTGGAGAAGCTCCAGGCGGGGGGCGAGCGCATGTGGCCGCGCATGGCCACGTACGACTGGGCGGGACGCGGCGCGGCCGAGCTCTCGCCCCAGACGTACCCGGAATGGGCGGGGTAAGCACCGGCCCGTGGCCCGCTACATCCTCCGGCGCCTGCTCCAGACGGTGCCGGTCCTGTTCGGCGTCTCCCTCCTGGCCTTCGCCATCATGCACGTGGTGCCCGGCGACCCCGTGCGCCTCATCGCGGGGCCCGACGCGCCGGAGTCCGTTGTCGCGCGGGTGCGCGCGGAGCTCGGCCTCGAGCGGCCGCTCCACGTCCAGTACTTCTCCTTCCTCGCCCGCGCGCTCCAGGGCGATCTCGGCCGCTCCCTCCGCTCGCGGGCGCCGGTCATCGACGAGATCCTCTCGCGCTTCCCTGCCACGCTCGAGCTGACGACGGTCAGCATGCTGATCGCGGTGCTCGCCGGCATTCCGCTGGGGCTGCTCGCCGCGGTGCGCCGCTCGACCTGGCTCGATTACCTCGCCACCGGCGCCTCGCTCTCGACGCTCTCGATGCCCATCTTCTGGGTCGCCATCGTCGCCATCTGGTTCTTCAGCCTCCAGCTGGGCTGGCTGCCCGTCTCCGGGCGCGCGGGGCCGGTCTGGCAGCGGGAGGGACTCCGTCACATGGTGCTGCCGGCCGCCACGCTGGCGACGACCTCGGTCGCGATCATCAGCCGCCTCACGCGCTCGGGCATGCTCGACGTGCTCGGGCGCGACTACGTCACGACCGCCCGCGCCAAGGGCGTGCCGCCCCGTGGCGTGGTTCTCAAGCACGCGCTCACGAATGCGCTCATCCCGGTCGTGACCGTGGTCGGGCTCCAGTACGGCTTCCTGCTGGGCGGCGCCGTCGTGACCGAGACGATCTTCGCGTGGCCCGGCGTGGGCCGGCTCGCGATGACCGCCATCCTCCAGCGCGACTACCCGGTCGTCCAGGGCTGCGTGCTGCTGGTCGCCGTGGTCTTCGTCCTCATCAATCTTCTCGTGGATCTGCTCTACGGCTGGCTCGACCCACGGATCCGCTATGAGTGAAGGCGTGCGGCGCTTCGCCAGGCACCGCCTCGCGGTGGTCGGCCTCGGCGTCATCCTGGCCCTGGTGGCGCTGGCCCTCTTCGCCGGCCGGGCGGCGCCCCACGATCCGCTGCGGCAGGACCTGCCGCATGCCCTGGCCAAGCCGTCGGCCGAGTTCCCGCTCGGCACCGACGAGTTCGGGCGCTGCATCCTCTCGCGCATCCTCTTCGGCGCGCGGCTCTCGCTCGTGGTCGGCGTGATCGCCACGGCGATCGGCGCCACCGTCGGCATCGTCCTTGGACTCGTGGCCGGCTACCTTCAGCGGCTCGACGCGCTCGTGATGCGGACCATGGACGTGCTGCTGGCCTTTCCGAGCATCCTGCTCGCCATCGCGATCGTGGCCGCGCTGGGTCCGAGCCTCGGCAACGTGATGATCGCCGTGGGCGTGCGCTCCATACCGAGCTTCGCCCGCCTGAGCCGCTCAATGGCGCTGTCCCTCAAGGAGCTCGACTTCGTCCAGGGCGCGGAGGCCCTGGGCGCCGGACACGTGCGCGTGCTGTTCCGCCACATCCTGCCCAACAGCGTCTCGCCGCTCCTGGTCTTCTCCTCCATGCAGGTGGCGACGGCCATCCTGCTGGCCGCCATCCTGTCCTTCCTGGGACTGGGCGTCCAGCCGCCGACGCCCGAATGGGGCAAGATGGTGAGCGACGGGCGGGCGTACCTGATGGAGGCGCCCCACGTCTCGCTCTTCCCCGGCCTCGCCATCTTCGTCGCCGTCATGGGCTTCAACTGCCTGGGCGACGGTCTGCGCGATGCCCTCGACCCGCGCGTGGGCCGCGTCGCGGTGGAGTGAAGGCGGCGACTAGGCTACAATGCCCCCTGCTTCCGGCCGCCGACAGTGGCGCGTCCGGGTCCTTGGAGACGACAAGGGAGACGCTCATGCCTCGCTCGACGCTGCAGGGTTCCGCCGGCTCCACGCTCGATACGCCTTTTCGCTCGGCCAGGGATCTGGCCGCTGCGATACGCCGGAAGAAGATCGGCTGCGCCGAGCTGCTCGAGCTTTACCTCCGGAGAGTCGAGAAGCACAACCCGGCGCTCAACGCCATCGTCGTGACCGATCTGGACGCCGCGCGCACGCGCGCGCGGGCGGCGGACCGGGCGCTCGCGAAGAAGCAGGTGTGGGGTCCCCTCCACGGCGTGCCGATGACGATCAAGGAGTCCTACGACGTGGTCGGCATGCCGACCACGTGGGGCGTGCCCGAGCTCAAGGACAACTACCCCCCGCGCAATGCGCTGGCCGTGGACCGCTTCCTCGCGGCCGGCATGGTGCTCTTCGGCAAGACCAACGTGCCCCTCTATCTGGCCGACTGGCAGAGCTACAACGCCATCTACGGCACGGCCAACAATCCCTGGGATCCGAGCCGCGTGCCGGGAGGCTCGTCGGGCGGCTCGGCCGCCGCGCTGGCCGCGGGACTCACCGGGATCGATGCCGGCAGCGATATCGGCTCCTCCATCCGCAACCCGGCCCACTACTGCGGCATCTTCGGCCACAAGCCGACGTGGGGCATCGTGCCGCCGCGCGGACAGGCGCTGCCCGGACGGCTGTCGCAGGGGGACATCTCGGTGGTCGGGCCGCTCGGGCGGAGCGCAGCGGACCTCGAGATTGCGCTCGATGTCATGGCCGGGCCAGACGAGATCGACACCGCCGGCTACAGGCTCGCGCTCCCGGCGCCCCGCCAGAAGGCGTTCCGCGACTTCAAGGTCGCCGTGATGCTGACGGATCCCAACTCGGAGGTCGACGCCGAGGTACAGGCCAGGGTCCAGGCGGTGGCGGACTTCCTCGCCGCGAAGCGCGCCAAGGTCAGCGACCGGGCACGGCCTGCCGTGGACACGCGGGAGGCCCAGCGCGTCTACATCCAGCTCCTGCGCGCCGCCACCTCGGGACGGTTGACGGCAGAGGAGTTCGACAAGAGCGTCGAGACCGCCAGGCGGCTCGAGCCCGGCGACGAGAGCTACTACGCGCGCATGGTGCGGGCCAACGTCATGTCTCACAGAGACTGGCTCGCGGCCAACGAGGCGCGGCATCAGATGCGCTGGAAGTGGGCCGAGTTCTTCAAGGAATACGACCTGCTGCTCTGCCCGGCGGCCGCCTCGGCGGCCTTCCCGCACGACCAGCAGGGCCTGCGGCACGAGCGGACGATCGAGGTCAATGGCCGGCGCGTGCCGACGACGGACCAGCTCTTCTGGGCGGGCTACTCCGGAATGGTCTATCTGCCCTCGACGGTGGCACCGGCGGGCTTCACGAAGGCGGGGCTGCCGGTGGGCGTGCAGATCATCGGGCCGCAGTACGGGGACCGCACGTGCATACACCTGGCGCGCCTGCTCGAGCGCGAGTACCAGGGCTTCGTCCCGCCGCCCGACTACGCCTGAGCGCGGGCGCGGCCAATCTCTGTCCTCGACCTTGGAGGAGGCACGTGATGCAGGTGCGCAAGCTCGGCAACAGCGGCCTCAGCGTGTCGGCCATCGGTCTCGGGCTCATGTCCATGTCCGGGACCTATGGCAAGAGCGACGACCAGGAGTCGATCGCCGTCATCCATCGCGCGCTCGACATGGGGATCGATCACCTGGACTCCTCGGACATGTACGGCTGGGGGCAGAACGAGGAGCTACTCGGCCGGGCGATCACGGGCCGGCGCGACCGCGTGATCATCGCCACCAAGTTCGGCCAGGTGCGGAGTCCCGACGGCAAGGGTAACCTCGTGGACGGCCGGCCCAGGTACGTGGCGCAGGCGTGCGATGCGAGCCTCTCGCGCCTCGGGGTGCACGTGATCGACCTCTACTACCAGCACCGGGTGGACCCCAAGGTGCCGATCGAGGAGACGGTGGGCGCCATGTCGCGGCTCGTCGAGGCAGGCAAGGTCCGCCATCTCGGGCTCTCCGAGGCGGCGCCCGAGACCATTAGGCGCGCCCACGCCGTCCACCCGATCAGCGCCGTCCAGAGCGAATACTCGCTGCTCTATCGTCAGCCGGCCGAGGACACCATCGTCACGTGCCGCGAGCTCGGCATCTCGTACGTCGCCTACTCGCCGCTCGGCCGCGGTCTCCTCTCGGCGCGGATCAAGCAGGAGGCGGACATCCCCGCGGATGACCGCCGGCGGCAGCACCCGCGCTTCCAGGACGCCAACCTCTCGCATAACCTAGCGCTGGTGCACCGCATCGAGGAGATCGCCCGCGCGAAAGGGGTGACCCCCTCCCAGCTCGCGCTGGCGTGGCTCCTGGCCCAGGGACCGGACATCCTGCCCATCCCGGGGACCAAGCGGCGCTCGTACCTCGAGGAGAACGTGGGGGCGCTCGCGATCAGCCTCTCGGCGGCCGACCTCGCGCAGCTCGACGAAGCCATGCCGCCGGGGGCGGCCGCGGGGTCGCGGTATCCCGAAGCCATGATGAAGGGCGTGCACCTGTAAAAAATCCGCAGCCTGCTGAAAAACTCGCAGGCTTTTCAGCAGCCTGCCAGGAGGAAGCCGTGGCCAAGCTAAGGGTGGTCCTGACCGGGGCGTCGGGCTATGTCGCCCAGCGCATGTTTCCCGAGCTGTCGGCGCGGTGGGACCTCGTCCCCATCGACGTGCGCGGCACGACGCGGGACGGCAAGGCCGTCCCCGGGATCGTCGTCGCCGATCTCACGAAGCGGGACCGCGATGCCTACCGCAGCGCCTTCACGGGCGCGGACGCCGTCATCCACTGCGGCTATGTCAGCGCTCCGGGCCTCGACGCCACGACCTGGCAGGACAACGGCGACGTCAAGTTCTGGGCCGAGCACGACAACGTGGCGCTGGCCTATAACGTGTACCGGACGGCGCTCGAGGAAGGCGTCCGGCGCGTCGTGGTGGCGAGCTCGAACCACGCGGCCGACTACTACGAGCGCCTCATCTGGGCGGGCCGGATGGAGATGGTCACGCCCGACATGCCGCACCGGTCGGACAACTGGTATGGCTGGGCCAAGGCCGCCTACGAGCTCCTGGGTTTCGTCTTCGCCACCGGTACGGTCGAGGGCCGCAAGCTCGAGGTCGTCCAGTGGCGGATCGGCGGCCCCCGCGACGACGACATCGACCACGTCAAGCCCGGCGACATCAAGGTGATGCACCGCGCGCTCGGCGCCTACCTGTCGCGCCGCGACCAGGTGCAGCAGGCGATCCGCATGGTCGAAGCCGAGCACATCGCCGACGAGCACGGGGTGCCTTTCCTGATTGTCTACGGCATCAGCGGCAACACCCACCGCTTCTGGAGCATCGCCAACGCGCGCGACAAGATCGGCTACGCGCCCGAAGACGACAGCCAGGTGAACTTCGCCGACAAGATCGCCGCCATCGCGCGCGCGGCCAAGCGGTAGAGGAGGAGGCCCGATGCCCACGTTCAACTTCGAGCTGTGCGAGCTGCCGCCGGAGGCGCAGTCGCTGCGCGCCGAGGTGCGCGAGTTCCTCCGGGACTCGCTCGGCGACGCGTCCGCCTCGAAGCGGGCGCTGTCCTGGGGCGGCTTCGACCGCGAGTTCTCCCGGGCCATGGGCGCCCGCGGCTGGATCGGCATGACCTGGCCCAAGAAGTACGGCGGCCACGAGCGCACCGCGCTCGAGCGCTACGTGGTGCTGGAGGAGACGCTGGCCGCCGGGGCGCCGGTCTCCGCGCACTGGGTCGCCGACCGCCAGAGCGGCCCGCTGCTCCTGCGATTCGGCACCGAGGAGCAGCGGCAGCGCTTCCTGCCGAAGATTGCCCGGGGCGAGCTGGCCTTCGCGATCGGGATGAGCGAGCCGGACTCGGGGTCGGACCTGGCGTCCATCCGCACGCGCGCCGAGCGGGTCGAGGGCGGCTACCGCATCAACGGCACCAAGATCTGGACGAGCAACGCCCACATCTCGGAGTACGCGATCGCGCTCTTCCGCACCAGGGTCGTGCCCGACAAGAAGCACGAGGGGCTCTCGCAGTTCCTCGTGGACCTCACGTCCCCCGGCATCCGGATCCGGCCCATCGTCGACCTGGCGGGCGGTCACCACTTCAACGAGGTCCACTTCGAGAACACGTTCGTGCCCGACGACATGCTGGTCGGCAAGGACGGGGAGGGCTGGAAGCAGGTAACCACCGAGCTCGCCCTCGAGCGGAGCGGCCCGGAGCGCTATCTTTCCTCGCTACGGCTCATCATCGAGCTGATCCGCGAGGTCGGGAAGGAGCCCGGCGACCGATCGGCCGCCGTCATCGGCCGGCTGACGGCGCACCTCGTGACCCTCCGCCAGATGTCGCTCTCCGTGGCGGGGATGCTGCAGGCGGGGCAGAATCCCAATCTCGAGGCGGCCGTCGTCAAGGACGTGGGCACGAGCTTCGAGCAGGAGATTCCCGAGATCGTGCACGTGCTGCTGGGCGTCGAGCCCAGGCTCGGCTCGGGTAGCCAGTTCGAGCGGACCTTCGGCTATCTGGTCCAGCACGCGCCGTCCTTCTCGCTCCGCGGCGGCACGCGCGAGGTGCTGCGCGGCATCATCGCGCGCGGGCTGGGGCTCCGATGAGCGCGCGCGGGCACGAGCTCCGGAGCATCCTGGCCGATACCTGCGCGCGGCTCTTCACCGCGGAGGTCACGCCCGCCCTCATCGAGTCCGCCGAGAAGGGGACCTGGCCCGAGGCGCTCTGGCAGATCGTCGAGGAAAGCGGCCTCACGCTGCCGCAGGTGCCCGAGGCCCGCGGCGGCGCCGGCGGTAGCTGGGCCGACGCGCATGTCGTGCTGACCGCGGCGGGGCGCCACGCCGTGCCCCTGCCCATCGCCGAGACCATGGTGGGCGGCTGGCTCCTCGCGGAAAGCGGGCTCGATGTCCCGACGGGTCCCATCACCCTTGCGCCGGTCGCGCCGGGAGAGCGGCTGAGCCTGGCGCGCGAGGGCGCGGGCTGGCGGCTCGACGGCGCCGCGGCCCGCGTCCCCTGGGGGCGCCGCGCGGAGCACGTGGTGATCGTGGCCGAGGCGGAGGGCCGTCCCATGGTCGCGCTGGCTGCACGCGGCGGGGCCTCGGTCGAGGAGGACGTCAACCTCGCCCTCGAGCCCCGAGACACGCTGCACTGGCGCGGCGTCCGGGCCGTCGCGGCGGCGCCGCTGGCTGCGGCCCTGCCCCCCGACGCGCTCTGGCGCGCGGGCGCTCTGACGCGGTCGGCGCAGATGGCCGGCGGCCTCGAGTACCTGCTCGCCCAGTCGGTCACGTACGTCACGGAGCGAAGCCAGTTCGGCCGGCCGCTGGCGGCCTTCCAGGCCATCCAGCACCAGCTGGCGCAGCTCGCCGGCCACACCGCCGCGGCCGGGATGGCGGCGCAGCACGCGTTCGCGGCGATGGACCGAGGGGAAGCCGCATTCGAGATCGCGGTGGCCAAGACGCGCGTCGGCGAGGCCGCCGGGCTCGGCGCCGGCATCGCGCACCAGTGCCACGGCGCCATCGGCTTCACCTACGAGCACTCGCTGCACTTCGTCACGCGGCGGCTCTGGTCCTGGCGCGCCGAGTTCGGCGCCGAGAGCCATTGGGCGCTCGAGCTGGGCCGTGAGATGGCCGCGCGTGGCGCCGATGCCCTCTGGCCGCACGTGACGTCTCGATAGAGGCGGAGAGTGACCAGGCCCGCCCTCTTCGCCCTCACGGCCACCACCGCGCCCGAGCGAGAGGCCGCCTCGAGCTGCTCGCCGTTGACAAGCGCGGCGGGGCAGGGCAGAGTCTCGGCACCTGTCCTCACGGATCCTCTCGATGGAGGTGGCGGTATGGCGCGACCGGAGTCCCTTCGAAGGTGTCTCATCGTGTGCGCGGCGGCGCTGCTGGCCGCGGCCGGTCTCGCATCGACAGCCGGTGCGCAGACCAAGGGCGGCATCCTGCGCGTGGGCAATCTGGGGGAGCCGCCGGCGCTCGACGCCCACTGGACCACGGCCAGCATCACCGAGACGCTGACCAACCACATCTACGAGGGACTCTACAGCCTGGACGGCAGCAACCGGCCGATCCCGATGCTGGCGGAAGGGCACACGGTCAGCAAGGACGGCCTCGTCTACACGTTCAAGCTCCGCCAGGGCGTCAAGTTCCACAACGGCAAGGAGATGACCGCCGAGGACGTCGTGGCGTCGCTCGGGCGCTGGGGCAAGCAGTCGGTGTACGGCAAGGCCCTCTTCGCCCAGGTCTCGGAGTTCAAGGCGCTGGACAAGTACACGGTCGAGATGCGGCTCAAGGAGAAGTCGGCGATCGTGCTCATCTCGCTCGCCGTGCCGAACAACTTCGGCGCCATCTATCCCAAGGAGATCGCCGAGAAGTTCGCGCCCGAGATCAAGGTCACCGAGTACGTCGGCACCGGTCCTTTCAAGCTGGCCGAGTGGAAGCCCGACCAGTACATCCGCATGGTGCGCTTCGACGAGTACAAGTCCCGGAGCGAGAAGCCCAACGGCTACGGCGGCGGCAAGACGGCCTACGTGGACGAGATCCGGTGGGTACCGGTGCCCGAGGTGGCGACGCGCGTGGCGCAGGTCGAGACGGGCGAGCTCGACTTCGCCGACGACCTCAACCTCGACGCGTATGACCGGCTGAAGAGGAACTCCAGCCTCCATCCCATCATCTCCAAGCCCTATTACTGGCTCGTCGCGGTCTTCAACAAGAAGGAAGGCCTGATGACGAACCAGAAGCTGCGTCAGGCTTGGCAGGCCGCGATCGACATCGAGCCCATCATGAAGAACGTGGCAGGCGGCAAGGCGGAATTCTACCGCATGGACTCGAGCCTGGCGCCGGTCGAGATCACGGCCTGGCACACGAAGCTCTCGGGGCTGCCGTGGAACGAGCGGAACAAGGACAAGGCGAAGCGCCTCCTCCAGGAGGCCGGCTACAAGAAGGAGCCGATCCGCTTCATGACGACGCAGGAATACAAGTGGATGTATGACTTCGCGCTGCTGACCAAGCAGCAGCTCGAGGACGTCGGCTTCAACATCGATCTCCAGGTCGTGGACTGGGCGACCCTGGTCAAGCGCCGCAACAACTCAAAGGAGTACGACGTCTTCACCACGGGGATGGGCGCGTTCTACGACCCGACGCACCACATCTACCTGACGTCGGCCTGGCCCGGCTGGACCACGGACGAGGACATCCTGCGCCTGCAGGCGGAGATGGCGCGCGAGACGGACCCCAAGAAGCGCATGGCGCTCTGGGAGCAGCAGACGCGGCAGTTCTACGAGAAGGTGCCGGTCATCCGCTACGGCGACCTCTTCGGCCTCCGGGCGTCGCGGAACACGGTGAAGGGCTTCAACGAGAAGACCGAGCGCGTCCGCTTCTACAACGTCTGGCTGGAGAAGTAATGCGTGGGGCTTTACCTCGTTCGACGGGTCCTGGCCCTCCTGCCCGTGCTGGCGGTGGTGGTCACCGTCGTGTTCTTCCTGATTCACCTGATCCCCGGCGATCCGGTCTCCGTCATGCTCGGCCCGGACGCGACGCCGACCCAGATCCAGGCCACGCGCCAGGCGTTGGGGCTCGACCGCCCCATCCTCGAGCAGCTCCTGGGCTTCTACGCGCGCGTGCTCCGGGGTGATCTGGGGCAGTCCTACTTCCTCGACCGGCCCGTGACGCGCGCGCTCTGGGAGCGCGCCGAGCCGACCCTGGTGCTGACGCTCAGCGCCCTGCTCGTGGCCGTCGTGATCGGCGTGCCGTCCGGCACCATCGCGGCCGCCTACCGCGGCTCGGCCTGGGACCGGGGCCTCATGTTCGTCTCGCTCCTCGGTGTCTGCATCCCCGGCTTCTGGCTCTCGCTCAACCTCATCTACTTCTTCGCGGTGCGCCTCGGCTGGCTGCCGGCGGCCGGCTACGTCTCCATCTTCGTCGATCCGGCGGCCGGGCTCAGGTACATGGTGCTGCCGGCCGTGTCCCTTGGCTTCAACCAGTCCGCCCTGATCGCGCGCATCGCACGCTCCTGCATGCTCGAGGTGCTCCAGCAGGACTACATCCGCACGGCGCAGGCCAAGGGGCTCTCGCACCGCGCGGTGGTCTACGTCCACGCATTCCGCAATGCGCTCGTGCCCGTGGTCACCGTCATCGGCATCACCACCGCGGTGCTGATCGGTGGCGCGGTCGTGACGGAGATCGTGTTCAACATCCCCGGACTCGGCCGCCTCATCATCTCCGCGATCCTTCGGCGCGACTATCCGGTGGTGCAGGGCGTGGTGCTGGTGACGGCCGCGACCTATGTGCTCATCAACCTGGCGGTGGACCTGCTCTACGCGGTCATCGACCCGCGCATCCGCTATGAGTGAAGCCGCCTCGGACGCGTTCACCCCCGCGCCGCCGCGCGTCGCGGCCGCGGCTGCCCCGCGCTCGGACTCGCGCTGGCTGCAGCGCCTGCTCGGCAACCGCGCAGTGGTGATCGGCGTCGCCATCCTGCTGGCCTTCGTCCTGGCCGCGCTGCTGGCCGACGTGCTCTCCACGCACAACCCGACGCGACTCGTGCCCGCGAACCGGCTGAAGCCGCCGGGGGCCGAGCATTACCTCGGCACCGACGAGTTCGGCCGGGACGTCTGGAGCCTGGTGCTGCACGGCAGCCGCGTCTCGCTGCTGGTCGGCGTGACGACCATGCTGCTGACCTCCATCGGCGGCATCGTGGTGGGGCTGGCGGCCGGCTACTCGCGCCGGCTGGATCCCATCGTCATGCGCGTCATGGACGGGCTCATGGCCTTCCCGGCCATCCTGCTGGCCATCGCGCTCATGGCGGCGCGTGGTCCAGGCGTGTGGAACGTCATCTTCGCCCTGTCCGTGGTCTACACGCCCCGCACGGCCATGCTGATCCGCAGCACTGTCCTGTCGATCCGCGAGCTGGACTACATCCAGGCCGCGCGCGCCCTTGGTCGCCAGGATGTGGCCATCGCGCTGCGGCACATCCTGCCAAACTGCATCGGGCCGCTCCTCGTGCAGGGCAGCTTCGTCTTTGCCTATGCGATCCTCGCCGAGGCCATCCTGGGATTCCTCGGCGTCGGCGTGCCGCCCTACGTGCCGTCCTGGGGCAACGTCATCGCGAGCGGCAAGAACGTGATCCGCGAGGCGTTCTGGGTCAGCCTGTTTCCCGGGGTCGCCTTGACCCTGGCCGGGCTCAGCCTGAATCTGCTGGGCGACGGCCTCCGTGACATCCTCGACCCGCGGCTGCGGGTGCAGTAGCTCGCCGGGCGCCGTGCGCGCCGGCGGCATCGGCTATGATGGGCCGGCAACCGCCATCATGAACACGGACATGATTCCGCTCGAGCGCGTGCCGCTCGCGCCCCGCTGCACCATGGGCGTGGGCGGGGAGGCGCGCTACTTCCTCGAGGCGGCGGACGAGGGCAGGGTCCGCTCCGCCTGCCGCTGGGCCGCTGCGCGCGACCTGCCCGTGCATGTCCTGGGCGCAGGCTCGAACGTGGTTGTAGCCGACGGGGGCGTGGACGGGCTCGTGCTCGGCATCGCCCTGCGCGGCATCTCGATGCGCGAGGTGTCGGGCGAGGTCCTCGTGACGGCGGCGGCGGGAGAGCCGTGGGACGGCCTCGTAGCGCTGGCCGTCGAGCGCGGCTGGGCCGGTCTCGAGTGCCTGAGCGGCATCCCGGGGCTGGTCGGCGCCACGCCGATCCAGAACGTCGGGGCCTACGGCCAGGAAGTGTCCCAGACCGTGACGGCCCTGCGGGCGCTCGATCGCGCGGGAGATCGGGTCGTGACCCTCGACGCGCGCGAGTGCGGCTTCGCTTATCGCGACAGTCGCTTCAAGAGCGGCGAGCCCGGGCGGTACATCGTGCTGGACGTGACGTATCGCCTCGCGCCCGGCGGTGGCCCCACCCTCAGCTATGCCGACCTCGAGCGGGACCTGGAGGCGCGAGGTGTGGGCGCGCCGGGGCTCACCGACGTGCGGCAGAGCGTCCTCGGCATTCGCCGCGCCAAGTCCATGGTGCTCGACGCCGCCGATCCCAATCGCCGGAGCTGCGGCTCCTTCTTCCTCAATCCCATCGTGGATGCCGGCACGCTCGCGCGTGTCGAGCGGGCCGCCGGGGACGCGGCGATGCCGCGCTGGCCCGAGCGTGACGGCCGCTTCAAGCTGTCGGCTGCCTGGCTGATCGAGCGCGTTGGCTTCGCCCGCGGCACGTCTCGGGCAACTGTCGGGCTGTCGACCCGTCATAGCCTCGCCATCGTCTGCCGGGAAGGCGCGCGAGCCGGCGACGTCATCGCCTTGGCGCGCGAGATCCGTGCCGCCGTCGCGGCGCGCTATGGCGTGCGCCTGGCCCCCGAGCCGGTGCTCTGGGGCGGGCTCTCGCTCGAACCGTGATCTCGGACCCGATCATCGAAATCGTCGCGGCGCGGGACGAGGCGCGACGCCGCAAGGATGCCTACGTGGACGTCTGCTTTCTGGTCACGGTGGGCGCGCAGGGCCGCCCCGAGGCGCGGGCCGTCTCCCTGCGCGACATCGACGCGAGCGGCTTCGCAATGCTTCTCAGTGCGCGGAGCCCGAAGTGGAGGCAGATCGAGCCCAGCGGTCAGTGCTCGCTCATTATCCTCTGGTCGAGCATCGAGCGCCAGTACCGTGTCTATGGAGAGCTTCGGGCCATGCACCCTGATCGGGTGCGGTTCTGGTGGGAACTCAAGGGCTTGGGCTCGCGGCTCCTCGAGCACTACTACGAGGCCTATCACCCGCAAAGCGCGCCCGTTCCCTCGCGGGCGGTCTTCCTCGACGGGATCGCCGAGCTCGGCCGCCGCTGGCCCGACGCGGCGGCCGTGCCACCGCCCGAAAGCCTCCGCGGGATCTGCCTCTGGCCCACGGAGGTCGACGTCTGGCACGGCTCACCTGCCGATCGCCTGCACGACCGCCGGCGCTTCACGCGCGCCCCTGACGGCTGGACGGCCGAAACCCTCGTGCCGTAGGCGGCTAGCTTCGCTCAGGCGGCGCGCCGCGACATCATCCTGTCGACGAACACTTGGTCCTCGATCCGATAGTTGCTCCTGATCGGCTCTATCTCCCGCGTCACGAGCTGCATGACGACCTCGCGCAGCTCGGACGATGGGACCGTGCCGGTGAGCGTGACCACCGCCTGCGGCTGCCATCCGAACGGTATCTCGACGGTGGGCGTGATCGGAAGGCCCGCGAGCGAGGGCTCGGTGAGCAGGGCATCCGATAGCCGGGACTGGAGCGCGACGGCCTCGTCCTCGCGCTTCCGCTTCATGTCGTACATTTTCACGAGAATTCCCGTGATGAGCAGCAGCCCGACCACGAAGGCGAACGCCACGAGCCCCTGGCTCGCTGCGCCCTCCGGGGTTGCTCCCAGCGGAGCCGACAGCGGCCCCGAGGAAGACGTTGCCTGCGTCCAGGCGACCTCGACCACGGCCAACAGCACGAACAGCGCGGCCAGGCTGGCGCGAATGAAGGTCTGAAGTACTTTCATGGCAGTCACCTCCTTTTCTGCGAACATTGCATCGCATGTGCCAGCCATCTGCTGAAGGCGAATGGGCCGATGTTCCCGGCACTTGGCCGGGAGGGACAGTCGGCGACGGGAAAAGGGTATGAGGAGTTTTTTGGCTGGGGCGTAGAAATTACCCCCTCGTCCTGCCTACTGTCGCGGAGGCCAGGCTACCCCTTACGTTCCCGTCTCTTCCCCGACCGCCCCGAGCAGACGCTTCACCGGGGGCACGATCGCGGGCAGCACCATCACGATGAGGGCGATCGCAAGCAGCGTGGTGGCGAGGGGACGCGTGACGAGGATGTCGAAGTGGCCGTGCGACATGAGTAGCGACTGGCGGAGAGACTCCTCGGCCATGCGCCCGAGCACGAAGGCCAGCACCAGCGGCGCGGCCTCGTACCCGAACCTCTTCATGAGCAGGCCGACAACGCCAAAGGCCAGCATGACGACGATGTCCCAGACGTTGCTTGCCTCGCTGTACACGCCGATGATGCAGAAGAGGAGAATGAGCGGGAACAGGAGGCCGTACGGGACCCGCAGCAGCTGCACCCAGAGCCCGATCAGCGGCAGGTTCAGGACGAGCAGGATCACGTTGCCCACGTACATGCTTGCGATGACGCCCCAGAAGATGTCGGGATGCTCGCGCATCAGCAGCGGGCCCGGCTGCACGCCGTGAATCAGGAAGGCCCCGAGGAGCACGGCCATCACCACGTTGGGCGCGATGCCGAGCGTCAGGAGCGGAATCATCGCGCCGCCCGTGGCGGCGTTGTTGGCGGCTTCCGGCGCCGCCACTCCCTCGATGGCGCCCGTGCCGAAGCGCTCGGGGTGCCGAGAGATGCGCCGCTCCAGGGCATAGGAGATGAAGGTGGGGATGATGGCGCCAATTCCCGGCAGGATGCCGAGGAAGAACCCGAGGACGCTGCCGCGCGCGATGGGGGCGGCCGATTGCTTCCAGTCACGGCGCGTGGGCAGCAGGCCCCTGATGCGCGTCTCGAACACCTCCTGGGTCACGCCCTTCTGGATGTTCAGCAGGACCTCGCTCACTCCGAAGAGCCCCATGATGATCGGCACCAGGCCCAGGCCGTCCCCGAGCGTGACGCTGCCGAAAGTGAACCGCGGCGTGGCCAGAATCGGATCGAGTCCCACGGTCCCCAGGAGCATGCCGAGGATGGCCATGGCGACCGCGCGGAGCTTGGAGCCGGCGGTGAGGTAGGTGACCATCGTGAAGCCCAGAAGGAGAAGCGCGAAGATCTCCGGCGGTCCGAAGCGCAGCGCGACGGCGGTGAGCGGCGGCGCGAGGAGCATGATACCCAGCACGCTGAGCGTGCCCGCGATGAACGAGCCGAAGGCGGCGATGCCGAGGGCGGGTCCCGCGCGGCCCTGGCGCGCCATCTGGTAGCCGTCGAGGCATGTCACGACGGAGGCCGCCTCGCCCGGGATATTGACGAGGATCGAGGTGGTCGATCCGCCGTACATGGCCCCGTAGTAGATCCCGGCCATCATGATGATGGAGGCCGTGGGCGACATGGCATAGGTGACGGGCAGCAGCAGCGACATGGTCGCCACTGGGCCGATGCCCGGCAGCACGCCGATCAGCGTGCCGACGAACACGCCGACGAAGCAGGCAAGGAGGTTCGCCGGAGTCAGGCAGACGGCGAAGCCATACAGGAGGCCCCCGATCAGCTCCACGGGGCTCCCGGCAGTCGCACATGGAGGCCGCGCGCGAAGACGAGATACGACAGGAAGGAGATGCCCACCGCGCTCGCCAGGGCCACCCACCAACGCTGGCGATCGAGGACGCGAAAGAAGAAGAAGAGCAACGCGGCCGTGGCCAGCACGAAGCCGAGTGGCTCCAGCGCGAACGTGTACACGCCGAGCGCCGCCACCGTCGCCACCGCCTTCCAGCGCTCCCCCGGCTCCGCGCGGGGCTCCGGGCCTGCCGGCGCTCTCCAGGCGCGGACGAGGAGGACGAGCGCGACCAGCGCGAGCGCCACGGCGAGGCAGAGCGGCACGAAGCCTGGGCCCGGAGCGGACACGCTGCCCAGGCGCAGCTTGCGGGCCTCATTGACAGCGACGGCGGCGAAGACGAGGAGGACGAGGGCGCTGATGCGGTCGGCGCCGCGCACTACTTCCCGAGACCCAGTTGCTTGACCACGCGTATGACGATCTCGTTCTCGCGCTGGATGAGCTTCAGCGTGGCCTCCGGGCCGTGGTGCTCGACCGCGAGGCCGGCCTTCTCGATCGCCGCGACCACGGCAGGGTCCTTCATGGTCTTCTCGAGCGCCTGGGCGAGGCGATCCACGACCGCCTTCGGCGTCTTGGCGGGCGCATAGATCTCCGCCCACGTGCTCAGCGAGGCTTCGGGCTGGCCCTTCTCGGTCATGGTGGGCACGGTGGGGATGGCCGGAACCCGTTTCGCCGCGCCGGTGACCAGCGCCAGGACGTCGCCGCTCTTGAGCACCGACAGCGTCGGGCTCAGGGCGGCCGCGCCCACCTGCACGTGGCCGCCGAGCAGGGCGTTCTTGACCGGCCCCGATCCGCCGAACGGCACGTGCGTCAGGTCGAGGCCGTAGGTGAGCTTCAGCAACTCCATCGTGAAGAAGCTGTTGGTGCCGAGTCCGGCCGAGCCGTAGGAGAGCTTTCCCGGGTTCTTCTTCGCATGGTCGATCAGCTCCTCCAGCGTCTTCCAGGGAGCGCCCGCCTTGACGAGGATCACCTGCGAGTCCACGGCGTAGCTGCCGACCACGGAGAAATCGGCGATCTTGTAGGTGATGTCGGGCTGCATGGCGGGGAGAATCGTGACGGTGGAGCGCACGGTCGCGGCCAGCGTGTACCCGTCCGGCTTGGCCTTGGCGACCGCGTCCATGCCGAGGGCGCCACCGCCGCCTGCCTTGTTGACGAGCACGAGCGGGACCCCGAGGTTCGCCGAGAGCTGCGGCTGGATGAGGCGGATCGCGGTATCGGTCGGGCCGCCCGGGGCGAACGGGATCACGAACTCGATCGGCCGTGTCGGGTAGGCTCCCTGGGCTCCCAACGGCGCGACGCCTGCGAGCACCACGCCGGTGGCCACCGCCACCACGAGTGTGAAGCCGACGGCCCTCCTGGCTGCCTCACCTCGCATGTCCGGGTCCTCCTCTCTCATCGGTCAAGGGAAACGACCACGGGCTCATCTCGTCGGCCCGCCGGCCGAGCGGCTCCCACTCCTGGACGCGGGCCCATACATCGTCGCCCGCCGCCTGCGCCTCCCGGCGCAAGGCGGCCATGTCCACGCCGGGGATCACGCGGTCACGCATGCGCACCACGCCGTCGATCACCACGGTCTCGACGTCGTCGCCGATGCCGCACTCCACGAGACTCTTGATCGGGTCGCGCACCGGCCCGTAGCGGAGCGTGCCGCCGCCGGTGAGATCGACGACCACGATGTCGGCCTTGGCGCCCGGCGCGAGCCGGCCGAGGTCTTCGCGGCCGAGTGCGCGCGCCCCCCCGAGCGTTGCGGCCGAAAAGACCTCGGCGGCGGTTGCGGCCAGGAGGTTATGGCTCATCACCTTGCCGAAGTACGACGCCGTCCGCATCTGCATGATGAGGTCGCGCGGGTACGTGTCGGTGCCCAGCGCCAGATTGATCCCCGCCTCGCGATAGCGCTGCCAGGAGTCGAGGCTGCGCGCGCGCCGCGCGATGTTCACCGGGCAGTGGGAGACCGTCACCCCGTGGCGGCCCATCAGTGCCAGGTCTCGCGCGCCCGAGTAGTTCATCCTGGGGTTGTCGGCGACCAGGTTGCCGTGGCCGATGGTGAGGTCGGGCCCGAGGAGCCCCACCGACTCCAGGAGCTCGATGGGTGTCATGCGGTGCTCCGTCACGATCTGGAAGAACTCGAGGACGTTGTAGGCCGCATGGATGACGATGGGCAGCCGGAGCGCGTCGGCCGCCTGCCGCGTGGCGCGCAAGAGGTCGAGGCTGCACGTCTCCACCTCGCGGGGCGCCAGCAGTCCGCGGACCCGCCCGCCGACGCTCCCGTCGACGCGCTCGATGAAGGCGCGCGAGGCGTCGAACTCCCGCCGGCCGGCGGCCTCGTCCACGACCCGCGTGAGCCGCCCTCGCTCGTCGCCAACCCAGCGCCCCGAGTCGTAGCCGGCGCCGAGATAGGCGCGCACGCCGAGGCGGTCCACCTCGCCGAGCAGCGCCTCCTGCACGCGAAGCTGGCTGCCGAACTCCATGAAGGTCGTGATCCCGTTGCGCAGCAGCTCGGCCACCGTGAAGCGGGCCAGCAGGCGATTGCCCGCCTCGGCGTCCGGCGCGTCCGGGCGGGCGTAGCGCGGATCGCCGCCGACGCGTGTGCCCCGGCGGGGCACGGTGATCTCGAGGAACGGCTGGCCGAAGTAGTCGGGTCGGCCGGCGTCGGCGATCAGGCGGTGCGAGGCGCGGTGACCCGAGTGGACGTGGGTATCGATGAACCCGGGGCACACGAGCTTGCCGCGCGCATCGATCTCCTCGTCGACCGTCCCTGAGAAGGCGGGGCCCACGTGGACGACGCGGTCACCGTCCCACGCCACGACGCCCTCCCGCACGAGCGTGTGCGCGCCGCCGGCAAAGCCCACGACCCAGCCGCCACGCACGAGCCCGCGCATGCGCTACGCGAGCTTTGGATAGCCGGCGGTCTCGGCGGCCCGCTGGCGTTCGAGGAACACGCCGAAGTCCTCCGGCCGCGTCGGGACGAATCGGGCGAGCAGGAGGTCCTCGAGCGTCGCCTGCATCGGGGGGACCTGATCCAGCTCGAGCAGGGCGGCGGTCAGGCGCTCGCGCGCCTCGACGGGCACGCTCGGCGAGGCGACGAGCGGCGCGCTGGGCGCGGGGACGGTGGTGTCGACCACGCGGACGCGCGCCGTCAGCTCCGGCCGGTGCCGGCGCAGCAGGTCGAGCGCATAGCCGTCCACGGCCGCGACGTCGGCCCGTCCCTCCGCGACCGCCTCGAGGATCGGCATCTGGCGGACGAACGGGCCGAGCACCGTGCGGAACAGCGTCGGTCGCGACGGGCTGACATAGCGCGCCAGGTGGAAGCGCGGGGCATTGTAGGCGGAATGCGAGTGCTCGGTCGAGTAGGCGATGACCCCACCGAACGTGTCGGCGAGCGTCCGGTGCGGGCTGTCCTCCCGCACGATGAAATCGCTCACGTAGACCGGCCGCCCGCCGTAGCGCGGCGGTGACGGGACCGGCGCCGCCAGCAGGTGCGGCGGATCGGCGCGCAGGGCCCAGGGGTAGCCGCACATGAAGACGCAACCGAGGTCATCGCGCCGCCACAAGTCGTCGAGCGGCGTGGGGTCTGCCGAGTCCATGAGGTCGAGCGGCACACCCGCGCGCACGGACGTCCACTCGAGCAGGCGCCGCCACGCGGCGGCCAGTGTCGGCGACCACGCGTACATCCGGGCGGAGGCGACGGGCGGCACTAGCGGCCGACGAACGCGCGAGCCTCGCCGGTCCGGAGCACCGCGGCGGATCTTGACATGGCAATCCTCCTGTGGAGCGGCGAAGCGCGTGAATTGCCCCGGATGGTAGGTCAAGGCGGCCATGGGCGCAAGAGCGAAGCGCCGCGCCGGAGGCGCTCACCGGACCCCCATTGAGGAGCGCCGTCGTCCACAGTAAGATCACCGCGGCGTTCCACGCTACACGCGGCGGTCATCGCCTCGATCAGGGAGGGCGCACCGTGACGGGCAGCCTGTCCACGCACCGGCCGAGCGAGCCCATCCGCGCTCCGCGCGGGACGACGCTCTCCTGCAAGGGGTGGCCGCAGGAAGCCGCGCTCCGCATGCTGATGAACAACCTGGACCCGGACGTGGCGGAGCGCTGGGAGGACCTGGTCGTCTACGGGGGCTCGGGCAAGGCCGCCAGGAGCTGGGAGGCCTATCACCGCATCGTCGCCGCGCTCCGGTCGCTCGAGTCCGACGAGACGCTGCTGGTGCAATCGGGAAAGCCCGTGGGCATCTTCCGCACGCATCCCGACGCTCCGCGCGTCCTGATCGCCAACGCCATGCTGGTCCCCGCGTGGGGGGACTGGGAGCATTTCCGAAAGTACGAGGCCATGGGCCTCACGATGTACGGTCAGATGACGGCGGGCTCGTGGATCTACATTGGCACCCAGGGCATCCTGCAGGGCACGTACGAGACCTTCGCCGCGTGCGCCCGAAAGCACTTCGGCGGCACGCTGCGGGGGCGACTCGTGCTGTCCGCCGGGCTGGGCGGTATGGGAGGCGCGCAGCCCCTGGCCGTCACCATGAACGAGGGCGTCGGTCTCTTCGTCGAGATCGACCGCGACCGCATCGAGCGCCGGCTGCGCCTCGGTTACGTGGACCGCGCGACTGGATCCCTCGACGAGGCGCTCGGCTGGGCCGAGGCGGCGAGGCGCCGGGGCGAGGCGCTGTCCGTCGCGCTGCACGGCAACGCGAGCCTGGTCCTGCCCGAGATCGCCCGGCGCGGCGTGCGCCCCGACGTCGTCACCGATCAGACGTCGGCCCACGACATGCTGAACGGCTACATCCCTGCCGGGCTCTCGCCGTCCGATGCCGCCGAGCTCCGCGAGCGCGACCCCACGGGCTACCTCGCGCGCGCCTACGAGTCGGTGGCCCGGCACATGCGCGCGATGCTCGAGCTCCAGCGCAACGGCGCCGTGCTCTTCGATTACGGCAACAACATCCGCCGCGAGGCCGAGAACGCGGGCGTGAAGGATTTTTCCTATCCCGGCTTCGTTCCCGCCTTCATCCGTCCGCTCTTCTGCGAAGGGCAGGGGCCGTTTCGCTGGGTCGCGCTCTCGGGCGATCCGGAGGACATCTACGAGACCGACCACGCGCTGCTGGAGGCCTTCAAGGACAACCACCACCTCGTGCGCTGGCTCGGCCTGGCGCAGGAGCGCGTGCACTTCCAGGGATTGCCCGCGCGGATCTGCTGGCTCGGCTACGGTGACCGGGCCATCGCCGGGCGCATCTTCAACGACCTCGTCGCCTCCGGGCGCGTGAAGGCGCCGATCGTCATCGGCCGCGACCACCTCGACTCGGGCTCGGTCGCCTCACCCAATCGGGAGACCGAGTCGATGCGGGATGGCTCGGACGCCATCGCCGACTGGCCCATTCTCAACGCGCTGGTGAACGCGGCGGCAGGGGCCACCTGGGTGAGCGTCCATCACGGCGGGGGCGTGGGTATCGGCTACTCGATCCACGCGGGCATGGTGGCGGTCGCCGACGGCACACCGGAAGCGGCGAGGCGGCTCGAGCGCGTGCTCACCACCGATCCCGGCACCGGCATCATGCGCCACGCGGATGCTGGCTATCCGCAAGCGATCGAGGCGGCGAAGCGCCACGGGCTGAAGCTGCCGGGCGTCGACTAGCCCACCCTCACCCCAACCCTCTCCCTCGGGGAGGGAGAGGAAGCCGTTTCGATCCCCTCGCCCCCGGGAGGGGGAGAGGGACAGGGTGAGGGGGCGCCTACGACGCGGAGCGCACGTTCGTGAATAATGCCGACTAGCCTGAGGCCTTCTCGATCTTGCCCCAGGTATCGCGCAGCCCCACGGTGCGATTGAACACCGGCCGGCCCGGCGCCGAGTCGCGCGCGTCCACGCAGAAATACCCGATGCGCTCGAACTGCAGACGGGCGCCCGGCGCCGCCGACGCCAGCGCCGGCTCCACGCGACACCCCGTCAGGACGGTGAGCGACTGCGGGTTCAGCGCCGTCGTGAAGTCGTCCTCGTCATCTGGCTTCGGCTTCGCGAAGAGGGTCTCGTACAGCCGCACCTCCGCCTCTGCACCGTGCGCCGCCGACACCCAGTGGATGGTGCCCTTGACGCTCCGCCCGCGGCTGTCGCCCCCGACGGTGGCGGGATCGTACCGGCAGCGCACCTCGACGACCTCGCCCGCCTCGTTCTTCGTGAAGTCGGTGCACTGCACGATGTAGGCGTAGCGCAGGCGGACCTCGGCGCCGGGCGTGAGCCGGAAGTACTTCTTGGGCGCGGCCTCGCGGAAGTCGTCCTGCTCGATCCAGAGCTCCCGGCTGAACGGCACCTTGCGCGTGCCGGCCGCTGCGTCCTCGGGGTTGTTGACCGCGTCCATCTGCTCGACCTGGCTCTCGGGATAGTTCTCGACGATCAGCTTCAGGGGCCGCAGCACGGCCATGCGGCGCAGGGCGCGCACGTTGAGGTCCTCGCGGACGCAGTGCTCGAGCAGGGCCAGCTCCACCGTGTTGTCCGACTTGGCCACGCCGATCCGGTCGCAGAAATCGCGCAGCGACTCGGGCGTGTAGCCGCGGCGGCGGAGGCCGGCGATCGTCGGCATGCGCGGGTCGTCCCACCCGCTGACGTGGCCGCCGTCCACCAGCTGCAGCAGCTTGCGCTTGCTCATCACCGTGTGCGACAGGCTCAGGCGCGCGAACTCGATCTGCTGCGGGTGATGGATCGCGAGCGCGTCGAGATACCAGTCGTAGAGCGGGCGGTGATCCTCGTACTCGAGCGTGCAGAGGGAATGGGTCACGCCCTCGATGGAATCCGACTGGCCGTGGGCCCAGTCGTACATCGGGTAGATGCACCAGGCGTCGCCCGTGCGCTGGTGCGTGGCCTTGCGGATGCGGTACATGACGGGGTCGCGCAGGTTGATGTTGCGAGAGGCCATGTCGATCTTCGCGCGCAGCGTCTTGCTGCCCTCCGGGAACTCGCCGGCCCGCATGTGGCGGAAGAGATCCAGGTTCTCGTCCGCGGAGCGGTCGCGATAGGGCGATTCGCGCCCCGGCGCGGTCAGCGTGCCGCGGTACTCGCGGATCTGGTCGGCGGAGAGATCGTCGACGTACGCCTTGCCCTCGCGGATCAGTTTCTCGGCCCACTGGTAGAGCTGCTCGAAGTAGTCGCTGGCGTGGTAGAGGTGCCGGCCCCAGTCGAAGCCGAGCCAGCGCACGTCCTCCATGATCGCGTCAACGTACTCCTGGCTCTCCTTCGTCGGGTTGGTGTCGTCGAAGCGCAGGTGGCAGCGGCCGCCGTAGTCGCGCGCCAGGCCGAAATCGAGGCAGATGGCCTTGGCGTGGCCGATATGGAGGTAACCGTTCGGCTCGGGGGGGAAGCGCGTGACCACCGTCCCGCCGAAGCGGCCCGTGCGCTTGTGCTCCTCGATGATCTCGCGGATGAAGTTCGAGGGTCGGGCCTGCTCGCTCATGGGGAAAATCGTATCACCGACGGGAGCGGGTCAACGGGCTTTCGCGGGAGGCTCCCGCGTCGGGGGCGCTCGGACTAGAATGGTGGCATGCGGATCGAAGACTACGCCGTGGTTGGAGACACGCAAACCGCAGCCCTGGTCGGACTGGACGGCTCGATCGACTGGCTCTGCCTGCCACGCTTTGACTCCGGCGCGTGCTTTGCCTCGCTCCTCGGCGAGCCACGGCACGGTCGCTGGCTGCTGAGTCCCGCCGGGCGGGTGGCGGGGGCGCGTCGCCGCTACCGCCCGGACACGCTAATCCTGGAGACCGATTTCGAGACCGACGGCGGGGCAGTGCGGCTGATCGATTGCATGCCTCCCCGGGACAAGAATCCCGACGTGGTACGGATCGTCGAGGGACTCCGGGGGCAGGTGCGCGTCCGGATGGAGCTGGTGATCCGGTTCGACTACGGCTCCATCGTGCCCTGGGTGCGTCGGACCGACGGCGCGGTCCGCGCGATCGGCGGTCCTGACTCGCTCTCCCTGCATACGCCGGTCGAGACGCGCGGCGAACAGCTCACGACGGTGGCGGACTTCATCGTCTCGCAGGGCGATCGTGTTCCCTTCGTGCTGACCTGGAATCTCTCCCACCTGCCGTCCATCGAGCCGGCGGACGCGGAGCGCGCGCTCGCAGAGACCGAGGCATGGTGGAAGGACTGGTCCGGCCGCTGCACCTACAAGGGCCCCTATCGCGAGCAGGTGCTTCGCTCGCTCATCACGCTGAAGGCCCTCACGTACGCCCCGACTGGAGGCATCGTGGCGGCGCCCACCACCTCGCTGCCGGAGGCGGTCGGGGGCGTGCGGAACTGGGACTACCGCCACTGCTGGCTTCGCGACGCGACCTTCACGCTCTACTCGCTCATGATGGCGGGCTACCGGGACGAGGCGTGCGCCTGGCGGGACTGGCTGCTGCGAGCCGTCGCGGGAGACCCGGCGCAGCTGCAGATCATGTATGGCCCGGCCGGAGAGCGCCGCTTGACCGAGCTGGAGCTCGACTGGCTTCCCGGCTACGAGGGATCAGCCCCTGTCCGCATCGGCAACGCCGCGGTCCGCCAGCTCCAGCTCGATGTGTATGGCGAGGTGATGGACACGCTGCACCAGGCCCGGCGCATCGGCATTGCCAGCGACGAGTTCTCCTGGCCTCTGCAGAGGCACCTGCTCGAGTACCTCGAGACGGGCTGGAGCCAGCCCGACGAGGGCATCTGGGAAGTCAGGGGGCCACGGCGGCATTTCACACACTCCAAGGTCATGGCGTGGGTCGCGGTGGACCGCGCCGTGAAGGACATCGAGACGTACGGCCTCCCGGGAGACGTGGAGCGCTGGAAGCGGCTTCGGGAGACGATCCATGCGGAAGTCTGCGCGAGGGGGTACGATCCGGGCCGCCGGAGCTTCGTCCAGTACTACGGGGGACGGGAGCTCGACGCGAGCCTGCTCATGATTCCGCTCGTCGGGTTCCTCCCGGCCGACGATGAGCGCGTGCGGGCGACGGTCGACGCGATCGAGCGTGAGCTCTGCGTTGACGGGTTCGTGATGCGGTACCAGACGAGCCAGTCCGGACACGTCGATGGTCTGCCCCCCGGGGAGGGCGTGTTTCTCGCCTGCACCTTCTGGCTCGCCGACAACTATTGGCTCCTCGGCCGTCAGGACGAGGCGCGTCGATTGTTCGAGCGGCTCCTGACCGTGGCCAACGACGTCGGCCTGCTGTCCGAGCAGTACGACCCCAGGACGCGCCGCCTGCTCGGCAACTTTCCTCAGGCCTTCTCGCACGTCTCGCTCATCAACACGGCGTGCAATCTCTCGCAAGAGACGGGGCCGGCCGAGCATCGGAAGAGCAGCCCCTAGCCCGGACTATGCGTGAACAGATGCCCACGCTCACCCCGACCCTCTCCCTCGGAGAGGGAGAGGGAGCCGTTTCGATTCCCTCGCTCCCGGAGGGGGAGAGGGACAGGGTGAGGGGGCGCCTACGACGCGGGAGGGCACCTTCCTGAATAAGGTCCGCTAGCGGGGCACCGGGGTGGAGAGTCGGGCCAGGAACGCGCGGATGCGCCGGGCATTGAGGCCCAGATCGCTCCGGCCGATCCGGGAAACCGAGCGGACGTCCACGCGGCTGCCGTTGGGCGCCGGCGCCACCCGTACCACGATGTCGTCCTTGAAGCGGAGCCAGCGCGTGGTGTCGGTGGCCTCGAGACGGCCTTCCGCCGGCACGGCGGCGGCGATATGCCACCCCATCGCCCGCGCCGCCGCCTCGACCTTTGCGAAGGCGCGCTCGGGCGGGTCGGGAAGCAGCATGGGACGGATGTCGGGATAACCCCGCTTCTGCTGGGCCGCAACCGCCGGGCCGCCATAGTCCGCCCCGTTGGACGAGGCCTGGCGCGCCGGCAGCAGCGCGACGAACCGCGGCGGGTCATCCGTGTCCGTTGTGATGTCGTGGATGCGCGGCACCGACATCAGCTTGATCACGAACACGCCCACGAGAACCAGCGCGATCGCCGCCACCGTGATCCAGAGCAAGGCCCGCCTCCGTGTCCTGCCTTCCGCCATGTCCAAGGCCTCCGGGTCCCTGGGAAAGCATACCGCGGCTGTTGTTAGCAAGTGAATTGACCGCTCGGGTTTGACACGTGATCTGACCGCATCAGGGTGAGGGGTCAGGCCGGCACGAGGGCGCGACGGCGCGGTTTGGAGGCGCGAGGGTTGGGGAGGTGGGCTCGTAGCGGGCTC
>WNGF01000315.1_pt1 | contig 115277 bp, 102 predicted proteins | sample 5400641 | NCBI WGS metagenome assembly WNGF01 (sample SAMN13153371, study PRJNA577476) | soil metagenome | isolation source: 80 cm soil or saprolite under grassland replicate 2 | place: USA:California | collected 2016-06-15 | reverse complement strand
CCTGCGAAGAAGAGGGGGTCAAGCTGTGCCTGATGGCTGACGTCTTCGAGGTCCATGCTGCACGTACGCGGCTGGTCGCGCTTGGACCCATCCCCCTGCTCACCCTCGAGCCGGTCGCGCAAGGAGACTGGCAGCTCCTCGTCAAGCGGTGCATGGATCTAGCCATCGCGGCCCTCGTCGTCCCGCTGCTGCCCGTGATCGGCCTTATCGCCCTAGCCATCAAGCTGGACTCGCCCGGCCCGGTCTTCTTCCGGCAGGAGCGTGTCGGCCTTCACAAGCGCCGTTTCCGGATGCTGAAATTCCGGACCATGGTGCAAGACGCCGATCAGCGACAGGCAGAGGTCGAGCATCTGAACGAGGCCAAGGGACCCATCTTCAAGATCGCCAACGACCCGAGGATCACGCGGGTGGGCCGCTTTCTGCGTCGGACCAGCCTCGACGAGCTGCCCCAGATGCTGCACGTGCTGACCGGTGAGATGAGCCTTGTCGGGCCGCGCCCCATGTCCCTGCGGGACGTGGATCTCTTCGACCAGGGCATCCAGCGCAAGCGCTTCAGCGTGAAGCCGGGGCTCACCTGCCTGTGGCAGGTCTCCGGACGGAGCAACCTTCCGTTCTCCAAGTGGCTGGAGCTCGACCTCTACTACATCGAGCACTGGTCTCTGGGACTGGATCTCAAGATCCTCTTCAAGACCCTCCCGGCGGTGCTGAGCGGCACAGGCGCGAATTAACCTCCCAGCATGATCGTTCCAGCGCCATCCACCTCTACTATGCGTCCCCCGGTCACACCGGTGTCCCCGTTGCGCGCTATGGCCATTCGCGGTCTGGCACGAATGTACCGGCCGCAGAATGGGCTCTTCGCGTTCCGGGTCCGGCGGCAAGGTGAGGAGCTCCTCTTGGAGGGCTCGAGTCATCGCTACACCGCGATCGCCCTCATCGGGCTTGCCGGCGAAGAAGAGCAGGTGCAGGCCTCGGTCCTGGCTGGCATCGGGGTGCGAGAGGCCTGCGCGCGTCTCGTCAGCAAAGTGGCCGAGCTCGAGAGCCTTGGCGACGTGGCTCTCGTCCTCTGGGCCGCCTGCGCAGCCGGCTATCCAGACCGCCGGTCAGTGGTCGAGCGCCTGAACGCGCTTGGGCCGGACGAGGCGGCACATCCGACGGTCGAGGTCGCGTGGACACTGGCAGCGCTCTGCGCCGACCTTGACGCCCCGGTCGGGCCCCTTCGCGACCGGCTGGCCCGCCGCCTGATCGCCGCGTTCGAACCCCGCTCCGCGATGTTCCCTCACGGCCTCGGTGGACGATCCACAGGCTTCCGCGGGCACGTCTCCTGCTTCGCCGATCTTGTCTACCCCGTGCACGCCCTTGCGCGGTACGCCGAGCTGTTCGGCGACGCGGAGGCGCGGGACGTCGCTCTGCGCTGCGCCGGCGTCATCTGCGCCCGTCAGGGTCCCCACGGGCAATGGTGGTGGCACTACGACCGCCGGACCGGCGATGTCGTCGAACGATACCCCGTCTACGCCGTCCACCAAGACGCGATGGCGCCGATGGCCCTCTTCGCCCTCGAGCGCGCGGCCGCTATCGATCTGCGCTCGCCGATCGCGCGGGGGCTCGGCTGGCTCGCCCACGCGCCGGAGCTCGGCGACGGCTCGCTGATCGATGAGGGCGCCGACCTGATCTGGCGAAAGGTCGCCCGACGCGAGCCCCGGAAGTTCTCGCGCTACGCTCAAGCAGCCGTGAGTCGCCTCCACCCCGCCTTGAGGATGCCGGGCCTGGACATCCTCTTTCTGGCGTGCGTCGTTGACTACGAGGACCGTCCCTACCACCTGGGCTGGCTTCTCCACGCGTGGCCGGCGGGCCGCGCGTCCCGGTGGGACGAGCGAGCGATCCCGCAATGAAAGTCCCGGTCGTGCAGGGCACCAAGCAGGAGATCCTCGGGGTCCCCATCGATGCCCTGACGATGGAGGAAGTGCTCGACCGAGTCGACAAGGCCATCGTCGGCCGAGGCCGGCTGCAGATCGGCGTGGTCAACGCGGCAAAACTCGTCAACATGCGACGTGACCCGGCACTTCGCGCCGACGTGCTCTCCTGCAACCTGATCCTGGCCGACGGCGTCTCAGTCGTGTGGGCCAGCCGGCTTCTCGGCCGTCCCCTGCCCGAGCGCGTTGCCGGGATCGACCTGATGCTCGGGATGCTCCGTCGCGGCAACCAGAACAACTACCGGGTCTACTGTCTCGGCGCGACCGAGGGTGTGCTAGCCGCCGCTGTGGCTCGGATCACCGCAGACTACCCGCGCGTCCGCTTGGTTGGCCGCCATCATGGTTACTTCACCAGTCAGGAGGAACCCGGCCTTGTCGCGGCCATCGCCGACGCGAAACCAGACACCTTACTAGTGGGAATGAGCTCGCCCAAGAAGGAGCGCTTTCTCGGCCGCTGGGAAGGCCAACTCGGAGTCCCCGTCTGCCACGGCGTGGGGGGGTCGTTTGACGTGCTCGCGGGAATGGTCCGTCGCGCGCCCCTAGCCTGGCAACGGCTCGGTTTCGAGTGGCTCTATCGCGTCAAGCAGGAGCCGCGACGTCTCTGGCGCCGATATCTGATCACTAACAGCGTGTTCTGCACGATCGTCGCTTGGGCTCTCATTCGAGAGCTTCCAGTCCGACTCAGAACGACGGCTCGTCACGACTCCTTATGATTCGCTTAACGCTTCTTCTGGCTATCACCCTCTTCTTCACGCTCTACGCGTGGAAAGATTGGTACACATCACTCTGCGCACTGATCGTGCTGATGGCGTTCGTCCAGCACCCCGACATGCCAAGAACGATGTTTGATGTGCAAGGGCTAGACCCATGGAACGTGCTGTTCTTCGCCATTGTTATCGCCTGGTTCAGCCAGCGGACGTCCCAAAGGCTCCGCTGGGATATGCCAAGATCCGTCACTGTACTCCTTCTCCTCAATTTCGTCGTGCTCGTGATTGGATTCTTGGGTCTGGTTGTAGATAGGCACAGTCTCCCCTATGAAACATCGATCGCGGGGCTTACGAGTGAATACCTCTTCAATCCTGTCAAGTGGGCCCTCGGGGGGCTCTTGCTCTTTGACGGTTGTCGGACTCGGCGCCGCCTGTTACTCGGCCTCACATCAATTTTGTTGCTCTACCTCTTGCTTGGCTTGCAAGTCGCCAAGTGGGTCTCCCCGGGCGAGCTGAACGGCATGGAACTCTCGGCCTACACCCTGAGAAGGCTCAACCAAGAGATCGGCTACCATCGGAACAACCTCTCCACAATGCTTGCCGGCGCTTCTTGGGCCATGCTCGCCGTACTTTCCCTCGCAGCCTCAGCGAAGCTGCGCTGGGGCATCGTGACGACCGCGCTGATTGTGCTCTATGCCCAAGCTCTCACCGGCGGGCGCGGCGGTTACCTGGCGTGGTGTACGGTCGGTCTGACCCTCGGTCTCCTGCGTTGGCGCCGATATCTCGTGCTTGTTCCTCTCATGATCATCGTCATCGTCTCGCTTTTCCCCGCTGTTCGGGAGCGCGCCTTGTGGGGAATTGAACCGAACGGCCCTACTGCGTCGGAAAACATGTCCGACGAGACGGGCCTCGACGAGTTCACGGCTGGCCGCACCGTGATATGGCCGAGGGTCATTGAAGAGAGCTTACGGGCTCCCCTGTTCGGGCACGGACGCCTCTCTTTCCAGCGAACAGGCCTTGCCGTCGAGTGGTCGGGCCCGGAAAGTGGCGATACAGTAGGCGTCGAGCATCCTCACAACGCGTATCTCGAAATGCTCCTTGACGGTGGCGTGATCGGCCTCCTCTTCGCCCTATCCCTCTACGGATACCTCCTTTCTGCCGCGTTCTCTCTTGTCCGTGACCGCCGAAGTCCGGTGTTCCTGGCTGTGGGCGGTATCGCAGTCTCGCTCATCCTCGCGCAACTCGTCGGATCGTTCACGGGGCAGTCCTTCTATCCTCACGAAGCCACCGTCGGGATGTGGGGTGCAATCGGATTGCTGCTCCGCGTGTCGGTCCAGCGTTCCCGCGTGTCCGCCGAATCACGTCATCGAAAACGCCACGAGCGCACGGCCGGCGCAGCCCAGACGAATCTCTGGCCCGGGGTGCCCATAAGCACATCGGGCATTCGCACCCAGGAACTGTGATGGCAACCGTGATTCTCGCCCTAACGGCCCGTGTGGCGCTGTCTCTCATCTACAGTCTGACACTGCTGCTATGCAGACTCACGCCACGAGCCCGACGTCGGCACACAGGCGTTCCACCCTGTGTTGTAGTTACGGGGACGTTCTATAACCCGGGCTGGTTCCGGGCTCACATCGTGCCGCTGGTTCGCTCCGGGGTACGCGAAGTAATCGTGGTCAGTGATCAACCCCTCGAAGAGCTCGCGAACGTTCGCTTTTCGTGCCCTCCGAGGTGGCTGATCAGCGTGTCAGGCCGAGCCCTAGCCAAGTTCACCTGGTTGATCCTCCCGGGAATTCGCCATCGCCCGGATCTTTTCATGGGATATCACCTTTTCCCTGGAGCTGTAGGGGCACTGATTGCTGGAAGATTATTTCGACGCCCGGCCTGCTATCAAATGACGGGCGGACCTGTGGAAGCCATTGGTGGCGGCTGGGGAGCCGAGAATCCCTTGCTGGCTCGCCTCGCCCGTCCGTCACGGTTTGTTGAATGTCTCGCCGTCGCCTTGATCCGTCAGTTCGACCTCGTCGTGGTGCGTGGAAGCAAGGCGCAGGCGTTCCTGGCGCACCACGGCCTCCATAAGTCCGTCGCGGTCATCACAGGAAGCATTGCACAGCCTCACAGGCCACGACATGGCGACCGTGAGTACGACCTCGTCTTCGTCGGCCGGCTTACCGAAGTTAAGCGTCCGATCATGTTCGTGAAGATCGCCGCTCGCGTAAAACGACAGTTTCCCTCCCTGCGAGCTGCGGTCGTGGGGGCAGGGCCTTTGCTCTCGCACATGCGGGAGCGCTCGCAGGAGTTGGACATCCTCGGTTCCATTGAGTTCTGTGGCCAGAAATCAGACGTGTCCGACATTCTCACTCGGTCAAAGGTATTCGTGCTCACGTCGAGTTCGGAAGGATTGTCGATCGCAATGGCGGAAGCTATGGGCGCCGGGGTCGTTCCCGTCGTCGCCGACGTCGGCGAGTTGAGTGATCTGGTCGTCAACGGAGAAAGCGGCTACGTCGTACCACCCGACGACCTCGAGGAATACGTGAAACGCATTCTCCTTGTGCTACGAGATCCCAGTTTGCTCGACCGTCTCTCGACCTGCGCAGCAAGAACCGCCAGATCACGGGCTGGAGTCGACGTGATCGCCGCACAATGGACCGACCATCTGGTCGAACTCAGTCGCCGGTTGGGCACCTCTTACGAAGCCGTCGCCAACGGGAAGCGGCGGCATACCGTCCTGGACCCTTCGGGTGCTCCTCGCGATCGACACTCACCATAGTCCTGACACTGAGGCGATGAATCCTGCAGCTTTGCCGCCCTTGAAAGTTATGCTCCTGACGAGCAGCCTCCACTACGGAGGTGCTGAGCGCCAGGTAGTGGAGCTGGCGAAGCACCTGGATCGCCGTCGATTCGAGCCCCTCCTGTGCTGTCTCGACGGTACCCGCACGCTCTTCGATCTCAGTCCAAGCCCAACGCCGGTCCTGATGGCAAAGCGCCGGCTGCGGTTTGACCCGATCCCATTCTTCCAGGTTGCCTGGCTCCTCCGCCAGCGGTCGATTGACGTGCTGCACTGTTTCCTCTTCGACGCCGAGATAATCGGCCGGCTCGCAGGCCGCCTTACTCACGTCCCGGCCGTCATTGCCTCGGAGCGAAACTCTGACTACCCTCCGATGCCCGTCAAGGATCGAATCCAGCGGCTCACCCGCCCCTGTGTCGATCTCATGATCGCGAACTCGCATGCCGGCAAGCGATATGCCATCGGTCACCTGGGCTTTGAGCCCGCGCGGGTTGCGGTGGTTCACAACGGGGTCGACACGGAGCGGTTTAGCCCCGGCGACCAGGTATCAGCACGCGACCGTCTCGGAATTCCTGCCGACGCAGCGGTCGTCGGCATGTTCGCTAGCTTCAAAGAGCAGAAAAACCATGCGATGTACTTCCGGGCAGCAAGCCGCATCCTCGACCACCGCCCGAACACCTGGTTCCTCTGCGTCAGTTACGTACCGTGGTATCCGTGGAGTCACCACACGGCAGATGAGTACCAAGCCTCCCTTCACCGGCTTCTCGCGAGGTCTCGCCTGGGCAACCGTATGAAGATCTTGACGGATCGCACCGACGTGGAGCAGCTGTACTGTGCGTGCGACGTCACCCTTCTCACCAGCCGTCGAGAAGGTACTCCCAATGTGGTCCTTGAATCCATGGCCTCCGGTGTGCCCGTGATCGCCACCGACGTCGCGGACAATGCCCTCATCCTGGACGAAGGTTCGGGTGGTAGCGTCGTCTCCCCAGATGATGACGCCGCTATGGCGGATCACGTCTGCCAATTGCTCGCCGATGCGGCTGCTCTTCGCTCAGCATCCGCCCGTGCTCGACGAAGGGCTGTGACGCGTCATTCGCTCTCTCTCTGGGCATCGAAGATCGGAACCCTCTACGAGCAGACATACTGCCGGAAGCTCTCGCAATCGCACATTGAGCGGATGGGAGATCAGGTTCATCACTCTCGGCCCAATCGCGACCGGACCACGCTTGAACCAACCTGCGACAACGTAAATGCCTCCGATGGCACCGCGTAGCCACGTGTCCACGCAGGTACACTCCGGCCGGCCGGCGCCCGCGCCCAACACTATGGCTCATCCCGTCGCCGTTGTGCTCGCCAAGTACCCATACCCGTATCGGGCCATGCTGACCATCTGCAGCGATCTGGACGAGACACCGGATCGTAGCGTCTACCGTGAGATTGCGCGCTTCTTGAATACGACAGACTCGACTCTCATGGGTCCCGGCGTCGGTCTCGAAGTAGGAAACTCCATTTTCTTTCTGATGCCACGGCATCAATTTTCCTACTTTGGTACCGACGAGGCAGGGCGGGACATGGTCCGGGCCATGATCCGCAGTGGACACATCGATTGCCTGCACTCATACGGAGACAACGCTAAGACTCGGCAGGATGTCCAGCGCGTACTGACCGAGCTCGACAAGTACCGTTGCCGGCTCAGTGTTTGGGTGGACCATTCAAAAGCGGCGACAAACTTCGGCCCCGACATCATGGTTGGGAGCGGAGACGTTCCGGATTCCGCGGCGTATCATGCCGATCTCACACTTCATCATGGCATCCGGTACATCTGGCGTGGTCGAACAACCTCCATCACCGGTCAGAATGCTCCCATCACCGTGCGAAGTCTCGCTGCCATCTTCCGCCGAGATCACCCAGTCGGGTCAGCGCGAACCATGGCCAAGGAAGTCGCGAAGATCTGGCTGGGTGCGCGCGCCCATCCGCACTGGGAGATGCATGCCCTCAACCAGGTGTGCCGGCCAAGCACGCTCCGCGACGGCCAACGCGTCTGGGAGTTCATGCGATCCAACCCGCACTGGGCAGGGCCCGGTCAAGGTGACACCGCAGAGGAAATCGGCGATGTCCTGACAGTGAACATGCTCGATGCCCTGGCACGGTCAAAAGGGATCTGTGTGCTGTATACGCATCTCGGGAAGGTCCGCAATCCTCAGTGTCCCTTGGGCGAGTCAGCGCGAGCGGCCCTCCGGCGACTGGCAGGAATGCATGCGGCGGGAACAATCTTTGTGACCACGACTCACCGCCTGTTGCGCTACCTGACGGTGCGGGACTCTGTCCGTGTTAGCGGCCACAGAACAGGTGGCCGCGTGATGATCTCGATCGGGCAAGTCGAGGACCCAGTGTTCGGCGCATTCATGCCGTCGCCGGACGACTTGATTGGGCTGACATTCGTCTTGGAGCGCTGCGAGGTCGTTACGCTCTCGTTGGCGAGCCGTCAAATCGTGAACTGCGATGTCGTTCACCATGGTAACAAGACAACCGCAGTCGTGCCGTGGAAGCCTCTCGTGTTTCCGGACTTCGATTGAAGGCTGGGGAAACACCATGACGCTCAGCAGACGAGATTCCGGCTCCCGCGTCGCCGTCAACACGGTCTCTGCCTGGATCGCCAACGGGAGCGCGATGCTCATTGGCTTCTTCTTGACGCCGTTCCTCCTGGCTCACCTCGGTGACCGGGTCTATGGCGTGTACTGGCTGGCGGGGTCCATTGCGGCATGGATAACCTTCGTTGGCGTGCCCATCGGCACGTACGCATCCCGGTATGGAACCGAACACTTTGAGATGAAGGAGAACGAGGCGCTCAACCGGACGCTAGCAACATCCCTATCGCTCGCGGTTCTGACCGCAGGATTCTTGCTTATACCCATCTCACTGCTCCTAGCGTTTCCAGAGAAGCTCCTGCGGCTGTCCGGCGACATCCTCCCAGCAGCGCGATCGGCGGTCCTCATCCTTGGTGTGTCCGCTCTCCTAACGATCGTTGTGCGCGTGTGGGAATCCACTGTGACTATGTCCCGCAGCTTCTATCTCATGAACGTGGCATTGATGGCGTCCCGGTTGGTGGGCGCCGCCATCGTGGTCGGCTACTTCTGGTGGGTGGGCCCATCACTTACGGTTTGGCTGGTCACCGTACTGAGTTTGCCGCTCCTCCTTTCCATTTGCTTCGTCATACCACGGGCCAGTCGCGACCTACCTGTGCGCCTGACTGTAATGGTATTCGATCGCGAGGAAATCCGGCGGGCGGTGCCGTTCGTCCTGTTCCTCGCTGTCGGCACCCTCGGAGTCCTTCTCTTCGATAATACCGACGCACTGGTGATCACCGGCATGCCGGAACTTGGGCTTTCGCACGTCGCCGCCTACGACATCGGAGCACGTTGGTGGCGTCTCCTCCGCCCACTCATCGAGGCGTTCGTCATCGCAGTGAGTCCTGCCCTGATCACTTTGGTGGCCAGAAATGATCGCCCAAGGATGGCTCGCGAAGTGATCTCGCGAACACGCCACTCCATGCTCATCGGCATGATTCCGGTCGGCGCCCTCGCAAGCGTGGGGAGCCCGTTCATTGCCCACTGGGTGGGTGCCGGCTATGTCCCATCGGCTCTACCTGTCATGTGGGTGACGTTGGCCGGCCTGTTGCTCTGGTCGCCCGGAATGTATGCCTCCCGAGTCGCGATAGCGATTTCTCGTGTCCGGCTCACGATGGCGAGTGTGGTCGTAGCGGGCGTGCTCAATCTGCTTCTGAGCATCGGATTCGTACGCTATCTCAAGTTGGGGCTGCTCGGGGTAGCAGGCGGAACCCTGGTTTCGGTGATCCTCTGGAGCAATATCTTCATGGGCCTCTTTGTATGTCGGTGTTGCGGCATCAGTCCCGGACGGTTTCTCCGCGAGGCCTACGCGAAGCCGGCTTATACGCTCGTCGTACTCCTCACTGTGGGCTGGGGGACGGCCCAGCTCTGGATCCCTACCTCCCTACTGCAGACCGCGATTCTCCTAGCGCTTCTGGCCATCACCTTTTGCCCGATCGTCTGCGCACTGGGTCTGACCGCTGAAGAGCGGACACGGCTCCTCGAGTGGACAAGCCCCCGTGTATCGACGGTGAGGTCGAGGCTCCGCGAGGGTCTGAGCTTCGCAAGAAGGAACAAACTCATCGAGCACATGATCGTTGGTTCGGGGCGTCGCGGGGGAGGCCCCAGTGTTTAGGCACCCGCCCAGTGATGCCCGAACCAAGGTGCTGTTTTTCGAGTCGGGCCGTCAGGGTGGCTCAGTCTTTCGGCTTCTCTCCATCATCAAGCGCATCGATCGGTCCCGTTTCGAGGTCGGTGTGGTCTCGTTTTATCGAGACCGTGCCGCGGCGGCGTTGTTTAAGGTGAAGGGATTGTTTTGCCGGCATGCCCTCCATCTTCCGTGGTATCCGCAGCCCGACGCGTTCAAACGCCTTCTCGGGGTTCCCCTGCCCACGCCGTTTGGCGTCTATTTCTTTCTGGCAAGCCTGTTCGTTCTGTGGCGATACCGCCCAAACGTCGCGTACATGAACTCCGGCATCGGTGGGTTCGAGCCTGCGATTCTTGCCGCCCGGCTGCTTGGAACCAAGGTTGTCTGCCACCTCCGCATGAGTCGTGACTTGACCACTGACGAGGTCTCGCTTGCGGGCTACGTACACCACCTCGTCGCCTCATCGAAGTGGGGGGCGAAGTTCTACCAGGACCGAGTCCAGGGTCGCGCTGTAGCGACGTGCATCTACGAGGCAATCGATCTCGCGGAGTTCGACGCTCGGGCAAAAGAGAAGCTCCAGTCGCCTCTTCCCGAGGGGCCCGTGTATATCTGCCAAGTTGGATCGCTCATCCCCCGCAAGCGGCCACGCCTGGCCATCGAGGCCTTCGAAATCGCCCACCGCCAATTTGCGAATCTCAGGCTCATCCTAGCCGGAGAGGGCCCATTGCACTCTGAGCTCGCGGCACTCGTTCGCGAACGCGGACTCGAAACAGACGTCCTGCTCCTAGGCCCCCGCCAGGACATCCCGGCGCTGCTTCGAGCCTCGCACGTCGGCCTCCTCCTTTCGCAGCACGAAGGGCTGCCCAACTCGATCCTAGAGTACATGGCCAGCAGTCTTCCGGTCATGGTCGTGCGCCTGCCGTTCATCGACGAGCTTATCCAGCATCGGCAGAACGGTTTGGTGATCGACGACCCGACTCCCCAACACATCGCAGATGCCATGCTGGCGCTAGCGCGGTCGACCGAACACCGACAGCGAATGGGGGGAGCCGGCCGAGAACTTATTGAGGCTGGAGCGTTTCACGTTGATCGCGAAGCACGTGAAATCGAAGCGCTGCTGACAAGCGTGATCGGGGGCCCCGAAGCAGAGGCAGCGACCCCGGTCTCATGAGAGAAAGGGCTAAAGATGAGACAGACAGTACCCGATGCCTTCACCGCTCCAGGGCGGCGTGCTGCAGCGACCCACCATTCCGTCGTTAGCATCGGAACCGAACGGATGAAGAGGGAACAAGTCATTTGACCGCCATTACGGTCGAGGAAGTGTCTTGCAATCTATGCGGCGCGAGCGACGGTAAACTGTTCTACGAAGGCGAAGACGCACGATACGCTGACACCCCTCGCGTTCGGTTTCGGCTGGTGCGGTGCCGGAGCTGCGGTCTCATATATCTCAAACCTCGCCCTACACAAGATAGCCTTCCATCCTACTACCCAGACGATTTCGCTCCATACCGTCAGGACACCAAAGAACAGCCGGTAGGAGGAAGTGGCCTCGTTCGTCTGAGCCACGTGCTGTGGAATAAGATCGACAGACTCAAGGATGCTCAGAGAGTGCGCCTTATCGAACAGTTGCACCCTGAACCGGGACGTGTGCTCGACGTTGGGTGCGCGACGGGTCGTTTTTTGTGGCAAATGCAATGTAGGGGCTGGGGGGTCGCAGGCGTGGAAATGAACGCCGCCGCCGCGCAACAAGCGAGTCAAGCCCTCCGTGCTCACATTCAACCAGGTACGTTGAACTCGGCGAGGTTCGTCGATGCGAACTTCGATGTGGTAACAATGTTTCACGTGCTGGAACATCTGCCAGACCCGTTGTGGGCTCTACGACGAATTGACAGCCTCCTGCGACCAGGCGGCTTCGTAGTAATACTGGTTCCCAACGCGAAGGCTCTGGAGTTCTCGTTATTGCGTGGTTTAGACCGGAACCCCGTCGACATTCCCCGCCACCTTTATCACTTTTCCCCAACCACTTTGGCAGAACTGCTACGAAAGGCCGGACTGGTCCCGGTACTCACCAAGGGATTCAGCTGGGACGCGGCACCACGAGTGACCCGTGTACTAGAATATTTGGTAGAATCCTGGCATCCGCGATCGATCGCTGGTCGCGCCATCCGAAGTGTTTACGAACTGACCGCGTTTATTCTTGGAACCGGAATCTCCGCCATCTGCGGCGGGCTTGCAACAGCTGGCCCAGCCTTCTTCTTAGTGGGCCAAAAAATGCGCCTGAGCATGAGTTCTGAGGACCGTGACCTGGCGCACCAGAAAGTAGTCGACAGGCTTTTGAGGAAACAGGTGCCCTTACAGCGGAGACGTTCCTTGTGAGCGCTGTCAACTTCCGTTGTGGCGGTTCAAGGGAGGCAGGCAGTTCGCCGGGCCTCTCCGTCGGTCCGCTGACAGGCTGGAAGACTCCGGCGCCGTCAGTGTCAAAGCGCCCATCCGTCTGCTTTGTAGCACCCAAGGCCTACGCGGCGCTCACAGGGCGACTAAATGTCTCACACGTTGGCGGCGCCGAACGCCAACAGGTTCTCCTCGGTCATGAGCTCGTTCGACGCGGATATCTCGTCAGCTTCGTGGTCCTCGATCACGGGCAACCCGATGGAGAGACCTTCCGCGGTATCCGCGTCTTCAAGTGTTACAAGATAGATTCCGGCGTGCGGGGGCTGCGGTTCTTTCATCCGCGTCTCACCGGGCTGTGGAATGCCATGAAGCGTGCCGACGCTGATATCTACTATCAGCGGGGGGCGGAATATGAGACCGCCCTCGTCTGCCACTGGTGCCGGAGACACGCGCGCGGGTTCATCTTTGCAGTCGCGCATGACACGAACTGTGTACTTGTGACCCCATTGATATCACGCTCCGAACGACTCCTCTTTCGCTATGGTCTTCGTCAGGCGGATGCCGTAATCAGCCAGACACACCGACAACAACACTTGCTTCGAGAGGGATTCGGTCTGGCATCTACCGTCGTTCGAAGCTGCTCCGGGTGGCTGCCGGATGCTACGGAGCCCATCGAGGGCAGCAACCGCGATAACCTACCAGGACGTGTCCTCTGGGTAGGTCGACTGAGTGAAGAGAAGCGACCAGAGTGGTTGATTCGACTAGCTACGGACTTGCCGCACTGCCATTTTGACGTCGTCGGTCACTGCAACACAAACTCGAGATATGGACAGTCCCTCGCTCGGCAGATTGAGGCGCTGCCGAACGTCCGATGGCACGGCTATGTGGATCATGACAGAATGAAAGCCCTCTACCTCCAGGCCCAGCTACTTCTATGCACTTCGGAGTCGGAGGGCTTTCCGAACGTCTTCCTCGAAGCTTGGTCGTGCGGCAGGCCGGTACTCACCAGCGTGGATCCCGACGGCATCGTCACCAACTTCGGGTTAGGTAAAGTTGCGACAGACTACCTTGCGCTCAAGCAGCATCTAAGTGAAGCTTCCGACCAGCGTCCGCTGTGGGAGGCGTCCGGCCGTAGAGGAACACAGTACGTTCGTGAGCATCACAGTGCCGCTGCCGCCGGCGCTGCGCTGGAAACCGTCATCCAGACCTGTTACCAATCGCTGCTGGTGCTTCGATCGTGATCTTTGAGAATCTGAGTGGAGCAGGTTCTGCTATAACGGCCGTCCGGTCCTGCGAGTTCTGCTCCGCATTCTCTATGGCCACCCAGTCGCTTGCCCCTTCCCTGAATCGCATCCAGTCTTGAGGAAATGGCAATGAAGCAGATCGCGCAGTATCAGGATGGGAGACTCGAGCTCCAAGAGGTACCCATGCCGACGCCACCGGTCGGTGGTGTCCTCGTCAGGACCACGCACTCCGTCATCAGCATTGGCACGGAGAAGATGAAGGTCGCCCAGGCCCGCATGAATCTTCTCCAGAAGGCCCGGGCACGGCCGGATCAGTTGCGGAAGGTACTCGATACCGCCAAGAACCTCGGATGGCGCAGCGCTCTGGAGAAGGTCCGCAATCGATTGGAAACGCCCACGCCGCTTGGATACAGTGCCGCGGGTGTCGTCGTGAATGTGCATAGCGCGAACACTCGCTTCCGTGTGGGCGATCGCGTGGCCAGCGCGGGAGCGGAATGCGCATTCCACGCTGAGTATCTGGCGGTGCCAGACTTCCTCCTCGCCCGGATTCCAGACGAGGTGGAGACTTGGAAGGCGGCCTACACCACCCTTTGTGCTATTGCACTACATGCCGTCCACCAGACAGCGCCAGACCTTGGTGATCGCGTGCTGGTGACTGGGCAAGGATTGGTGGGACTGCTGGTGACGAACATGCTCGCCCTCGCTGGTGCCCGTGTGATGGCGGTTGACACCTTGGCGTCACGCGGTCCCATCTCGAGGGCGATGGGAGCCGAGCGGGTGGTGATACTCGGAGAGCAGAACCTGGTCGATCAGGTGCACGACTGGACCGAAGGCTATGGCGCCGATGCCGCCGTCATCTGCGCCACCTCTAATACCAGCGAGCCCGTCCAACAGGCAGCCGAGGCATTGCGAGACCGTGGGCGTCTGGTCAGTGTTGGAATCACGGGAATGGACCTTCCGTGGAAGACTTTCTACGAAAAGGAGCTGGATGTCCGTTTCTCTCGCTCCTACGGTCCGGGCCGCTATGACCCGAGCTATGAGTGGGCCGCGTGCGACTATCCCATCGGGTACGTCCGCTGGACGGAGCAGCGAAACTTCGAGGCGTGTCTCAACTTGATGGCTGGTGGCCGGATCAATCTCGAGGCAATCACTACCCGTCGCGTCCTCTTTCTCGATGCACCCAAGGTATATGAGGACCTCCTCACCAAAGGGGCCACGGACATCGGCGTCGTGCTTGACTACTCCGAAAGCGAACAGGAGCCTCCACAGCCCCTAGGCCGGGTTAGAAGCCTCCTCGATCCTTCGCCCACCCCGGCACGGCTCACAGGACGCCTAACGCAGCCGGTCAGCCGCCTCGACGTCATCGGCGCGGGAAACTTCGCCCGCACAATGCTCTTGCCTCATCTCAAAGGTCGAATCTCCTTCGGAACTGTCGTCAACCACACGGCACTCAGCGCCACTCACGTGAAGACAAAGTTTGGCTTCCAGAAGGCCGCCACTGATGCTTCGGAGGTGTTAGTTCCCGACATCTCCTCGGCGATCCTGATCGCCACGCGCCATCATTTGCACGCTCCCCTCGTCACGACCGCGCTCCTGGCGGACCGCCACGTTTTTGTCGAGAAGCCGCTCTGTTTGACGGTCGAAGAGCTCAGCCAGATTGACGCTGCTCTCGCGAAGAGCCAGGGCAGTCTGCACGTAGGCTTCAACAGGCGCTTTGCACCCGCCAGCGCTGAGCTGAAACGCCGACTGGCCGCAGTCCCTGGCTCCAAGACGGCGTCTTACCGCGTACTTCCGGGCCGCCTCGACCCGCACCACTGGTACGCGAACTATTCGGAGAGCGGAGGACGCATCATCGGGGAAGTGTGCCACTTTCTCGATTATTTCTGCTTTCTCTTCGGGGCGAAGCCGATCCGAATCAGCGCTCAGGCAATCCAGCCTCTCTCGGGCACCGTCCCCTTTCCCGACAGCATTTCCGTACAGGTCGAGTTCGCGGACGGATCCTGTGGGCAATTGATCTACTCGGCTGAGGGCGATTCGAGGTTCCCCAAGGAGACTCTCACTGTCTTTGCATCTGGTCTCGCCGCCGAGCTGACCAACTTTCAGAGGTTGGCCCTCTACACCAGCCGGAGCCGGCGCAAGTTCTCCTACTCCTCGAAGGGCCACGCGGAACAAATGAAGGCCTGGATGGCGTTCCTCAATGGGACAGCCCAGCAGCCATTACCCTACGAAGAATCACGAACCAGCACACTTCTCACCTTCGCTGCTCTGGAGTCGATACGGTGCGGGCGCCCGATCGACCCCACCTCCCTCCCATGCGCTGCCGACGACTGACAGTCCGGCTGGCTCTCGCTGGCTGAGCTCCGGAGGCCTGTACAGTGTCAGACAGCCAATTCTCGTTCGGCAAAAATTGGAATGATTTTCTACGACACAGCCTTGACGCGGACCGGATCGCGGCCGCCATCCGTGATACCAGCGATTTCCTGGGTCTTTCCGACCTCAAGGGTTTGAGGTTCATGGACATCGGTTGTGGTAGCGGCTTGTTTTCATATGTCGCGCATTCAATGGCCGCGGAGCACATCACGAGCTTCGATGTTGATCCCTTCTCGGTGCAGTGCTGCCTGGCGATGAAAAAGCGGGCCGGCAACCCGCAGAACTGGGAGGTATTCGAGGGGTCGATTCTCGATCCCGGGACACTGCGGCGCCTCCCCTCCGCCGACATCGTCTATTCGTGGGGCGTATTGCATCACACAGGCGACATGTGGGGTGCCATTAGAAACGCTGCTCACTTTGTGAAGCCCGGGGGGCGATTCTTCATCTCAATCTATAATCGTCTCGAGTATGACTCATTGACGAGGTATCGCGGCTCTCATGGCTGGCTCAGGCTCAAGCGCGCTTACAATCGCAGTGGCAGGTACACCAAGCGATCGATGGAGGCGTGGCTCGCGGGGAAGGACATCGTGGCAAGTTTGGTATCGTTTCGCAACCCCCTCCGTCAGATCTCGCAATACAAGAACAAACGCGGGATGAGCTGGTGGCACGACATCGTCGACTGGTTAGGAGGATACCCCTATGAATTTGCGTCTGCCGGCCAAGTCTTTGAATTCTGCCATCGCGAGCTCGGCCTGACCCTCGAAAGACTCAACACCACGTCATCGATCGGCTGCAACGAATTCCTGTTCAGCCGCCCCCCGGCACCTACCAGAGCGCATTCGGAAACCCATTCGCCCTCGAGTTCCTCGAGCGCCGGTTCGTAGGCTTCTCGCATGTGTGGCATTTGCGGCGTCTGCATACGGGATCCAGGCGCTCGGACCGACGAAAATCTACTGAGGCAGATGACCACGGCGCTCGTCCATCGCGGGCCGGATGCCGATGGCTTCCTCGTTCGCGGAAATATCGGCTTTGGCTTTCGGCGGCTAAGCATCATCGATCTCATCGGGGGCGATCAGCCGATCCACAACGAAGATGGCACCGTCGGGATCGTCTTCAATGGCGAAATCTATAACTACGTGGAGCTGATGGGAGACCTGATTGCCCGCGGCCATCGATTCACAACGAAGTCAGATACCGAGGTCATCGTTCACCTGTACGAGGAATACGGCGAGCGGTGTGTCGATCACCTTCGCGGGATGTTCGCCTTCGCGATCTGGGACGATCGACGACGGTCTGTGCTGCTCGCTCGAGACCGCCTAGGCATCAAGCCCCTCTTCTACTGGGCGACCGACGATCGATTGGTGTTCGCTAGCGAGCTGAAGTCCATCCTCCAGGACCCCCGAATCCCCCGAACTCTGAGCATCGATGCGGTTCAATCGTACCTCGCTTACGGATATGTACCTGGCGACCGCTGCATCCTCAAAGGCATATCTAAATTGCCGCCGGGCCACACGTTGACATGGCACGACGGGCGAGTCCGAATCGCCAAGTACTGGGACGTCAACTTCGCTTCTCCCTCGACCAGCAAAGACGGGCACTACAACGAGGCGCACTACATAGAAGAGCTCCTTCCGGCCTTGAAGGAGGCTGTTGCCCTCCACATGCGATCCGATGTCCCTGTTGGCATCCTTCTCAGTGGGGGAGTGGATTCTTCGACCCTCGTCGCCCTCGCGAGCTCCGAACTCTCTTGGCCCGTCAAGACATTCTCGGTCGGGTTCCCTGAGCAGGACTACAGCGAATTGGGCTGGGCCCGTCGGATCGCTGACCGCTACAAAACGGATCACGTGGAAATCGTCGTTCGCGATCGAGACGTCTCGATCCTACCAGACATCGTCTGGCACCTCGACGAGCCTTTCGCAGATCCTTCCGCATTGCCGACATATTTCGTATGTCGCGAGGCAGCGAGACACGTCCGCGTATGCCTCACCGGCGATGGTGCTGACGAGGTCTTCGGTGGCTACACGAGATATCTCAGCGCCCTGTCCTATCGGCATGTCGACTGGCTCCCGCGGCCGATTCGCCAAGCGGTGTGTGCCTCGGTCGGATCGGTCATGCCGACTGCGATGTGGGGCAGTGGTTTACTCAAGCGAATCGGAATGGACGGAGCGGATCGCTACCTGGACTCTGTCGGCGTCTTTTCCGTTAAGGAGTCTGCGGCGCTTCTATCCATCAAGCCCGGCTCACCCCGCACCACCCAGACCCTCGATCCATACTTTATGGACGATCGCCGAGACCTTTTGACACAAATGCAGCACGCGGACCAGAAAACCTACCTCCCCGATGACATTCTCGTCAAAGCGGATCGGATGTCGATGCAGAACTCCCTCGAGATCCGCCCGCCGTTCCTTGATCATCGAATCGTGGAGCTCGGTAATCGCTGTCCCCCAGATCTCAAAGTCCGGCACGGCGTCGGCAAGTACATCCTCAAGCAGAGTGTCAACGACTATCTCCCGTCCGAAACTCTGCACCGCAGAAAAATGGGCTTCGGAATCCCGATCAAGTACTGGTTCCGAGATGGACTGAACGGGTTCGCCGAGGACATGCTCCTGAGTCCCTCAGCCCGCTCAGTCTCATTTCTGAACCGCCGCGTCGTCGCAGACTTGCTGCAGGCTCAACGGCGTGGAATGCGAGATTTCAGCCGGCGGATCTGGTCACTCGTCATGCTCGAGCAGTGGTGTCGGTCCTATGCGGCCCCAGTTAGCCGAAGTCCCTGCGGTCCATTGGGATGATCTTTGAGGCCCTTAGGTCTCACCGGCTCACATTTTCCCTATTGCACCTTTAGATTGCTGGGCGCCGGCGGGAGGCTCGAACCCGGAAGCTGCGCGGCCACTTCGTTGATCCGTTGCGTGTCAAGAGCTGTGCGGTTGGGTGCGCCGACGTACGGGAGCATCTGGCTAACCATGTTGGTCACTGCGGTGCGAGCAACGACCTGATACTGCGTCGGGATCGAGTTCTTACTATTCAAAGGGATTGAGGGGTTTGAGCTGATATAACCATGCTGCGAGTCGTACCGGGTGATCCGTCGGAGTTCTGGACGGTTCGGTGCCGCCTTGAAGTAGTTATCTGCCGATACATAAATGGTGCTGATGCCGGCGGGCGCCGGATCACCCGGAATGTCGGAGTCCATGAGGAGCAGCACACTGCCGCCGGTGCCCAGAAACGCGCTGCCCTCGACGTTGATCGTCGCTTCGCCATAGTACGGATCGCCCGACGCGCCGAGGCGGCCCGCTTGCCCGTAGGCGCTCGTGTTCCAAATGCGTATTCCGTAAGTATCGACGGACTCGCCGGACGAATCTGCCGAGATATCCCCAGTGTTGGCATAGACGATGTTGTTGACGAAGTCGAACGGGCCGACCGTATCCACGACCTGCGGTTGGCGTTCTGCGTTGCGGACGAAGATGTTGTGATGGTAGGAAATCTTCTCGCGCACCTGATCCGTGCCGTTCGCGTACTTGATGTGCGACACACGCGCGTTATCGTGGAACAGGCACCGTTGTACTGTGACGTTACGGGTCCGACCTGTCAAGCCGCCCCCGGTGGTAATATCAATCGCCTTGTTGCTCGCCCGCGTGAACGTGCTGCGATCAATCAGAACATTCGAGATCACGCCACCTGGGTTGTCTGTCCCCACTGAGAGCCAAATGAAGTTTGCTTGGGGCTGGGCGTGTGTCGGGTCGGTGGCTTCGATGCTAGGATACCCATATCCGATGAAGTTCAAGCATCGGATGATCACATTGTCGGCCCCTTCGCGAAGCACAAAGCCGCGTTTCGCGGGAGGCTGAGACGGAGAGCCCTGGACATCGCCTACACCACCGTGGTCGAAGACGACGCCGTTTTTCCCGTTCGCACAGCCATCAATTGTGACATTGGAGCCGATATAGGTCCCTTCCCCTGTCGTGAAGGTATCAACGTCGAAGACGATGTTGACATTCTGAATGATATTCCCGGCCCAGTTCTGATAGATCACCCACGTGAAACTACCGGGACCCGTCGCGGCGGAGGACGTAACATGGTATGTGGGCTTTCCGGCGCCGCCTACGGTGTCTTTCCCGTACCCTTCCACGTACGTCGGGCTACTGACTTGGGCGACCGCAGGGAACGCCGAGGCCATGATGACAACTGCCGCCACCATGAGTATGAAAGCACCAAGTTTGGGACAGTCGACCACATTGGTTGCCATAGTATCCTCCAAAGATTCGAAAGTGACGGCAGCGGACGGCCTGCCAGCTCAGGCCCTCGGCTCATTTCTTCCTGCCCTTGCCGAAGCTCGCCGCCACGGACATCGCCGTGTTCAGCGTCACGGTACAAGTGCCGGTTCCACTGAAGCCCCCGCCGCTCCAGACGTTGTTGAAGTAGGCGCCGCGTCCGGGCACCGCCGTCAGGGTCACGACTGCGCCGCTCGCGTAGCTTGCCCAACAGGTCGAGCCGCAGCTCTGATCCCTCACGGGCTGCTGCTGACACTGCCCGGCCTCTGCTTGCTCACTGTGAGAGTATACGTGGGTAACGCGGCAGAAATCGCCGGCGCGTTGCTGTCCAGCCGAAGCCTCGTCACCCTCCGTCCCCCAGGCGCTCAGAGACGCCGAAGACGAAGCTGAGCGCGATCTCGACCCGAGCCCGGCGCTGGTCACTGGTCAAGCACGCATCATTCCCTGGCCGCCCTCACTGCACGGTCGCCATCACGTTGTCGAGCGCCACAAGAGGACTCCTTCGCATACGCATCGAAACACCCCAAATGCTGGGCACGATGCACCGACCACGCATCCCAGCGCATCATTGAACCGTCGCCGTGAAGTTGTCGGCGGCGTGACTGGTCGCCCCCGCCCCAGCGTCAATCCGCATGCCGACCGAGCCAGGCGTCAGGTCCGTCGCCGTATTCACAGGCGACACCTTGGTCGCGCCCACGCCCATGGAAAACGTGTTGCCGGATATCGTCGTCGTCAGGGTGAACGGTACGCCCTTGGCTGGATTGCTGATAGCCACAGAGCGAAGGACTGACTCGACGCCGTTCACCACCCGGATCAACCGGAGCACGCTGGTCCCACCGGTCGCTCGGCACGCCATGTATCCGCCAGTCGCCGTCCAGCGCAGAAGCAGGCAGAACCGCTCGCCGGTCAAATCGACCGGGATGAAGTCAGCACTAACCGTCTGAGTGACACCACTGAGCGGCGCGAGGGCCACCGACATCGCAGGTTTCTTCGCGGCAACGCTCATGGCCCGCTGTTGGCCGGTCTGGGGATCGGCCTTGATCGACCAGTTCGTGCTGGTCCAGCCGTTCCCGAGCGCCGACGCATCTGGCCGGGCAAAGTCGTCGGTGAACGTCCCGGGGGGCGACAGAGACAGGGGCGCAATCACCGTGAAACCCCCAGTCAGAGTGCCACTGACACCGCTCGCGTTAGCCACCGTCACGTTGCGGGTTCCCAGCGCTGCTCCACTGGCGATCGTCAGCGTCGCCGCTAGCTGGGTCGCCGACCCCACCGTCACGTTGCTCGGCGTGACGCCGGTCCCGCTGATGCTCACCGTTGCGCCTGCGGCGAATCCGGATCCATTGATTGTCACCGGCACCGCAGCCCCTGGTGCTCCCTGATTCGGCGTGACGGACTTGACCGTCGGTGCAGCCTCCACTGTCGCAAACGTCGCCGTCGTGGTTATTGACCCGTTTCCCACCAGAGTACACGGATCAGTCCCGCTGCAGCCGCCGCCTGACCAGCTGCTGAAATTCGATCCGCTTGACGGAGTGGCCGTCAGCGTGACCGCCTTTCCAGCGAGGTAGGTATACGAACAGATCGCGCCACAATCGATCCCGGTAGGGCTGCTTGTGACAGTCCCCACGCCGGTGCCGGCCTTCGCCGTCGTAAGAGTGAATCCTCCGGATGGGCTGGCGCAGGCGAGATTGGAAAAGGCGGAAACGCCGCTAGCGTTGACTGCAGCCACCTCGTAGCAGTAGGTCGTGCCGAGTGAGGCGCTGGTGTCGGTGTACGAAGTCCCTCCAGGAGGCAACTGAGCGATCTGCGTATAGGTTCCGGTGCTGCCCGGTGCCCTCTGGATAATGAAACCCGCCTGGCCGCCTGAATTGTCGTCCCAACTTAGATTGAGTTGCTGCGCTGAGGCGATCGAAGGCCCGAGCACGACGGCGAGAGTGACCAGAGCGAACAGGAGGGTCGGGCGTACTCGCCCGACGGAACACCCCATGAGTGTGTGCAGAACATCTCTTAGTGGGAACATAATGATCTCCCCGTATTGCGGAAGACCACCGTTTCCCCGGCGAGTCAGCTCGCCCTTCCTTCGGCAGCCCGGCCATCAAGCCCATTGCCTGACCCGTGGCTTTGCGTCCCCACCTCACGGTGAGTTTGCCCTTGTCGAGAAGGCGTCTCCGCGCTCAACGTACCTGTATGCGAAAATCGCGCCTGAGCTTCAGTCGGTGAGGCTTGTCGCTTGTTAAGTTCCAAAACACCGGTACTTATCTACAAGCCTTACAAGGCGCCCGGCCGGCGGAAATCCCCTATAATCAGTCAATGAGCCGTCACGTTGGACACGGGGGTGTCCATCCACTGACATGTCCTCATTTCGTACTGCGACAGGGTGATAGCGGCCCTGGCATGACTCTGAGGCACCTTCAGCATCTCGAGGGCGGGTCCTGGTCAAAGACGGCGAGTTTATCGAGATCTTCGTCGACGCGCCGCTTGCCGTTGCGGACGAGCGCGATCCGAAAGGCCTCTACCGGAAGGCGCGGCGCGGTGAGCTGAAGAACTTCACGGGCATCGACTCACCGTACGAGACGCTGGAGCACGCAGAGATCCGCGTCGCGATACCACCACGAACACGCCGGCGAGTGCCGCCGATCAGATCATCGCGATCTTGGAGGAGAGGGGCGCCATTGGATCCGTCTAAGTCCGAGCGCAACCGATGAGACGCCGGGGGTCCTCCCGCCGCGCCAACGTCTTGGGCCGCCGCCACGTCAGTGGCTGGCTTTCAGCCGTCGACAACTGGCCGGTTTTGGAGGTCGGCCGAGACAGTTGAACCGTCGCGCGGTGAAAGATACGATTGCATATGCCCCGCCTACTTGATGCAATGGGCGACTCGCGTAAGGCATGGCTCGCGCTGTTCGGGACGGCCATAGCTCTCCGTCTCGCATTTGCCCTCGCTGCCCCCCATCTGGGTATCTTCGATGGGAGTGAGAGCAACTCTGTAGTGGCAAGGGGCTCTGACGGATATGAGGGCATCGCGCGAAACCTCCTGAAAGGCAACGGCTATCGGATCCGAGCGGACATTGCGCCAACCATGATGCGCAATCCGGGCTACGTGGCCGTGGTAGCCGCCACTTTTGCGCTCTTTGGAGATCATCCGATCGTCGGTTTCGTTCTGCAGTCTCTCATTTCAGGCATAGTCGTGCTGCTGATCGGGTGGGTCGGACAACCTGTCGTAGGCCCCGGAGCTGCGTTCCTGGCGGCGGCTCTCTATGCGGCCTACCCGGCGGACTGGCTGGCCTGTGCGAGGTACATTCTCGAGCCGATGCTAGGGTTGCTGACATTGGGCATACTGCTGGCCCTTCGGTTGTGGATGCATCGGGCGTCAGCGGCTGCCGGGGCGCTGCTGGGCCTGGCGGCCGGGGCCATGGCTCTGACCAAAAGTGTCGCGGTATGGCTCCTAGTCTTTCTACTGATCTGGATGGTCCTGTTTCTCCCTGAAGTGCGGCGGCGTGTGCGGACGCTGCTCGTACCCGCAGCTGTGGCGCTGGTGATCAGCTGGCTGATCCTCCTACCCTGGGGCTGGTATAACTACTCGCGCAGCGGTCATTGGATTTTCACTTCCACGATCGTAGGCTGGGCGCTATTCGACTCGCAGTATATCAACCGCCTGTCGCATCGAGACGTCGCTCGGGTCGATCTATGGCTTGAATCGCGGGCGGCGGCCCGTCGGCTCGGCCAGCAAGCAGGTATCGAGGCGGACCCACGCGACCCGTGGACCGTCAGTTTTTTCGACATCCGCGACGAGTACGCAATGGGCGAGCTGCTCAAGACTCACGCCCTTCGAGACATCAAGACGGATCCGGTCACGTTCGCGAGCGGCGTGCTCCGCGGGCTAACGGAATTCTGGTACGCGGCTCGCAGCAGAACTGCATCGCTGATCGGCATGGCGATGAACCTTCCGATCCTCGCCTTGGGCATTTACGGCGCGCTCAAGGGACGATTGTACCGGCACCCTGAGGCGACCTGCTGGATCGCCACCATTGTGTACATGAATCTAGTTGCCGCTGTATCGTTCGCGGTGGCGCGATATGCAATTCCTGTCATGCCTCTCGTGTTTCTGCTGGCGACCGCGGGTTTGATGAGAGGCATCGGCCGGTGGGACAGCAGTGGTCCGATCAAGTCCGATCGACTACGGCCGGGAAAGGTGGCATGCGATGCCCAGCGAGAGTGAAAGCTCCATGAAAACTTTAGGGGTCACCCAGACCTCCACCGAGGTCGAGGTTTCGGTGGTGATGCCCTGCCTGAACGAGGCCGAAACGCTGGAGACGTGCATTCACAAGGCGCTGGATTTCTTTGCCCGGTCTCGTGTGTCGGGCGAGGTTGTCGTAGCCGACAATGGCTCGACGGATGGCTCCGTGGACATTGCCCGACGGGCCGGGGCGCGGGTGGTCCACGTCGAGAAGAAGGGATACGGCAACGCCCTAATGGGAGGCTTCGAGGCCGCCAAAGGTAAGTATCTCATCATGGGTGATGCCGACGACTCCTATGATTTCCAGAACCTGATGCCGTTCATTGAGAAGCTGCGGGCCGGCTACGACGTAGTCATGGGCAATCGCTTCCGCGGCGGGATAAAGGCCGGCGCGATGTCCTGGCACCACAAGTACATTGGCAATCCCGTGCTGACCGGCCTTCTGAACCTATTCTTCCGCTCCGGAATTGGCGACGCGCACTGCGGGTTGCGGGGGCTAACCAGGGAAGCCTTCAACGGCTTGCGGCTGCGGACCACGGGCATGGAGTTTGCCAGCGAGATGGTGGTTAAGGCGGCGGCACTCGGACTGAAGATGACCGAGGTGCCGACGGTGCTGAATCCCGACGGCCGCTCCCGCCCGCCGCACTTGCGCAGCTTTCGCGACGGCTGGCGTCACCTAAGGTTTCTGATGCTGCTAGCGCCTAAATGGGCGCTAGTAATCCCGGGCGGCGTCATGGGGCGACGTCCACACGATGCTGCTGTCGAGCATGCTAGTGATCATCGGGTACCAGGCGATAACGATCGGGTTCGCGGCCCGGATTTTCGCGTTGCAGCAGGAGATCGGACCACCATCGCGGGCGCTTCAATGGGGCTTCCAGGTGCTCAACCTCGAGCGCGGGCTGATCGCGGGCGCGATGGCAATAGTCGCTGGACTCGTCCTAATCGGGTACGTTGTCCTCGTCTGGTCGGCCCGAGGGTTCGGCCCTCTGGACGTCGCCCGCACGCTGCGCCCGGTGCTGATTGGGACGACGCTCGTCGCTCTTGGCGTGCAAACGGTGTTGATGTCGCTATTCTACAGCATGCTGGGCCTGCGGCTCAGGCATGATTGATGCGCAAACTGATCAAACGGCTGCACGGAACCTTGGTGTTCGACCGGCGCATCTCGGCTATCGCAGATGCTATCGCGTCACATCTGCGGCCGGGAGACCGACTACTAGACATCGGCTGCGGAAGCGGGCAGCTGGCAGCGTTGCTTTACGAACGCGTTCGAGACTTGGGGATAACCGGTGTTGAGACCTTGGTCCGCGAGGGAACACAGATACCAGTCACCCACTACGACGGGCGGCGGCTCCCATTTCCCGGCGGTTCCTTCGACGTGTCGATCCTCGTCGACGTCCTCCATCACGCCGACAATGCTCTGGCGGTGCTTGACGAGGCCCGCCGAGTCTCCCGCCGGGCAGTGATCGTGAAAGATCACCTACGGACCAGCCGGTGGTCACATCAGGTGCTATCGTTCATGGACTGGGTCGGCAACGCGCCGCACCGGGTGAACTCCCGGTACCACTACTTCGACACGGCGGAATGGGCCCAGATGCTGGCCGGGGCCGGCCTTCGGGTGGTCGTTCGGAACGGGCAGCTGGGGCTGTATCCATGGCCGACCAGCCTGCTCTTTGAGCGCGACTATCATTTCGTCGCCCTACTGGAGCCGATGCGCGAAACCGTGAAATCATGATCGGGTCTGTCGATTCATCAGAAGGTTGCCAAGACCCGCCGCCGCTATCCCGATATTCGCATGAATCTGAGGACACTATCATCCGCCGCATCCGCGCCACCCATCAACCCAGTCGTGATTACCCGGATATCCCTTGTCGGCTATGCGAGCTGGGGGTCGAACGACCCTGCCATCACGACGCGGTCGCCTGGGGCGGTGGCGCTCAAGGCTGACGAACCGGCAGCGCTCTACACCTGGGCATCGTCCACGCCGCACGCCATGAAACTGACCAGGCGGCGAAGGCGTTCAGGGCTCTCCTTCACCTTGACCCGAGGTCACCGTACGCGTGGGAGGCGCAACGTTGGCTTGGAGTCACGCTCAAGCCACCGTCGCAGTGACACCCGTTCGTTTGCGAAGTCCGCAATGGGTTAGTTGGTCCGAACCGAGCAACCTACCCCAGTGACAGGAGCTGCGTGCCGTCCGGACTCGAAGAACGCTCGAAACCAGATCTCGTTGGTGAGTAGTGTCCAGATTACGTGCGCGTTGTCTTCCAAACCTTTGCGGTCGGCCTCAATCAACTCCGTCACGACGGACGGGTTGTACAGGCCGCGTGCACGCACAGCACTTGCCGAAAGGAGATCGCCCACCATTTCCGCAAGCGGGCCACGCATCCACGAACGCAAGGGCGACCCAAAGGGCGCTTTCGGCCGGTAGACGACGTCGCGTGGCAGGTAGCGCTCCGCCACCTTCTTCAAGAGGTACTTCTGGACCATCCCTCTGATCCGTAGCCCAGGTGTCAGCGTGAACATGTACTCGACCAGCCGGTGGTCGATGAGTGGGGGCCGGCTTTCGACGCCAGCGGCCATCGCCGCTTTGTCCGAGTACGTGAGATTGTGGTCAGCGAGGAAGAACAGCGTGTCGTTCAGGCACATCCGCGTGAGATACGATACCTCGTCTGTCTCGAAGGCTTCTCGCTGCGCTCGGTAGTAGAGGGTGTCGCGGTACGCGGGCCCGCTTGTCATCAACCGTGCGTATTGCCCGGCCGACAGGGCGAGGTCGGAGGCGAGGTACCGCTCGAGCCGAGGTAGTGACGCAAACGAAAGGAACCGCTTGAGCCAACGTGCAGTGCGCAGACCTTGGCGCTTGGTGGCCACGGGCAGTGCCCGCGATAGCTCATCGACGATGCGGCGGAACATCGGCGGAACGATTGCCTGGTACGTTTCGGCATACAGACACGCCAGATGCTTCCGATAGCCACCGTAGACCTCGTCGCCGCCCATTCCATTTAGCATCACTACGATCCCCCGCTGGCGAGCCATCCGTGAAAGCAGGTAGGCATTGATGGCGGCAGGATCCGCCAGTGGCTCGTCCAGATGCCAGGTCATACGCGGCAGCAAATCAACGATATCTGGCCGGACCTCCTCCTCGTGATGCTCGAACTCAAGCAACTCGGCGACCCGCCGCGCGTAACGACGGTCATCGGGCATCTTCTCGAATCGTTGATCCTCCGGGGAGAAAGCGATCGTAAAGCTGTGGGTCTGCTCGGGGGTGAGGCGTCCCATCAGCGCACTGACCAGGGACGAGTCCAGGCCTCCAGATAGATACACACCCACGGGTACGTCGGCGATCATTTGGAGCCGAACAGCATCCTGCAACAGCTCGTCGACGTGCTCCCGGGCCTCTTGGAGTCCGATCTCCTTGCGCTCGCTGGGCTGCAAAACCCAATAGCGGTGGAGCGTCAGGTGCCCGCCGCTAAATACCAGGTAGTGTGCCGGCGGCAGCTTGAGAATGTCTTCGAACCCAGTGTGGGGCGAGACCTGGAACCGAGCGGGCGTGTGAAGCGCGGAGAGATCAGGTCGTGATTCCACGAGGCCGCTGGCCAGCAATCCCTTGATCTCGGAGGCGAACAGCAGCCGGTTTCCTCGATGGCTGTAGTAGAAGGGCTTGATGCCCAACCGATCACGCGCCGCGAACAGCTCGTCCTTGCGCGTGTCGTAGATGGCGAAGGCAAACATTCCGTTCAGGCGAGCAAGGCAGTCGTATCCCCACTGCTCGTAAGCCTTGAGCACGACTTCCGTGTCGCTCTGAGAGCAAAAGGTATGTCCGAGGGACTGCAGCTGCCCACGAATCTCGCGGTAGTTGTAGACCTCGCCATTGTAAGTGATCCAGACGGTTCCGTCGTTGTTGCTCATTGGCTGGTGCCCGGCCGGCGAGAGATCGATTATCGCGAGACGGCGGTGGCCGAGGCCGCTGCCCGTCTCGTCGAACCACGTCAGCCCGGCACCGTCGGGGCCGCGGTGACCCTGCACGTCGGTCATACACTGAAGCACCTGACGGCTCCCACAGTGCAGCACGCCGGCGATTCCGCACATTGAGCGCACCTCCGCGCGGAACAGTATAAGCAATAACGAGGGGTGGTCGCGATCCTTTCACAACCATTCCCATGGTCGGCCGACTGTCACGTGATTCGCAACTCGCCCGTCGGCGCTGCCCACCTAGTGCGCGCCGTCGTCGTTGGGATGCGTGCTCGCCGTTGGACTCAGCCGAGGTCGACTCTGTTCACGAATGAAGTGCTGCCGTGGCTGCGGCCGCGGGCTATGAGCGTGGTGCTTGGGACTTTCCCATGATACCCACGGCTAACCCAGCCTCCCATGGGTTCGGTGCTCCCGGTCAGGACATCCACGGCAAGGCGCGCATCCACCTCGAGCGTCACTGTTCCGCCTCCTACGGCAATCCTGTACCGGTTCGGCCGCTCCACGGCCAAAAGGGCATCCTCGGCGAGATGGAAATATGCAGCTATCTCCTGAGATCCGCTGCCCACGATGTCATCCTGAATGGTGAGGATCCGTGAGCGCTCGTCCAGCTCGAGTGTGCGGCGGTGCAGGACCGGGTCCGCCAGTCGTGCGTAACCGTCGTGCTCCCCGATCACCTTGCCCCCCTGCATCGCCGGCTCCCAGCTAATGCATCGCGCATGCGCTCGTGGCCCCCACAGGAACGGGCCGAGCATCACTGACTGATCGAGGCCGTCCACCACCAGCGTGTTATGTCCCCTCGTACTTCGAAAGTATTCTCGCCAGGCGGGGTAGCTGAAGTAGTCGTACGTGCCCGGGTCCACGAAGACATCGGACCCGAAGGCTCGCAACGTGAAGCTCAGGGCATCCGCGTGACCGTGGGCGGCGATCGATTTGAATCCCAGCTCGCCGCAGTCGAAGACCGCGCTGACGCGATCGCCTCGTCCTTTGTGCCCACACTGTAGCAGGTAATAACCGGACTCGGGTAAGGCGCGGGAGACGAGGAGCTCCGCGGCCGGTGTCGACGCCAGCGCATCGAACTCTGATCGGCCCGAGCGGCCCAAGAGCCAGCGTGCAGCTTCGGCGTAACTCCCCGCCCACCCCCTGAATTCGGCGCGCCGGAACAGCCCGGCGCCGATGCAGAACAGGGCGCGAAGCTCACGGCTGTCGCCCAGATCCAGTACGTAGCCATCGTCACTGTCGCCGATCATCGGCGGCGCGGTCCCGCCTTCGCTCAAGGATCCCAGGAACTCGAGCATCTGCTCGAGGCGCGACCAGTACTTCTCGGGGAAATCCTCCCCTGTCTTGCGCCCGACGATCGCGGCGAGCAGGAAGAAATGAAGCACGAAGACGTGATACCCCACCGCCTGCTCGCGACTCCCGCCATCTGAGTACGTCTGGGCAATAATCTCCTCGCCGAGAATCTGTCGGCTCTCCCGCCGCCAGCGCCCGGCGGCGTCCAGCTCACGAAAGTAACTGGACCCGATAAACACCCCGGCGGCCTCGCCGATCCTGTGGTTGTTGGCGGACGAGCCGCGCGAGTACTTCCGGGTGATCTCCCACAGGTGCAGATAGGCCGCACGTTGCAAGCGGCTCTGGAACTTCCCCGTGACCAGCCCCGACTCACGGATGAGATCGATGGCCCAGACCCAGTTGATGAGCCGGATCGCAAGCTCCAGCGGGCTGCGCCAGTTCATCCCGCGCCCGAAGGGGCACTGCTCGAGCCACGACTCGAGCTGCTCGACCACCGCCGAAGCATAACGCAGATCCCCGGTGACGCGATAGGCGCGTCCAAGCACTACGAGCTGATGATGGCGGTTCAGCTCCCAGACGACCTTGGCATCTCCCGTGACGCGGTAGTCCCGGTAGTCGACCAGCGGGGCGAACCGGAGCGGCGCCTTTCGTCCACTCTCGTGATCACGGTTCCAGTCGATGGGATCGCCGAGGTGGGCATCCACGAGGCCCAAGAAGCTGAGTCGGTGGCGGGCCACGTGCTCGGCGTGGGCAACCAGACGGTCGCGCCACTCGCGCTCTTCATCACACTTGGGAACCACCCACTCGCCAACACGGACATCGCATACCCGGAACCCGGGGCCGGCGCACGCACCAGCGTCCGCTGGGTCACAGATTCTGGGCCTCGGCTCCAGCCTTAGGGTGAGTCGGCTCCACAGTTCGACGTCCTGCAACCGGCCGGCCACTCGCCATGCGACCTCGGCGCCAGACATCGACTGGAGCCGACGGAGATACCAGCTGAGTGATGGCATATCGGCGCCGTTACCACCAGCCTCCAACGAATCCCTGGGCGTACTTGATCGCCAAGACACCAAGGTTCTTCGTGGCGTGCGCGACGATGCAGGGGAGCAAGGACCGCTGCGTGTTTGGTCGGAAGAAGCGCACCGTGTAGAACCACAAGGATCCCACCAAGATCGCCGTGGTGCTGAACCAAGCTTTGGCGCCGACGTGAACCGTGAGACTCTTCCCGTTCCATTCCCACAGGAAAGGGTGCAGCAGGGCGAACAGCAATGATACTCCCACCACACCTGCCCAGAGCGCGGGGCGCCCGCGATGTTCGATGACCAGATACCCGCGGAAGAGCACCTCCTCGATCACCGGCGCACCAAGAATCGAATAGACGCCCAACAACGCGGTTACCTTCGATTGCTCCGTGCTGAGACCGAGCACGTACTCACCGCCGGTTTCCGCAGCAAGAATGACGAGGGCGCCGAGCGAAGCAATCGCCACTGCGCGCGCCGAGGCAGGCGTGGCACCGGGAAGGCCTCTCTCATGCGGCTTGCCTGCGAGCGCGGCGCGATAATCCATCATCCACGTGCGCGCAATCCAGACGGTCGCGCCGATCAACAGGAGGAGAAACAACCGGTCTGTAGTCATTACCGATCTGGAAGCGACCGGGGTAGCATGGGGCATCATACTGCGCCACTTGCATGAAGTCCCGCAGGTCTTGACGGGCCCTGAGGCGAGGTGGGTCTGATGCCGGTGCTCGGGCACGCCTTCGTCGGTCTCCGGCAATGGCCATGCGTGGCTTGTCTGGCTGGGCCGCGCGTTCATCGTCGCCGTCGTCCTGGCAGCCGTGGTGACGCATTCGCTGCAGGACGCGCGCGAGGCCCAGCTCGAGACGACCCGCGACCTCCTCGAGCAGCGAGCGTATCAGGCTGGGCTCGAAGTGCTCGCGCGAGCCGAGCCCTGGCCATCGACCATCAAGCCCGGTCGGATCGACTATGTGCGAGCCGAGGCATACGCCGGCATGGGCGATCGGCAGCGCGCGGAGATCTCTACTGCCTCCGCGCCTATCGGGCGGATCGTATGTACTTCTGGGCCGTCGCCGACCTCGCGCTCTTCTATGCCTCGTCCGATGCGCCTGAGGCGGAACGGCGTCGGCTGGCGGCGTCCTATCTGAGCCGGCTACGGTCCGAGTTCGCCGGACACCCCGCGCTTCCAGAGATTCTCGCCCGCGTGGAAGCAGAAGCTCGCGCCCCCTTGGCTCGGCGAGGCACCAGGTTATCGGCCTACCCCGAACCCAGCTGCGTCTATTCCCGTTAGCAGCAAAACTGAAACGTTCCCATTCCCATCAAAGGGACCGTTCAGGCGGCAAGCTTTGAGTGTAGGGCAGTCTTAGGAAGCTCAATCGGGTAGGTACTGTGTCAGGATTGGATACAGCTTCTGGACGTACGCGACAAGGCGGTCGGAGGTCTCCCGGTACCGGTTCACGGTGATGGGCGGATGAGGAGGAGCGAGAGGGATCGTGACGAACGAAGCCTCGACGGGCTCCCACCCGGCCCCAGGGAGGCAGTTCTTAGGTGAGTGAATCGCCGCACCCTTCCGCTGCGTGTCCCAGTAGCCGATGTAGAGGTTCACGCTTCGACCGTGTGCATCCCCGTAGTCACGCATCACGTAGTCCCTGAGCATGAGTTGACTCAGGATATCGGCGTTGAAGATCGTCCCGCGGCGCGCCTGCCACTCGCCGACCGTCGCCGGAAAAGAGTCCAGCGGCTTCCGGAGCGGCACGGCGTCTCCGGTGGACCGTAGCTGCAGAACCAGCAGCGCCCCGACGAGAATAGCCAGCGACACCGACACTCGGCCCACCGCACTCATGCGGAGTCCCAGTCCCGGCGGGGGCTCACGGCTCGCAGAATGCCGTGGACCGCGAGCAAACAGAGGATGGCGACCACGAAGACCAGCCAGCCGGAGAAGAAGTGGAAGAACCCCTCGGCATACTCGACACCGAACCACCGGCCGACGAGGCCGGTCATCATGATGCGGCCCGCGTTGGCCACGATTGTGATGGGCAGGACCGAGACCACAAGCACGGCCTGCATCCAGAGCCTCGGCAGCATGAGGTGCGCCCAGGCAACTCCGAGACCGACCAGGGTGATCAGCGATCGGATACCACTGCAGGCCTCCGTGACACCAAGCGTGAGGCGGCTCAGCTGGATCACGTTACCGTCCAAGAGGACTGGCACGCCGAGGAGATCGAGTCCCCAGGTTCCGGTCTCCGCAGCAATGTTCTGGAGCCGAGAGGTCATCGCGTAGAAGAAGATCGCCGGCATGGGCACCATGAACAGGAAAAAGCCCAGTGGGAAGGCGAGCGCCCGGAGCATCGCCGAACCGAAATGAAACAGCACCAGCCCAGCCAGGATGACGATGAGCGAGCTTCGCATCAGAAAGCTCTCGGAGCCGATGTCGCCTACGAGGAGAGCGATCACGCCTGCCAGGATGAGCGGCACCCCACGCCAACTGCCGAGGATCGGGATTGCTGCCAGTTGCCGCCGGCGCTGCCAGATCACGAAGCCGCTGATGATCGGAACGATATACACGTGGCTGTAGTTGGGATCGTTCCAGAGGTCTCCCAGCCAGATGCGAAAAATGCGCGCGTACAGCGCGATCAGGGTGGCGACGACCACTCCCGCGAGCACGCCAGCCCGGAGCCGGCCATGCGCTTGTTCGCGGAGCTCATCGCGTCGGTTGGCCGAAAGACCGACCGACTCTTCGGTCATCGCGCACCCCTGGCTGAGTTCACTATCTGAGCTCCGCCAAGGCCTTTCTCGCCTCGTCCTTCCCGGCGAAACTCGCCGGAGAGTTCACGGCCGCCGTCAAGGCCGTGCGGCCGCTCTCCTTGTCTCCAACCTTCAGCGACACCAACCCGAGATGGTACTGAATGACGGGCGTGTCCGGAAGCTTGCTCGCGCTCTCTTTCAACAAGCCAACCGCTTGCTGGTACACGCCACGCTTGTAAAGGATCCACCCCAGGGTGTCCGACACGTTCGGATCTTCGGGAGCCACTTCCTTGGCGGTTTGGGCCAGTTGGAGCGCCCTTTCCTTGTCGCCGCCATGCTCGGAGTAGAGCCAGGCCAGGTTGTTCGCCGCAGGCGCGAAGCGGGGATTGAGCGTCAACACCTTTTCATACGCTTGCTGGGCCTTCGCAATGTCTCCCTTGCGCTCGTAGATCGTGCCCACGAGCATCTGCGCGGGCAGCGCCCGAGGATTCACCTTGAGCGCGTCGTTCACCTTGGCCAGCGCCTCATCGTACCGGCCGGAGGCCTGGTAGATGTCGCCGAGCCGCACATAGGCATCGACCCGCGTCGGCTCGAGCTCGGTAGCCTTCAGGAACGCGGCTTCGGCGCGCGCGGGCTCACGCCGAGCGAGGTAGACCCTGCCGAGCAGATGCTGGAGCCCTCCGGAGTTGGGCACCAGGGCGATCTGCTTCGTGACGCCGCTAAGGGCGGCGTCGGGCTGCTTTTCGACGAGAGCCATGGTGACGAGCTGGGCCAGCGGCTCAACATAGCCGGGCGCCAGGGCGAGGGCGGCTTCGAATTCTTTCTTCGCCTCGGCGCTCTTTCCCTGCGCCCTGAGTCCGCTACCGACCAGATAGAACCCGGGAGGGTCTTTGGGAGTGAGAGCCTGGAGCTTGCGGAACGCCTCGGTCGCCTGGGCCGGCTCACGCTTGGCGAGATATGCCAGACCCAGGAGGACTTGGGCCTGAGGTACGCGTGGCTGACGGGTAAGAAAGCTCTGCAGGTCCTCGATGGCGGGTTGAACCGCGCCCGTTTGGATGTTCAGCTCGGCCAGGAGAATCACGGCCTCCGTGAAGTTGGGGGCAACCGAGATGGCGTCCTTCAACTCGGCCTTGGCCTGCTGGACGTTCCCGGCCTGGAGCTGCGCCAGCCCGAGCTGGTAGCGCGCCATCGCATTCCTCGGGTCGAGCTTCAGCACCTGCTGGAATTCCTGGATCGCTTCGGTGTTCTCGCGCTTGGTCAGGCGCACGCGGCCGAGCAGGAAACGTCCTTCGCGGTCTGATGGATTCTTCTTGAGCAGGGCCTGCAGAACTTTGAGGCTCTCGTCGTAGTTGCGCTCATGGAACGAGATTTCGGCCAGACGTCGCCAGGCGGGGAGATACGCCGGGGCCTTCTCAGTGATCTCCGACAGGATGCGTTTCGCCTCATCAGGCTTTTTCGTGAAGAGGTAGAAGTCGGCGAGCCGCATCCGCGCTACCGAGCCGACTGGGGCGAGGTCAGCCGCTGTCTTGAGCTCTCGCTCAGCCGGGACAACGTCCCGCTTGCCGAGGTAGAAGTCGCCCAGGGCCAGATGGGCCTCGGCGGACTTGGGTTCTTTGGCTACGGCCTCCTGGAAGGCACGCTCCGCCCCCGCCAAGTCCTGTTTCCGGAGGTAGAGGACGCCAAGCGACAGGTGTAGCTTCGCCCGATCGCCCAGGTCCGCTTTGGCCGTCTCGAGCCGTTGGATCGCGGCGTCCACCGCCTCGGGCGAGGCCGCCATGCTCGCCAGCAGCGCCAGAGCGTCGAGGTTGTTGGGCTCTTTCTCGAGGACGACGGTGACCTCCCGCCTGGCCTCGTCCGCCTTGCCCCCGAGCAGGTAGATCGTCCCGAGCTTGAGCCTGACGTCGGGGGCATCGGGGGTCAGCTCCTCTGCTTTCAGGAGATAACGGAACGCCTGCGCCAGCTCCCCAAGCTGGTAGTGCAAGACGCCAAGTTGCCTAATCGCGCGTTCATTGGCGGGGTCGATCCGGAGCACGTTCCGGTACTCCAGGATTGCCTCCGGGTACTGCTCTCGCGCTGCGTACTTGTCGCCGCGCTCCAGATGGCGCGCCTTTTGAGCCTCCGGAGTCCGGGAGCAGCCGGCCACGACCAGCACCCCGACGACCAGGAGAATGGTCCACCGACGGGTCCTGGTGGACGTCGACTGGCTCTCCCCTTTCAGGCGGGCAGGCATACGCCCAGAACTGGGTGCATGACCTTCACTGTCTGAGCTCCGCCAAGGCCTTTTTCGCCTCGTCCTTGCCGGCGAAGCTTCCCGGCGAGTTCACGGCCGCGGTCAAGGCTGCGCGGGCGCCATCCTTGTCGCCGACCTTCAGAGAAGCCAGCCCGAAATGGTACTGCACAACCGGCTGGTTCGGCAGCTTGCTCGCGCTCTCTTTCAACAAACCAACTGCTTGCTGGTAGACGCCGCGCTTGTAGAGGATCCACCCCAGCGTGTCCGAGATGGCCGGGTCTTCAGGGGCCATTTCCTTGGCGGTTTGCGCCAGTTGGAGCGCCTTTTCCTTGTCGCCGCCATGCTCGGAGTAGAGGAAGGCCAGATTGTTTGCCGCGGGCGCAAAGCGGGGATTGAGCGCCAGAACCTTCTGATACGCCTGCTGGGCCTTCGCGACGTCTCCTTTGCGCTCGTAGATCATGCCTACGAGCATCTCCGCAGGAAGCGACCGGGGATTCAGCTTGAGCGCTTCGTTCAGCTTGACCAGGGCCTCATCGTAACGGCCAGAGGCATCGTAAACGTCACCAAGCCGTATGTAGGCGTCGACCCGCGTCGGCTCGAGCTCGATAGCTCTCAGAAACGCGCCTTCGGCGGGCGCCGACTCGCGCCGGGCAAGGTGCACGGTGCCGAGCAGGTACTGGAGCCCTCCGGACTTGGGCACTAGGGAGATCTGCTTTTTGACGCGGCTCAGGGCGGCATCGGGCTGCTTTTCGATGAGAGCCATCGTGGCGAGCTGGCCCAGCGGCTCAACATAGCCGGGCGCCAGGGCGAGGGCGGCTTCGAATTCTTTTTTCGCCTCCGCAGTCTTCCCCTGCGCCCTGAGCGCGACGCCCACCAGATAGAACCCGCGAGGGTCTTTGGGGCCGAGGACCTGGAGCTTGCGGAATGCCTCGAACGCCCGGGCCGGCTCACCCTTGGCCATATATGCCAGACCGAGAAGGCGATGAGCCTCGAACACGTTCGGCTGCCGAGCCAGGAAGCCCTGCAGGTCCTCGATGGCGGGTTGCACCGCACCCGTCTTGATGTTCAGCTCGGCCAGGATAAGTACAGCCACGGTGAAGTTGGGGGCAATCGAGGTCGCCTCCTTCAGCTCGGCCTTGGCCTGCTGGAGGTTGCCGGCCTGGAGGTAGGCGAGCCCGAGCTCGTAGTGCGCCGTGGGATTCCTGGGGTCGAGCTTCAGGACTTGTTGGAAGTCCTGGATCGCCTCGCTCTTCTCGCGCTTGGCCAGGCGCACGCGCCCTTGCAGGAGATGCCCCTCAAGGTCTGATGGGTTCTTCTTGAGAAGGGCTTGCAGCGCTTTGAGGCTCTCGTCGTAGTTGCGCTCCTGGAACGAGATCTCGGCCAGACGCCGCCATGCGGGGAGATACGCCGGGGCCCCCTTGGTGATCTCCGACAGGACGCGCTTCGCCTCGTCAGGCTTTTGCGCGAGAAGATAGAAGTCGGCGAGCCGCATCCGCGCTGGCGAGCCGACGGGCGCGATCTCGGCCGCCGCCTTGAACTCTCGCTCGGCTGCGGCGACGTCGCGCTTGCCGAGATAGAAGTTGCCTAGCACTACATGCGCATCGACCGACTTCGGCTCTTTGGCCACGGCCTCCTGGAAGGCACGTTCCGCCTTCGCCACGTCCCGCTTCCGCAGGTAGAGGACGCCGAGCGCCAGATGCAGCTTCGCCCGATTCCCAAAGTCGGCCTGGGCTGTCTCGAGCCGTCGGATCGCGGCATCCACCTCCTCGGGCGTGGCGGCCATGCTGGCCAGCAGCGCGAGGCCATCGAGATTCTTGGGCTCTTTCTCGAGGACGAAGGTGACCTCCCGCCTGGCCTCGTCCGCCTTGCCACTGAGGAGGTAGATCGTCCCGAGCTTGAGCCGGATGTCGGCAGCATCGGGGGCCAGCTCCTCGGCTTTCAGAAGATACCGGAACGCCTGCGCCAGCTCCCCGAGCTGGAAGTACGAGACGCCCAGCTGCCTGATAGCGCGCGCATTGGCGGGATCGATCCGAAGCACGTTCCGGTACTCGAGGATCGCGTCTCGGTACTGCTCTTGCGCGGCGTACTTGTCGCCGCGCTCCAGGTGACGAGCCTTCTTGGCCTCCGGGGACCGGGAGCAGCCGGCCACGACCAGCAACCCGACGACCAGAAAAAGGGTCCACCCACGGGTCCTGCGAGACATCGGTTGGCTCTCCCGTCTCACTCGGGCAGGTATTCGCCTAGAACCGAGCACATGCCCTGACTATACCTGATCAAGCGATCGGTGGTCTCTGGAAGGGACTCGCGACTCTGAACAAAGCAGGAGGGCCGGACGGAACCCCGTCCGGCCCTCCCCGCTACACGACTGCTCGAGCTGCTGGCTCTCGCTTCTTGGCTCAGTTCTGTCGGCCGAACAGACGCCTCCGGGCGGCATAACCGAACGCGATCAGGCCCAGCCCCCCCAAGAACATGGTGGCCGGTTCCGGCACCGGGGTGTTCGAGAAGTTGGTGATGCTGACGCCGATGTTGTTAACGCCCGGATCAGCACCAGTGCCACCGATGGCAAGGTTATCACTAAAGGGTTCAGGGGTCCATGCCATGAGCCCAACCTCGCCGGGGTTCGTGAGGTGTAGGCTGGCGGTGTCGGGGTCAGACACGGAACCTGAGAAGTTCAGGGTCGTGATCAGGGGACCCAAGGCACTGTTCGGATCAGTTGGGTCCGTATGAGAGTAGAATTGCCCGTTCACAGTCCACGTGTCCCCGACGACCGAAAGATTCATTATGATCCTATACCAATGGTCACCTGACAGTGGACCTGTATTAACACTTCCGTTCGTATCTGATTGAAAGGCGCTACCGACGGCAACCGATGTTAAGACAGTGGGATTCCCGCTTTGCTGAAAGACCAGGTCCAATCTTGCGTCGTCAGTGTTACCGGCAGTCTTCGCAAGCAGGGCGAGTCCATCTTGGCCTTCGTTGTAAAGCGCCACGACTCCGCCAGCCACGCTGTGACTGGTCTCGGCAAACAGGACGTCCGCACTAAGCGTTAGGCCGCCAGGGGCGGAGGCATCAAAGAGATTTTTGGTGGTGGTCTTATCAGCAGGGGTTGTGTCGTAAATCGACAGGAAACTTGCACCTCCGCTGGTCCTAATCCCAGTGAAGTTTAAGGCAGTGTCATCCCCCAGCGGCCGGGCGTGGTTGCTAGAGAGAACTAAGTTATTTCCAGAATTGATGAAATCAGGGGAACCAACCCCCGCCGTACCCCCGTTGAAGGCAGTTCCCCACCAGAACACGTCACGGAAGTCGCCGGTCGTCTGATTGTTGGTGTATACGGGCGACGCATTGGTACCGGTAACGGTGTTCGGGGTGTTGTCATACTCACCTGGCGCAAACGTAATATTAAACGCTATAGCGGATCCGGCCCAACTTGCCATCAAACCCACAACAGCCAAGACCATCGCAAGACGCTTCATCATCTAATCCTCCTCCTTCAAATTCTCTGGCCGCGTGAGTGTCGTCGACCTCGTCATCTGAGCCTCTCCTTTTGTCTACTAGCCCGGCCCTAGCGAAAACGATCAGGGCGTCCAGCGCGGCCGTCGTTACCGTGGGCGCAATGCCCTCGTCCACACTGCCTCGTACGCTTAGCAATTCTCGAGCCAGCGATTCAATGCAAATAAAAACAGTCTCTTAGAACGAGAACGCCAAAATTCCTCGTGACATCGGTTCATCATCTATGCAAGCCCTTTCATAGCAAGTGAAAGCGGACGACACTTGCCTTGCTGGCACGCCCACAAATCTTCAGTATGATACCCCCCGGTATGGGACCCGGTGAGCCCGCCTACCCGCTAGTCCCTGCGCGGCCTCGCACAGTTCGCCTCCGCTCAGCCGCAATAGCGCTACTCCTTCTCCTTGTCGGAGTGGCAGCACTCTGGACATGGCGGGGACCGGTACTCACCAAGCTGGGCGGTCTGCTCGTCGAAGAGACACCACCGGCCCCGTCAGATCTCATGGCAATCTTTGATAATGAGGTTCCCGCCGCTGCCGCAGCAGCAGCCCTCCTGGCGAAGGGCTACGCGCCGCGCATCCTGCTCTTCAAAGCACCCCCGGCCGCCGATGAGAAGCTGCTCGACCGGCTCAGCATTCCCGTCCCGAACCGTCATGAGCTTGCGGTTCTTGTGCTACGTCGCTTGGGTGTCGCCTCCGAGGCCATCGTCGTGGAGCCGGTCCCCGAAGTTGACACGAATGTCGCGGTTCAGGCCACCGCCCGATATGCCCATAGCCATGACGCCACCCGAGTGATCGTCATCACCTATCGATCACACACGCGACGCACGGCCCTCCTGCTTCGCCGCGCACTCGGCCAGTCTGCCGTGGTCATCGTGCGAGCATCCCCGGACGATCCGTTCCACCCGGAGGGTTGGTGGCGAGACCGTCGCAATAGCCGTGAGTTCCTGATGGAGAGCCTTCGCTGGGTAAACTCTCTTCTGCTTGGTGACCTCTGGCGGGAGTAAGCGTCACAGACGTCCGTGTGTATGAGTTCCCCGCACTCGCCTGGCGATGCAAACCGTGCACGAGTGACGTCAAGTTTCAATTGCCCTGAAAGAGTTTACAGAGATCGTGAACAGCATGTACTTAGGACTCGTGCTTCCGATCGGCAACGGGATGGATCTATTAGGGGTGAATCCCGGCCTAGGAATTGCTACCCCTGAAGGCCAGCGGATGCTTGATGCACGAATGACCTGGCCTCTCAATGTCGGAGAGGTTTACATAAAGGGATAGGTGGAGGATGACACTGAAGAGACTGGCGCAAACCGCAGTGATGCTCGCCATGGTCGGGGCTGTCACCACAGTGCAGGCGGCGTCTATTCCGATCGTCAATGTCACAGTGGACGGTAACTTGTCGGACTGGGGCGTCACTCTGCTGAATAACAACGGAAGCAACCTCCAGCCAAAAACGGTGGCGCCGGGCGCCTCGTCTTCCATTTGTACGACTCCGGCGAGTGCGGTCTGGGCATGCGAGGACACGAACGACAACGCGACCAGCTTTGACGCCAGTGGCGGATTAGTGGGGCCGGAGTGGGGCGGGCAAGACTACGACGTCGAGTTTCTCGGCATGGCCCTTGGAACGGGCGTGAATTCCAACACGCTGTTCGTCGGCATCGCGAGCGGATTGCGGCCCGACAACGGTTTCAATCTTTACGGACCCGGGGATCTGTTTGTGAAGGTAAACGGCATTGCCTACGTGATCGAGTTGGGCGGCGGCGCCGGGCATAGCGGCGGGGCAGCGGTGGGTGCTCAGACTCAGGGCGCGGCCGGTTCCTATTACAACCTCGATGGCAGCGGCTACACCATATCCGAAACCTCCTTGGCCACTCAGACCGTAGGCACGATCTGGAAGGTGGCCGACGGGACGACGACTCAGACCCCTTGGGCGGGAGGACCCACTCAGTTTCTGAAGGGAGCCAGCCAGGTTTCCCTGGGCACCGCTACGGTGTATTCGACCCTTGATTCACTAACCGGCAATCAGGATCAGCACGCCGTCATCGAACTCGGAATCGACCTGGGCCTATTTCCGGCCGGGATCGGACCCTCGACGATCCAACTGGTTTGGGATCCCGCCTGCTTCAACGACGTTCTGTCAATAAGCGGGACTACCCCGGTGCCGGAACCGGCCACCGTGTTCTTGGGTGCGTTGGGGCTGATCACGTTCGGCTATGCCGCACGGAGGCGTTTGTTCCGCCGATAGCGCGAAGTCAGGGTACCCTGGTAGTAGTTTCGTAGATAGAGAACCGGACGTGACATCCCGTCCGGCTCTCCTGTGCGGTGAAATCGGGGAGTTGCCGCTGGACCCGCATAGGAAGATATGTCACCGGATGGCCACTGTCTGTCCACGTGGGACCCGAGTGTCTATCCTTAGGAGATCTCCAACGCGTGAAAGCCTCGTAAGGCTTCGCTAGATGTTTGTTTTTTCTGGACGTAGCTGGCGATAGGGCTCGTTCACTGAAGCCAGGCGCGGTTTTCGCATTTCGACGGTCTCGTAGCGCGGAGACTCGACAAGGGCAAACTCTCGCGCGGCCCGTGGTCGGCCGCGCGCGCTCGATTCTCCTGCCCGCACTACTCACCCTCGGCGTCGTTGTCGGGCCGTCGATCGTCTCGGCGCAGCAACTCAATCTGAGTTGGGTTGATAATTCTGGTGGCCAGGCAAGTTTCATCATTCAGAAAGCGTCGGGCATCACCGGACCATATACCCAGTTCGCGCAGGTCCCTCTCGGAGTCATGTCGTACACCGACACTACCGTCTCGCTAGGCACGACCTACTGCTACCAGGTAGCCGCCGTCAACAGTGCCGGGGTTTCGGATTTTTCCAACGTGGCCTGCGGGTCTCCCACCGCTGGCTTCGACGTGACCGTCGCCACGACCGGCTCCGGTACCGTGGTCAGCGCCCCCGCAGGCATCACGTGCCCCGGCACCTGCGTCCAGAGCTACGCCGCCGGCAGGGTCGTCACCTTGACGGCGACCCCCGTCAGCGGTTCATTCTTCAGCGGCTGGAGTGGTGGGGGCTGCGCGGGCACTGCCCCCTGTGTCATGGCTGGCAACACGCCGGTGACCGTAACCGCGACCTTCTCGCTGGACAACACCGCGCCCACAGTCAGCATTGGCAGCCCGGCCAGCGGGGCTTCCGTCTCCGGCTCCGTGAGCGTCGCCGTCAATGCCGCTGACAACGTCGCTGTCACCCGTGTCGAGCTCTGGGTCGACGGCGCCCTCCTCGCCATCGATACGACGGCCTCGGGGTCCTTCGCCTGGGACAGCACAACCAAGCCCAACGGCACCCATTCCCTGCTCGCCAAAGCCTACGACGCTGCCGGCAATGTTGCCTCCTCCACGTCGATCAGTGTCACAGTGAACAACAGCCAGATCGTCCCGAGTCCGACGATGACCCTGGCCTATAGCGGCAAGCTGCGAGACCGGGTGGGGCAGGACAACACAGCCCTGGCTCCGGACGGGGCGCTGGACGGAACCCTGACAGCGACGCTGAGTGCCGCTGGGGGACGGACCGTGACGGGCCTGCGCCTGGACAGCAACGCGCCGGGAATCTGGGACACGGACAGCGCGACTCAATACTGGGTCTTGGCCGTGGCGACGACCTTGGACGGGCCAGTGCTGAACGCGCCCGGGACAATGGCCGTGAACTTCGCGGTGACCGACGGAGGGAGCTTCGTCCTGTTCGCGTCGGATTATCTGGGTACCGAGTTCTTGGTGGGGAACACGCTGAGGCTGACGGCGACCTTCGCCGACGGCTCGACGGCCACGGCCACGACCACGGTGGCGAACGCCGCGCCAGCGACGCTCACCCTCGTCTACAACGGCAAGCTGCGAGACCGGGTGGGGCAGGACAACACAGCCCTGGCCCCGGACGGGGCGCTGGACGGAACCCTGACAGCGACGCTGAGTGCCGCCGGGGGACGGACCGTGACGGGCCTGCGCCTGGACAGCAACGCGCCGGGAATCTGGGACACGGACAGCGCGACTCCATACTGGGTCTTGGCCGTGGCGACGACCTTGGACGGGCAAGTGCTGAACGCGCCCGGGACGATGGCCGTGAACTTCGCGGTGACCGACGGAGGCAGTTTCGTCCTGTTCGCGTCGGACTATCTGGGCACCGAGTTCCTGTCTGGGAACACGCTGACGCTGACGGCGACCTTCGCCGACGGCTCGATGGCCACGGCGGTGACTACAGTGCCCTAGGGAAAGCGTCTTTCTCGGGGTACGCCTCCCCTCACCTTAATCCCTCGTTCTCTCGCGGGAGTAAGCGTCATCGATTAGGGTCATGTATGAGTCCCTTGACACCAGCGACAAGCCCGGTTAGGGAAGCCGACTCCAAGTAAATTCGATCCACTGGGCAGATTCTGTTGTTGGGTGTTCGTCCCGAAGGGTGGGACCAACGGATATGGGACGATCACGATTGGCGGCCTCACGGGCCAACCCAAAACGGTGAAGGACCCCACGAAGGAGTACGGCACCGGCGCGAATTGGACACCAGGCGATGGGCCACTGCCCGCCAAGCTGAGCTATACCCCCAGCATGGGCGGGTCGGGATCGAGTATGGGCTTTTCGACAGGCGTCGACCCGACGGGCGCGCAATCGGTCGTCGCCTTCGGCTTCTTCGAGCGTGCCGACGGATTCCTCAGGCGTTGACATCGCGACCATCTCGCCTGGGATTGGCGAGACCGATGCCCAGATTCTGGGTGACCTCGCTTTGCAGTTCAACTCACTGTTCGGTCCGGAAGGCCATACCGCCAGCTATGACCCCGTCACCGATACGCTCCAGCTCGACCAGCCCCTTAACTCCGACCAAACTTTCTTCTGAGCCAACGCGGATACAGGCCTTGATTTCAGTGCGGAGCCTGGCACCGGTGCCCGAACCCTCGATGGGCGTACTGGTTGCCATCACCGGATTGATCGGACTGAGCGGCTTTCTCTGGCGGCGCTACCGCTGCAGTTACTCCCTTCTCGGCTTCGAGCCGACTCCAAGCGCGAACAAGCGCCTCCGAGCAGCGTAGCCCAGAACGAGCAGGCCCGTGCTACCAAGCACCATCGTGATGGGCTCGGGCACGGGTGTTAAGCTGATACCCCTTGAGGTGATTCCCCCGTTCTGGGATTCCGGGCAGTTCAGGTCGGTGGATTCAATGCCCGTTTCCACCATGCAGTATTCGGCCTTGATCGAGGCTTCCAGAGCGCCTGTGAACAACGTCTCCGTTTCAATGGTCTCGTTCAGAATGAGCGTCACAAGGCCGCCCGGCATGGAGATCGGCGTGAACGCATCGCAGACAAAGCCCCCTCCGTCACCGCTGCATCCCTTTGCGTCGATGCCGCCAGCCGTCAGCGTGCTTACCGCTGGGCCGCTCACGAGCGAGAAACTATCAATGCTGGGCGCGATCTTGATCGCCAGTGAGGTCAGAAAGCTCCCCGGCAGCGTGGACCCAGAGGTCTGGGCGGTGACCGTCACCTGATAGGTCTCTGTCCCTGTCCCCGTGCCGACGAGCGCATAAGTGGCCTCGTACACGACTCCGAGATCAGTGATCGAGTCGGCCTGCGCCACCAACGGCGCCGCGACGAATGCGACTACGGCCACGATCACGCCCGCTAGCCTTCTGAGCATTCCCCATTCCTCCTCGATATGGTTCCCTTCACGGCAACGTCTTTTCAAGAAGCAGGAATAGTGCCAAGATCATCCAATGAGGTAACGACGCGCTTTTTCTAGCGGTCCGCAAGGCTGCATCGGTGGCTCGCGTGCTAATCGTAAATCATCCCGACGCTGCCGCCGAACCCGCGGCGCAGCGATAAGGAGGCGGCGCGCTGGGGAGGGGGGGGTCTCGATCGCCAGAATGTGAGCGGGCTTCCCGCCTGTCCACAACTGGCGGGACTCGCCGACGAGCTCGAGCGCGAGCCATCCTGGCCCTCGAAGGAAGTAGTGCGGTTGAGCGCACCATCACACGAGGAGGACACGAACGATGCAACGGGTGACAAGCACGGTACTCGCCATGCTGCTCACCCTGGCCCTCTCCACGCCGAGCGCTTTCGCGTGGGGCCGCGGAGCGGCGAACACATTCGCCACGCTACCGGCGGGCGCCGCCCATCCCGAGGGCATCACCGTGGATGCGACCGGCAATGTCTACCTCACCACCTTCGACGTGACCAAATCGAGCGGGCCCGAGACACTCCTCGTCTTCAGCTCGAACGGCCACCTGCTGCGTCAGGTGGCGGTCGCCTGCTCGAGCAACCTGCTGCTCGATCTCGCCTTCCACCCGACGACCGGCGCCTTGTGTGATCGACTTCGGCAAGCAGACAATTTTCAACGTGAACTCCGCCACGGGCGCAGCGATCGTGAGGCTCGCGTCTACCAATACGCCGAAGCGACCGCAGGCTGAGAATCAGACAGAGGTCACGCCGTCTCGGTTTTGAGTCCACGCGGCCCGACGTCCTCATTCAGATCGGGAACAACGCCAAGAGCGCCAGGAGGCTGCTCTCGAACCCCTGCCTCGCTCAGAACGTGTGCGGGCATCCCGCCGATGCGCGCCCAGCGGCCGCTGCCGCGCGAGGGCGACCACAAATCGCCGCGCGGCCGCCTCTCCACATCTGGAGCACCGCCTCGAGCGCCAGTGCGACCGGCGTGGTTTGACCACCCCTCAGCCACCCACGTATCATGCGCGCATGGACGCCAGCGACTCTCCTGCCCTTGCCCGCCTCGTCGCCCGCGCCAGGACGGATCCCGACGTGCTCGCGGTGCTCCTCTTTGGGAGCCGCGCCCGTGGAGAGGCTTCCCCCAGCTCGGACTTCGACGTGTGTCTCGTGCTCGGGCAGGAAGCGCGCTCCGATCGCGACCGGGCGGAGAAGCGGGTCGAGTACCTGGCGGAGGGAGATCTCGACGTGGCGGTCTTCCAGTCACTGCCGCTTCACATCCGGAGCCGGGTCCTCAAGGAAGGCACGGTCCTCTACGCGCGGGACGAGGAGGCACTCTATGCCGTCGCCATCCGCACGGCACGGGCCTGGGAGGGTTTCCGCCACATTCACCGCCAGTACCTCGACGAGGTCCTGCGTGGTTGACCGGGAACACCGTGCCATCGTAGGTCATGACGATGGTGCCGACCTGCCCGCGGCGCAGCAATAGCGGGCGATCGGTTTCGAAATGCCTGGCGTGCACATCTTCGAGAAGTGCCACCACATCGTGCATGTTGACTTCGCTCTCCATGCCCCGATGACCCGATTGGTTCCGCGGCTCACCGTAATTGGGCGCTCGGTGTTCTCGCGCAGGGTGAGGCAAGGCACGCCCAGCGCTGTGGTTTCTTCCTGGATCCCGCCCGCACATTGTCCGCAGAAGCGGGTTGTTCGGCGGCAACTAACGCCCGAGCACCACATCGATGCCGAAGAGCACGAGTTCCAGCTTTGCACTAGACAACTTCCCGACACGTTTCGTCAGCGAGGCTCTGTCCAGAGTGACGATCTGCGACACATTGGCGACCGAGTCCTTGGGGAGTCCCGTCATTCTCGCCTCAAGAAGCACGTTGCCTGGAGCGTCGGCCCAGCGCAGCGTGCTGGTCAGCGGCACGCACACGACGGTATCGATCCGACTGCGGTTGAACGCGTCACCCTGTACGACAATGACTGGTCGTCGGAATCCGGGTTCCGACCCTGACGGCTCGGGTAGGTCTGCCCACCACACTTCGCCCTGAGCGATCACCATGGCGAACGCCGAAGCGTTCGCCTGGCTGCCGCCGTAGTAAAGTCCTTCTCTGGTGGAGACGCGGCACACATTCGGTCAAGTGTCTCGGTGACGTATTCCGGGCCGTGTCTCGCGACATACTCTCGAAGGGCGTGGCTATAGAGCTCACTCCGAGACTTCTTGAGCCGCCGCGCTAGCCTCTCCGCCTCGGCAAACACCTCGTCTGGGATGGAGATCGCTGTCTTCATACCAATAGTATAACCCGGAAGCTCGGCTCGCCGCCTGCGACTCTGCCGCTGTCCGCTGAACGCCGGTATCAGCCGCGGCGCCCCTTGCGCGCCGTCGGCCGCATGCCTTTCTTCGGCGAGCGCCTGGACAGCACGCGACGCTTCATCTCGTCCAGTGAGATGGTCCGACCAAGAGCGAACTCCGCCTGTGAGCGGACGATGAGCTCGAGAAACTCGGGATGCTGGCTCAGCGCTAGTGATTCGCGATCAACGTTCTTTAACGGAACGATTGCCGCGACCGCACGATTACCTTCGGTCAAGACAACCGTTTCGTCGCCGAAATCGGCGACGTAGTCCGCGAGTGGTCGAACAGCCGATGACAGCTTGAGCCTCTTCACAGTCGTATCTCCTTGTCACCGACCACTAGTACGTTGCGACGCTTCCGCCCTACCGCGAGGATCCGAAGCACTCCGCTCTCCGCCCCGGTCACCTCGTAGAGGATTCGAGCTGGCCCACGCGTAGGTCCCACGGGGCAACCGGGTTGGGGCGTAACGGTTTCCGGTGTCGAGTCTCCTTGAGCGGCTCCTGAAGCAATTGACGGCCGATCGCATCGAGGACTGTCGTCCGCTCCCGGGCCGTCAACACCCGAAGGTGGCGCTCAACTGACTGGGCGGGTCGTGGCTTCCCTGCCTCGCCGCCTGGTCAACCTGTCGCAGCTTAGCTCGAGCCACTCTCTCGGGCGATGTCCAATGGTCGATACACTTGAACAGGGTCTGGACCTGGGATAGATAGGGACCATGACCTCGGCCGAGTATCAGCAGCTCGTCGCGGCGCCCCCGGATGGGTTGGGCGGAGGCGGCGCGGGCCATGTCTAAGCAGGGGCATGCTGACCTGCTCGATGAGCCGACCGCCACCCGCTTCGATCGGGAAGAATGGGAGTGGCAGTAACGCGGGCCGGGCGGGCCCGCGGCGAAGTCCATCTCGTTCGTTTGGATCCCACGCTTGGCAGCGAGATTCAGAAATCCCGTCCCTGCCTCGTCGTGTCACCTGATGAGCTCAACCAATACCTACGCACAGTGATCATCGCTCCGATGACCACGGGCGGGGGAACGTATCCATGGCGGGTGCCGTGTCGCTTTCAGCGCCGATCTGGCTTCGTCGCCTTGGACCAGTTCCGCAGGGTCGATGCCGAACGCCTGCTTCGCCGACTAGGTCGGCTCACACCGCAGACGGTTACGGCGGTCCTTCAGCGCCTACAAGAGATGTTCGCGGAATGATGCGCAAGCACCGCGCCAGGGCGACCACGAATCGCCGCGGGTCCGCCTGTCCATAACTGGACACACTTGAACAGGGTCGGGACCTGGGATAGATAGGGTCCATGACCTCGGGCGAGTACCAGCAGCTCGTCGAATTCCTGGGACACCAGTTCATCGAGATCGACCGCCGGTTCAGCGAGGTGAATCGCCGGTTCGACGAGGTAGACCTCCGGTTCACCGAGCTGCGACAGGAGATGCTCGGGCACTTCGATGAGATCTACCGCCGATTCGAGCGGCTCGAGCAGGAGTACCACCCGATCACGTAAACCCTGCGCCGGAGCGAGGCCGGGCTCGCCGACGAGAGCGGCCGGCGCGAGATCCTCGAGCGCGACCTCGCAGAGCTGAAGCAGCAGGTGGCTGCGGTCCAGTCCCGGATCGAGGAGATCGAGCAGCGCCTCGGACGCTAGGGTGCCCGGCCGCTCCAGCCACTATTCGATCGCCCCAAGGTCGCCCTCAAGATCCCCGGGCGGGGCCGTCATCGCTGCGTTGGACGAGCATAGCGGCTGGTACCTCATCTGGGGGCAGGTCCGGGCCACGCTGGAGTCCGGCACGAGTTCTGCCTACTTTGCTCCGAGCGTCGACGGTGCAGGCGCTGCCGCTCGTGCGGTCTTGTTCGCGTTCTTGACAGGTCAGCCTTGACACCTGTCTTGACACGCCCGCTTTGAGGGGCCTTGGAACTGCCTGGCTTCGCGCCCCTGGATCACCGCCGGGCTCGTACGGCGTTCGCAACGAAAGAGAGGGAAACCGGCCTGCGAAGACCGGGGCGATGATCAGATCCGCTCCCACTGCGCCCTAGTCACACACCGGCTTGGCGGAGAATCCGCGCGAGCAGCCCCACGCCGATGTCCTGGCCGTGCGGATTCGGAATCGTCAGGACGAGGTCGCCGCGCACCATGAACTGTGCTTCCCGCCCGAGAAGGGACCACCGAAGCCGAGAGCTCGCAACCCCTGGATCAGTGCTCGGCGTGGGATCGGCCCCCACGCCGGCATCAACTGGCCTTCGTCACCCTCACCGTCACGCTCCGCAGGGGAGGCACGCTGAGCCCCTGCGCCACGCGCACAAGCACCCACTCCTCGACCACTTCGCCCAACTCCTCCCGGCAGGCCTCGAGCGTGCGTCCGGTCGCGAGCACGCCCCGGAGCGACGGCACTGCAGCGCAGAAGGTCCTGTCATCGAGCTTGTCGTACCGCGCCCGGCGCAGGGCTTCGTCCACGTAGCGTCGAATCATCGTAGCCACCTCAACCTGTCAGTTGGCATCGGAAAACATGGTCGCTCCGGGACGAGGGAACCGGAACGCCTCCCTCTCCCTCGGGAGGGAGAGGGCCCGGGTGAGGGTGAGGCGTCCGCTCACGCATGGTGCGGACTACGCCACCGCGTAGTCGGGGGTATCAATCAGGATCATCAGCTTGCTGGCATGGACAGGTAGGAGGGCGTAGGCGCGCCCATCCTCGAGACCGGTCGCCCACTGTTGCTGCGCCGCGGGCAGGTCGGCACGGTCGTCATGGCGTGCGATGGCACGGTGTTCGCTGATGTCGCTCTCCATGCTCACACGATATAACAGGGCGTGAGCCGGGGGAAGTCTTCCCCGTGCTCCAGTCCCGGATCGAGGAGACCGAGCAGCGCCTCGGACGCTAGAGCGCCCGGCCGCTCCAGCCACTCTTCGATCACTCCAAGGTCATCCTCACCCCGCCGACCACCGACAGAAGGGGCAAAGCGCTCGGCGTGGTTTGACCACCCGTCTGCCGTCCACGTATCATCCACGCATGGACGCCAGCGCCCCTCCTGCCCTCGCCCGCCTCGCGATAGCGAGGGCACGACAGGGGAACGGCCGCGTGTGGGCGCCGTCCGGTAGCTCCGCCGAAGCGTCTGGCAAACCGCCGAAGGTACCCCGAAGTTCCCGGCTGCGGCCGGTTTGACGCGGTGGCCAGCGCGGTTACAGGAGGTTGATCCGGTGATCCTGCGACGGTTGGGCGCCAGCGCTGGACCGAACGTGCTCACGTTCGAGATCTACGGGCTGAGCGACGAGGCGCCTGGTCGGGCATATTCAGGCCATGTACCCGGTTCTGGGCGAATATCTTCCCTTATTCCTGCCTGGCTGGACGAGTTGCGCGGCGTTCCGCCGCCCGGCGATGGATCCCCTCCGAAGGAGAAAGGTTGACGGCCCTCAGGCTCTAGACCGATAATTCGCATATCGTGGCAAACGACAAGCGCGTGACCGCCGCCCAGCGACTGGGCCAGATTCTTCTGGGGCGCCGGATCATCGCGCCGGACACACTCGAGGACGCCTTGGCGCGCGCGAAGCACGACCGCCAACGGCTCGGCGAAGCGCTGGTTGGGATGGGCGCGGCTTCTCAGGACGAGGTGCTGCGGGCCGTCGCCGAACAGCACGGCCTGGCGTACCTGGCGGTCGATGAGCTGCCCAGCACGCCGCCCATCATCAAGAACCTCTCGGCCAAGTACCTCCGCCAGTACACGGCCTGCCCCGTGGCGGTCGACGGCACCACGGTGACCGTGGCCACAGCCGACCCGGCCAATCCCCTGCTCCTCGACGATCTCCGGCAGACCCTGGGACTCCGGGTCACTCTCTGCGTGGCGCCCGCAGCCGCCATTCTCGAGGCCATCGAGCGCGCCTACGGCGCCTCCACTCCTCTCCAGAAGATCGTCGAAGGCATGGGATCCCCGGAAGCGGGCGAAGGAGATCGCGAAGAGGACGTCAATCACCTTCGCGACATGGCCTTCGAGGCCCCGGTGGTGCGGATGGTCAGCCTGCTGATCGACGAGGCCGTGGCTTCCGAGGCCTCGGACATCCACGTCGAGCCGTTCGAGGAGCGGTTGAGGATCCGCTACCGCATCGACGGCATTCTCTACGACCGCGAGTCGCCACCGCGGCGGCTGCAGGCGGCGTTGACGTCGCGCATCAAGCTGATGGCGGAGATGAACATCGCCGAGCGGCGGCTGCCCCAGGACGGACGCATCCGTGTGACGGCGGGCGGGCGGCGGGTGGACATCCGCGTGTCGACGGTACCGACCGTCTACGGCGAGTCGCTGGTGCTGCGCCTCCTCGACCGGTCGTCGGTATTCCTGCCCTTCAATCGCCTGGGCTTCTCGCCGAGGGTGGCCGAGGTCTTCGACGGCCTGATCCGGCGCCCTCACGGGATCCTGCTCGTGACCGGACCGACCGGCTCGGGGAAGACCACGACCCTCTACGCCGCCCTCGACAAGATCAACTCGCCGGAGAAGAAGATCATCACCATCGAGGACCCGGTCGAGTACCAGCTGACGGGCGTCAACCAGATCCCGATCCGGCCGAAGATCGGGCTGTCCTTCGCCACCGGGCTCCGTCACATCGTGCGCCAGGATCCGGACGTCATCATGGTCGGCGAGATCCGCGACCTCGAGACGGCCGAGATCTCGATCCAGGCCGCGCTGACGGGGCATCTCGTGTTCTCGACCTTGCACACCAACGACGCGCCCGGCGCCGTCACGCGGCTCCAGGATATGGGCGCCGAGCCCTACCTCGTGGCCTCCGTGCTCAACGGCGTGCTGGCCCAGCGCCTCGTGCGTCGCATCTGCGATGCGTGCCGGGCGCCGTATCAGCCGGATCCGAGCGATCTTCTGGCCATTGGCGTCGCCGACGCGATCGGGATCGAGCTGTCGCGAGGCAAAGGCTGCGACGACTGCCACGGGACCGGCTACCGCGGCCGCACCGGTATCTACGAGCTCTTCCTGATCACCGAAGAGGCGCGCGGGCTCATCCTCAGCAAGAAACCCTCGGGAGTGATTCGGCGCCATGCGATCGAGCACGGCATGGTGAGCCTGCGCGACGACGGCTGGGCCAAGGCGCGGGCGGGCATCACCACGGTCGAGGAAATCCTGCGCGTCACGCAAGAGGACACCTAATCCCTCACCCCACCCTCTCCCCAGCGGGAGAGGGGTAATAGAGCGGGATGCACGGAGCCCCTCACCCTACCCTCTCCCCAGAGGGGAGAGGGGTGTAAGAGAGCGAGATGCTCGGGGTCCCTCACCCTTCCCTCTCCCCAGCGGGAAGAGAGGGGTGCACGAGAGTCACATGCAGGGCAGAGGCTCCCGACTCCCTCTCCCCCATCGGGGGAGAGGGTAGGGTGAGGGGGCGAGAGAGGGAGCGTGCCGGTCTTCGTCTATAAGGCGGCGGATCCCCGGGGCCAGACCATAGACGGTGTCATGGAAGCCCCAGACGCGCGGAGCGTCGTCGAGCGCCTCCAGCGCGACGCCTGCTTCCCCATCCAGGTCGCTCCTCAGCGAGAGCGCGCAGTGGTGGCCGGTCTCAAGTGGTCTGGGCGCCGCCAAGGCCGCGTTCCGGGCCGCGAGCTGGTCGCCTTCACCCAGCAGCTTGCCACCCTCCTCGAGGCCGGTCTTCCCCTGGACCGGGCGCTGGGCATCCAGGAACAGCTGACGCCGAATCCGCGCCTGCGCACGATCGCCGGCGACCTGCTGCGAACCGTCCGTGGAGGCAGCTCGCTGGGGGAGGCGCTCGCCAAGCACCACCCCCGGCCCTTCTCGCGCCTCTACATTAATATGGTCCGCGCGGGCGAGCGGGGCGGTGTGCTCGAGGGCACGCTTCGCCGCCTGGCCGAGTTCCTCGAGGAGGCCCAGGAGTTCCGCGACACTCTGGTCTCGGCCCTCATCTACCCGACCCTCCTGGCTAGCGTCGGCGCCGCGGCGGTGGTCTTCCTGATGACCTTCGTCATCCCGCGCTTCGCCGATATCTTCCGCGACCTCGGCAGCACTATTCCCTGGCCCACCCAGATCCTGCTCTCGCTGAGCGCCTGGCTCAGCCAGTACTGGTGGGCTCTCGTGGGGGCGGGACTCGGCGGCGCGCTCGCGGTGCGGGTCTGGCTGTCGACCTCTGCCGGGCGGCTCCGGGCCGATCAGCTCCTGCTGCGACTTCCCGTGATCGGCGCCGTCATCGTCCAGACCGAAGTGGCGCGCTTTGCCCGCATCACCGGTACGCTTCTCCGGAGCGGCGTCCCGATGCTGGCAGCCCTCGACGTGGTCAAGGAGATGATGAGCAACCTGGTCGTCGCGCGGGCCATCGAGAGCCTGAGCGAGGGAGCCAGGCGCGGCGCGGGTCTCTCCAAACCCATGGAGGAGACCGGGGTCTTTCCCCCGCTCGCCATCCACATGGTGCGGGTCGGCGAGGAGACGGGACGACTCGAAGAGATGCTGCTCAAGGTCGGCGCCACCTTCGAGAGCGACACGCGCAAGGTGGTGAAGCGCTTGCTGGCCCTGGTCGAGCCGAGCATCATCCTCGCCATGGGTCTCGTCGTGGGTTTCATCGTGGTGGCCATGCTCATGGCCATTCTGTCGATCACGGACATCCCCATCTAATGCGGCCCGCTCGTTGACGAGAACTCGCTATGCTGCAAGAAGGATGAGTCCATCACGAGGCACAGACCGAGCGTTGCCGGCACGGCTCCGTGTCCTCCACAATTCCGGCGGCTTCTCGCTGATCGAGCTGCTCGTGGTCATCATCATCCTGGGCCTCCTCGCCGGGCTCGTCGGGCCGCGCCTCTTCAGCCGCGTGGGCCAGTCCAAGCAGGCCGCCGCGCGCGCCCAGATCGAGCTCTTCAGCGCCGCTCTCGACCAGTACCGTCTCGACGTCGGCTCCTATCCCGCCTCCGCCGCGGGCCTCGAGGCGCTCGTGCGCAATCCGAACGTCCCCAACTGGAACGGCCCCTATCTCAAGAAGAACGCGGTCCCGGCGGATCCCTGGGGTAAGCCGTATCAGTACAAGTGCTGCCCGGGAGATCACGGCGACTTCGACATCTGGAGCCTCGGCGCCGACGGCGCGCCGGGCGGCGACGGCGAGAACACCGACATCGATTCCTGGTCGGTCAAGTGAAGCGCGGCTTCACGCTCATCGAGCTGGCCGTGACGCTCTTCGTCCTGGCGCTGGCCGTGGGCGTGGCCGCGCCCTCGATCGCGCGGGGTATGGACACACTCCGCACTCGCGCGGAGGCGGCTGGCATTGCCACGTTCGTGCGAGCCGCCCGCGAGCATGCGATCGCCCGCAACCATCCCTACGAGGTGCGGGTGAGGACGGACCAGGGCCTCATCGAGCTACGGAGTGGCGACGCGGTGACCGCGAGGCGGCGGCTCGCGCCCGGGTTGCGCATCACGGTCGATCCACCGACGGCGCGCGTCATCACCTTCCTGCCCCAGGGCATATCGAGCGGCGGACGGCTCCGCGTCGAGATGCCGGGCCTCCGATCGTATCTGATCACGGTGGATGCGCTCACCGGACGCGTCACGACCAAGCGGCTCGACCTATGAGCCGACGGCACAGCGCAGGCTTCACGCTTCTCGAGGTGCTGGTCGCCATGGTCATCCTGAGCGTGGCCGTGGTCACCCTCGTCCAGCTGGCCTCCCAGGGCCTGCGGCTCCTGAAGCTCTCGAGCGATCATCAGGAGGCCGTCCTGCTTGCCGATCGCCTCGCGCGGGGCGCGGATGTCTCCACCGAGCGCATCGAGAGCGGTCAGGAAGGCCAGTTTGCCTGGGACCGGCTGACACGCGTGGTGGCGGTCCCGGACGAGCTGACGTCGGCCGGTGACGCGCCGCCACGTTTGCTCTCGCTGTCAGTCACCGTCCGCTGGGGGCGAGGACGGACAGTGGAAGTGGCGACTCTCCGCCTGGCGCAAGGCGCGGCAGCCACGCCGTGACCGCCGTGCGCCAGCGAGGCTTCACCTTGGTCGAGGTGGTCATCGCGCTCACGATCGCGGCCACGCTGCTCGTCGTCATGTTCGCGGGACTGCGCGTGGGGCTCGCGGCCTGGCAGCGGGGCGACGAGCGTGCCGAGGCGCTCCAGCGGACGCGGAGCATCACGCAGATCGTCATCCGCACCCTGGCCGCCGCGCATCCCTACCAGATGTCGGCGACAGGCCAGGAGCCGGCGCGCCTGCTCTTCGAGGGTGAGCCCGACCGGGTGGCCTTCGTCACGGCCGCGGCGCCCTTTCCGCTGGCCGAGCCCATCGCGTACACGGCGGTCACGCTGTCGCAGGACGCGGGCGCAGGGCTGGCCATCCGTCAGAAGCCCCTGCCCAACGACAAGCCCTTCGAGCGCCTGCCTCCCACGGTCGTCGACGGCAGCGTCACCGCCATAGCGTTTCGCTACTTGCGGGACGCAGATCGCACGTGGACCGATCGCTGGGACGCGGCCGTGGAAAAGGCCCTTCCAGTGGCGATCGAGGCGACGCTGAGCATCACCCAGGCCTCGCATACCGTCGAGCAGCCTCCGCTCCTGATTTCCTTCCCGGTGACCACGCCGTGAAGAACGAGCGTGGCTTCGCCCTCCTGGTGGTGCTGCTGATCCTGGCGCTCCTGGGCGTCGTCGTCACCGAGCTCGCGGTCTCCATGCGCCTCGAAGCCTCCATGGTCCGCTCGTACAAGGACAGCGTGCTGGCCGCCCATCTGGCCGAAGCCGCAGTCCAGCAGGCCATCCGTGAGATCCTGGGCCCGGGCGGCATACAGGCGGTCGACCGGGACGGCACGCTCGTCTTCTTTCGCGTCTCGGACGGCTCGGCGCTTCCCGTCAAGCTGCCCCGGCTGCCCCGCCAGCGGGTGGCGCTGGGCGCGGGCGAGTTCTCGTACACGCTCACGGACGAGGAGGCGCGGCTCAATCTCAATGCGGCGACTCCGGACCGCGTGGACCGCCTGCTCACCGCCGTGGGCCTCGACAAGTCGGTCCGCGACGTCATCAATGACTCGCTCCAGGACTGGAAGGACGCCGACGATCTCCACCGGATCAACGGCGCCGAGAGCGAGGACTTCTATCTCAAGCTGCCGGTGCCCTATCGCGCGCGAAACGGCGCGCTCCAGGACACGGCCGAGCTGCTCCAGATCCGCGGCGTCACGCGCGAGATCTACACGGGCGAGCGGGGACACCAGGGGCTGGCCGATCTCGTCACGATCACCGGGCGAAACACCGTGAACATCAACACGGCGCGCGAACCGGTCCTCAAGGCCCTGGGGCTTTCCGACGCCGAGGTCGAGAGCATCACCCAGACTCGCGCGCGCGGGCCCTATACCGCGGTCCCCGGGCAGTTCGTCGGACGGGGTCTGGCCGTCGGCAGCGCCACCTTCAGGATCGAGGCCGAGGGGCTGATGGCCGGCGAGCCGCGGGCTCGCATCGTCACCGTGGTCCAGCGCCGCTCGGGCCAGCCGACCGGCCCTGCGAGGCCCGCGGTCCGGGTGGTCGTCCTGTCCTGGCGGCCGGCCGAGCGATGAAACCGCGCGCCGGACTCTTCATGGACAAGGACCGGCTGATGCTGGCCGTCCTGTCCTCGCGCGGGGAGCTCGAGTGCATCACGCTCGACATCGGTGACAATCCAGGCGGGCGTCTGGCGGGCGAGCTCGACCGCCAGGGCTACAAGCGGCGCCGGGTTCGCGTGGGCCTCGACCGCAACCTCGTGGTGGTCAAGGTGCTGGAGCTGCCGCGGACCGACGGGGCCGACTTCGGGCAGATGGTGCGCTTCGAGCTCGAGCTGTATGTCCCCTTCCCCCCCGAGGACATAGCCAGCGACTGGAGCATCAGCTCGGGAAAGGCCGGGGGGCCGCTGCGCGTGCTGGTCGGCGCCTGCGAGTCGCGGACCGTGGATCAGATCCTTCGGCTGCTCCGCGAGGCCCAGCGCCGACCTCGCGCGGTGTCCATCGCCTGCCACGATCTGCGGGCGCTCCTGCCGCGCAAGGTCGAGCCCAAGCGCGCCGTGTGGGCGCATCGCCATGACGGACGCACAGACCTGGTGTTCCTCGGGCGAGGGCTCGTGCGCTCGAGTCGCTCCGTACCCGCCGAGACGCCGCAGGAGCTGGTGCACGAAATTCAGCGGAGCCTGCCGCTCCTGGAGTGGCGCGACTGCCAGGCGCTGTGGATCTCCGGCGACGAAGCCGAGCGCTTCCTCTCGGCGTCCGCGCTGGCCGAGCTGGGCGCCCCCGTCTCGGAGCCTCCGTATGCGCCGGATATCCAGACGCTCGTCGATGCCCTCCCCGAGGAGCACCGCGCCACCGCGCTGCTCGCCCTGGCCGTGGCGGTCGGCTCATCGCACCCGCGCATCAATCTGCTGCCACCCGCCTTGCGCCCGCGGCAGGTGTCGCGGGGTCAGGCCCTCACGACGGTCATGCTCGGTCTCACAGCCATCCTCGGCATCGGGCTGCTGGGGGCGCAGGCCTATCAGCGCGACCGGTACGTGAACCGCCTCTCCCAGGAGATCCGTCGGCTCGACCCCGAGGTCAAGACGGTGCAGCGGCTCGCTGCCGAGGTGGCGCAGAAGAAGAAGCTGGTCGCGGCGCTTCAAAGCGTGGAAGCCGGTGGGCTGCATGCCCTGCCCTTCCTGCGCGACCTGACCGATCTCGTGCCGCAGGACGCCTGGCTTCAGTCCTTGAGCATGGACAGCCAGGGTGTGGAGATCATCGGCCAGGCCAGCGCCGCAAGCCAGCTCATCCCGACGCTCGAGGGCTCGCCCTGGCTCGAGCGGGTCGAGTTCACCTCCCCGGTGACCAGGGGACAGGGCAAGGAGCAGTTCCGGCTTCGCGCCAGCTGGGAGCGGCGCTAAGATGGAAAGCCTGTCCCGTCGCGAGCGCACCCTCATCGGCCTCGCCGTGGCCGGCCTGCTGATCCTCGCCGGTTATCTCTACGTCGTGGAGCCGCTGATCGTCCGGAACCGGCAGCTGGCCGAGCTGGCGCCCACGCGCGAGGCCACGCTCGAGGCGCGGCGACGGCTGATCGCGCAGAGGCCGCGGCTGACCGAGGAGCTGAATCAGGCCGCGCGGGGCTTCGAGGAGCAAGCCGCGCGCCTCCTCTCTGGCCCGACTCCGCCCCTGGCGGCCTCGGAGCTCCAGAAGCTCGTGAAAGAGGTGGCGGCGGCCGCCAATGTGGACGTGCGGAGCGAGCGCGTGCTGCCGCCCGCCGATCGGGCGGGGCTGCTGGAAGTGCCGATAGAGCTCACCGTGGCGGGAAGTATCCGGGAGATCACGACGCTGCTCCACCAGATCGAGCATACGGCTCGGCTTCTCACGGTTCGGGACATCAAGGTCCGCGTCGTCGCCGTCGGGCAGCCGCGAGAGCTCCTGGCCTCCCTGACCGTGGCGGGCTATCTCCTCCCCCAATCAGGAGCCGGAAGAAACTAGCCATGTCGCGCTGGCTGCTCGTCCTCAACGTTGCGCTCGGCATCGCGAGCATCGGGCTCGCCGCAGCCATCGTGCGCACGCTCGTCGTGACACGTCCGCTACCGGCGCCGGCCATGGTGCGCGTGGCGACCATCTCACCACCCGCCGTGGTACCGGGCGGCGTGGATCCCGGCCTGCCGGCCTATGCGGTAATCGCCGCGCGCAACCTCTTCAACCCCGGCCGCAGCGAGACGGCGACGGTCGCCGCGCCCGTGGCCAAGCCCATCCTCCACGGCGTCGTGATCGACGGCACGAAGAGCCGTGCCTTCCTCGAGGAGCCCGGCCTCAAGCGGGTGGCCGGTTACTCCGTGGGCGACATGATCGGCGGCGGCCGCATCCAGCGGATCACCGATGACAAGGTCGTGATCGCGCGACCCGAAGGTCTTCTCGAGGTCTTGCTGCAGGACCCGTCCAAGCCCAGGACGCCCCCGGTCACCGCGGGGCCGGGGCAGCAAGCTCCGCCGACGGCACCGCCGGCGGCGCCGCCACCGGGCGCCGTCTCTCCACCATCCGCGACCCCGGGCTCGCCTACTCTTCCGACGTCTCCGCAACTCAGGCGACGCGCTCTGCCTCAAGGCCAACCCGGCAATGACTAGTCACAGAAGGACGGCATGCCTCCTGCTGGCCGCCCTGGCGCTCGGCGCGTGCAGCTCGGCACGGGCGGGACGCGCCGGCAAGGTCGCGGGCGCCGCCCAGCCGTCCCCGACACGCGTCGAGGTGCGCACCGAGCCGGTCCCGCTGCCGGCGATCTCCCCGCTCCCCAGCACCCCGACTCCGTCACCGGCATCTCCTGGTGCCCCGGCGCCGCCGCTCTCGGTGGGCCCTGTACGCCCGCCGGAGCCGGCGCCGCTTGCGCCCGCAGCCGCCCCACCGGGAGCGCCAACGCCGCCACAGGCCGGATCCGCCTCACCGCGGACCATCGTCTTCAACTTCGACAATGCCGATATCGAAGTCGTGATCCAGGCGGCCGCCGAGATCGTGGGCTTCAACTATGTGCTGTCGCCGCAGGCGCGGGGCCGGAAGGTGACGGTCCAGACCATCGGCAAGATCGCCGCCGACGATGTCTTCAACGTGCTGCTGACCATCCTCGACGTCAATGGCCTGACCGCCGTGCGCTCGGGCAACCTCTACCGGATCATTCCGCGCGAGGGCGCGCCGCAGGCTTCCGTCAGGACCGTGGTCGGGCGCGACCCGGACCCGTCGCGGGCCGGGGATGAGATCCTCACCCAGATCGTGCCCCTCCACTTCATCAGCGCGGCGGACGCGGTCAACCTTCTCCGTCCCTTCGTGCCCCAGCAGGGCGCCGTGGCGGCGCATCGCGAGACCAACCTGCTCATCATCACGGACACGGCCGCCAATATTCGTCGCGTGCTCGACATCCTGAAGCTGGTGGACGTCGAGGTGGCGGTGGACGAGCTGCAGATCATTCCCATCCGGAACGCGGATGCCTCGGAGCTGGCGCAGCTCCTGAACCAGATGTTCGCCAGCGGCCGCCTCCGCGCGGGCGCAGCCGTCCCTGGACTGCCCGCTCCGCCCGCGCCGCCTCCGACCCCGCCCGGCGCGCCGGTGCCGGGGCGCCCGCCGGCACCCGAGGCCGGGCCGGCCGCCGAGCGGCCGCCCCTCATCGTCGCCGAGCGGCGGTCCAACTCGCTCGTCATCCATGCGCGCAAGCAGGAGATGGAGACCATCCGCAAGCTGATCGAGAAGCTCGACGTGGACATCTACGGCGGGCAGCGCGTCTTCATCTACTTCGTCGAGAACACCAAGTCCCGGGACCTCGCCGCGACGCTCGATGCCATCTACGGCCGGGGCGACCGGGCCGTCCAGGCCGCCCGCGTCACGCCGCCGTATGGGCAGGGTGGGCTCGCGACGGGCGGACTCACCACCCCGCCGTCACCGCCGCCTCCGCCCCCTCTGACGCTGGTCGTGCCACCGCCACGGCCCCTGGTGCCGGTCGAAGGCGGGGGACCCGTCACCGATCTCCGCTTCATCTCGGACGACGTCACCAATGCCATCATCGTGACGACCTTCCCGCGGCTCTGGAGAGACATCGAGGAGACGATCAAGAAGCTCGATCGCATGGCGCGGCAGGTGCTGATCGAGGTGCTGGCCGCCGAGGTCACGCTCAACGATGACACGAAGCTCGGCATCGAGTGGGCGGTGCGGAGCGGGCGCTTCGACATCAGCAATACCCAGACGGCCATCCCGAATACTCAGACCGGCATCCTGCCCTCGCGACCGCCTCAGGGATTGATTCCCGGCGGCGGGAGCCTCGCTGGCAACACGCTCGGATTCAACGTCTTCACCTTCGCGGCCAGCGAGTTCCTCGCGGCGCTGAACGCGCTCGCCAGCGAGAACAGGGTCAACGTGCTGTCGAGCCCGTCCATCATGACCAGCGAGAACAAGAAGGCGATCATCAATGTCTCGACCTCGGTGCCCATCGTGACCTCGCAGCAGGTACCGGTGGCCTCGGGCGGCGGCACCGCCAACTCCATCACGCAGACGGTCGAGTACAAGGACGCGGGCATCATCCTGACCGTCACGCCGCGGATCGGCGAGCAGGGCACCGTGGCGCTCGACGTCAAGCAGGAGGTCAACGAGGTCGGCACTCCGGAGCCGCCTCCCATCAACTCGCCCCGCTTCACCAAGCGCGAGGCGGAGACCTCGGTGGTGCTGCTGAACAATCAGACCCTGGTCCTGGGCGGGCTCATCCAGACCAAGCGAACCCACATCAAGACCGGCATCCCCTTCCTCAACCGCATTCCGGTGCTGGGCTATCTGTTCGGGTCCACCGAGGAGAAGATCGAGAAGACGGAACTGCTTCTGCTGATCACGCCGCGGGTCGTTGGTACCCCCACGGACGCGGCGCGCATCACCAATCAGATGCGCCGGGTCACCCCGGAGCTCGAAGAGTCGTTCCGGCTGGGGCCGCCGCTGCCGCCTCCCACGCCCACGCCCCCTCCCGCTCCCCGTCCCGCGCCGTAGACCCGGGCATCTCCTGCGGCCGCCGTGGGCCGCGCCCGGACGGTTCCTACCCGTTCAGCTCGAGCGTCGCGTGGATCTCGTCGTCCTCGACCCTCGGCCCGAACAGGCACCGCGCACAAACGACCTTGCCCGAGCAGACCGCGCAGTCGTCGCGCTGCGGGCAGGTCGAGCCGCAGCGCGGGCAGCCAGGCAGCAAAGCGAGCGGTCCCATACAACCCTAGAACACCAGCATCCACATGAGCAATGAAGTCACGAGCGCCGTCGCGAACGCCATCCAGTCCCTCATCTGCTGCCTCCCCCATCGAGGTCCTGTCAACGCAGGTGCAGAGAGGATTCAGCATTGATCATGCCGAAGGGCGATGCCCAATCGAATCAGTCTCTTGCGGCGACGGGTACCGAAGGAGCTGGTCAGGTCGTCAAGAAGACCGACACCCGGCACCGGAGGGAGGCCGTGGCGGGGAAGGGGTCCGCGCGTCCCGGGTCGAGCCGGAGGCTGCCGGATCGCCGTCCCTAGCGTCCCGCCAGGTTGGCGACGATGACCGTCAGCTCGGCCGGCTGCACGGGCTTCGGCACATGCATGTTGAACCCGGCGGACATCGTGCGGAGCCGATCGTCCATCCTGCCGTACGCCGTCAGAGCGACCGCCGGAATGCCGCCTCCGCTGGCGCGGTCGAGGGCGCGCACCTTGCGAATCAGCGAATAGCCGTCTTCACCCGGCATCTCGAGGTCGGAGATCATGACATGGGGCGCCCACTGCCGGAGGATCTCCACGGCCTCGGACGCGGACAGGCAGGTCGTGACGGCCGCTCCCGCGGCACCGAGGATCGTCGAGATAAGCTCGAGCGCGTCCGCGTCGTCATCGACGACAAGCACCCGCAGTCCATCGAGCCGTGCTCCGCCCGTGGTGGTCAGACCCTGGTCGGCGGTGGGATGACGGCGCTCGGCCGACCCAGGCGGGGGCTGCACGATCGTCAGCGGCAATTTCACCGTGAAGGTGGCACCCTTCCCCTTGCCGTCGCTCTGAGCGGTCGCGCTGCCGCCGTGCAGCTCGACCAGGTACTTGACGAGCGAGAGGCCCAGCCCGAGCCCTGCGTGCTCCCGCGTGCTCGAGCTGTCTCCCTGCCGAAAGCGATCGAAGATCACCGGCAGGAGGTCAGCCGAGATTCCCTCCCCCGTGTCGCTCACGACGATCTCGACGTGAGAGCTGACCCGCTGCAGGTGTACCTGGATCCGGCCGCGCTTTGGCGTGAACTTCACCGCATTGCTCAACAGGTTCCAGACCACTTGCTGTAGCCTGCTCGGATCCCCGGTGACCGGTCCCGCTCGCGGGTCGAGCACGCTCTGGAGTCGGATCTCTTTCGCCGCGGCGGCGGGACCGACGGCATCCAGCGCCGCCCCGATCACGCTCGGGAGATCGACCACCTGCACGTCGAGCCGCATCTTGCCCGACACGACGCGAGACACGTCCAGCAGGTCGTCGATCAGCCGGACCTGGGCCTCGGAGTTCCGCACGATGGCCTCCAGCCCACGGGCCGCCGTCGCCTCGTCGAGGCGGCCCGCCTTGAGCATGTTCGCCCACCCATACACGGCGTTTAGAGGAGTCCGGAGCTCGTGCGAGAGGACCGCCAGGAACTCGTCCTTGGCGCGGCTCGCCGCTTCCGCCTCCGTCCGGGCCGCCTGTTCGCGGGCCAGCAGCTTCTTCCGCTCCTCCTCGGCCCGGTGTCGCTCGCTGATGTCCCGGGCGATCTTCGACGCGCCGATGATCTCGCCGGACGGAGACCGAACGGGAGACACGGTGAGGGAGATCGCCAGCTGACTGCCGTCCTTGCGCCTCCGCACGGTCTCGAAATGCTCCACCGTGTCGCTTCGCCGGATGCGCTCCAGCACCTCGTCCTCTTCGTGCAGGCGGGCGGGCGGAATGATGATGCTGATGGGTCGGCCCACGGCCTCCGCCGCCGTGAAGCCGTACATCTTCTCCGCGGCGGGATTCCAGGAACGGATCGTCCCATCGAGATCCTTGCTGATGATCGCGTCCTCGGAGGATTGGACGATCGCGGTCAGGTACGAGGATTCGAGCTCGCCCCGCCTTCGCTCCGTGACGTCCTGGAAGTACATCGCGAGGCCCTCTCGCGAAGGATACAGCCGGATATCCATCCACGCCTGGAACGGCTCGTAGAAGAACTCCAGCCGGCGCGTCGCGTTCTCCTGGACCGCGCGATGAGCCTCGAGATCGAATGCACTCCCCGCGAGGTCCGGACACTCATCCCAGATGCGCTTGCCCAGGAGCTCCTTCCGTGACCGTCGGCCAAGCTGTGCGGCCCGCTCGTTCACGAACACGTACCGCCAGTCGCGATCGAGCACGATGAAGGCGTCGTTGATGCTCTCGACGAGCCTGTCGAGCTGCCGCTCGCGGCGCTGGAGCACCTCGATCAAGATGCTGATCGTCACGCCGATGAAGAGAAACGCGCACAGGGAGACGATATCGCCCGGCGCGTCGATTCGCAGGGAATAGGTCGGCGGGATCCACAGGTAGACGGCTGCGGCCGCGCAGAGGGTGGTGGTCAGGAGCCCGGGGCCCAACCCTCCGAGCCAGGCCGCCACGAGGATCGCGGGATGGAACGTCAGATACGGAAACTTCGAGCCCCACAGGGAGGTCAGCGAGGCCCTCAGCGCGATGGCGGCCACCGCGCAGAGGACCGCCACCGAGTACCGAGCGACGGGGCCGAGCCGAGGGCGCCGCATCGCGCCTACCATACCTCGTGCCAGCCAGGCCCGCCAGGAGAGTTGCGCCCGCGCGCTTCTCTGACACCCGCCTGCGCGGTCTGCTCGAACAGCGAAGCTACGCCCGGTGACGCGCCACCCTACCGCGCCGGCTGCGTCCCGCGCGGTGGCTCGCTCGGCGGGCGCGCTTGCATGGCGATTTCCCGCAGGAGTTTGGGCGGCGCGGGCTTGACGAGAAAATGATCGAAGCCGGCTTCACCCGCCCGCTGGCGGTCGGTCACCTGACCGTACCCGGTCAGGGCCACGAGCAGCGCCTTGTCAAGGCCTACCTCCCGGCGAAGCCGTCGGGCTGTCTCGTAGCCGTCCATGCCGGGCATGCCGACGTCCAGGAACACGACGTCGGGCCGGAAGTCGATCGCGACGTCCAGGGCGGCCGGACCGTCAGAGGCGACCCGCACATCGTGTCCAGCCGAGCGGAGGACGATGGCGAGCGTCTCCGCCCCGTCGGCGTCGTCATCCACCACCAGGATTCGACGAGGGACATCCGCCGGCGTTTCCTGGCTCATTCAGGACGCTCCCGACAGCGCCGAGGGGAACAGATCACGGAGGCCGAGCCGTCCTCTCTCTGGATGTCCACGCGCTAGGCGCGGAAGAAGCGATCGAACTCCCATCTGACCACCCGATAGCACTCACAGGCTGCCGCTTCCAGGCCGGAACGATCGAGGATCGTGATGCGCCCCCGGCGATAGTGGATGAGCCCGGCCTTTTGCAGGGCGCTGGCCGCCTGGCTGGCGCTGCCGCGGTTCACCCCCAGCATCTGCGCGAGAAACTCCTGCGTGGACCTCACTTCGTTTGACCGTGCACGATCCTGGGAAGCCAGCAGCCAGCGAGAGAGGCGTTGCCGCGTCGAGTGGAACCGATTGCAGACGCTCGACTGAGACAGCTGGACGATCCACGTGTGCACGTAGTGCAGCAACGACTTGTGAAGCGGGCCGCATCGGTCAAATTCTTTTCGAAGCGCGTCGGCCTTCATCCTCCAGGCGACACCAGGTCCCTGGACCACGATCCGGTACGGCACCGCGTGAGACCTGAGCACGATCGGAATGCCGATCACCCCTTCGTTACCGACCAGGCTCACCTCGATCGACATCCCCTCCTCGGCCAGGAACAGGATCGACACGCTGGCGTCATCCAGAAAGTAGGCCCATTGCATGACCCCGCCCGGCTCGTACAGGACCTGGCCGGCCTTGAGGGTGACGCGGGCCAGGCCCGGGAGGATGCGCGCGTACTCCTTGCGCGGCAGACCGGCCAGAATTCGATTCTCAACCGACGCGGCGTGCCTCGACCCGTCCGACAGAATCGTCTCCTCGTATGGGCGCTCGACGAGCGGATTGTCCGATTGCGCTGTACTCTATACGGCCGCGCGGGCGATGTCTGTCGTGTACCCGACACATGGATCGGCAGTTCGAGGGGGCCGCGGCCAAGGTGACCGCCGCGCCGCGTATGGCTGCATCCCGCGGGCGGGAGCTTGCCGGCGCGGACTCGAGCATGTGACGCTACCGGCCGGACGTGTGACCGGGACGGCCGAACGCTGGATCGGATCCTTCAGCCGACGAAACCTCGCGAGCCTGCCGAGGCGCCGTCGCCAGGCCGGGCAGACTTACCACGAACTCGCTGCCCTGTCCGAGGCCGGGACTGCGAGCCTCGATGGTTCCCCCGTGCAGCTCGACGAGGTGTTGCACGAGCGTCAGGCCAATGCCCAGTCCTCCCGTGGTGCGATTGAGGGTCGAATCCGCCTGCATGAACAGGTTGAAGACCAGGGACACATTCTCCGGGGCGATGCCTATCCCGTTGTCCCTCACCCGGATCACGACCAGGCCGGTGCTGCCGGAGTGAGGGTCGACAGTCAGCCAGATCTGTCCGCTGCGCGGCGAAAACTTCGACGCGTTGTTGAGCAGGTTGCTGAGGATCTGCTCCAGCCGGACCACGTCGGCCTCCAGGTAGACGCTCCCGGCGGGCAGCGAGAGCGTCAGGATCTGTCCGCGCTCGTCGATGTGGTGCTGGCTCGCTTCGACGGCCCGGTCCACGATCGTCAAGAGGTCGACCGGCTCCTTCCGGAGCTGGATCCTCCCGTGCGTCATTCGCGAGACGTCGAGCAGGTCGTCCACCATCCGCGCCATGTTGTGGATCTGCCGGCCCATGACGTCCATGGCCCGCTCGGCCATGGCCGGAGGCGCGCCGGGCTGCTTGAGGATCTCCAGGGCGTTGCTGAGCGGTGCCAGGGGGTTGCGAAGCTCGTGCGCGAGCATGGCCAGAAACACGTCCTTGTTGCGATCGGCTGCCAGCAGCTCGTCTGCCCGCTGGCGCAGCGTCACTTCCATCCGCTTGCGATCGGTGATGACGTCGTTGGTCTCGAAGACCAGCGGTCGGCGATCCGTGGCCCGCTCCACGACCATCCGGCTGTCGACCACCACCGGCTGGCCGTCACGCCCCAGCCTGGTCAGCTCTCCTGTCCAGTGGCCGTCCCTTTTCAGCGCCTCGAGGAAGGCGCTCGCCGGCGGAGAGGTGGCCAGCAGCTCGTGGCATTTCCTGCCCAGGGCCTCCTTCCTCGTGAAGCCGTAGCTCTCCTCAGCTCCCCGGTTCCAGTACGTGATGCCTCCGTCGAGGTCCCACATGAAGATCGCCGCGTGCGTCTGTTCCAGGAGGTCGGTCTGACGGCGGAGGAGCTCCTGACCGCGCTTCAGGGCGTCCACGTCGATCAGCACCAGCACGACGCCGTCGATCCTGCCTCCGACGGTCCGGTACGGCCGGACGCGCAGGATATACCAGCGTCCCTCCCGGTCGCGGACCTCGCATTCCGTGGCGCTGCCCGTGTCCATGACCCCGCTCAGCATCTGCTTCGGGTCAGGGGCATCCACGGCGAGGTGGATATCGGTGAAGGGACGGCCCACGTCGGAGGCGATCAGATTGAACATCTTCTCGGCCATGGGCGTGAACTTCCGGATGCGCAGATCCGGTCCGAGCATCACGATGGCGAGCTGGACGCTGGCCAGCAGGTTCGCGAAGTCATCAGTGCTCTGGCTGAGCTCGACATTGCGGTTGTGCAGCTCCTCGTTGACGGTGGCCAGCTCCTCGTTGCTCGACTGGATCTCCTCCCTGGACGTCTCCAGCTCTTCGTTGATGCTCTGCAGCTCCTCGTTGGCCGACTGCGCCTCCTCGTTCGACCGCTGCAGCTCTTCGTTGGCGGCCTCCTGCTGCTCGATGACGGAGTGGAGGTACTCGCGGGTGGCGGCCAGCTCCTGGGTTGTCGCGCGCGCAGCCTCCCGCTCGGTCGCCTGCTGCGCCCGCCGCCCGGCTCCGCCGGCGGTGCCGGCCTTGCGCTGACCTGACGTGCCGGGCCTAGCGCGGGCCGGTGCGGCCTCTTCGAAGAGCACCAGATAGTGTTGCTCTGCGCCGGCATGGCTTCCCCTGACCGGGATCACGTGCACGTTCACGTGCCGGTAGCCCCCGTTCGACCTGACGCGCAGGCCTTCTTCCCTGACCTGGCTGTCGTTCCGTCTCGCCTTGTGGAGCGCCCCACGCACTCCCACCAGCAGACCCTCTCGCAGCATCTTGAGCAGGTTGAGCGTGGCCTTGCCGGGCGACGGCGCGAGATAGGGGCCCGTCTCCCCGCGGTACTGCAACACGTCCAGGTCGGCATTGACGAGCACGCTGGCGGGGGCATATCTCGTCAGGAGGATTCGGTCCGCCTCCCGGTGGATGTCCAGTGCCGGGGCGCGGCCTTCCTGCCGCTGCTGGTTACCGCCGTGCCGCTCCACCCTGCGATCGCCCGGGACTGCGATCATCAGCGGGCGTGGCGGGCCCGGCTTCTTCACGTAGATCCGGTGCTTGGCGTCCTCCACGTCGAAGAGGTCATGGAGCGACCCGAGGGCCTCCGAGCTCCCCATCCACAACGCCCCCTGTGGCTTCAGGGCGTAGTGCATCACGCCGACCGCCTTGATCTGCAGCGGCGGCTCGAGGTAGATGATCAGGTTGCGGCAGCTGATGAGATCCATCCGCGAAAACGGCGGATCGGTCAGCACGTTGTGCCGGGCAAAGACGACCGTGTCACGGATGGCTTTGCTGACCCGGTACGCCCCGTCCGTCTCGACGAAGAAGCGCCGCAGCCGCTCCGGCGAGACATCCTGGACGATGGTTTTCGAGTAGAGCCCCGCCCGTGCTTTCTCGACGCTCGAGCCGTTCAAGTCGGTCGCGAACATCTGCAGCGGGATCTGCAGTCCCGAGCCTTCGACGAACTCGGTGTAGGCCATGGCGAGGGAGTAGGCCTCTTCGCCGGTCGAGCAGCCCAGGGACCAGATGCGCATCGGCTCGTGGCGGGATCGATCCTGGGTCAGCTTGGGAAAGATCCGACTCTTGAGAACCTCGAAGGCTTCCGGATTGCGGAAGAAGCTCGTGACGCCGATCAAGGCGTCCTGGTACAGGGCGGCCGTCTCGTCAGGATTGTTCCGGAGGATTGTTGCGTACTCATCGAGTCCCTCCAGCTTGTGCAGGACCGCGCGGCGAACGATCCGGCGATAGAGCGTGTGTCGCTTGTAGTGGGTGAAATCCACTCCCGTGGCCGTGCGGAGATGATCCAGGATCGGTTTCAGGGGCAGCCGGACGGGCAGAGCTTCATCGACTCCTGACGCTACATAGGGATGCCGGCTGATACGGACGATCTCCTGGGCGATCCGGGCAGGCGGAAGGACGAAATCGACACAGCCAGCCCCGACAGCGCTCTCCGGCATGCTCGTGTGCTGGGCCGTGGCGTCCTGGGCGAACGTGATCCCTCCCTCGGCCTTGATCGCCTCCACCCCCAGCGTCCCGTCGGTGGCGCTGCCTGAGAGGATGACCCCGATGGCCTTGTGACGCTGATCCTCGGCCAGCGACTCGAAGAAGTGGTCGATCGGGCGGTGCTGGCCGCGCACCTCGGTCCGCGGCGACAGTCGCAGGATGCCGCCCTCGATACCCATGGTCACGCCCGGCGGGATGACGTAGACGTGGTTCGGCTGCACGGCCATCTCATCCGTGACCTCGGCGACGGGCATGGGGGTCTGGCGCGAGAGGATCTCCCTCAGCATGCTCGGGTGGGTGGGGTCGAGGTGCTGGATCAGGACAAAGCCCATGCCAGTATCGGCCGGCAGGGCGCCCAGGAGCTGACTGTATGGCCCGAGGCCGCCGGCCGACGCGCCGATGCCGACGATCGGAAACGGCAGGGCGGCCTGTGGCGCGCGCGGCTCTTCGACGACCGGCTCGGGCGTAACCTGAGCCGGCTCTTTGTGTTGAGGACGCCCTTGGGCGCCCTTGGGCTTTTCAGCCACGTCGCGCGTTCCCCCCTCTCCGGCAAATCCGAAGGATCAAGTGTTACGCAACGGAGTAACGAACGCAAGGCTGACCTCTGGAGAACGTCTCGATGGCTCTCAGGGGCTCTGGACCGACGGGGGACGGCTCAGCGACGCGCGCAGCCTGTCGAGGCGCTTGCGCATCTCGTCTCTGAGCTGGGCGCGCCCGATGGACCGCTTGAGCTGGTTGCCGACACCGAGGACCTCGTCGGTCGAGAAGCGGCTCGTGGAGAAGACCACGGTCCCGTCCTGGTACCCGTGGGCGCCGGTGATGATCTCGCCCGCGTTGTAGGAGTGCCCGACGTAGAAGGTGCGCTCGACGAGGATGCTCGGGTCCCGGCCGCTTACGGCTATCTCGTGGACCAGGCTCAGCTGTGGCCGCCGCTGGATGCGCCGCTTAATCCAGTAGAAGCGGCTCGCCATCTGCAGGGCCTGCGGAGCCGGATATCGCAGCAGCGCCTCCCGGAGCTCCGCGCCGTAGCGGGCGAGACGATCGGCATCGGACGCGGCCCCTCGGAGCTCGGCCGCCGGGTCGGTGACGGCGCCGCCGCTCCGCGCATAGGGAGCGATCGCGGCGAGGCCGCCCTGCTGATAGGCGTGGAAGCGCTGGCGGAGCAGGCGGCGGTAGGCATCCGAGGCCATGTCCGCGCCGGTGGCCCTGGCCGAGCCCCCGGCAGCACTTCTGAGCGCGCGAAGCGTCTCGATCTCGGTCGACGACAGGTTGAACCGTGATCCCGGTGAGGCCTCGAGGAGGCTCTCGGCTTCATCGCGCTCGCTCCCGGTAAACCGGGGCCCCACCAGGGCTTCGGGAGACGCGGGGTCGGGCACGATCCCGAAGTCGGTGATGGTGACGTCCTGGGCGATGAGCTGTCCCGAGGTCAGGTACTCCACCGGCTGGCTCGGCGGAGCCAGCACGAAGATAGCGAGGCCAACGGCGAGTTCCCTGTCGCTGCTCTCGGTGACCGGATACGAGATGATCTCGCCCCGGACCAGACGGCGGCGCTGCTCGGGAGAGATCTGGAGGAGGTCCAGGACTTCGTCGGTCCCCTCCGTCGCGACGGCCGGAGCCAGCCCGCGAGTGGCGGTGAGACTTCCCACGAGGCAGACGGCGAGCAGGCTCGCGGCACGCGCCCGGTTCGTCCAGCTCATGATCCCGATTATGACGCAGCCACCGGCGCGCGTGGAGCCATCGTGGCCCAAGCTCGAAATCAACGAAAGCTGCCGGCCCTTGACAGCACTCCGACCCATCCCTAGGATGGCTCGAGATCATACCTTGAAGCTCTGAAGCTGGGTGGCCGCGATGCTGCTCGCGCAGCACGACTTTCTCCGACAGCCGCACCTGGAGGCAATCATCGCCTGGCTCGACCGGTCCGGCGTCGGGCTGCTGCCAGTTCCCACCGTGCCGGGGATCGCTCCGTCTTTCATTGGTTCGTCGCGCCACACGGCGCCGACGCCCGATGAGCACCGGGGCGAGCCCTTGGCCGACCTATTTCTCACGGAGGCCTCATGACCAACACGGACATCCTGTACGAGAAGAAGGACGGAGTCGCCTGGATCACGATCAACCGGCCCCAGGTCCGGAACGCGTTCCGTACGCGCACCGTGGCCGAGCTGACCGAGGCCTTCCTCGATTCCCGCTGGGATCCGGCCGTCGGCGTCGCGGTGCTCTCCGGGGCCGGAGACAAGGCCTTTTGCTCCGGCGGCGACCAGAAGGAGCGGGGCCAGGAAGGTTATGCGCCGAGCGCCGCAGGCTCGGAAGCCCGGCGCCCCATGGACGTGGAGGCTCTCCACAGCGCGATCCGCCACATCCCCAAGCCCGTGATCGCCATGGTCAACGGCTTTGCCATCGGCGGCGGCCACGTGCTCCACCTGCTCTGCGATCTCTCCATCGCCGCAGACACGGCCATCTTCGGACAGACCGGTCCACGGGTCGGGAGCGTCGATGCCGGCCACGGGACGGGCTACCTGGCCCGCGTCGTCGGCGAGAAGAAGGCGCGGGAGATCTGGTATCTCTGCCTCCAGTACACGGCCCAGGAGGCGCTGGAGATGGGACTAGTGAACAAGGTCGTCCCGCTCAAGGACCTCCGGGCGGAGACGGAGAAGTGGTGCGCGGCCCTGCTCGAGAAGAGCCCCACGGCGCTGGCCCTGGCCAAGCAGTCCTTCAACATCGACTCCGAGCCGCGCGCCGGCGTCGCCCAGTTCGCCCACACGGCCTTGGGCCTCTACTACCAGACGGAGGAGGCCATGGAGGGCCGCAACGCCTTCGTCGAGAAGCGCCCGGTGAATTTCCAGAAGTTCCGCACCTGACAGCGGTCGTCCATGGACACGAGCCTCACGGCGGAGCGAATCCGCGAGTCGACCGCGGCCGGGCTCTGGCGCAACGAAACCCTGGAAACCTATCTCGACCGCTGGGCCAGCACCCGCCCCGGCAAGACCGCCCTCGTGGACGGTCAGGGGCGCTACAGCTACGAGGCACTGGCCCGGGCGGTCGAGCGCGTCGCGCACGGTCTCCGCGCGCACGGCGTCGATCGGGGCAGCGTCGTCTCCTGTCAGCTCCCCAACTGGAACGAGTGCGTGCTCGTCCTGCTGGCCGCCGGCCGACTGGGCGCCGTGGTCAACCCGATTCCTCCGACCTACCGAGCCAGTGAGCTGCGCTTCATGCTGGGCCTGCTGGGGTCCCAGGTCGCGATCGTTCCGGCGATCTTCCGCAGCTTCGACTACACGGAGATGCTCGCGGCCCTCCGGCCCGCGCTGCCGCGTCTCGAACACGTCTTCGTCGCCCGGGGTGCCGCGCCCGCCGGCCAGAAGCCTTTCAGCACCCTGACCGATACTGCCTGGGAGGCGCGGGCGGGCCGAGGAGGGCTCGAGGGCACGGAGCCCAATACCGTGAACGAGGTCGTGTTCACCTCGGGGACCACGGGTGAGCCCAAGGGCGTGATGCATACGCCCAACACCACGCTGGCGGCCATCTACGGCGCGATCGAGCGCCTGGGCTTCTCGGAGCGGGACGTGCTGCTCATGGCCTCGACGCTCGGCCACCAGACCGGCTATCTCTACGGCTACTGCCTGAACTTCCTCCTGGGCGCAACGGTGGTCTGGATGGACATGTGGAAGGCCGAGGAAGCCGCGCGGCTGATCGAGGCCGAGCGCGTGACCTTCACGATGGGCGCGACGCCCTTCCTGCGCGATCTGACCTACACCCCGACCGGCTCGGACCTCAGCTCCCTCCGGCTCTTCGAGTCGGCCGGCGCGCCGATCCCGCGTCAGCTGGTCCGCGACGGCAGGGCGCGCCTCGGCTGCGCCATCTCGGCCGGCTGGGGGATGACCGAGAACGGCCTGGTGACGTGCAACGGCCTGCAGGACGCGGAGGAGAAGGTCTTCACCACCGACGGCTCGCCGCTGCCCGGCATGGAGCTGCGCCTGGTGGGCCTCGACGGCCATGACGTCCCCGCCGGGACCGAGGGCGACCTGCTCGTCCGCGGGCCGGCCCAGTTCGTCGGCTACTTCGAGCGGCCACAGTTCACCCTCGAGAGCCACACGCCGGACGGCTGGTTCAAGACGGGCGACCGGGGCACGCTCGACGGCGACGGCTACCTCGCCATCACCGGGCGCACCAAGGACCTGATCATCCGCGGCGGCGAGAACATCCCGGTCGTCGAGGTGGAGAACCTGCTCTACACGCATCCCAAGGTCGCCGGCGTGGCCATCGTGGGCATGGCCGATGCGCGCCTCGGGGAGCGCGCGTGCGCGGTCGTGATCCCGCGCGACGGCCAGTCGATCACGCTCGCCGAGATCGTGGCGTTCCTCGACGCCCATCAGCTGGCGCGCCACAAGTTTCCCGAGCGCGTCGAGATCGTCTCGGAGTTCCCCATGACGCCCAGCGGGAAGATCCAGAAGTACCGCGTGCGCCAGCTCGTGGCCGAGCGGATCGCCGGCGCGAGCAGTCGTGAGCGCTGAGACGGTGGAGCCGGCATTCTCGCTGGCCGGCCGGGTCGCGCTCGTCACCGGCGCCGGCCGGGGCATCGGCCGGGCCATCGGCCTGGCGCTGGGCGCGGCGGGAGCTGCGGTGGCCTGCGCGGCGCGCACGGTCGACGACGTCGAGGCGGCCGCCGCCGACATCGTGGCGGCGGGCGGCCGCGCCCGGGCGGTCGGCGTGGACGTCACCCGCAGCGATCAGGTGGCCGCGGCCGTGCGGGAGGCCGAGGCTCTCCTCGGGCCGATCGAGATCCTCGTCAACAACGCCGGCATCATCCTCGAGAAAAAGACGGTGGACGTGTCGGACGAGGACTGGGACGCCGTCCTGGCGACCAATCTCACCTCCATGTTCCGCTGTGCCCGCGCCGTGGCGCCCGCCATGATCCGGCGCGAGCGCGGCAAGATCATCAACATCGGGTCCATGTACGGCAGCATCGGGGTGCCGCGGTATGCGGCCTACTGCGCTAGCAAGGCGGCCGTGGAGGGCTTCACGCGGAGCCTGGCGGCCGAGTGGGCGCGCCATGGCATCCAGGTCAACTGCGTGGCGCCTGGGTACATGAACACGGCGATCAACCGCGCGGCCTTCGCGGACGACAGGAAGCGCGCGCTCTTCCTGTCAAAGATCCCCGCGAGGCGCCCGGGCGAGCCCGGCGAAGCGGGGGCCCTGGTGGTATATCTGGCCTCACCCGCATCGGACTTCATGACAGGGCAGACGGTCTACCTGGACGGCGGCCAGACCATAGCCTGGTGATCGTGCCTGGCGGACATGGACGACTCGACAGAGAGGGGAGAACCGGATGGAACTGAACCTGGCAGGCAAGAGCGTCATCGTCACCGGTGGGGGCTCCAACATCGGGCGGGCCATCAGCCTAGCCCTGGCGGGAGAGGGCGTGCACCTCACGATCGCCGAGATCGACGAGGGCCAAGGCCAGAAGGTGGCGGCCGAAGCCCAGAAGGCTGGCGCCGCCTCCGTGGCGGCCGTGGCCACGGATGTGACCAAGTGGGACTCGGTCCAGGCGATGGCGCGGGAGGTGGAAGGCCGGCTCGGGCGCGTCGACGTGCTCGTGAACAACGTGGGGTGGACCCATGACCGGCTCTTCGTCGAGAAGGAGCGCGCCGAGTGGGAGAAGGAGATCCAGCTCAATCTCTGGGGGATGATCAACTGCACCCGGGCCGTCCTCGACGGCATGATTGCGCGCAAGTCGGGCGCCGTCGTGAGCCTGGGCTCGGACGCCGGGCGGATGGGGGAGTTCCGGGAGGCGGTCTACGGCGCCTGCAAGGCGGGTGTCATCGCGCTGACCAAGAGCGTGGCGCGCGAGGTGGGGCGGTATGGCATCCGGCTCAACGTCGTCTGTCCCGGCATGACCATCCCGGCCTCGGAGGAGGACTTCGGCGGACTCAGCATGTGGGCCGCGGAAAGCAATCGCGCCTGGAACACCCCCGAGATGCAGGCGCGCATCGCCAAGGCCTATCCCCTTCGGCGCATCGGCAAGGCCGAAGACGTGGCCAAGGCGGTGGTGTTCCTGTCCTCGGATGCCGCGAGCTTCGTCACGGGCCAGACGCTGTCGGTGAGCGGCGGATACACCATGATGTGAGCCCGATCGGCTCACGGGAGTGCGTGGTCTTCGAGCCGAGCCAGACGAGGCCCGAGGGAGGCGTGCCGGCCCGAGGTCGGTGTACGTTGAGGGCTGCTGCCGACCGAGAACGCGGCAGTTCGAGCTGAGCGGCCCCGCTGCGAAGCGAGGGCTGAGTAGATCTGGCGAAGCACATTGGCCCAGTACCCACGGCCGAGCTGCCGCGGGCACGAGCGCGGCGAGGGGGGACCGGAATGGACGTGGACCTCGAGACCGTGACCTACGCGGCGACGGACGGCATCGCGCGCGCGGTCCTCAATCGTCCGGAACAGCTCAACGCCATCAGCCCGGCGCTGCTCGCCGATCTCGACCGCGTGTGCGAGGCCGTCGAGCGCGATCCGGGTGTCCGCGTCGTCACGCTCACCGCCGCCGGGCGCGCCTTCTGCGCCGGCGCCGATCTCAAGGCGGTGAAGGCGCTGTCGCCGGATGCAGAGCGGTGGAATGGCTTCATGCGGCTCTGGCACCGCGTCTTCAACCGGATCGAGGCGCTCCCGGTGCCCGTCATCGCCGGCGTGCACGGCCTGGCGCTGGCCGGCGGCCTGGAACTCGTCCTGGTCGCCGATCTCGTGGTCGCGGACGAGGCCGCGCGGCTCGGCGACCAGCACGCCAACTTCGGCCTCGTCGCGGGCGGCGGCGGCAGCCAGCGGCTCCCTCGCCTGATCGGCGCCCGCCGCGCCAAGGAGCTGATGCTGCTGGGCGGCTGGCTCACCGCGAGGGAGGCGCTCGCCTGGGGACTCGTCAATCGCGTCGCTCCCTCGGGAACGCTGGGCGCGGTGGTCGACGATATGGCCGCGTCCCTCGCGGCCAAGAGCGCCTCGGCCAGCCGCACGGCGAAGGCGCTGGTCCAGCGGGCCTTCGACGTCGATCTGACCAGCGGGCTCGAGATGGAGCTTCACTTGGTCGCCGGCCACATGCGCTCCCCGGACGCCGCCGAGGGCCTGCGGGCCTTCGCGGAGAAGCGCACGCCCGTCTTTCACACGGCGTAGCCGAAAGGAATCCATGGATCTCGCGTTCAGTCCCGAGCAGGAAGAGCTGGTCCGCACGCTGCGCGGCTTCGCACGCAAGGAGCTCCAGCCCCACTCGGCTCGGTGGGACAAGAGCGCGGAGTTCCCCTGGGACGCCTGGCGCCAGATGGGCGAGCTCGGCCTGCTCGGCCTCCGCATGCCCGCGGCCTATGGCGGGCAGGAGGCCGACTACCTCACGTTCGGGATCGCCATGGAGGAGATCGCCCGTGGCGACTTCGCCTGCACCTACGGCCTGCAGCTGGCGGGGCTGGCGGGCGAGATCCTGGGCCGGAGCGGGAGCGAGGAGGTCAAGGCGCGGTGGCTGCCGCCCACGGCGCGAGGCGAGGTCGCCATCGCGCTGGCGCTGACCGAGCCGGGCGTGGGCTCGGACGCGGCGAATCTCGTCTGCCGGGCCGAGCGCGATGGCGACGGCTACCTCATGACCGGAGAGAAATCCGGGATCAGCCTCGGGATGGTCGCGCAGGCGGCCATCGTGTTTGCCCGCACCGACCCCGCCGGTCGCGCTCGCGGCGTGACAGCCTTCCTCGTGCCGCTCGATCTACCGGGCGTGTCCCGGAGCCCGCTGCGCGACATGGGCACCCGCGCGATCTCCCGCGCGGTGCTCGCGTTCGATCACGTGCGACTCCCCGCCTCGCACCGGCTCGGCGAGGAAGGGACAGGATTCCACCAGGTCATGCAGGGGTTCGACTACAACCGTGTCGGCATCGCGCTGGCCTGCCTCGGCGTCGCCCAGGTCTCGCTCGAGGAGACCATGGCCTATGTGAAGGAGCGCAAGGCCTTCGGGCGCGCTCTCGCGACCTTCGAAGGCGTGTCCTTCGCCCTCGCCGAGGCCGCCACACACATCGACGCGTGCCGGTGGCTATGCTATCGCGCCCTCTGGCTCGCCGACCACGGCCGGCCCCACACGAAGGAGTCGGCGATGACCAAGTGGTGGGCGCCACGCCTCGCGGTCGAGACGATCCACCAGTGCCTGCTCTTCCACGGCCACTACGGGTACACGGACGAGCTGCCCTTCGAGCAGCGGATGCGCGACGTCATCGGGCTCGAGATCGGCGACGGCGCGGCGGAGGTCATGAAAATGATCGTGGCCCGCGAGATGATGGGACGCGAAAGCCTGCCATACTAGCCTGCCGTCGACGCGGTCACCCCGCGGGCCGCCAACACTCACCGGGGCTTGATTCAAGGCGTAGCGTGAATGGCATGGGGGCGTGGAACCGAGGTTGGACGCTCGGGCTCACCATGGCGCTGGCCGGGGCGATCTGGCTCGCCGCGGCGACCTCGACCGCGCGGGGGCTCGAACCTCCTCCGCCAGGCCCGCCTCCGGAGCTTCCCGGCACAGCCGCGCCTCCCCCAGTGGTCGGCCAGCTCCAGGCCGCGCTCGCGAGCGCGGTCCAGCAGTTCGAGCGCCAAGACACCGTCGGCGTCCTCAGCCACGTCTCCGACCGGTACCGCACGGGCCCGGTGACCAAGGCGACGCTGCGGGAGGAGATCCCCGCGATGTTCGCCCTCTACGATACGCTGACCGCGCGCGTCCGCATCGACGCGGTGAGGATGGTAGGCGATCACGCGTGGGTCTACTCGTCGGGGGAGGTAGCCGGGCGCCTGCGATGGCTGGGTCGCTGGGTTCCGGTCCTGACGTGGCAGCGCGAGCTGGAGGTGGCCCGGCGCGAGGACGGCGTCTGGCGACTGTTTGGGTATCAGCAGTAGGCCCGAACCGTCGAGGCAGCGCGCGTGCGGGCAGGCGACCTAGTGGACCAGTACCCGCGACTTCCGATGGAGGCTTAGAAGCGCGACGACGCCCGCCAGATCGCGCAAATCAGCCGGCTTGGGCACGTGGAACTGGAATCCAGCCCGCAACGCGTTCAGGCGGTCCTCTCGAGTCGCGCGTCCGGTGAACGCCGCAGCCGGAATATCGCCTCCCTCGTGGAGCGGCAAGCTGCGGACCTGCCGGATCAGCCAGTAGCCGTCCTTGTCGTGCGTGGATAGGCTGCTCACGAGCACGTCCGGCCTATCGCGCTTGACAATGGCCAGGGCCTCGATGGCCGAATCGACCGCGGTCACGCACGCGCCGCATTCCTCGAGGGCATCGACCACCATCCCGCGCACGTGTGGCACGCCCTCGACCACGAGCACCTGAATGCCGTCCAGACGTGGAGTCCCATCCCAGAGGCTCATAGGCTACCTCCCGAGGCGCAGGCTCACACCTGCACGATGGCCACGTTGCGGGCAGCCAGCCATCCGGCGACCTTCGCAAAATGGTGTGGCTCGCGCTGTTTCCAGGCCTTCACCGCGTGGGAGGACACCACGATGTATGGAAGGCGGTCATGGACTACCGCTTCGATCACTCTTACCAGATCGGTCTCGGACTCGCGCAGGTCACTCAGGAGCTCGTCGGTCGTCATGAGTTCACCATCTCGCGCTCGAGCCTTGCCTCGCACAGGGCCTTGATCACGATGCTTCCTCCGAGGTCCACCTGGTTGGCCTGCTCGCTCTCCCACTGATCCCGCCGGCCGTCAGCAACGCGCCAACCGCACGCAAGGGCAATGCCGACGCAACTGATGGGTGTCTTTGGCTGAATCGACAACTACAGGTTGATTTTATCGGTGCTTATTGAGGAAAAATCGTTACGGTCTCGGTAGATTCTACCGAGTAAAATATTCCCAGATGCAATGTCGCGCTTGAAGCATCCTCTAGCAGAAGAAAAGACAGTTCAAATGAGGTTTAATGACGGTCGTGATCCCAACTCGGTGTCCCGGGTTTCTGATGTTCGCGCTGACCGGGGACCGCGCGATGCGTCCATGGGCCGGCATCGTCGCGCTGACGATGGCACTGTCCGGCTGCGCCACGCCCCGGCCTTCCGCCACCATCCCGTCACCGCAACGAATGCCCGAGACAGCGCCCGAGACGGTTCCGGAGACCAGGCCAGGAGCCGCCGGTCAGACCGGTGAGGCATCTTGGTATGGCCAGCCTCACCATGGCCGCCGCACCGCAAGCGGCGAGATCTACGATATGCACCAGCTCACGGCTGCCCATCGCACCCTGCCGCTGGGCACACGGGTCCTCGTGACGAACCTCAGGAACGGCCGCTCGGTCGAGGTTCGCGTCAATGATCGCGGTCCTCACGTGGCCGGCCGGATCATCGATCTGTCTTACGCTGCCGCGCAGGAGCTGGGCGCCGGCGACGGTGGCACCATTCCGGTGCGCGTTCGCGTGCTGTCGCTGCCCTCGCAATGACGGCGCCGGCCCTGACCGGCGGCGCACTCGTTCTTCGACGCGACGCCACTCTTTTTTCCCCGTGAATAGGACATTAGTTATGCAGGTATCAATAGTTGGGCCGACACTCGCCTCGTCACGCGACCGCATATCGCCTCACAGCCTTCTCGTTCCAGGTCATGCCGCTGCCCGGCCGGTCCGGGATGAGGACATACCCGTCCCTGACCTGGATGGGCTCCGCCACGATCGGGGAGGCCCAGTCCATGTACTCCAGCCAGTGGGCGGTCGGCGTCGCGGCGAGCAGGTGCGCGCTGTACTCGGGAAACAGGTGGCTGGACATCTCCATGCCGTAGGCCTGCGTGATCGCCGCCGCGCGCATCCAGCCGGTCACGCCGCCGATGCGCTGCGGGTCGGGCATCACGTAGTCCATGGCGCGGGCCTCGAGCGCGTTGAGCAGCTCGAACGTGTCGACCAGGTTCTCCCCGGTCTGGAGCGGCGTGCTGAGCTCGGCCGCGATGCGCGCGGAGCCCGCGTAGTCGTCGTGGCGCACCGGCTCCTCGATCCAGTAAAGCCCTTCGTCGTCCAGCATGCGACCGCGCTGGATCGCCTCGTTGACCGTCAAGCGCTGGTTGAAGTCGCACATGAGGGTGATCCTGTCCCCCACGCGCTTCTTCACCGCGCGCGTGGCTGCGAGGTCGTCGGCCGGATTGTCGCGCCCGAGGCGCAGCTTGATGGCGCTGAAGTTGCCTTCCGCCACCAGCGCTTCCGCTTCGTCGGCGAGCTTCTCCACGGGCTGGATCCAGAGACCGCAGCTATTGTAGGCGCGCACCGGCCGCAGCTCACCGCCGAGCAGCTTCACGAGTGGAAGCCCGGCGGCCTGGGCGAGCGCGTCCCAGGCGCACATGTCGACGCCTGCCAGCGCCAGCCCCACCAGTCCCGGCGTGTCGAGCAGCGTCAGCCGCTGGCGCAGCTTGCCTTCCATGCCGAGGGGCGCCACGCCGTCGCCCTTCAGCAGATCGCCCATGGCCTCCACGCAACCGACGAGGGGCCGGAGCGTCCACGGCGCGAACCCGAACAGATAGGACCGTCCGGTCAGACCTTCCTCGGTCTCGAGATCGATGAGCACCAGCGCCGCGTGCGGGAGCGCTCCGCTCGCCGACACGGGTGGCCGCCTGAACGGCGCCATGACCGGCCGCGCGCGGATGTTCCGGACCGTCAGCATCGCTGCCATGGTCCGGGACGCTCTAGACGCCGGCGCGACGCAGCACCAGCTCGATATGCTGCGGCGCGGGCTGGCGCGTGCCTTTGTCCACCTCGTGCATCACGTCGACCACTGCCGCCGAGACCGGCGTCGGGACGCCGCGCTCGCGACCCTGGGCCACCACATACCCGTTCATGTAGTCGATCTCCGTTGGCCGTCCCTTGGCCACGTCTTGCGCCATCGACGCCCGCCAGTTGCGCCGGCTGCCGGCGGCGGGGGTCAGCATCCTGTCCAGGGCCTCGTACGTCTCGCGCCGGCTCGCGTCGGCCCACTGCAGAGCCTCCGCGCCGTTGATCTTCGGCACCCGGTACCCGAGCGCAAGCCCCACGCGCGCCGACTCGGCGGCGAGATGGATCGTGATGGCACGGCCGACCTCGCTGGACGCGATCTCGAGGGAGCCGAGTCCGGTCATGGCCTGGACCGGATTGCCCATGGCGTTGGCGCTGAGCTTCGCCCACCGCTCGCCCCAGAGGTTGTCCGTCACCTGGGCGCCGTCGATCACCGAGAGCATCTCCGCCAGCTCCGTGGCGCGCGGGGTGATGCGCCCGTCGTGCTCGCCCACGCGAAAGACGTCGTGCCCCTTGCCCTGCCCCTTCTCCATGCCCCGCTCCACTTCGCCCGCCTTCCACACAGCCACGCCGATCTTGGACATCACCAGGCCGACGGTGCGAGAGGCCCCGATCGCGGCCGCCACCACCGGGTCCGGCCAGCAGTTCTGGGAGGCGACGACGTAGCCATCGGGCGCCAGGTGGCGGAGGGCGAGCTGGGACGCCCACGCGGTGTCATAGACCTTCATGGCGACGAACGCGAGGTCGTAGTCCCGCGGCAGCCGGGCCGCCTCGTTGAGATGCACGGCCGCCGGCTTCGCCGCGAACGGGTCGTGTGGACCCGTCACCGAGATGCCGCGCTGACGGATCGTCTCGACCTGCTCGGCCCACGGGTCGACGAGCGTCACGTCGTGACCGGCGCGCGAGAGGAATGCGCCGAGGTAGCTTCCGATGGCACCCGCGCCAGCGAAGAAGATCTTCTTGCCCATGTGTCCCTCCCTCGCGCCACTGAAGCGAACGCGAGTATCTTCTGGTAGGTGAGAAGAGGTGACGACTCCAGCCTCGTCGTCCTCGCGGCTCCGAGGTCGCCTCCGAGAGCCAGGCGAGTCTATGGCAGCCGTGTGGCCCAGTCAACGACGGCGCGGCGGAGGTCAGCAACAGCCCCCCGTCGACGCCCCCACCGGCAGGACGCGGTCGGGCTCCCAGCCCCAGGGCCGAGGTCCCCAGTCGGGCGTGAAGACCTGTCCCCTCTTCACCGTCGTGAACGGGACCACCGCCTGGGTGACGCGCAGGCTCGCACCCAGGACGTCGTAGACCACCCACTCGCCCTCGCGTATCTCCAGGACCGAGAGATCGGCCTGCCGCCCAGCCGCCAGCCTCCCCAGGCGATCGGACGCGCCGATCGCCCGCGCCGGATTGGCCGTGCACATCGTGACCACCTGGGACAGCGTGAACCCGAGCCCGAGGAAGCGGGTCATCATCTCCGTCATACTGTGCACGGTCTGGATCCGGCCCGGCACGGTCAGATCGGTGCTGATGCAGTGCGGGAGCAGGCCCTGGTCGATGATGCGGCGCCCCACGTCGAAGCTGAAGTTCATCCGTCCGTAGGCGGTATCGAACCAGACGCCGCGTTCCGCGGCCTCGCGGGCCTCCGGAACGAGCCGCCCGTTGGCGTCCAGGACACCGCCGGGATTGGCGGTGAAGTAGTGCGTGAGGATGTCGCCCTTCTCGAGCAGCGGCAGGAGTGAGCGAATCACCGTTGGGTCGTAGCGCTTCTCCGTATCTCCGATGTGGACCATCAGCTTCGTGCCGCTCTCCCGGGCCGCCCGCTTGGCCAGCCGGGGCATCTCCATGCCCATGATCTCGAGCGCGGGAGAGACCATGCGCGCCTTGACTCCACAGATGAGCCCCTTGTACTGATCGAGCACCTGTAGCGTGTCCGCCAGATTAACGCTGCTCTCCGCGATGATGTCCGGCATCGTCGCGAGCCCCGTCTGGCAGATGTGCAGGAATGGAATGATCTCCGTGTGGCAGCGCGGGATGATGTGCCGGGGGAACCCGCCGAACGTGGCCGCCCCGGCACTGCCCGCATCGACGATGGTGGTCACCCCGGCGTACACGCCGCCAAGATCGGGATGGACGCCGGTGCGGTTGACCCCCTCGAACACGTGCGCATGAAGGTCGATCAGGCCGGGGGTGACGATCTTCCCGGCGACCTGGATCGTCCGCGTGGCTTCGGCGCTGGAGATGTCGGGCGCGATGCGGGCGATGACGCCGCCCTGGACGGCGATGTCGCGGACTCCATCGAGCCCCGCGGACGGATCCAGGACGGTCCCACCCTTGAGCAGGAGATCATGCATGTCATTCCTCCGATTGCCTCGTAGTGACCTGCTGCTGGAGCTGCACACCAGCCGCTATAGTAGGCCAAGCGGCGTGTCGATGGCACCCTGACGCCCGTGCTACACTCGCGCCGCTGGATGCGACGATCGATGAAAGGGCTGCCACGGCGAGCGGTCAGCGTCCAAGGGAGAGGAACGGGAGACAAGCTACCCATGAACAATCAGTCGGAGCTCTCGCACGTGTACGTCGGTGCAGCGCGGTCGGGCTCGGGGACTCGTGGAGGGATTTTCCGGCGGGCCATCGGAGACGGCTCCTGGACACAGCTCACCCATGGGCTGCCCGAGGTCATGCAGGTCCAGGCGATCGCTGTGCACCCGACGAATCCAGGCATCATCTATCTTGGCACGAGGAGCGGCCCGTACCGGAGCACCGACCGGGGACAGCGGTGGGAGCGGCTCGACTTCGCCGATGACGGCACCGAGGTCTGGTCCATCCTCGTGCATCCGGAGAATCCGCGGATCCTGTACGTTGGCACCTCACCGGTCGGCGTCTACCGGAGCGACGACGGCGGCGAGAGCTGGCGGCGGCTCCCGGCGGCCACGCAGCCCGAGCGCGTGAAGATGAAGTCGTTCACCTGCCGCGTGATGCGCCTGGCAGCCGATCCCGCTCGTCCAGACGAGCTGTACGCGGCGCTCGAGGTCGGGGGTGTGATGCGGAGCCTGGACGGCGGCGAGACCTGGGACGACTGCAGCTCGGACCTGCTCAAGCTCGCCGAGCTGCCGCAGCTCAGGAGCACGATCGACAGCGACAGCCACCTCGAGGGCATGCTGGACGGCCATGCCCTCTGCGTGAGCGCCGCCCGGCCGGGCACCGTGGTCCTGGCGGTCCGCATGGGCTTGTTCCAGAGCGACGACCGGGGCGGGAGCTGGCAGAACATGGACGTCGGCCGCTTCTCGCCGCTTACGTACGCGCGGGACGTGCGGGTGTCGCCCCACGATCCGCACGAGCTCTACGCCTGCCTGAGCCCGGCCGCGCGCAGCCAGGACGGTTCGCTCTACAGGAGCCTGGATCTGGGCCGGACGTGGACGCGCTTCGACCACGGGGTCAAGGCCGAGAGCACGATGATGGCCGTGGCTCTGCACCCTGGCGATCCCGAGCAGGTCTACTGCGTGAGCCGGGTCGGCCAGGTCTTCGGCACTCGGGACGGGGGCCGCACGTGGGACGAGCATCGCCTGCCTGACGACGTCAAGGACGTGTACGCGATCGCCTGTGGATGACGCCCCGCCGGCGGCGGGTACGGCCTCGCGCGAGGTTCCTGGCGCCCTGCTGACGGGCTAGGACGGCGCATGCGGTTCGGGACCTTCTTCTTCTTTCAAGCCGCCCCCGGCTTGACCCACGACGAGGTCGTCCACCGCGAGCTCGAACAGATGGAGTGGACCGAGGAACTGGGCTTCGACCAGATCTGGCTGACCGAGCACCACTTCATCGACTACGGCCTGGCGGTCGATCCGGCCACGCTGGCATCCGCTGCCGCCTGCCGGACGCGGCGGGTCCGGATCGGGCTGGCCGCCGCCATCCTGCCCTTCCATCACCCGCTGCGGCTCGCCGAGCAGCTGGCACTCGTCGATGTCATCTCCAAAGGCCGGCTCGATATCGGCGTCGGTCGCGGGAATCGGCCCGCCGAGTTCCGGGGCTATCACGTCCCGCAGGAGGAGAACCGCGAGCGGTTCGACGAGGCCGTCGACATCATGCTGCGGGCCTGGACCGAGGAGCGCTTCTCGTACGACGGGCGCTTCTTCACCGTCAGGGACGCGCGCGTCATTCCCAAGCCTGTGCAGCGGCCGCACCCGATGATCTACCAGGTCTGCGGCAGCGACGACGGCATCGACAGCACGGCCTCCCGCGGCTGGCCCATGCTCAACTCCATCCTCACCGGGCCGGTCGATCAGCTCGTGAAGCGCCGCGACAGGTACCTGCAGGCTCTGCGCCGGCAGGGCCGTGGGGAGACCGAGACGGCCGAACTCATGAAGCACTGGGGCGTGTCGCGGCAGATCTACGTGGCCCCGACGGACGCGCAGGCGCTCTCCGAGGCCAAGGACGCCGAGATGTGGTATCAGGACTCCCTGCGCCGCTTTCAGGTGCCCGACCGCATCGAGGACGCGCACCCGAGCCTGCAGCCTGGCTTTCGCGCCGCCGCGGAGCGATTCGCCAAGGTGACCTGGGAGGGGCTCGTCGCCGAGACGCTGGCATTCGGGTCGCCCGACACGGTGACGCGGCACATCGAGATGATGCGCGCGATGGGCGTCGGCCAGGTGCTCTGCTGGATGAACTTCGGCGGCCTGCCGCAAGCGAAGATCCGCCGCTCGATGGAGCTGTTCGCCCGCGAGGTCATGCCTCGCTTTCGCGCATAGCGTGGTTCGCGGCGACAGGATCCCGAGAATCCGCTAGACTTGCCGCCATGTCTGTCGTGATCGTGGGGCGCGGTCTCATGGGGCCGAGCCTGCCGGTGTCCGACCGGCCGGCGCTGGCTGGCCAGGCCACCTAGCCATGCGGCTCGAGATCATCTGCACGGGCGATGAGGTCCTGACGGGGAAGATCGTCAACACCAACTTCAGCTACATCAGTCAGAAGCTCGAGGAGGTCGGCCTCTCGGTCCAGTGGGAAATGACGGTCGGCGACGACCGGGAGAGCCTGCTGCAGGCGTTCCAGCTCGCCGGGCAGCGCGCCGACGCGGTGATCGTGAACGGCGGCCTCGGCCCCACGGTGGACGATCTGTCGCAGGAAGTGGCGGCCCAGGCCGCCGGCGTCGACCTCGTCCTCAGCGAGGCGTGGCTCTGCCGGATGGAGGAATTCTTTCATCGCCGCAGCCGCGTCATGCCGCCGAACAACAGGAAGCAGGCCATGCTGCCCGCCACCGCGGAGCTGATCGACAACCCGATCGGTACCGCCTGCGGCTTCGCGCTCGACCTCGGCAAGGCGCGCTTCTTCTTCACGCCGGGCGTGCCGCGCGAGCTCAGGCGGATGCTCGAGGAGCAGGTCATCCCGCGCCTGCTCGCGCGCAGCGGCCTGCAGACGGCCATCTATCTGAAGCGGTTCCACTCCTACGGGCTCGGCGAATCGCACGTGGATTCGCTGCTCACGGGAGTCGAGGCGCTCGTGCCCGACGGGAGCGTCAAGCTTGGCTTCCGGGCTCACTATCCCCAGCTCGAGACCAAGCTGACCGTCCGCGGCACCGACATGGAGGACGTCCGGAGGAAGCTCGAGCCGGTGGAGCGCGAGGTGCGCTCGCGGCTCGGCAACTTCATCCTGGCGGAGGACGATCAGACGCTCGAGGGTGTCGTCCTGCAGGAGCTCGCGAAGCGGCAGGCCTCGCTGTCAACCGTGGAGACGTTCACCAGCGGGCAGATCGCCGCCCGCCTCGCCCACCTCCCGGGAGCGGAACAGGTCTTCCACCGCGGCGTCGTGGCCCGCGACCTCGCCCTCGTGCGCGCGGCCGTGGGCCTCGAGCCCGCGTCCTCGACGGCCGGGATCACGCGCGAGACCGCCGAGGCGGTCGCGCAGGCCGCGCGACGTCAGACGGCCTCGACGCATGCGCTGGCCGTCCTCATCGATCTCGACGAGGGTGGGGATCGCATCGAACTCGGGGGCACCATCTGTCTGGCGATAGCCACCGAGCGGGACACCGCGTCCCGGCGCAGTCGCATCGTCGGCGGGCGCGAGTGGGTCCGCCTGGGGGCGGTCGAGCTGGGGCTGGACTGCCTGCGCCGCCATCTCCAGGGCCTGCCCGTGTACGAGCGGATCGACTTCGAGAAGGCCTGAGCCTAAGGCTCGAACGGGTAGAGCGGTCTCGGGCGGCGCGCGTAGGTGAAGAGCCGGAGATCGGAGCTCGTGCAGCCGTCGCCGTCGCACATCACGATGTGCCTAGCGATTGGCTCGAAGCCGGCTCGGAAGTGCTGCCGCGACTTGATCAGGACGTACCGCTTCCGGCGCGGGTCGATGCCGCAGTGGGTGAACACCCCCAGGTCGAACGGCTCGCTGCGCCGCTCCGAGATCACGACCTGCATCGCCCCGGTGTCCAGCACCGCCGTGCGGCCCATCCGTACGCGCGTGCCGGTGGCCATCGGTCCGGTGACGACGAACTCTCCCTCGGTGATCCGCGTCACTTTGCCGGTCAGGGTCAGCGGCTTGCCCATGAGGTTGATCTGCGGCATGTCGACCCGGCCGCCCAGATCCAGCGTCACGCTGGCGGCGGTCCCGGCCTCGACGGCGCGCCCGACAGTGGCCGGATCGCAGATCGGTCCCGCGACGACGTCCTCGAGTCCCTGCCGCATGGCCTCCTCGATCACGCTCATCACGTCCTGGGTCCCACCAGACGCGGTGTTGTCGCCGTGATCCACGAGCAGGATGGGGCCATCGCCGAGCGTCCTGGCCCGCGCGATCTGGCTGGCCAGCGGCGCGCCCGAGTAGAGGAACGCCTCCCGGCGCTCCCAGGCCTGGCCCAGCAGCCGCTCGAGCAGCCCTCGGCCCTCGGCGGTCCGGCGGTCAGAGACGATCACCGCCGAGCAGGAGAGGTGCGGGACGTCGGCGTGCGGGAAGCCCCCGAAGACGGACGCGTTGAGCACGGCGCCCGTCTCCTCGGCGGCGATCGCCATGTCCATGATGTCCTTCATGGGCTGCCGGGACGGCGTGTGCACCAGCGTGCTCGTCATCATCGGGCGGGAGCCCCAGACCATCGCGGGCACGACCTCGCCGTCGAGGGCCCGCACGAGCGTGCGCCCGGCGCGCTGGCCCGTCTCCCCCATGTCGACGTGCGGATAGGTGCGATAGCCGGTGATGACGGTGGCGTTCTCGACCATCCGCGCCGTCATGTGCGCGTGAAAGTCGAGCCCGACCGCGATCGGAAGCCGCGGCGCCGCGGCGCGGACCCGCCGCAGCAGCTCGCCTTCTCCATCATCCAGGTGCTCGGCCACCATCGCGCCGTGCAGGGCGAGGAACGCCGCGTCGCACCCGACCCTGATCGCGCCCACGATCGCGTCGCACATGTCCTCGTAGGCGGCCTTTTCGACATAGCCCGACGGGTGGGCGGCCGCGGCGAGCGGGACGGTGATCTCCGCATTGGTCTCTCGTGCCACCTCGAGGAACCCGCCGAGCTGGGTGTTGGTGTCGCCGAACTCCTCGATGGCCGCGTCGCCCGAGAGCGGCCGGAAGGACGCCAGCGGGGTCGGCACCGGGGAGAACGTGTTCGTCTCGTGCATCATCATCGCGACCACGATCTTCCGGCGAGCCATGCGTCCCGTCCTTTCCCCCGACCGCCCGTCACCCCTGCATGAAGCCGTTCAGCTCTTGTGTCGTCAGGGCGTGGTCGAGGTAGCTGAAGGTGCCGTGGTCCTTCACCTCGCGTGCGGCGTCCAGCAGGCCGCTCATCGCCGCGCGATAGAGCGAGGTGGCGAGGCTGATCCGCTTCACGCCGGCCGCCGCGAGCTCGGCCACCGTGAAGGACTTCCCCTTGATGCCGACCATGAAGTTGACCGGCTTCGACACCGCGGCGCACACCGCGCGCACCGCGTCCAGGTCGGGCAGGCCGGGCGCGAACAGCACGTCGGCCCCGGCCTGCTCGAAGGCCTGCAGCCGCTTGATGGTGTCGTCCAGGTCCGGGTTGCCGCGCAGGAAGTTCTCCGCGCGCGCGGTCAGGGTGAACGGGAACGGGAGCGCGCGCGCCGCCTGCGCGGCCGCCGCCACACGCTCGGTCGCCTGGCCGATGTCGTAGAGGGGTCTGGCCCTGTCGCCGGTCGCATCCTCGATCGACCCGCCGACCAGCCCCACCCGGGCTGCCAGGCGGATGGTCTCGGCCGCCGCCGCCGGCGCGTCGCCGAAGCCCTTCTCCAGATCGGCCGAGACGGGAAGGTCGGTCGCCTCCACGACGGCGCGGGCATGCGCCAGCGCCTCGTCGCGCATCACCGTGCCGTCGCGCCGGCCGAGGATGCCGGCGGACGCGCCGCTCGACGTCGCCAGCGCCTGGAAGCCGAGCCCGGCGAGGATGCGCGCCGAGCCGGCATCCCAGGGGTTTGGAATCACGAAGGCCTCCGAGGCCTGATGCATCGCGCGGAAGCGGATGGCCTTGTCGCTCTGACTTGCGGTCATGAGGCGTCTCCTGTGCCGGGGACAGGACGTGTCGTTCCCTACCAGGCGAGGGCGTACGTCGGACGACGCGGATCGGCCCCGGCCGAGAGCACGCCCGTCTCCGGCTCGCGGTGGCTGACCACGGCCCCGATACCACAGGCCCCGATCTCGGTCACGGTGTGGCCGAGGGCCCTGAGCGCGGCGCGGGTGCTCTCGGAGATGCCGGGCTCGACATTGAGCTGACCGGGGCGGTAGACGCGCGGATAGAAGGAGTTGACGAGGGTCTGGGTCGAGAAGCGCGGGGCCTCCACGGCCTGCTGTGGATTCATGCCGAAGACCAGCACGTTGAGGACAAGCTGCAGATCGGCCTGGGCCTGATCGTCGCCGCCAGGGCACCCGATGGTCATGATGGGCACGCCGCCTTCGCAGATGAGATAGCTCACCAGGGTCGTCCGCGGCTGCTTCCCCGGGGCGAGGGCATTCGGGTGGCCCTCCTCGAGGACGAACATCTCGCTTCGCGTGCTGAGCGTGCAGCCGAGCTCGGGCGCGAACGCCGACTTCCTGAACACGCCACCGCTCGACGTCAGGCACATCATGTTGCCGTGGCGGTCGATGGCGGCGATGTGCGTGGTGCCCTCATGTGTCGGCACGGCGGGGGCCGGCACGGCGGCGCCCGCCCCGCTGGCCCGGACACCAGGCACCGCTCCCGCTCCGCCGCGGTGCTGCGGATCGCCAGGGGGTGGCAGCTCGGGCGCGGCGCTTTCCATGCGGATGAGCGCGGCCCGTTCCCGAGCATAGGCCGGGGCGAGCAGTGGGCCGATCGGCACTCCGCCGTCCCCGGCGTCGCCGTAGTAGCGCTCTCGGTCGGCGAAGGCCAGCTTGAGCGCTTCCGTCACCACGTGGATGTAGCGCGGGGAGTTGTGCCCCATCGCGCGCAGATCGAAGCTCTCGAGCATGGCGAGGGCCTGCAGGAGCACGGGCCCCTGGGTCCACGCCGACTGGCCGAGGATCTCACGCCCCGCGAAGGACGTCCGCAGGGGCGTCTCGAGCCGCGCCCGGTACGCGGCCAGATCGACGGCCCGCAGGAGCCCGCCCACGCGCTCGGAGAAGGCGCCGATCGCGGCCGCGATGTCGCCACGGTAGAAGCGTTCGCGCGCGGCGGCGATCCCGGCCGTCCGGTCTCCGCCGGCCTGGGCGTCGGCCTCGACGAGACGCCGGAGCGTGCCGGCGAGGGCGGGCTGCACGACCAGATCCCCCACGTCCGGCACCCGCCCGCGCGGATAGAAGACGGCAGTGCCGCCGGGCGGATAGAGATCGAACTGGCTCCGGGTCTCCGGGATCGCGAGCAACCGGTGCATGTACTCGTACATCGGGAAGCCGTGCTCGGCGTAGTAGAGGGACGGCGTCAGCACCTGGCCGAGGCTTTTCGTGCCGAAGGTCTCGAGCACGGTCAGGTAGGCGTCGACGGCGCCCGGCACCGTGAACGACAGGTGGGCCTCCGGCCCCGGCCCCGTCGGGATCCGATCGAGCCCGCGTTCCCGGAAGAACGCGAGGGTCGCCAGAGCCGGCGCCGTGCCCTGGCCGCTCACCGTGAGAGTCTCCCCGCGTCGCGCGTCGTGGATGAGCGCCACGCACTCGCCGCACAATGTGTAGGAGGCGGTGGGCTCCACGACCGCGGCGGCGAAGCCCGCGGCAACGGTCGCGTCGAACGCGTTGCCGCCCGCGAGGAGCATGCGCATGCCGGCCATCGACACCAGGGGATGGCCCGACGAGACGATACCCTGCGTCCCCGAGACCACGGGTCGCGTCGTCGCCAGGTCGGTCGCGTGATGCTCCGTTTCGGGGATCCGTGCCCCCGCTCTGGTCATCAGCTCACGCCTCCAGCCTCGTTGCCTTCGCCGGGCCTCCGGCGGGTGTCGTCAATCGAAGATGATGCCGCCATCGACGTTGAGGGACTGGCCGGTGATGTTCCGCGCGCCCGGCGACGCCAGGAACACCGCGAGCGCCGCGACGTCCTCGGGATCGTTGGGGCGGCCGAGCGGGATGGCGGCATCGCGCCGGCGCCTCACGTCCTCGACGGAGAGCCCTTCCTCGCGCGCGCGGGAGGCCGCGTTCGCGTCCGATAGCGCGGTGACCGTGGTGCCGGGGCAAATCGCGTTGACGTTGATGTTGTGGCGGGCGAGCTGCAGGGCGGCGATGCGGGTGAGCGAGATCACGCTGCCCTTGCTGGCGGCGTAGATGGCGTTCGAGGTGCCCGCGTATCCCTTGCCGGCGATCGACGCGATGTTGACGATCACGCCGCTGCGGCGCGGGATCATCTCGCGCGCCACGCGCTGCAGGCAGAAGAACACGCCCTTGGCGTTGACGCGCATGATGCGCTCCCAGTCCGCCTCGGTCAGATCCATGATGTAGGCGCGCCGCGTGACGCCGGCATTGTTCACGAGGACGTCGATCCGGCCGAACCCCGCCAGCGTGCGGTCCACCATCCGGTCGATGCTGGGGAGATCGCCGACATCGGTGTCGAGCGCCAGGGCCTTGGGCCCGAGGGCCGCGACGGCGTCCGCCGTCGCCCGGGCGACCCCGGCGTCGACGTCGACGGCGACGACGTGAGCGCCAGCGCGGGCGAAGGCCAGCGCGACCGCCTTGCCGATGCCGTTCCCTGCCCCGGTGACGATCGCGACGCGCTCGGCGAGAGTCATGTGGTCGTATCCGCCGACCAAGGATACTCCAGCCCGGCGCCGGCGTGCGGATTGCCTCTCGGGCCGCGCTCCGGTACTCTTCTGGGCGGCCGTGACCCTTCCGCGGAGACACCCCCTACGGAGGCGATCCCCATGCCCGCCACTCGTGCCATCGTCGTCGATCCGGAAGCTCCGGGCCGGCTCGTGGTCCGCCCGGTCGCCGAGCCTGTCCCCGACCGCGGCGAAGCGCTCGTGCGCGTCCGAGCCATCTCACTCAACCGCGGCGAGGTCCGGCGCTCGGGCACGGCCCCCGCCGGCTGGCGTCCGGGGTGGGACCTGGCCGGCGAAGTCGAGCGTCCGGCCGCGGACGGCTCCGGCCCGCGCGCCGGCGCGCGGGTGGTCGGTCTCCTGCCCGAAGGAGCGTGGGCCGAGCGGGTCGCGGTACCGACACACGCCCTTGCCGAGTTGCCCGACAAGGTGACGTTCTCCCAGGCCGCGACCTTTCCCGTGGCCGGGCTCACCGCGCTCCACGCGCTCGCCAAGGGCGGGCTGCTCCTTGGACGCCGCGTGCTCGTCACGGGCGCCACCGGCGGCGTCGGAGACTTCGCGGTGCAGCTTGCGCGCCTCGCCGGCGCCCACGTGACGGCCAGCGCCCGGCGCGCCGACCAGGCGCCGACGCTGCGGCAGCTCGGCGCCCACGAGGTCTCGGTGGGCGACGATATCCCACCCTCGCCCAGGTACGATCTCGTCGTCGAGTCCGTGGGCGGCCGGACGCTCGGCACGGCTCTCGCCGCCCTCGAGCGCGGGGGCGTCTGCGTCACGCTCGGCGTGTCCGCCTCCGCCGAGGTCACCTTCGATACGCGCACGTTCTTCGTGACCGGCCGCGTGACGCTCTACGGCTTCTACCTCTTCACGGAACTCGGCAGCGAGCCGGCCTCGGTGGGCCTGCGGCGCCTCGCCGAGCTGGTGGCGGCGGGGCAGCTCGCCCCGCACGTGAGCCTGGAGCGGCCGTGGGGAGAGATCGCCCAGGTCGCGCAGGATCTCATGGCGCGACGCTTCCCCGGCAAGGCCGTGCTGACGCTCCCGTGACCGAGAGCCCGACAGTTCCGTGCCTGCTTCTCCGGATGTGGCCCGGCTGTCGACGTTCGCGGCCCTGAAGGGGCGAAACTACTGTCTCTACTGGGTCGGCCTCGTCTTCTACGTCCTCGGACACCGGGCCGAATACATGACCTTCGCCTGGATCACGTGGGAGGTGAGCCGGGATCCGCTCTCTCTGGGATATCTCGGGCTGGCGCAGGGCGTGCCCCTGGTCCTCTTCCAGCTGTTCGGTGGCGTCCTGGCCGATCGCCTCGACCGGCTGAGGCTCCTGATCGTCACCCAGATCCTGATCGCCCTGACCCTAAGCGCCGCCTTCGGCCTGACGATCCTCGGGCTGGTCCGCCTCGAGCATCTGCTGGGGCTGGCGGCGCTGAGCAACACCTTCCGGGCGTTCGACGAGCCGAGCCGGATGGCGCTCATTCCTCAGCTGGTCGAGCGCGATCGCCTGCCGAACGCGATCGCGCTCGGCTCCATCCCCTGGCAGGCCGGGCGCATGATCGGCCCGTCCATCACCGGCATCCTGATCGCCGCGTTCGGCGGGGCCGTCGGGTTCGGGTTGGCGGCGGCGGCCTCCTACGTCGCGCTGCTCCTGTACAGCCGCCTCCGGCTGGGCGGGGATGCGCCGAGAAGCGACGGCCGCCACGTTGTCCGGCAGTTCGCCGACGGCCTGAGCTTCGTGGGCCACAACTTCGTCTTCGCGAGCCTGATCGGCCTGGCGCTCTTCAACAGCCTGTTCGCCATGTCCTACCTCACGCTGCTGCCGATCTACGCGGATACGTACTTCGATGCCGGCTCGACCGGGTACGGGCTGCTCCACGCCGCGCACGGGACCGGCGCGCTGGTCGGCTCGCTCACCGTCGCGACGATGGCCCATCGCGTCCTGCGCCGGGGTACGGCGCTACTGGTCGGGGCGGCATGCGTGGGCTTCCTGTTGATGGTGTTCTCCCGGTCTCAGGCGATGTGGCTGGCCCTGTCCGTCCTGGTGCTCGTGGGCTTCAGCAACACCTTCTACCTGATGCAGGTCAGCACCTTCCTCCAGCAGCACGTGCCTGACCGCCTTCGCGGCCGGGTCATGAGTCTCTACTCGCTCTGCTGGAACCTGCTACCGCTCGGAGGCTTGCTGGCCGGCGCGCTCGCGGCCCTCGTGGACGCGCGCTTCGCCGTGCTGTTCGGCGGCGCCATGGTGGCGGCCAATGCCCTGCTCTTGCTGACGTCCAGGCGGCTCCGGACGATCAGCTAGCCCGTCCCCTCGCCGGGGTGGCCGGGCGAGTGGAGGCGTGGAACGCGGACGGCGCCCCTTTTGTGGGGAGAGTGCGCTAGGATGGCCGCCTGAAAGGCGGGTGCGAACGATGACGATCAGCATGACCCGGCTCACTCCATGACACGACTTCCCGTCCGTTCCGCCATCGTCACGCTGGCCGTCCTGCTGCTGCTCGCCGCCATCACCGGGCCGGCCGCAGCCGCTCCCGAGGGGACGCTCACCTGGGGGCTCCACGTCACCCTGGCCTCGCGCTGGCTCGACCCGATCGACACCGAGGCGTTCATTAACCAGTTCATGGTGCTGTACGCCATTCACGACGCGCTGGTGAAGCCGATGCCGCCGGGGGACAACACGCCCAGCCTTGCCGAGTCGTGGACGGTGTCGAAGGACGGGCTGACCTACGAGTTCCTCCGCAAGGGCGTGAAGTTCCACAACGGCGACCCGGTGACGGCGGAGGACGTCAAGTTCTCGTTCGACCGGTACCGGGGCGCCGCGGCCAAGCTCCTCAAGGACCGGGTGCGGGAGGTCCAGCTCGTCGACCCGGGCCGGGTGCGCTTCCACCTGAAGGAGCCCTGGCCGGATTTCATGACCTTCTACGGCACCTCCGCCACGGGGGCGGCGTGGATCGTGCCGAAGCGCTACGTGGAGAAGGTGGGCGACGACGGCTTCCTGAAGGCGCCGGTGGGCGCCGGGCCGTACCGCGTGGTGAGCTTCGTGCCGGGCGTCGAGCTGGTCATGGAAGCGTACGAGGGTTACTGGCGAAAGGTCCCATCGGTCAAGCGGCTGGTCTTCCGCAGCATGCCCGACGAGACGACGCGCGCCGCTGCCCTCAAGGCGGGCGACGTGGACATCGTCTATCTGCTGAGCGGGCCGACGGCCGAGGACGTCAAGCGGACGCAGGGGCTGCGCCTGGCCGCCGCCAGGCCGCCCGGCGTCGTGTTCCTGGACCTGCCCGAGCAGTGGGATCCGAAGTCCCCGTGGCACGACCGTCGCGTGCGGCTGGCCGCCAGCTACGCGCTCGACCGGAACGCGCTCAACAAGGCCGAGACCCTCGGGCTCTCGCGCACGACCGGCGCCCTCATCCCGCGGGTCCTGGAGTTCGCGCGGACCTACGAGCCGCCCGCCTACGACCCGGCCCAGTCGAGGAGGCTGCTGGCCGAGGCCGGCTATCCCAACGGGTTCGATGCCGGCGACATCACCCCGTTTCCCCCGTTCTTCTCCCTGGGCGAGGCGATCGCGAACTATCTCCAGGCAGTGGGCATCCGGACCCGCATGCGCACGATGGAGCGCGCCGCTTTCCTCACCGCGTGGCGCGAGCACAAGATCAAGGGCGTGATCATGGGCCTGGGCGCTCCCGCCGGCAACGCGGCGACACGGATCGAGGTCTACGTGACGAAGAACGGCATCTACTCGTCCGGCGTGGTGCCGGAGATCGAGGACCTCTACCAGCGACAGGGCCGGGAGCTGGACCGGAAGAAGCGCGAGGCCCTGCTCCACCAGATCCAGCAGATCATGCACGACCGCGCGATGCACGTGCCCATCTACGAGCTGGCCTTCCTCTGGGGCATCGGACCGCGGGTCGAGGAGGCGTGCGTCGACCACATCAAGGGCTTCTCCTATTCCGCACCGTATGAAGACCTGAAGCTCAAGGCCTCGCTAGGCCCAGGGAGGACGCAATGACGACCCAGACGATCGAGCCGCGGATGGAGCTGGAGCAGCACCTCCACATGTACCGGCAGATGGCGAAGATCCGCGCCTTCGAGGAGCAGGTGAACGAGCTCTACAAGGGCGCGAAGATGCCGGGCCTGGCCCACCTCTACGTCGGCGAGGAGGGCGTGGCGGTCGGCGTCTGCGAGGCCCTGCGCCGCGACGACTTCATCACGAGCACCCATCGCGGCCACGGCCACTGCCTGGCCAAGGGGGCGTCGGTCAACCGGATGTTCGCGGAGCTGCTCGGCAAGGAGCCGGGCTACTGCCGCGGCAAGGGCGGGTCGATGCACATCGCCGATCCCGAGACGGGCAACCTGGGCGCCAATGCCATCGTGGGCGGCTCAGCCGGCATCGCCACCGGCGCCGCGCTCTCGGCCAAGATGCGGGGCAGCGGCCAGGTCGCCGTGTGCTTCTTCGGCGACGGCGCCCTGGGGCAGGGCGTGCTCTACGAGACGATGAACATGGCGTCGCTCTGGAAGCTGCCCGTCATCTACGTCTGCGAGAACAACCTCTACGGCGAGTACACGCCCTGCGGCGACACCATCGCCGGCGAGATCCTGGCGCGCGCCCGGGCCTTCGGGGTCCACGCCGAGAGCGTCGACGGTCAGGACGTCCAGCTCGTCAACACGGCAATGAAGCGGCTGGTCGAGCGCGCGCGGCGTGGCGAGGGGCCGGCCTTCCTCGAGTGCAAGACCTACCGGTTCTACGGCCACCACGTGGGCGACGTCAATCGCGAGTACCGGACGAAGGAGGAAGAGCGCGAGTGGATGACCGACCACGATCCGCTCCTGACCCTGGGCGGGAGGCTCACGGCGCAGGGGCTCGCGGACGAGAGCGTGCTCGAGCGCATCCGCACCGACGTGAAAGCGGAAATCGACAGCGGCGTGCAGTTCGCGCTGGCCGCGCCCTACCCCGAGCCGAGCGAGGTGCGCGAGGATGTCTACGCCTGACGCGGCGGTGCGCGAGCTGACGTACGGCGAGGCGGTCAAGGAAGCGATCGCCGAGGAAATGCGGCGCGACCCGCGGGTGTTCCTCATCGGCGAGGATGTGGCCGAGGCCGGTCACCCCTTCAAGACGCTGGTCGGGCTCGTGCAGGAGTTCGGGACCGATCGGATCATCGACACGCCCATCTCCGAGCCCGGCTATGCCGGCATCGGCGTCGGCGCGGCGATGACGGGCATGCGGCCGATCGTCGACGTGATGTTCGGCGACTTCATCACGCTGACCATGGACCAGATGGTGAACCAGGCCGCCAAGGTGCACTACATGTCGGGTGGCAAGCTCAAGGTGCCCATCGTCTTCCGTACCACGCTGGGGGCGACGCGCCGGTCGGCTGCCCAGCACTCGCAGTCGCTCCAGGCCTGGGTCAGCCACGTCCCGGGCCTCAAGGTCGCCCTGCCCTCCAGCCCCTACGAGGCCAAAGGGCTCATGAAGACGGCCATCCGCGACGACAGCCCGGTGGTCATCTTCGAGGACAAGATGATGTACCGGGTCAAGGGACCGGTGCCGGCCGAGGACTACACGATCCCCTTCGGCGTGGCGGACGTCAGGCGCGCCGGCACGGACGTGACCATCGTCGCCAGCAGCAGCATGGTACAGGTCGCCCTCGGCGCCGCCACGATGCTCGAGGCGATCGGCATCAGCGCTGAGGTGATCGACCCGCGCACGACCGCCCCGCTCGACAAGCAGGCGCTGATCGATTCGGCCAAGAAGACCTCGCGTGCCATCGTGGTGGACGAGGGCTACGAGCGCTACGGCGTCACCGCCGAGCTCGCGTCGGTGATCGCCGAGGGGGCCTTCTATCACCTGGACGCGCCCGTCAAGCGGCTCGGGGCCATGGACGTCCCGGTGCCGTTCTCGCCGGTGCTCGAGGACCTGACGGTCCCCTCGGAGAAGATGGTCTTCGAGGCGGCGAAGGCGCTCTGCAGGAAAGCGTGATGCTTCCAATACCCTCTCCCCTGGCGGGGGAGAGGGCCAGGGTGAGGGGGAGAGGAAGAATGAGGGAGACCGCCTGATGCCCACGAACGTCATCATGCCGGCGCTGGAGCTGGCGCAGGAGACCGGCAAGATCCTGCAGTGGCTCAAGTCCCCCGGCGACACGGTGCGCAAGGGCGAGCCGCTGGTGGAGATCGAGACCGACAAGGTCACCACCGAGATCGAGGCGCCGGCCGCCGGAGTCCTTGGCGAGGTGACGGCCCAGGCCGGCGATGTGGTCCCGGTCGGGCACACGATCGCGCTGATCTTCGCCTCCGAGGACGCGGGAAGGTCGGCGCCGGCGATCAAGGCATCGCCGCTCGCCCGCAAAATCGCCGAGCAGCACGGTGTCGACCTTGCGCAGGTGAAGACGCCGAGCGGACGGATCGAGAAGGCCGACGTCCTCGCCCACGTCGGCCGCTCCACGCCGGCGCGCCTCACCGCCGCCTCACCCAAGGCCCGGCGCCTGGCAGCCGAGCGGGGCTTCGACATCCAGGGGCTCCGTGGCTCCGGCCCGAACGGCGCCATCCTCGTCGGCGACCTCGCCGCAGCCTCTCCCCCGGAACGGGAGAGCGCCGGGGTCAGGGGGAGCGTGGACGACCACGCCCTCAGCACCACCTGGCGCATCATGGCCGAGCGCATGACGGCGAGCTGGACCAGCGCGCCCCACTTCTATCTCGTCCGCGAGGCCCGCGTGGGCCGCCTGGTCTCCTGGCGCGAGCGGGCGACCACGCGGACCGGCGCCCGAATCACCTACACCGATCTCCTGGTGAGGCTCGTCGCCGCGGCCCTGTCGCAGTATCCGGCGGTGAACGCCTCGTGGAAGGACGGCGCCATCGCGCGGAATGCCGACATCAACATCGGCCTGGCGGTCGCCATCGACGAGGGCCTCGTCGTCCCCGTCGTCCATCGCGCCGACACGCTGAGCCTCGCCGAGATCGCGGCCCGCCGGGTAGACGTGGTGAGCCGTGCCCAGGCCGGCAAGCTCCGCCCCGCCGACATCCAGGGGGGCGGGTTCACGATCAGCAACCTCGGCATGCACGGCGTCGACGCCTTCAACGCGATCGTCAACCCGCCGCAGGCCGCTATCCTCGCCGTCGGCCGCATCGTCGACCGCGTCATCGCAGTCGACGGCCAGCCGGCCGTCCAGCCGACCATGATGCTCACCCTGTCCTGCGACCATCGCGCCCTCGACGGCGCCCGCGGCGCTCGCTTCCTCGGCGCCCTCGCGGACCTGATCGAGGAGCCGCTGGCGCTGCTGATCTGAGCCGGGCCCGGCCGCTGAGCGGCAACAAGGTATGACAGCGAGGGAGACCATGCGAAAGACCATTACCGGCACCGGCGGAATGCTGCTGCTCCAGACCCTGAAGGACGCGGAGGTGGAGTACCTCTTCACCAACCCGGGCTCCGCGGAGACCGGGATCTTCGCGGCGCTGGCTGAGGACGGCGATCAGCGGCTCGTGGTCGGCAAGCACGAGGGGCTGGTTGCCGCGATGGCCGATGGCTACCACCGCGTGAGCGGCAAGGTTGGCGTCATCATCGCGCACGTGATGGGCGGCTCGTACCAGCTGGCCGGCCAGCTCTTCAACGCGCAGGTCGCTGGCTCGTCGCTCTTGGTCATCGCCGGGGACTGGGCGTCAGAGCTCCAGGACTATCGTGGCCTCGCGCCCTTTCCCGGCTTGAGCCAGGCCGAATCCATGCGCCCATTGACCAAGGAGGCGCGCTGCGCCTATCAGGTGCACGCGAACCCGGCGGCCATCACTGTCGCCACCACGCGCGCGCTCCGCGAAGCCACCACGCCGCCCACGGGCCCCGTATACCTCTCCATCAGCGCGGAGCTACTCCTCCGGGAAGGGCTGGAGGCGCAGATCGGCGAGGCGGCGCAGTACCGGATCGAACGGCCGGCCGCGGCGCGTCCGCAGACGGTCGAAGCGATCGCCCGTCGCCTCGGCGAGGCGCGCTGCCCGGCGCTCATCTTCGGCGACGACGTCTGGCGTGATGGCGCCCAAGCCGAGGCCGTGCGTCTGGCCGAGGTGCTGGAGGCCCCGGTGTTCAGCACCCGGCAGATCTTTCCGAACTTTCCCACCCGGCATCCGCTGTACTGCGGCATGTATCCGCCTACGAAAGAGTTCGCCGTGCAGTGCGAGCTGCGCGGAACCTTGCACGACCTCGGCGAGGCGCTCAAGCGCCTGCACGCCGCCGACCGGATCGCGGGCTGGGCGCGCCAGCGCGGAAAGGTGCGCGCGTACGCCAGGCTCCTGATCGAGCGGGAAGAGAACCTGGTGCGCGAGCACGAGCACGACGCGCTCGTGCATCCCAGCGTGCTCGGGGCGCAGCTCGCGGAGGTTCTGCCGCGCGACTCCATGATGGTCCAGGAGAGCTCGACCGCCCGGACGACCCTGCTGTCGCTCGGGCATCGAGACATGGGCTGGACGCGCAGCGGCGGCGGCTCGCTGGGCTGGGGCGTCGGCGGCGCGATCGGCGCCAAGATCGCCGTCGGCCGCGAGCGCCCGGTCGTGCTGCATCTGGGCGACGGCGCGCTCACCTACAGCGCGGCGGGCTTCTGGACGATGGCCCGGTACAACACGGCGGTCCTCACCGTCGTCTCGAACAACGACAGCTATCAGATCGTGCGTCACAACTGGGCGCGCGAGGTCCCGGACAGCAAGATGGTGCGGGACGGCAGGTACCCCGGGCTCTTCCTCGGCGCCCCCGCGACCGATTACGTCGCCCTGGCCCGCTCTCAGGGCGTGGATGGCGAGTGCGTCACGACCGTGAAGGAGCTCGAGCCGGCGCTCCGGCGCGGTGTGGAGCGGATCACGCGCGACAACCGACCGTACTTGGTCGAGGTGGCGGTCGCCCGCGAAGGGGTGGGCGCCGATTCGACCTGGTACCAGGACTGGCAGCTCTAGCCCGCTCCAGTCACGAAGACGGCCTCTGCCTCCTGTGCTCCCCCTCGCCCTGCCCTCTCCCCCTTCCGGTGGCGAGGGTTTCGAAAAGGGCTCCCTCTCCTTCTCCGAGGGAGGGGGTCGGGGTGGGCGCCTGTCTGCGCATGATCCGGCTAGTCGCGAGCCCCTGAGCCGCTGCTCTCCCCCTCCGCCTCGCACTCCGCGAGCCGTGCCGCGAGGAATGTCCGCTCGCGGATGTTATCCGCGAGCCCGAGCGCCTCACGGTACTCGGCGGCCGCCTCCGTCCACCGGCCGAGCCGGCGGAGGAAATCGGCGCGCGCGGCGGGCAGGAGATGATACCCGCGCAGCGCCCCGGCCTCGATCGCGTCGAGCGCAGCGAGGCCGGCCGCCGGGCCGTGCGCCAGGCCGATCGCCACGGCGCGGTTCAGCTCGACCACCGGCGAGGGCGCGACCACGGCGAGCGCCCCGTAGAGGCCCACGATACGGGGCCAGTCCGTCGCCTCCCAGGAGACCGCGCGCGCGTGACAGGCGGCGATGGCCGCCTCGAGCTGGTACGGGCCCGCGCGCTCCAGCGGGCCCGCCCGCTCGAGACAGGCGAGGCCCTGGGCGATGCGCGCACGATCCCAGCGCGCGCGCTCCTGATCGGCGAGCAGCACCAGGTCGCCGTCGGCGTCGGTGCGCGTTACCGCCCGCGAGGCCTGGAGCTCCAGCAACGCGAGGAGCCCCAGCACCTCGGGCTCCCGGGGCATCAGCTCGACGACCATGCGCCCGAGGCGGATGGCCTCCTGGCAGAGCTCGTGGCGCACGAGGGCGTCGCCCGCGTGAGCGGCATAGCCCTCGTTGAAGATCAGATAGACCACGGCGAGCACGGCCGGCAGACGCGCGGGCAGCTCGGCTGCTTCGGGCACCTCGTAGGGAAGTTCGCGGTCTCGGATCGTCCGCTTGGCGCGCACGAGCCGCTGAGCGATGGTGGGCTCGGACACGAGAAAAGCCCGCGAGATCTGCGCCGTCGAGAGGCCGCCCACGAGCCTGAGCGTGAGGGCGACCTGGCTGTCGGCCGGCAGCGCCGGATGACAGCAGGTGAAGATCAGCCGGAGCCGATCGTCGGGGATCGCCTCGGGATCCATCGCATCAGGACCCTCGTCCTGAGCGCCGAGCGCGGCCTCATAGGCGAGCGCCTCGGCGCGCGCCTCCGCCCGGCGCCCGCGACGCAGGCGATCCAGCGCGCGTCGCCGAGCCGTGGTGAGGAGCCAGGCGCCCGGGCGCTCCGGCGTGCCGTCCGCGGGCCAGTGATCGAGCGCCAGCGCGAACGCCTCCTGGACGATTTCCTCCGCCGCGTCGATGTCGCGCACGATCCGCAGGACGGACGCCACCACGCGCCCGTACTCCAGGCGGAACGCCTCCCCCACGCGAGCGTGCGCGCCGTTATCCGGGGGCTGCCCGGGGTCGATCGGTCCCACGGGCGGATATTACTCGATCCCGTGGGTGGCCTTTACCCCCTCACCCTACCCTCTCCCCTCCCGCTCGCAGCTCACATGTGCCAGATCGGCCGCACCTCGACGAAGCCGCCCTCGCGGAGCGGGATCTTCTTGGCCCACTCGACGGCTTCCTGCCTGGTGTCGCAGTCGATCAGGTAGAAACCACCCAGGGCCTCCTTCGTCTCGGTGAAGGGGCCGTCCATGACCTGGCGCTGCCCGGCCTTCAGACGGATGCGACTGGCGTCGCTGTCCGGGCGCAGACGCTCCCCGTGAACCATGATGCCGGCCGCACGCAGCTCGTCGGCGAAGCGGCCGTGGCCTTGTACCAGGGCCTCCATCTCGGCCCTGGGCGCAGGGGTCTGGGACTTGTCGTCGGAGCCGATGAGCAACAGGTAGCGCATGAGAACCTCCTCGAGGGTGAATGTCAGGGCCTCCCGGGACCGGTGCCGGCCCGGCGGCCACTCACCTATGACGACGCCGATGACCCGCCGAGATCGACAAGCCGCCGCGCCAGAGCCTGAGGGCGATGCCGATCTGTCATGCCGCTGACACCCGTGGCCGTCGTCGGGGCGCGGCGACCGTTGCTGACCCGTGAAGCCGCCCGGAGGTGTGTTATCGTACCCCGCACGCTTCACCTTCACCGGAGGTCGACCATGAGGCTCGGTGGCGGACGACCAGTGTGGCCCCTCGGCTTGGTGGCCGTTCTCGTGACGGTGGGATCGGCCGCCCTTGCCTCCGCCCAGGACAAGCCGCGCTACGGGGGCGAGCTCGTCTTCGTCGTTGCCGCCGAGCCGCCGAGCTTCGACGCGCATCGGGAAGAGACGTTCGGGATGCTGCACCCTGGCGCGCCCCACTACAACACCCTCCTGCGCGTGGATCCCTTCGACAAGACCGGCACGAAGTTCATCGGCGACCTCGCCGAGTCCTGGACCGTCTCGGCCGACAAGCGCACCTACAGCTTCAAGCTACGCCAGGGCGTCAAGTTCCACGATGGCAGCGTGATGACGTCCCGGGACGTGAAGGCGTCCTACGACAAGATCATCTTCCCCCCGGCCGGCCTCGTCTCGAGCCGTCAGGAGCAGTACAAGGCGGTCGAGGCGGTGGAGGTGCCCTCGCCCGACAGCATCGTCTTCCGGCTCAAGTGGCCGGAGGCCTCCTTCATCGCCAGCCTCGCCTCACCGTGGAACTGGATCTACAAGGCCGACCTCCTCGCCAGGGACCCGCGCTGGTACGAGAAGAACGTGATGGGAACGGGGCCGTTCAAGTTCGTGGAGTACGTGCGCGGCTCGCACTGGGTCGGCAAGAAGAACCCGGACTACTGGGACAAAGGTAAACCCTATCTCGATGGCTTCCGCGCGATCTTCATCCAGGATGCCGCAGCGCAGGTGGCGGCGATCCGCGGCGAGCGGGCCATGATCCAGTTCCGCGGCTTCAGCCCGCAGCAGCGCGACGCGCTCGTGGGGGCGCTCGGCAGCAAGATCACCGTCCAGGAGAGCCCGTGGAACTGCTCGATCCAGGTGGCGATGAACCAGCAGAAGAAGCCGTTCGACGACAGGCGCGTGCGCCGGGCGCTCTCGCTCGCCCTCGACCGCTGGAGCGGCTCGAAGGCGCTCTCGCGGATTGCCGTGGTGAAGGAGGTGGCCGGGATCCAGGTGCCGGGGACGCCGTGGGCGACCCCGCCCGAGGAGCTCGGCAAGCTGGCGGGCTACGGCACCGACATCAACGCCGCGCGGGCCGAGGCGCGTCGCCTGCTGAAGGAGGCCGGGGCGGAGAACCTGTCGTTCACGCTGCTGAACCGCGCGGTGCCCATGCCGTACGAGCCCGTGGGGATCTGGCTCATCGACCAGTGGCGCCAGATCGGCGTCAGCGTGAAGCAGAACGTGCTCGAGTCGGCCTCCTGGCTCCAGGCGCAGAAGGCCGGCGACTTCGAGGTGTCGACCAACGCGCCCTGCAACTCCATCGTCGAGCCCGACCTGGACCTCCACTGGTTCCTCACCACGTCGCCCGTGAACTTCAGCCGGCACAAGGACACGGTGATGGACGAGCTCTACCAGAAGCAGTCGCGCGCCATCGATCCGGAGGAGCGGCGGAGATATCTGCGGGCGTTCGAGAAGCGGCTCTACGACGAGGAGGTGCACTTCATCATGACATTCCAGTGGCACCGGACCGTCCCGCACCTCGCCAAGGTACGCGGATGGACGATCACGCCGAGCCACTACCTGAACAACCAGCTCGACACGGTCTGGCTCAGCGAATAGCCAGAAGGAGGACTGTGATGGGGCGCGCGTACAACGTCATCGACGCCGACGGGCACGTGCTCGAGCCGATGGACCTGTTCGAGAAATACATCGACCCCGCCTATCGCGAGCGCGCGCCCCGGATCATCGTGGACACCGACGGCAAGGAGCGCCTGCTCGTGGAGGACCGGGTGCTGGGCAGCCAGAAGGGCTTCGGCGTCATCGGGGCCATCGGCGCTCGGGACGGAACGGTCCCCGAGGCCACCATGAAGTATGTCGATGGCCGCAAGGGCGGCTTCGACCCTCACGCCCGCATCCCGGACATGGATCTCGACGGCATCGACGCGGCCTTCCTGTATCCGAGCATCGGCCTCTTCGCCGGCGCCATCCGGGACCCCGGGCTCGCCGCGGGCGTGTGCCGCGCCTACAACCGCTGGCTCGCGGACTACTGCCGGCCCTACCCGGACCGTCTCTTCGGGGTGGCCATGCTCCCGATGCAGTCGATCGAGCTCGCCATCGAGGAGATGCGCTATGCCCGCAAGGAGCTCGGCATGCGCGCCGGCTTCCTCCGGCCCAATCCGTACAACGGCCGGATGCTCCACCATCCGGACTACGCGCCCTTCTGGGCCGAGGTCCAGGAGCTCGACATCGCCATCGGCCTGCACGAGGGGGCCAGCGGCGGCATGCCCCAGGTGGGCGTCGATCGCTTCGAGACGCGCGGGGCCCGGCACATCATCTCCCACACCCTGGAGATGATGCTGGCCTCGATGAGCGTGATCTGGGAGGGCGTCTGCGACCGCTTCCCCCGGGTTCGCATCGCCTTTCTCGAATCCGGGGGCGGCTGGATCGCCCCGTGGCTCGACCGCATGGATCGCCACTTCGACGACCGGGGCTTCAACGACTCGGGGCTCTCCATGCGCCCGAGCGAGCTCTTCCAGCGCAACTGCTGGATCTCCTTCGAGCCCGTCGAAGGAAGCCTCAGCGTGCTTGCCGAGTACATCGGCCCCCACAAGATCCTGTGGGCGACCGACTATCCGCACCCCGACGGCTTCTTCCCCGGCGCGCCGAAGCTGATCGCCGATCGGCCGGAGCTGTCGGCTGAGACGAAGCGCCAGATCCTGGGAGGCGGCGCGAAAGGCTTCTACGCCCTGACGTAGCGGAGCGGCGACTCCGGCCCCGGCCCTCGACCTCCCGAACGAGGGCGGGGCGCGCCTGTCTCGCCGCCCCCGGCTCTGCTCTCGAGGCCGCTCGCTCCATCCACGACGTGCGCACGCTGACGAGCAACCCCCGCTCCACTCACCTGCGCGTCAGCTTCGGCAGGACGCGTGACGCCACCTCGTCCACCTGCGCGAGCTGGTCGCCGCCGGCGAAGCGCAGGGCGATGTGGCGCGCGCCCGCGTCGATCCAGCGCTGGAGCCACTCGACGCAGCCCTCGATGGGGCCGGCGTAGGTCGCCTGGCGGGCCATGACCACGCGCGCCGGCGAGGCGTAGTACGTCTCGAGGAAGCTGTGGAGGCGCTGCTCGGCGGCGGCCGGGCTCGGATCCAGGGCAACCGTGACATAGGCGGCGCCCGTCACCGCGTCGGGCTTGCGGCCGGCAGCGCGGGCGGCCGCCTGGATGCGGGGGAAGTGCTCGGCGAAGAACTCGACGCTGGGCCCGGTGGGGAACCACGCGTCGAAGCGCGCGGCCTCTCGGAGCGCCGTCGGACCGCTGCCGCCTATCCAGATGGGCGGGCCGCCGGCGCGATGCGGCTTCGGCTCCATGGTGACGTTGTCCAGCGTAAAGTGCGTGCCGCTGAAGCTGACGCCGTCGCGGCTCCACAGCGCACGGCAGATCTCGAGGATCTCGAGGAACCGTCCCACGCGGCGCTCCCACGGCACGCCTGCGGCCGCGAACTCCTTGCGGATGGCGGGCATGTCGCCGGCGATGCCGACGCCCAGGATCACCCGTCCCTCGGCGACGCGGTCCAGGGTGCCGACGACGTGAGCGAGCACGACCGGGTTGCGCAGGGCCGGCAGGAGCACGCCCGTGCCCAGGCGGAGCCGCCGCGTGCGCGCGGCGACGGCGGCCAGCAGGGTGAGCGGTTCGTGGCGTGGGCGCGCGATGAGCGAGTCGCCGATCCATATGGAGTCGAAGCCTGCGGCCTCGGCGCGCTCGGCCATGGCCAGCAGCGGGGCCGTCTCCATGCGGCCGGACATGACAGCCTCGCGCGTCGGAAGCAGCACGCCGAACTCGACGGTCATCTCGGCGTCTCCGGCTAGGTGTCGCGCCAGGCGCTCGCGCGATCGAGCGTCGAGATCGCCTCCTCATCCAGCCGGAGGTCGATGCCGCCGAGGAGCTCCTTGAGCTGCGACACGGAGGTGGCGCTGGCGATCGGGGCCGTGATGCCGGGGCGGTGGGCGAGCCAGGAGAGCGCGACCTGCGCAGTCGTGGCGCCGAGCTTGGCCGCCACATTGTCCAGCCCGGCCAGCACCGCGAAGCCCCGGTCGTTCATGTAGCCCTTCTGCACGTTGACGGCACGGGTCGTCGCGGGCAGCTCCGCGCCGGGGCGATACTTGCCCGAGAGGAAGCCGCTCCCGAGTGACGAATACGGGATGACGCCCACGCCCTGCTCGAGACAGAGCGGCTCGAGCTCCCGCTCGTACTCGTCACGGAACACGAGATTGTACTTCGGCTGCAGCGACTCGTAGCGCACGTAACCGCGCTTGTCGCTCTCCCAGAGGGCGCGCGTGAGCCGCCACGCGTGGTAGTTCGAGGCGCCGATGTAGCGCACCTTGCCCTGGCCCACGAGGTCGTCGAAGGCGCGCAGCGTCTCCTCGAGCGGCGTGTCACGGTCGTCCCAGTGCGCCTGGTAGAGATCGATGTAGTCCGTCTGCAGTCGGCGCAGCGAGGCCTCGACCCCCTCCATGATGTGCTGGCGCGAGAGGCCCGTGTCGTTCGGCCCCGGCCCCATGGGCCCCATGACCTTGGTGGCGATAAGCACCGCGTGACGGTTCCGGCGCGCCGTCATCCATCTCCCGAGCGCGGTCTCCGACTCGCCGCCCGTGTTGCCCGGGGCCCAGCGGGAGTAGACGTCAGCGGTGTCGATGAAGTTTCCGCCGGCCTCGAGGTAGGCGTCCAGGACGGCCTCGGAGGCGTCCTGGTCCGTCGTCCACCCGAACGTGTTGCCCCCGAGGCAGAGGGCGGCCACCCGCAGCCCGGTGCGGCCCAGCTTGCGCATCAGCATGGATGATTCTCCTTTCGCAGGGGAATCATAGGCGAGCGGTGCCCGCACATCAACTACTTGAAGGCGAGTCACCTGACGGGGCTCTGGTAGTATCGCGCTGCGAACAGGAGGCCCATGAGCCGAACGAGAGCGGTCGGAGATTGCAAGAACCCGCCCCACCCCACACACACGGCGGAGAGGAGACCGAGCGATGGCTGACGTCCTCACTGTGGTCGCGAAGATCCGGGCGGCAAAGGGCAAGGGCGATACACTGGCCGCACTCCTCAAGGAGCAGGTGGCCGCGGTGCGGAAGGCGGAGCCGGGCTGCCTGATCTACCGTCCGCACCGCTCCGCGAAGGATCCCGATCTCTTCATCTTCTACGAGCAGTACGAGGACGACGCCGCCTTCGAGGTTCATCGCACGGCGCCGCATCTCGTCGCCTATCGCGAGCGCCGCGAGAAGGAAGGCCTCACCGAGGGCCCCGCCCAGGTGGAGATCTACCGCTCGCTCACCGACTAGCCCGGCTGCCCTAGAATCCTGGGGGTGGGCGAAAGCCGCCGAGGACATCGGCGAAGCGGCCGGCCAGATCGATCGGCGTCGCGTCCTCGAGGTACGGTCCCACGATCTGAATGCCGACGGGTAGCCCGCCCCGCGACAGTCCGGCGGGCGCCGTCGTCGCGGGCCGTCCGGCGAGCGTCGCGAACGAGATCCAGAAGCTGAGAGACGCGTAGGGACGCGGACCGCCCGGAGTCGCGAGGACGCGGCCGAAGAAGTCGGGAGCGTGGTCGTGCGGAAACGCCGGCACGAACGCCGTGGGCAGCAGGAAGGCGTCGTGAGTCCGAAAATACGCCTGCCAGATCGCGCGGGCGGCGCGACGGCGGCCGTCGGCGACCTGAAGCTGCTTGACCGACGCCGTCACCGCGAGCGCGTGCTTGGCGCGATGCGACCCGTCCTGATTGGCCGCGCGCCGGCGCAGCTCGTCGAGCTGGTCGTCGCGCGGAGCCCCCGAATACAATCCGTACAAGAGAAAGAGATACGTGTCGTATTGCTCCCCCACATCGACGCCCGGTGGCCAACCCTCCTCGAGCGTCGCGCCCGCCTTGCGCAGGGCCTCCACGGCCGCGGCAAGCACATCTCCGACCTCGGGCGAGACGGGACAGCGCGAGTCGTCGAGTACGTACCCGATCCGAACGTCGCGAAGCCGACCGCCCCGCGCAGGTGGCAGCGTCCACCGCCAGCCCCGTGCGGCCTCGTCGTCGGGCCCGCCCAAGACCTCGAGCGCGATACGGAGATCGGCCGCGGAGCGCGCGAGCGGCCCGGCCACGGGCAGCGTCGACGGCGGAGTCGCCGGGATGCCGGGCGGCGGAGGGATGTGTCCTCGCAGCGGCACGATGTCCAGCGTCGGCTTGTGGCCATAGACGCCGCAGAAATGGGCGGGCATGCGAATCGAGCCCGCGAGGTCGCTGCCGGGCTCGAGGTAGGTGAGGCCGGCGGCGAGCGCCGCCGCGCCGCCTCCGGTCGAGCCACCCGGCGTCCGCGCGAGGTCCCACGGGTTGTTGGTCTGGCCGAAGACCGCATTGTAGCTCTGCCAGTCCATGGCCCACATGGGCACGTTGGTCTTGCCGAGGATGACCGCACCCGCGTGCTTGAGTCGCGTCACCACGACGGCGTCGCGCGGCGGCACGTGATTCTTCAGGCTCGGCGAGCCCGCAGTCGTGGTGACGCCGGACACTTCAAACGTGTCCTTCACGGTGCACGGAACACCGTGCAGAGGTCCCCACCACTCCCCCCTCCCGCGGGCCTCGTCCGCCGCGCGGGCCCGCGCGAGCGCCGAGTCCGCCGCGAGCGTGACGATCGCGTTGATCTTCGAGTTGTACTGCGCGATACGATCGAGCATCCGCGTCGTCAGCTCGACGGACGAAATGTGACCGCCGCGAATCGCGCGCGCAGCCTCGTGCGCCGAGGCGAAATCGAGGTCGGCCGCGGCCGCCCTCACGGCGCGCGGCGAGAGGAGCGTCGCGCCCGCGAAGGCAAGGCCACGCCCGAGGAACGAGCGGCGTGTCAGGTCGTGAAGCTCCCTCGCCGTCATCTCGCTGTGAACTCCGGCATGACCTCCTTGCCGAGCCAGGCGAGCTGCTCGAGCATGGCCTCTCTGGGCATGCCCATGCTGTTGCTCAGGTGGACGTACTCGAGCCCGGGGAAGCGCTCCTCGAGCGATTTCAGGTAGGCTACCAGCTCCTCCGGCGGCCCCGCGAACCAGGCACCGAGCTTCATGTAGTGCTCCACGGTGGGGACGCCGGCGGCCTCCCAGCCGCCGCGCCGCGTGGAGGCCGCGAGCTGCGCCGGGGCGATGCCGGGCACGAAGCCGAGCGGGCCGAACATCTTGACGTGCTCCTCGTACCACGGCGTGATCTCGCGGACGGCCCGTTCGCGCGAGTCGGCCAGGTGGTAGAAGATGCCGAGGCTCAGGCCCTCGCCGACGGCGTAGTCCAGCCCGGCGCGTCGGGCGGCCTCCTGGTAGGCGTAGATGGACTTCTCCGCCATGGTCGCCGCGCCGCCGCCGATCACGCCCTTGATGCGGTGCTTGATCATGAAGTCAAGGCCGCGGGCGCCGGCGCTCACGATAGGCTGCCAGCACTCGACCGGCTGCCGGAGCGGGCGCGGAACCAGGGTGAGCTCCTTGAGCTCGTAGCCGCGATAGGGCACGGCGGGCGGCAGGATGTAGTGCTTGCCCCGGTGCGAGAAGGACTCCGAGCGGAAGGCCTTCATCACGATGTCGACCTGCTCCTCGAAGAGATCGCGGTTGGCGTCGGCGTCGAGCATCGGGGCGCCGAAGGTCTCGACCTCCCGGGTGTGATAGCCGCGCCCCACGCCGAAGGTGACGCGCCCTCCGGTCAGGATGTCGGCGGTGGCGTAGTCCTCCGCCAGCCGGAGCGGGTGCCACATAGGGGCGATGTTGAAGCCGCACCCGATGCGCAGGGACCGTGTCAGGTGGGCCAGGTGCACGGCGACCATCAGGATGTTGGGGATGCACTCGTAGCCTTCGTGCTGGAAGTGGTGCTCCGCCAGCCACAGCGTGTGGTAGCCGTGCCCGTCCATGCAGCGGGCGATGGCCTCGGTCTTCTCGAACACGGACGCCAGGTGCTCGTTCGGATACCGGCGCTCGTTGGCGGGCGTCGCCATTTGTCCCATGTCGCCGAGGTCGACGTGGCCGGCGTAGACGGTGGAGAACTTCGTGATCATGTCCGTGCCCCTTCCCGGGCCCGCCGGCGCTCGATCACCGGCCATCACCCGGCATGTCGCGTCGGCTAGTGTATCATCCGCCAGATGAGCCCACCGACAACGACGTCGAGCCGCGCGGCGGTCCGCGGCAAGCTGATGGCCACGCTCTTCGCGGCGCAGGTGTGTGGGAGCACCGGGCAGTCGATCGGGCTGGCGGTCGGGAGCATCCTGGCGGCCGGCATCACCGGCACGAATACCTGGTCGGGCCTGCCGGTCGCCGTCGCGGCGCTCGGCACCGCGCTCGCGAGCTGGCCGCTCGCTCGACTGATGGGCCACTCCGGACGGCGGCCGGGCCTGGCGCTCGGATACGGCCTCGCTGTCATCGGCGCGCTCCTTGGCATGATCGGCGTGATGGTCCAGAGCTTCTCGCTGCTGCTCGGCGGCATGGCACTCTTCGGGATCGCGAGCACCTCCAACCTCCTGGCCCGCTACGCCGCCGCCGACGTCACCGCAGGGGCGCAGCGCGGCCGGGCGATGGGACTGATCGTGTGGGGCTCGACGATCGGCTCGATCATCGGGCCGAACCTGATGGCGCCCGCCCTGCGCATCGGCGCTCTGCTCGGTGTCTCGTCGACGGCGAGCGCGTTCCTCGTCGCGGTGGGCGGCTTCGCGCTGGCGGCGCTCCTGATCGAGGTGTTCCTGCGGCCCGATCCGCTGGCGATCGCGCGCCGGGCGCAGGAGGTCGCCGAGACGGGCCGGGCGGTCGGTCCGGCCCGTACGCTCGGCGCGATCATGGGCGATGTCCGCGTGCAGATCGCGCTGGCCACGCTCTCGATCAGCCAGTTCGTGATGATCAGCACGACCTCGACGTCGCCCGTCTACCTCCACGACCAGGGACACCACGTCCGGACGATCGGGCTGGCCGTGTCGGCGCACCTGGCCGGCATGTACGTGACCTCACCGCTGTCGGGCTGGCTCTGCGACCGCTTCGGACGCCTGCTGATGATCGGCCTCGGCGCCTCGATGCTGATCGTCGCCGTCCTGCTGGCGGGACTGGCCCCGGGCAGCGACCGCGTCCTGATCATGATCGGGCTCTTCCTCAACGGCGTGGGCTGGAACCTGGCGTTCGTGGCGGGGAGCGCGCTCCTGACCGACGCGCTGGCGTCCGTCGAGCGGGCGTCGGTCCAGGGACTTGCCGACCTGTTCATGGGCTTGATGGGGGCGCTCGGATCCGCAGCCGGCGGCATGATCCTGGGCGTGTGGGGCTTCGCCATCCTCAACGCGGTGGGCGCCGTGCTGGTGCTGGGCCCGCTGGCCGCTACCCTGCTTCGCCGCCCGCTGCTCGCCCCGTTCTCCACGACCGAGGGCTGACCGGCGAGAGACCGAGCCCGGTCACGCTCGGTCGGCGCATCCCGTCAGGACTTGGCGACGCGCCTGGCCTTCTCCTCCCGCGCATAGAGACGAAGGATGGCGACGGCGAGGGCCATGACGACCGGGCCCACGATCAGGCCCGCGAACCCCAGGACTTCCAGTCCCCCAAAGAGAGCGAGGAAGGTGAGCAGCACCGGCATCGCCGCGTCGCCCACCAGCCGGGGCCGGATCACGTAGTCGCTGAACCCCACGACGATCACCGCGCCCCAGGCCAGCTCGACGATGGCCCCGGCCGGGTGCCCGGTCGCGAACAGATACAGCCCGGCGGGGACCCAGATCAGCAGCGTGCCGACGGCGGGCACCAGCGACGCGATCGCTGTCGCGATGCCGAAGAAGACCGCCTCGGGCACCCCGGTGATCCAGAAGCCGATGGCGGCGAGCGCGCCCTGCGCGAGCCCCGTGAGGACCGTCCCGGACAGCGTCATGCGTCCTACCCGCCGGAACTCGGCGAGGAGGGCCCGCGTGTACTCGGGACGAAGCGGCGAGACGCTCTCGAGCGCCGACACGATCCGGTTCCAGCGGGTCAGGACCACGTACATGGTGAGGAGCGCGAAGAAGAGACCGAGGAGGCCGATCAAGGTGCCGGACGCGAGCGCGCCGGCGATCCCCGCCGATCGCGAGGCGATCTCGCCGGCGGCGGCGCGCATGCGGTCCGTCAGGCTCTCGGCCGAGACACCGACGTGCCCCAGCCACCCGGTCACCGCGTCCACCCACGCGGTCAGCGCGCCGCCCGGGCGCAGCTCCTCCCGGACGGTGTTCGCGAGCGCGACCGCCCGCGTGACAAAGAGCGACACGAAGCCCGCCAGGGCTCCCACGATGACGACCGCCGAGGCGAGCACGGTCATGAGCGAGGCCAGGAGCGGGCGCCCGGTACGCCGCACGAGTCGCTCGTAGACCGGCTGGAGCGTGAATCCCATCAGCGCCCCGAGCATGAGCCCCGTGCTGAACGGGTGCACGAGCCAGGCGATCACCACCACGGCTCCGGCGGCGAACCATCCGAGCGCCCGGCGGTCGTTCATCGCATCAGGCCTCTCATTCGTGGGCACGGCGATTCGCTGCCGCCGGGTAGCTTATCATCCCTCTTCCCCGCTGAGGGCACGGGTGAGGGGAGCAAGGGCAAGGTATGGCGGGCCCCATCCTTGACTTGGCCACGGCCGCGCGGTACGAAGAGACGCCACCACCGAGGCGCATTCGAGGAGGAGGACGTCGATGAAGGTCAAGGCGGCGAACGGCTTCGCGCGGATCCTCAAGGCCGAAGGCATTCCGTGGGTGAGCTGCTACCCCACCAACCACGTCAACAACGCGCTCGGCGAAGAGGGCGTGCCCATCCTCATGATGGGCGAGGAGCGCTTCGCGGTCGCTGTCGCCGATGCATTCTCTCGGGTGACCAGCGGCAAGCAGATTGGCGTGTGCACCGTCATGGCCAATCTGAACGCCGCCGGCATCCAGATGGCCTACGGCGCCATCGCGCAGGCCTGGGAGGATTCCTCCCCGCTCCTGGTCATCGCCGAAGGGATCGGCCAGGGCGCCAGCCGCCACACGCACTACGACATCGCCGAGGCGTTCAAGTCGGTCACCAAGTGGGTGGGCAAGGTGGACCGCGCCGATCTGGTGGCGGACTTCGCGCGCCGGGCCTTCACCCAGCTCCGGTCGGGCCGCCCCGGTCCCGTGCTGCTCATCATCCCGCGCGACCTCGGGGAATACGAGGAGGATGAGCACCCCTACGCGCCGGTGAAGCGCTGGAGGTCCGGCCCCGATCCGGACGACGTGAAGGCCGCCCTCCGGGCGCTGCTGGCCGCCAGGGATCCGCTCCTTCACGTGGGCGAAGGCGTGCTCTACGCCGATGCCACGGGCGAGCTGCGGCAGTTTGCCGAGCTGGCCCGGCTGCCGGTGCTGACGACGCTCAAGGCGAAAGGCGCCTTCCCGGAGAACCACCCGCTGTCGGTGGGCGTGCGCGGCTCGCTGGCCGAGTACTTCCTCACCAAGGCCGACCTGCTGTTCTCGATCGGCTCCAGCCTCTTCCCCAATCGCTTCAGCCATGCCGTCCCCGGCGCGGACAGGAAAACCATCGTCCAGTGCACGGTCGACACGCTGGACATCAACCGGAGCTACGAGACGCGCCACGCCATAATCGGCGACGCCAAGCTCACGCTCCAGGCGCTCATCGACGAGCTGTCGGGCCGGTCCGGCGGCGTGCGGGAGAAGCCCGAGCTGGTCGACGAGATCCGCGCGGGCAAGCAAGCGTTCCTGGCCACGTTCCGCCCCCTGATGGAGTCGAGCGAGACTCCGATCAATCCGTACCGCGTCCTCGGAGACCTGATGCAGGTGCTCGACCCCACGAGCTCGTTCGTGACCGCCGACTCGGGGAACACGCGCGACCAGACCAGCACGGTCTACGAAGCGCAGATCCCGCGGGGCTACCTCGGCTGGGGCAACGTCTCCACGCTGGGCTTCAGCCTGGCGGGCGCCGTCGCTGCCAAGCTCGCGTATCCGGAGCGGCAGTGCGTCCACGTCACCGGCGATGCGGGCGTCTGCTACATGATGGGCAACTTCGAGGCCGTGGCGCGCTACAAGATCGGAATCACGACCATCCACATCAACAACGGCGGCTATTCCGGCTACGGGCCGGGCTTCTGGGGCGCCGGCCACGATCCGTATACCTGGAAGGTCTCCGATCACTCGTCGGCCTGCATGGCAGCCATGGCGAAGGCCGTCGGCTTCCACGGAGAGGACGTGAGCGAGCCGTCCGAGGTGATCCCGGCGCTCCGGCGGGCCTTCGACGAGAACGCCAAGGGCCGGCCGGCCTTCCTGGAGTTCATCTGCTCGCACCATCCGGTCCACGGCGGGTGGGTCAGGCCCGCTGCGAGCGGCCACTAGCGCGCGGTGGGCGCACGAGCCATGACGAGCGCCTGGAGCGAGCCGGTCGATCGGATGCTGCTACGCA
>WNGF01000087.1_pt1 | contig 115505 bp, 120 predicted proteins | sample 5400641 | NCBI WGS metagenome assembly WNGF01 (sample SAMN13153371, study PRJNA577476) | soil metagenome | isolation source: 80 cm soil or saprolite under grassland replicate 2 | place: USA:California | collected 2016-06-15 | reverse complement strand
GAAGGCCATCTTCGATGATCTCACGGGGGTTTCTGCAACAGCCTCGGCATCCATAGCTTTCCGTCGGGCGAGGGGCTGAGCGTGAGACCCAAGGACTCCTGACCGTCACCTCGAGCCGCGCAACTGATCGCTTCCCTCGCGTCAGGTAAACTTGACCGTCAGGATAGCCTGACGCTGGGAGCGGAAGACCTGCGGAACCAGAGGGGCGAGCCGAATCTGCTCTGGGACATCCAAGCAGAAGAGCCGCTTGAGATGATCACGGCCCTTCACCGTGCATCGGGAGAAGTGGAGAAGGCTCTCCGCGAGGCCGTGGATAGAGCTCGTCACGAGGGCCGAACGTGGACCGAGATCGGCGAGGCAATGGAGATGAGCAAGCAGGCCGCGTGGGAGCGCTTCGCGATGGATGCCAGTGGAAGTGAAGCCCAGCGGCGCGCCGGCCGAGTCAGGAACCGTCGCAGGTAGAGCCTGAGAGGTGAAAGTTGGGATTCGTCCAGCGGAGGTGTAAGAAGTGCGGCGGGCCTGTCGCGGCCAACGCGCGCTCGTGCCCTGGCTGCAGCTCAGCCCAAGTGGTGTGGCGTGCCCGCTACAGGGGCCCCGACGGCCGAGAGAGGTCAAAGACCTTCGCCAAGAAGGGCGAGGCCGAGCGATTCCTCATCGACACCGAGACCGCCAAGGCCGAGGGGGCCTGGGTCGACCCAGCGCTCGGACGAGTTCACTTCGCCGAGTACACCGATCGATGGCTCGAATCCACAGCGCACCTTCGACAAGGAACGCGGGCCAACATCGAGGGCCGGCTGCGGACTCACCTTCTTCCGTACTTCGGCCCTATGCCCCTGGCCACCATCCGCCCCATCGACGTACGGACGTGGCTGTCACAAATGATGAAGAAGAACCGTGCTCCTGCGACCGTCAACGCCTCCTACAGGACTTTGGCCAAGATCCTTCGGACGGCTGAGATCGATGGGGTCATCGTCCGCTCTCCCTGCATCGGGATCGAGCTGCCGAGGGAGACCTCTCACCAGGAGATGCGCTTCCTCGAGGCCGAGGAGATTCACCGCCTGTCCGAGGCTCTGGATGCTCGGTACCAGGGCCTCATCTACGCGGCGGCGTACACGGGCATGCGATGGGGAGAGCTCGCCGGCCTCAAGATCGATCGGCTGAACCTTCTCCGAGGTAGCGTCGACGTCGTTCAGGCCCTCACGGAGGTGAGCGGCCGGCTCAGCGTGGGGCCGACAAAGACCGGTGCCAGACGGACGGTCTTACTCCCCCGCTTCCTGGCACAGATGCTGGGCGAGCACATCGGAAGGTTCCCGAGCGAGGACGGATACGTGTTCACCTCGGCGGAGGCGAAACCGTTACGCCGACGGAACTTCTACCGGAGGCACTTCAAGCCGGCCGTTGCGCGTGCGGGCTTGGACCCTGGCCTCCGGTTCCACGACCTCAGACACACCTGCGTCGCGCTCCTCATCGCCCAGGGGCATCATCCAAAGACCATCCAGGAACACCTCGGGCACTCGAGCATCCGCTTGACCTTGGATCGGTACGGACACCTCTATCCCTCGCTCACGGAGCGCCTCCGCCAAGGGCTCGACGCGATCTTCGAGGAGTCTCGTGCGGCCTGGTTGCGGCCTGAGCGCCACGAGGACAGCGCACCGACCGCAAATGAGGAGACAAAAACGGCATCTGACCTGGGCGGTTTCTTGGAGCGGACGACGGGATTCGAACCCGCGACCCCCACCTTGGCAAGGTGGTGCTCTACCAACTGAGCCACGTCCGCGCGTGCCCGGGCGAACCGGGCCCATCGAGTCTAGGGGCTGCCGTCGGGGGCTTCAACCGACGGCTCGGGAGGCCACTGCCGGGGCTGAGCCCTCGTCCCGGACGGAGCCCGGCGGCGAGCCTGCGGAGCCGCCCGCGCCGCTTCTTCCTGCGCAGGTAGTCCTGCCACTCCCCCATCACCGTCCGGGCTCGCTCCTGCGCCGCGGCGCCCGGCTGCTCCACGGCCCGCTCGTAGCCCATCTCGGGCAGCAGGTCTCCGGCGATGGCCTCGACCACCTCCAGGTCCTCGCTCGAGATCTGCTCCCGCCAGTCGCGGGTCGTCGTGGGGGCCCGCCCCACGTTTCCGTGGATGTCCCGCGTAGTCCTGGGGGAGGCGGGACAGGCCCCGCTCGGCGTAGCGGGCACCGCGTCCTCCCACGGCAGCAGCAGGAACTCCAGGATCCCGCGCAGCTCGCGTTCCGGCTCGGTCACGAGGTCCTCGTACCGGACCCCGAGGTACCGGTCCGGGCCCAGCGCGAGGACCTCGACGCGGCCCCGGCCGACCCGGTGGCGCCACCGGGCCGCGCCCTCCGGGACCGTGCGCGTCCCCCATTCCCGCGGCATCTCCACCAGCGACAGCGCCACCGAACGGACGTCGCGCACGATGTGCACGAACTTGGCCTCGCGGAACAGCCCCGCCAGCAGGCCCATCCGAGTGACGTAGCCGGGGCTCTTGTCGCCGTAGCGCGCCTTGCCGTGGGCCTCCGCGTAGGTGCGGTACAGCAGCCGGATGGCGTCGGCGTATGAGCCGCCCGGCATCCGTTCGCCGAAGGCGGCTGCCAGCGCGCCCGCCGGCAGGTCCCAGTCCCGGAACTTGCCCAGCCCCCGGAGGTCGACGGCGAACCGCGGGAGGTCGAACTCCGCCGCGCTCGTAGCGCGACCGGAACGGGTACAGCCCGCTCACGAAGTACGACTCGGGAGGGATGGCCAGCTCCGGGTGAGCGTCGAGCATGACCCGGAGCAGCGTGGTCCCGAACGCGCCTCGCCGACGACGAACGGGAACGCCGGGAGCGCTTCGGGCGGGGTGGGCGGCACGGGCCGGTATCATAGCCACCCCTCCCCACCGACCGGAGCTCCGCCGTGCCCCAGGAACATCCCGACGCCACCCCGACGGCCTCCGCGGAGGACACGCCGCCGGCCGGACCCGAGCGCGTGGTCGCGGTGACCGTCACTTACCGGCGGCCGGAGCTCCTCCACCGGCTGCTGGATGCCGTTCGCGCGCAGACCCGCCGTCCCGACGCCTACCTCGTGGTCGACAACGGCGGCGACGCCCCACAGCCGCCGGGGACCGAGGGCTGGTTGGAGATCATTCGGCCCGGATCGAACGTCGGCCCGGCAGGGGGGTACGCGATCGGGTTCCGGGAGGCCCTGCGCCACGAGGCCGGGCGGGTGTGGGTCCTGGACGACGACGCGATCCCCGACCCGGGCTGCCTGGAGGAGCTCATGCGCGCGGACGCCGACATCGCCATCCCCCGCCAGCGCCGGGACGTGGGCTCCCAGGAGTGGCTGCCGTGGGTCGGCGGCCTGTTCGACGGGCGCTGGGTGAAGCGCGTCGGCACCCCCCGCGAGGACTACTTCATCTGGTCGGAGGACTACGAGTTCGTGCTGCGCCTCCGCCGGGCAGGCGCCCGCCTGCTCCGCCTGCAGGGCGAGCCCACCATCACGCACGCCAACCCCATGAAGCACGTCCGGGGCGAACCGCACACCTGGCGCCTGTACTACGACACCAGGAACTCCCTGCACTACCGCCTTCGGGTGAAGCGGCCGACGTGGCGCCGGCGGGCCCGCTCGGCCCTCGGCGTGACCAAGACAGCCGCCGCCATCGTGGCGTTCGAGCCCCAAAAGCGGCGCTCGCTCCGGCTGCTGCGGATGGCCGTGAGCGACTACCGCCACGACCGGATGGGCAAGCGGGTCGACCCCGAGGCCTGGAACCGGCGGGCCGTCGAGTCAGCGTAACCGCTGCCGTCAGATGCGCCGGTGGCCCTGCAGGTAGAACTTCATCCGGCGCACGAGGTGCCTGCGGGCTCGTCTCGACGCCGCCAGCTGCGCCCGTCGCCTCGCAGCCCGGGGAGGCTCGGGGACCGCGCGCTCGTAGCCCAGCTCGTCCAGCAGGTCGCCCACCGCGGCCTCCACAGCCTCCAGGTCCTCCTGGGCCAGGTCCCGACGCCAGTCCCGCACACCGGTCACGGGCGCGGTGGCGGCGCGCCGGTGCAGCCCGTCCGGGCGTCCGGGGATCCGCTCCAGCGCGGTCTCCGAGTGGCGCACCATGGCCTCCACGAACGGCAGCTCGAGGAACCCGCTCACCTCGCGCAGGAGCGGCTCGGGCTCCGCGACCAGCTGCTCGTACCGGACCTCCATGTACCGGTGGGCGCCCAGCTCCATCCCGGCGTGGCGGCCCCGAGCCACGCGTTCCCGCCACTGCAGCGCGGCCTCCAGCACGTCGCCCGGGCCCCAGTGGACCTCCGCCAGCGACGTGGCGACGTCCCGGCCGTCCCTGATGAGGTGCACGAACCGCGCCTCCGGGAAGATGTCGGCCAGCGACCGGATGTGCTGCACGTAGGCGGGCGTCTTGTCGCCGTACCGCGACTTCCCGTGCATCCGGGCGTAGCCCCGGTAGACCTTCCTGATGGCCTCTGCGAAGTCGACGCCCTCCTCCCGGCGCATGACGGTCGCCAGCTCCTTCGGGGGAATGCCCCAAGCCCGGAACCACCGGGAGCCGGCCAGGTCGTGCGCGAGCGCGATCGTGTCGTACGGGCGGTCGCGGCGCTCGTACCGGTGGCGCCGCCGGTACAGGTCGACGATGAAGTAGGACTCGGGCGGCACGGCCATGTCCGGGTGGGCGTCGAGCATCAGCCGAAACAGCGTGGTCCCCGAGCGCTCGCAGCCGACGATGAACGGGAAGGGGTAGCGGGACTCCGACATCGCGCCCAACCTTACCGCCCGGGGCAAGCGAACCGGGCCTACTGCCCCGACGATCCGAACCCGCCCTCGCCGCGCTCCGATGCCGGCAACTCCTCCACCCACGCCGGCTCGACGGGGGGAACGGCCACCATCACGAGCTGGGCGATGCGGTCGCCGCGGCGGATCCGCACGGGCTCCCGTGGGTCGAGGTTGACGACCGCGCAGGTGACCTCGCCGCGATAGCCTGCGTCGATCAGGCCGGGAGCGTTGGCCAGCGTCAGCCCCTGCCTGCTCGCGAGGCCGCTGCGGGGGAGCACCAGGCCGGCGTGGCCCTCCGGGATCGCGACCGCCAGCCCTGTCGGGATCATGGCCCGCTCTCCAGGGCCGACCTCGGCGTCGACCGCCGCCGAGAGGTCCAGCCCGGCGTCGCCGGCGCGTGCGTGCGCGGGCAGATTCGCCTCGGGATCGAGCCGCTTGAACTCCAGCCGCATGGCGGCCGGAAGCCTACCGGGCGCCACGCCCACCGGCGTCCCGGAAAGGGGGACGGCCCCCCCGGCAGGTGCCGGCGGGGGCCGTCGTCCCAATCGTGTTTCCACGATGCCCGCGTTACGGGCTGGTCGCGTGCGTCACGGCGTTCAGGGCATCCACCTGGCCGCTTCCGTACCAGGAGTTGTGGCCCGGCCCGCCCTCGCAGGTCTGGACCTTCTCGTCGTTCACGCCGAGGAACGCCAGATACCCGGCAGGGAGAGTGCCCGGACAGGCCTGCGGGTCCGCCGTCCCCTGGAGGATGGCCTGGACCTGACCGGGGGCCACGTGGCCGTACTGGCTGATGATCAGAGCCGCGACCCCGGTCGCGTGCGGCGAGGCCATGGAGGTCCCCTGCGCGTAGCACCACAGGGCTCCCGGCGCACCCGGGTCGAACACCTTCCTCAAGCAGTTCGCGGCGAGCGACGCCGGCCATGTGGACAGCACCCGCCCGAACGGCAGGGCCGCGGGCGTTACCCCGAAGATCGAGTCGCCGCCCGGAGCGGTGACGTCCACCTCGCTGATCCCGAAGCTCGAGTAGAACGACTTGAGGTTGTCCGGGTACTGCCCGGCGCTCGTGTCCTGCACGTCGTTCCCCGTTGCGCTCACGCCGACGACCCCCGGCACCTCGACCGGGACGACCGCGCAGGCGTTGGTCACCCTGCGGTCCACCGGAACGGTGTCGTCGGGGCTGGTCTGGTCCCTCGTCGGGTGCGAGATGTCCTCGGACTCGTTCCCCGCGGCCGCGACGACCGTCACGCCCTGCTGCTCGGCGTACATGATCGCGCGCTGCTCCGCCTGCCAGATGGCCCGCTGGGCCGGGTCGTTCTTGCAGTTGAACAGCCACGGGTCCGCGAAGTAGCTGTTGTTGGTCACGTCCACCCCGTGCGTGGCCGCCCACATGAACGAGCAGACCACCGCCTCGGGGAAGAAGTAGCCGGCGGCGTTCCCCGCCTTGATGCCGGCGATCTTCACGTTCGGCGCCGCGCCGACGATGCCGATGCCGTTCGACGCAGCCGCGACGGTGCCGGCCGTGTGCGTGCCGTGGCCGTTGTCGTCCTGCGCGGCGAGGCCCGGGACGGGGGTGCCGGACACGCAGTTCACGCTGTCCGCGACGTCGATGTTCGGCGCCAGGTCCGGGTGCGAGAAGTCGATCCCGGTGTCGATGTCACCGACCAGGACGTCCGGGCTCCCGCCGGTGATGGCGTGGGCCTCCGGTGTGTGGATCTGCGTCATGTCCCATTGCAGGGGCGACAGGTTGTCGGTGTCTGTCGCCGGCGAGTTGGGCAGGTCCCCGACCGGCGGGCCCTGCGCGTCGCTGGACTCGCCATTCACAGTGCCGTCGTCCAGCCTGGTGGCGAAGTTCGCTGTCGCGGCAGCGCCGTCCACACGACCGTCCGTCATCACGTTCGCCCGGAACGACGAGTCCGAGGACCGCGCGATGACGACGCCGATCTGCGAGTAGTTCTGGACGATCGTGCCGCCGGCCGCCTGTACCGAGGCGCCGGCGTTCGCCGGCGAGGTCGCCGACTTGAAGACGACGAGGTAGGTCTGCGCCTTGCCGCCGGAGGTCCTTGCGGTGGCGCCGGATACGGTGCCGGCGAGAGCGGCGATCACGGCGAGGATCGCCACGATCGCCGAGCGTGCAAACGTGCGTCTGAGCACGTGTCTTCCCCCTTTCGAGAGGTCCCTGGATGCTGATGCGCCGCGAAGGTATGCCGTCCGAAAGAAGGCCGTCAAATCCCTCCGGACCGGGGCAACCGATTCGGCTCAGCGCGCGATTCGCTGGATGAACTCCAGCCGATTGCCGAACGGGTCGAACCCGTAGAACCGGCGGTGGCCCTCGAGCTGCGCATCGTCGACGACCTCGGCACCGACCGCCACAATCCGAGCCCGCAGCACGTCCAGGTCGTCGACCAGGAACGCGGGATGGGCCTTCCGGGCAGGCCGGAAGGCCGCCTCCACGCCGAGGTGCACTTCGACCGAGCCGTCCTCGGAGCGGAACCAGCACCCACCGCGCGCCCGGAGGTTCTCGGGCTTCGGCGTCTCTGCGAGACCGAGCAGCCCCATGTAGAACGCCCGCGCCTCGTCCTCCCGCCCGGCGGGCATCGCCACCTGCACGTGGTGGATCCCGCGGAGCTCCGACCCCTCGGCGTCACCCACAGCCCGGAGCCTCTCACAGGCGGCGACGCGATGAGGCCGGGCGGGAGGCTCGGCCTCATCGACGTTCCGGCGGCCTACGAGCAGCCGCTGGTGCTGCCGCAGCTGTTGCAGACGTAGCAGCTGCCGGCGGGCTGCATCTTCGAGCCGCAGGAGTAGCAGAGCGGCGCGTCGATCGCCCTGGACTCCGGCTTCGAGGTCAGGTCGACGACCTGAGGCGCCGCTGGGGCCCTCAGGGCGGGGGGCTCGGAGGGTTCGGCCGGGGCGTAGGCGACCGCGGCGCCGCCGTTCTCGATGACCGCCTTGCGCTCGTCGACGGACTTGATGCCCAAGGCCTCGCGCTGCTCGAGGGGCAAGTACTCGAGCGCCAGGCGCCGGAAGATGTAGTCCATCAGCGAGGACGCGAACCGGATGTCCTTGTCGTTCGTGATGCCGCTCGGCTCGAACCGCATGTTCACGAACTTCTGCACGTAGTCCGCGAGCGGCACGCCGTACTGCAGGCCGACCGACACCGCAATGGAGAACGCGTCCATCAGCCCGGCCATCGTCGAGCCCTGCTTCGAGACCTTCAGGAAGATCTCGCCGATGCCGTCGTCCGGGTATTCCCCCGCGGTGATGTACCCCTCGGATTCGCCCACCTGGAACGAGAACGTCTTGGCCGGCCGGACCGACGGGAGGCGCTTCTTCTGCGACCACGGGATGACGGCCGGCGCCTGCTCCGGCGCCTTCGCCTTCTTCTCGGCCGACAGCGGCTGCGCCACCTTGCAGTTGTTCCGGTAGATCGCGACGGCCTTCAGACCGAGCTTCCACCCCTCGAGGAACAGCTGCTCGACCTCCTCGACCGTGGCCTCCTCGGGCATATTGACCGTTTTGCTAATTGCGCCCGAGATGTACGGTTGGACCGCGGCCATCATCTTGACATGCCCCATGTAATGGATGGCCCGGTCACCCATCGACGTGTCGAACACGGGGAGATGCTCGGCCCTGAGATGAGGCGCCTCCGCCACCGAGTTGTGTTCCGCGATGTACTCGACGATGTCCGTGGCCTGGTCGGCGTCGTACCCCAGCCGCATCAGCGCCCGCGGGATCGTCTGATTCACGATCCGCATGGTCCCGCCGCCCACCAGCTTCTTCTGCTTCACGAGCGCCAGGTCCGGCTCGATGCCGGTGGTGTCCGAGTCCATGAGGAACGAAATGGTGCCTGTAGGCGCAAGCACGCTCGCCTGGGCATTGCGATACCCGTGCTGGTCGCCGAGCGCGATCGCCTCGTCCCATGACGACTTCGCGGCAGTCAGCAGCGCCTCCGGCACCAGCTCGGGGTCGATGTCGTCCGCAGCCGCACGGTGCTTGCGCATCACGCGGAGCATCGCATCGCGGTTCGGCGCGAAGCCGACGAACGGGCCCATGTGTCCTGCGATCCTCGCGCTCGTGACATACGCGTGGCCGGTCATGATCGCGGTCAGAGCACCCGCCCAAGCCCGGCCACCGTCGGAATCGTACGGGAGCCCCCGGGCCATGAGCAGCGCCCCAAGGTTCGCGTAGCCGAGTCCGAGCTGGCGGAACGCGACCGCGTTGCGCCCGATCTTCTCGGTCGGGTAGTCGGAGTTGCCGACGATGATCTCCTGCGCGGTGAACACGACCTCGACCGCATGCTTGTACGCGGCGATGTCGAAGTTCCCGTCGGTGTCCATGAACTTCAGCAGGTTCAGCGACGCCAGGTTGCAAGCCGAGTTATCTAGGTGCATATACTCGGCACAGGGGTTAGATGCATTGATTCTCCCCGAAGCCGGACATGTGTGCCATTCGTTGATCGTCGTGTCGTACTGCATGCCGGGGTCGGCGCATTCCCACGCCGCCTGAGCCATCTCCCTCATCAGCTCACGGGCCCGGACGGTCTCCACCGTCTCGCCGGTCAGGACCGCCTTCAGCTTCCAGTCCTGGTCGTTCTCGTACGCGTGCATGAACTCGTCGGTCACCCGGACCGAGTTGTTCGCGTTCTGGTACTGGGTCGAGTGGGAGTCCTTGCCGTCGAGGTCCATGTCGAACCCGGCGTCACGCAGGACTCGAGCCTTGCGCTCCTCGACCGCCTTGCACCAGATGAAGTCGCCGACGTCCGGGTGGTCGACGTTGAGGATGACCATCTTCGCGGCGCGCCGCGTCTTGCCGCCGGACTTGATCGTCCCGGCGGATGCGTCCGCGCCGCGCATGAACGACACCGGGCCGCTGGCGGTGCCGCCGCCGGCCAGGTGCTCCTTCGACGACCGCAGCCGGGACAGGTTGATCCCCGACCCCGACCCGCCCTTGAAGATCGTCCCCTCCTCGACGTACCAGTTGAGGATCGAGGACATCTGGTCGTCGACGGCCAGGATGAAGCAGTTGTGCACCCGGAGGTTCCCGGAGAGGTACTCGCCGCTCTCCGTCTGGATGTCGTAGACGTCCATCGGGCCCAACTGCTCGATCCGGGCGATCTCGAGGAGCTTGGTGTCGGCCTCGGCCTTCCCCAGCCGGTTCAACACCGACTCGAGCTTGTCGGCCTTTCGGGGGTCGATGAAACCGATCTCCACCGCGAACAGAGCCTGGTCGCCGACGTTCTGGATCGACAGGCTCCAGCAACCCTTGCGGTCCGGGCGCGGATCCGCTTTGAACGAGACCCGGGCGAAGATCCCGAACCGGGCCAGCAGGGCCTGGACGCCCCGGATGATGTCCTCCGAGATCATGTCGAGGCCGACCCTCGCCGACGACCCGCGGGAACTGACGTACCCCTCCGCCTGGAACAGGCTCCGGAGGTAGGCGGCCACGACCGGGAGCGGAGCCGTGAGCATCTCGGCGGGCACGGTCATCTCGGTGCCGCGGTCGCGCAGCCCCCATCGCTCGACGAAGTCGCGGAGGACATTGCCGTAGAGACGAATCCGGCGGCAGTCGAGCGTGCGATCCTGTGTCTCCACCGGACGCTCGTGTCGGTGAACATCGGGAAACACCCGATCGATCGCCGCAGTCACCCACCGGTGTTCGGCGTCCGTCACCGTCATCGCCTCGATCGTGAGCGACCGGTTCGTGCCCGAGTACTGGCCGACGAAGCCGTCAGACTGGAGCCATCCGGCCAGCGCCGCTTCGGCCATCTCGGTACCGCCGATCCCTCCGTCACCCCAGGAGTCCCGACGGTGCCACTCGAGCTTGTCACCCGGCCGGAGCTGACCGGCCTCGACGAAGCGACCGCTGCGTGACTCGCTGGCCCGCCATACGAGGTGATCCGCCGTGACATCCAGCTGGTGTCCGGACTTCGTGTGGAGGCGGAGAACGTCCTTCACGCCGTTGTGCTTCGTGGCGACGATCGAGGTCAGCCCGTCGGCGTCGTAGACCTTGGTGCCGACCGCCTTCCGTTCGACCAGCTCACCGATGGGAACGAGCCCCTCCGGCGTGTTGACGAGCGCGTCGTAGGGCTGGCACGCCGAGCACTGCTGCGGGGTGTCCGGGACGCCCACGTTGAACCACACCGGTGAGTTGAACGCGGCCTTCTGGTGGACCAGGAGGTGGGTGAGCTCGTCGGCGAACACCCCGGCGTCCTCGGCGCTCGCGAAGTAGCCGTCCTTCTGGCCCCACCCGCGGATCGTGTCGACAACCCGGCCGATCAGCTGACGGACGCTGGATTCCCGCTGGGGCGAGCCGAGCGGGCCGCGGAAGTACTTCTGGGACACGATGTTGGTCGCGTTCTGCGACCAGGTCTTGGGGAACTCCACCCCGCGCTGCTCGAAGGCGTTGCCGCCCTCCTTGAAGTTGGGGATGACCGCATCGCGAATCTCCCACTCCACCTCGTCGTACGGATGCACCGCGTCGGAGGTGAAGTGACGGGCGAACGTGAGGCCGCGCCGTTCGGACTGGACGTCCCGCTCCCGAGTGGCCACAGGTGGCCCCCTTTCTGACTGCCGCGGGGGAAGGGTTACAGCGGTGTGATTACGACCGTAGGATTCTGCTGCGACGGCTCCACCGTGTCAAGCGCGTCGGCCCACATTATCCCACATCTTGCGTTCGGACTGTCTCGCGACCACAAGATGTTGTGGTTCGGGCAACTTCGACGGAGGAGCAGTCAGGTCCGGGCCCCGCGCTTGGCCGGCTCCCGCTTCTGGAGCAGGATGCCGAGCTCCTTCTCGAAGTCGGTGATCTCCTGGAAGTCCTTGTACACGCTGGCGAAGCGCATGTAGGCGACCTGGTCGAGCTTCGCGAGCATCGAGAGGACCTCGAGCCCGACCTCCTGGGTGGTCACCACCGGCCCCCTGCGCCGCAGCCGCTCCTCGATGCGGGAGGCCACGTTCTGCACCTGGGCCGGCGTGACCGGCCGGTTCGTCAGCGCCTTGGCCAGGCCGGCGACGACCTTCTCGCGGTCGTAGGGCTCCTTCGAGCCGTCCCGCTTCACCACTGTCAGCCCCAGCTCCTCGATCCGCTCGAACGTCGTGTACCGCCGCTTGCACGACCGGCACTCGCGGCGCCGGCGGATCGCGGCGCCTGCGTCGGACAGCCGGGAATCGACGACCCGGTCGTTCTCCCGCCCGCACCATGGGCACCGCACGCCAGCCCCCAGCTCCTCCCGATTGTGGTCGACCCTCGACCCGACCACAAGATGTTGTGGTCAGCCACGGTAGCCGCGGCCCCCAGGGCCGTCAAGGATCCGGCTGAGCCGCAGGACGGGAGAGGCGGGTGGCCGGACCACGGCCGCGCATGGGTGGGTGGTTGGTCGAGCTACCCCGGCAGGACAAGCCGCGTCCCCACGCGGAGCGCGCCCCGGACGTGGTTCGCCCGCGCCAGCTGGTCCACCACCGGCCTGAGGTCCGCGCTCGGACCCGTCAGCCGGCCGGCGATGCCCCACAGGGTGTCCCCGGGACGGACGACGTAGGTGCGCACCGCGGCCGCAGCCCGGTGCGCCCTCGTCGTCGACTCGGCCGTGGCGCTCCCCGCGTGGGCCGCGGACGCGGCCAGCGTGATGGCGACCCCCGCCCCGGCGAGCAGGGCGCCCACCCGGCCCCATCGAACGCGTGTTCGCGCCATGCGGGCAGTGTACCGAACGAGCGTTCGGAGTCAAGCAAGGATCGAACAGATGTTTGATCTCTCCCCCGATCGGTGCTACCGTCCATCTCCAGGAGGAGGACGGACATGGACGATCTCTCGGCACGGCAGCGTCGCATCCTGGAATTCATCCGCTCGGCCACGCGGGAGCACGGCTACCCGCCGACCGTCCGCGAGATCGGTGAGGCGGTCGGGCTGACCTCGTCATCGAGCGTCCACAGCCAGCTCGAGAATCTGGAGCGGAAGGGCTACCTCCGGAAGGACCCCACGAAGCCCCGGGCAATCGGCGTCGGTCCGTCAGGGGACTCCGAGGCCGAGCCGGGCGTCCGCGTCCCGCTGGTCGGCCGCATCGCCGCGGGCGCCCCCAGCCTGGCCCAGCAGGAGATCGAGACCATGCTCGCCGTCCCGGGGGAGTTCGCCGGCAGCGGGGAGCACTTCGGGCTGCGCGTGTCGGGCGACTCCATGATCGGTGCCGGGATCCAGGACGGCGACGTGGTCCTGGTGCGCCGGCAGGACGACTGCGACGACGGCGACATCGTGGCGGCCATCCAGCCCGGGCCGGCCGAGGACGAGGCCACGGTCAAGCGGCTTCGCCGGACCGGCGGACGGGTCGTGCTGGTCCCCGAGAACCCCAGACTCCAGCCCTTCGACCTGGCGGAAGGCGGGCGTGTGCTCGGCAGGGTGGTCGCCGTCCTGCACCGGCTGTAGAGGACTCCCGGGGCCGCCGGCGGCGGCCGACCGTCAGACCCCGCCGGAGTCGACGATGTGCCCGAGGTGCTTCATGGCCATGACCCCGACCTCCTCGGACACGGATCCCGTGTGCGCGTCGATCGCCAGGATCCGCTCCCCCGTCTTGTTGCGCATGAGCGCCAGGTAGAACGGGAGGTAGATCTCGTCCTCGGCGGTGAGCTCGAAGAACGACACGGGCGTCGGGATCCCCTGCGCGTTGAGCGTCTCGTCCTGCCGCTCGTACTGCTGGGGGGTCCGCGCCTCCGACAACCGCTTGGCCGTCTCCTCGATCTCGGCCACGATCGAGAAGGCGGTGACCTTGGGGCGCACCCGGCCCTCGGTGATCTGCACCGAGTCGGGGTCGTGGTCCCACTGGTCGTACAGCTGCCCGCCCAGGGCCTCGTAGACGTTCAGGTACACCCTCGTCCGCGGCGAGGCGCGGCTGAACCGGCCCTTCTCCTCCCGGGTGTGACGGACCCGGACCGGTAGGAACGGCAGCCAGAAGGGCCGGAGCCACGCGGTCTCCTCCCGGTTCACCCCCAGCTTCCCCCGGCGGTGCCGGTTGACCAGCTCGTTCGCGGCCGCCTGGCTGATCGTCACCCGCAGGCCCCGGATGGGCGCCAGCGCGGAGCCCGTCTCGGGGTCGGGCATCCGCCCCAGGCGGCCCTCGATTTCGACCGGCCCCCACAGCTCCACGCCGAGGCGGCGGGCGGCGGTCTCGGCCCCGGCCGGCCAGTGGCGGCCGCCGAGAACGATGGCCTTGCTCATCCCGAGGTCGGAGGCCATGAGGTGCACTCCGGCCACGACGTCGCGGTCGACCGGCTGGTCCCACCCCCGGGTGTGCACCAGGATCCGGAACGTCGTGACCTCGTCGGTCTTCTCCGCCAGCACGTCGAGCGTGTGGTTCGCGCCCGACCGGCCCTTCATCGACACGTCGCGGGCCACGCGGTAGCCGTGCCGGGCGAGGTACTCCGCCACGGACTGGGCCAGCCTGGCCCCCTTTCCCGGGTCCTCGCTGTTCCGCTCGTCTAGCGCCATCGCGTCGCCGCCGTCTCGGTGTCCTCGTCCCGGAACCAATCGACCGACGATGGGCCCGGTTGGGTTCCAAAGGGTCTCATACCGCACGCGCCAATACCGCGAACCACCGGAATTTCCGCCTTCTCGCCACCGGTGGGCGCCGGGTGTCGAGGACCCCGAAGCCAGCTACTCGGAGCATGGCTCCGACCGCGCCCGGGGACAGCTCCCACACCCCTTCCCCCGCATGGTGGCTGGACAGGCCGGCGTCGCGGCCGTCCTCCTCCCGGACTGCGAACCGCGCCCACTGGCCGGGGACCCACACCAGCCGGAAGGTCTGGAGCACCAGGTGGCCGCCGGTCTCGGTGGCCTCGCGGAGCCTCCGGACCACCAGGGCGGGGTCGGCGACGTGGTACAGGCCTCCCAGGCACACGACCGCGTCGAACCGCTCGCCGCGGGTCGTCTCGTCCAGCCGGTAGACGTCCCCGCACCGGAACTCCGGGACGACCGCCCATCCGTGGGCCGCCACCATCTCCGACACCATCTCCGCGCACTCGACCCGGGGCGGGTCGAAGTCGACCCCGAGCACCCGCGACGCCCCCAGCCGGGCCGCCTCGAACGAGAACGCGCCGTTCGCGCAGAACGTTTCCAGCACCCGGGCCCCCGGCGCGACGCGCTCCAGCCAGTCGAGCACGAGACTCCGCTTGAACTCGTTGTTGGCCTCGAGGGCGGGGAATCCGGGGTGACGGGGACTCTCGCCGTTCGCGAAGCGAAACTGCGTGAACCACCACCGGGGGTCGGTCGAAGCGACGCGCGCGAGCTCCTCGGGCGTGAGCTCGACGTCGAGCCGGACCGTCATCGGCGGCGGCTCCCGTCGCTCCCCGCGACCACGCGCCGCCGCACGGGGCGGGTGACGAAGTCGCGCACCGCCGCCAGCTGGCGCTCCCCCACCCGGGCATGGACGGCCGTACCGTCCTCGGTGTCCTCGACGCTCAGGACCTCGGCCTCGCGGTACAGCATCGCGGTCAGGTCCTCGCGCCCGAACGGGACGAGCAGCGAGACCTCCACCGGCGGCTTCGGCATGGCCTCCGCCACCGCGCCCAGGAGCTGCTCCAGCCTCTCACCGGTGAGCCCCGACACCAGGACCGCGTTCGGGTACCGGCGGACCACCCTGGCGCGCGCCGGCCCGCTCAGCAGGTCGGCCTTGTTGAGCGCGAGCACCTCGGGGATGTCGCCGGCGCCGATCTCGCCCAGCACGTCGCGCACGGCGGCCACCTGCTGGTCGAGGTCGGGCGCCGCGGCGTCGGCCACGTGGAGGATGAGCGAGGCCAGCGTCACCTCCTCGAGCGTCGACTGGAACGCCTCGACCAGGTCGTGGGGCAGCTTGCCCACGAACCCGACGGTGTCGGACAGCGTCACGGCGCGGCCACCGGGCAGGCTCAGGCGCCGCGTGGTGGGGTCGAGCGTCGCGAACAGCTGGTCCGCCACGAGGACGTCGGCGCTGGTCAGCGCGTTCATCAGAGTCGACTTGCCCGCGTTCGTGTACCCGGCGATGGCCACCTGGGGGATGCCCGAGGATTCCCGGCGCGACCGCTTCAGCTGACGGGTCCTCGACAGGTGCTGGATGTCCTGCCGGAGCCGGGTGATACGCCGGCGGATGTGCTGGCGGTCGACCTCGAGCTTGGTCTCGCCCGGGCCCCGCGTGCCGATGCCGCCGCCGAGCCGCGACATGGCCTCGCCCCACCCGCGGAGCCGGGGCAGCAGGTAGTTGAGCTGGGCCAGCTCGACCTGGGCCTTGCCCTCGCTGGACCGGGCGTGCAGGGCGAAGATGTCGAGGATCAGCGCGGTGCGGTCGATGACCTTCGCCCCCAGCCGTTCCTCCAGGTTCCGGAGCTGCCCCGGCGAGAGCTCGTCGTCGAAAATCACCGCATCGGCGTCGTGGCGGTGCACGGCGTCGTGGATCTGTCCGATCTTGCCCTTCCCCACGAAGGTCGCGGGGTCGGGGTCCCTGCGGCTCTGCACCACCCGCGCCACCGGGGCGGCGCCGGCGGAGTCGGCCAGCGCGGCCAGCTCGTCCAGGTCCCCTGGCTCGCGTCCGGGACCCACCCCCACCAGCACCGCCCGCTCGCGGACCCGGGGCCGCCACGTGGCCGACAGCGGCGACTCGGACACCGCCCGGGCACGCCGCGCGGCGCCGTCGGAGGCGGCGCGCCGCCGGGCTTCGTCGTCGGGCTCGGTCATTGCAGGAATAGGCGGAGGCTCACGGGTCGAGGTTCGGTCCCCGCCGGACCGGGGACCCGGTCGCGCCGGAGGAGGCCAGACGCAAAGAGACGCCGGAGAATTCCCGGGAAGCGCCCCTTTCCCCGGAGTTGGGTCCGGCGTCTCTTCGGCGAGGTTCTTCCCCCCGCCCCGGAGGCCGAAACGGCCGATCCCCACAATCTCGCCGACATTCGCCCCTCGAGCGGCGACCCCGTGCGCGACGGCCGGTCACCGGCCCACCGCCTCGGCGATCCGGTCCATGGCCTCGGCCAGCCGGTCGTCCGCCACCGTCAACGAGATGCGGACGTACCCCTCGCCGCCCCGCCCGTACCCCAGCCCCGGTGCGACCACCACGCCCGCCCGGTCGAGCAGGAGGTCGGCGAACTCGGCCGACGTCTCGCCGTTCGGCGTGGGGAGCCAAACGTAGATCGAGCCGAGCGGCGGCTCCAGGTCCCATCCCAGCCGGTTCAGCGTCGCCACGACCAGGTCCCGGCGCTTGCGGTACAGGTCGCGTATGGCGGCAACGTGGTCCTGCGGGCCCGCAAGCGCGGCGATGCCGGCCATCTGGACGGCGCCCCAGATCCCCGAGTCGAGGTTGGTCTTCAGGGTGCCCAGGGCCCTGATGGCCTCGGACGCGCCGACCGCGAACCCGATCCGCCAGCCGGTCATGTTGTAGCCCTTCGACAGCGAGTGGAACTCGATCGCCACGTCGCGGCCCCCCGGCACCTGCAGCACCGACGGCGCGACGTAGCCGTCGAACGTGATCTCGCTGTACGCCGCGTCGTGCGCGAGCAGCAGGTCGTTCGCAGCGGCGAACTCCACCGCCCGGGCCAGGTCTTCCTCCGTCGCCACCGCCGCCGTGGGGTTGGTGGGGAAGTTCAGCCACAGCAGCTTCGTCCGCTCGTCGACGGCCGGGGCGGCGTCCCAGTCGGGGAGGAACCCCCGCTCCGCCGGCAGCGGCAGCGGCACGGCCTCGGCGCCGGCCAGGCCGGTGGCGGTGGCATACACGGGATAGCCGGGATCGGGGACCACCGCCCGGTCCCCGGGGTCGAGGTAGGCGAACGCCAGGTGGGCCAGGCCCTCCTTCGACCCGATCAGCGGCAGCACCTCGGTGTCGGGATCGAGCTCGACACCGAACCGCCCCCGGAACCACGTGGCGATGGCGCGCCGGAGCTCCGGCATGCCGTAGTACGACGGGTACCGGTGGGTCGAGGGGTCGGCCGCCCCCGCCCGGCCGGCCGCCACCACATGATCGGGCGTCGGCCGGTCGGGGTCTCCGACCCCGAGGGAGATGATGTCCACGCCCCGGGCCCGGCGCTCCGAGACCTTCCGGTCGAGCTCGGCGAACAGGTACGGCGGGAGGTTCTCGACGCGTCGCGCCACCCTCATCGGACGGAGCCCCACACCGCCAGCAAGGCGTCCGTGTCCACGGTTCCCTCGAACGACCGCTCGGCTGGCCCGCTGAGGAACACGGTCTCGTCGGTCCACTCCCCGGTGAGGGTCCCGCCGGGGAAGTGGATGCTGGCGGTCCGCGGCGCCAGCCCGGCCAGGCCGGCGGCCACGAGCGCCGCGCAGGCGCCGGTGCCGCAGGCCATGGTCTCCCCGACCCCGCGCTCCCAGACCCGGAGTCTGATGCCGTCCTCGGCGGGCGCGACGAACTCGACGTTCGTCCGGTTGGGGAAGCGGGGGTGGTGCTCCAGCGCCGGGCCGATGCGGGCGACGTCGACGTTGCCCGGGTCCTGCTCGACGAACAGGACCAGGTGGGGATTCCCCATGGACACGGCGGAGGCCTTGTAGGACACCCCGCCGTGCTCGAACGGCTCGGCCAGGAACGTGTCGCCGGGTGGGCCGTCCATGGGGATGTCCCCGAGCCGGAAGGCCGGCGGGCCCATGTCGACCTTGACCGAACGAACGCGGGCCTCGGCGAGGTCCAGCCACACGCGCTTGGGGCCCCCGCGCGTCGCCACGGTGAGCTCCCTCTCGGAGACCAGCCCTCGCTCGAAGGCAAGCTTCGCCAGGCACCGGACGCCGTTCCCGCACATCTCGGCCAGGGAGCCGTCGGCGTTGCGGTAGTCCATGAAGGCGTGCGCGCCATTCGCGTCCAGGCCCTGGTGCGCCGCCACCTCGGGCGAGGCCACCCGGATCAGCCCGTCGGCGCCGACCCCGAAGTGGCGGTCGCACAGCGCGGCGACGAGGTCCGGGGTGAGGTCGAGCGCGCCGTCCCAGTCCTCGACCATGACGAAGTCGTTCCCCGTCCCGTGCCACTTGGCGAAGCGCAGTTCAGCCAACTCGCAGGTACCCCGTCAGCTCGTCGACGATGCCGGCCGCGCCCTCCCGCCCCGCCCGGAACCACCGGATGCGGGGGTCCCGGCGGAACCAGGCCAGCTGCCGCCGGGCCAGCTCCCGGGTCCGCTTGACGGTCCGGGCCACGGCCTCGTCCAGGGTCATGTGGCCGGTCAGGTGCTCGATGACCTCAGCGTACCCGATGGCCTGGCCCGAAGTGAGCGAGGGACCCGCGCCGTTCTCGAGCAGCGCGCGAACCTCCTCCACCAGGCCCCACGCCATCATGGACCGCACCCGGGCCTCGATCCGGGCCCGCAGCACCGCGGGGTCCATCTCGATGCCCGCGGCCCGCACGGCCTCGGGCGGGTAACGCGCCCAGTCCGCGGCGAACGCGCTGAACGGGCGCCCGGTCACCGCGGCGACCTCCAGGGCCCGCACCGTGCGCCGGACGTTCCCCGGCTCGATCCTCGCCGCGGCGTCGGGATCCAGCGCAGCCAGCCGCGAGTACAGCCGGTCCGGGCCGAGGGCCTCGGCCTCCCGCTCGAGGTCCACGCGCGTGCCGGGATCCGTGCCGGGGAACGACAGGCCGTCCACCACCGAGCGGAAGTACAGCCCGGAACCGCCGACCAGCAGCACGCCGTGGCCCCGGCCGCCGATCTCCTCCAGCGCCCGGCCGGCCATGGCCTGGAACCGCGACACGGAGAACGACTCCCCGGGCGCCGCGACGTCGAGCAGGTGGTGCGGAACCCGGTCCCGCTCCTCGGCGGTCGGCTTGGCCGTCCCCACGTCCATGCCGCGGTAGACCAGCATAGAGTCCACGGACAGGATCTCGGCCCCGAGGCGCCCGGCCACCGTCAGCGCGGCCTCGGTCTTGCCCGACGCCGTCGGCCCCACCAGGGCCGGCCACGGGCGCGGGGGATGCACGGGACCTGCCGTCGTCAGGGCGCGGCGGCCCCGACGGCGTGCCGGGCGGGGACCGCGGGCCGGGCGCTCAGGTGGTGCGGGTGCGCGCGCTCCACCACGACGTCGAGGAAGTCGCCGGGCGCGACGTCGGCGTCGAAGTGCGCGATCTTGTTCGTCCGGGTCCGGCCCTGGATCCCGCCCTTGCGGCCGGTTCCCTCGACCAGGACCTCGACCGTGCGGCCCTCGTACTCGCGGTTCCGCTCCAAGGCGATGCGTTCCTGGAGCGCGACCAGCCGGTCGAACCGCTCCTGGACGACGACCTTGGGCACCTGGTCATCCCACGTCCCGGCGGCCGTGCCCGGGCGCGGGGAGTACTGGAACGTGTACGCGCTGTCGAACCGTGCCTCCTCGACCACGCGCATGGTCCCGGCGAAGTCCTCCTCGGTCTCGCCTGGGAACCCTACGATGATGTCCGTCGAGAACGCGATGCCGGGAATCGCCTCCCGGATCCGGCGCACCCACGACAGGTACCGCTCGGAGCGGTAGGACCGGCGCATCGCCCGCAGGATCCGGTCCGAGCCCGACTGCATCGGGAAGTGGATGTGCTCGCACACCTTCGCGCTTTCCGCCATGGCCTCGACGACGTCAGGCGTGAAGTCGTGAGGGTGGGGGCTGGTGAACCGGATGCGACGAAGGTCGTCAACCTGGTTGACCGATCGCAGCAGCTCGGCGAAGCGGGGCCGCCGGCCGGAGCCGGGCACCGTGAGGTCCCGGCCGTACGTGTTCACGTTCTGGCCGAGCAGTGTGACCTCCACGACGCCGGTCGCTGCCAGGCCCCGGACCTCGGCCAGGACGTCCCCGATCGGCCGGGACCGCTGGGGGCCGCGGACCAGGGGCACGATGCAGAACGTGCAGTGGTTGTCGCAGCCCACCGACACGCTGACCCACGCGCGGTGGCGGTCGCCGCGGACGGCCGGGAGCGCGCTGGGGAACGTCTCGGTGTACTCCCGGACGTCCATCTGGGGGCCCTCGCGCTCCGCCTGCCGGATGAGCTCCAGCAACGACGGCAGCGCGTGGGTGCCGACGACGACGTCCACCCACGGCGCCCTGCGCTGGATCAGCCCCCGGTCCTTCTGGGCCAGGCACCCCGCGACCACGATGCGCATGCGGGGGTTCCGTTGCTTGAGCGGCCGGAGATGGCCGAGCTGGCCGTACAGCCGGTTGTCGGCGTTCTCGCGCACCGCGCAGGTGTTCAGCACGACGACCTCGGCGTCGGCGGCCTCCTCGGTCGGCACGTAGCCGTCCGCCGTCAGCAGACCGGCGATGCGCTCGGAGTCGTGCTCGTTCATCTGGCACCCGAAGGTGCGCAACAGGAAGCGACCGCTCACGACCCGAGTGTATCGAGCCGGGAGCGGCCGCCTCCGGGGAAGTCCAGGCGACGAGCCGGGATCCCTGGGGAAAGCTCCGGCTACGGGACGGCGGTCGGCGTCGCGCTGCTCGTCTCGACCACCTCTTGGCGGGCGCCGAAGAAGCCGCCGATCAGGCAGAGCAGCGCACCGATGCCCCAGAACCACGTACCGGCGTCGACGCCGTTCAGGGTGCCGTCGGCGCGGTTGACCGTCACCAGGAACAGGATCACGCCGGCGATCCCGACGGCGCCGGCCAGGCTCGTGAGGACCCCGGTCCGCAGCGCAATGCCGACGACGGCCACTAGGCCGACGACGATCATGGCGAAGCCGAGCGACGAGATGAACGTCGACCCGGACATGTCCGTGGTCCACAACGCCCGGAACGGGACGTCGGTCCCGGCGATCGCGTCGGCCGCGTTCAGGAACGCGCCGATGATCAGCCCGGCCACGCCGAGCAGCGTCAGGACGATGCGTGCGGCCAGCCCGCCGTACGAGGGCCGGGTTCGCGTCGCGGTCGTCGCGGCCGGTGCGGCCACCGGACCGGTGGTGGGAGCCGTGTGCTCGCGAGGCTCGTACGCAGGTTGCTGCTGCGCCACGGTTGACCTCCTTCGTCCGTGTACCCGGGCAGTATTCCCGGCGAGCAACCGGCCTATGCAGGACGAGAGCAACGCGCGGAAATCGACTGACCATGGGTCAGTCGTGGCCGACGGCGCGGCGTGCCTGCCGGAGGCCCTATTTCGCGTACTCGACCGCACGGAGCTCCCGGACCACCGTGATGCGGATCTGGCCCGGATACTGCAGCTCCTCCTCCACCTGCTTGGCGATGTCGCGGGCGAGGACCTGGGACGCGAGGTCGTCGACCTCCTCCGGCTTCACCATCACCCGGACCTCCCGGCCCGCCTGCATGGCGAAGGTCTTCTCCACGCCGGGGTGGGAGGTGCAGATCTCCTCGAGCCGTTCCAGCCGCTTCACGTAGGTCTCCAGCGACTCCCGCCGGGCGCCGGGGCGCCCGCCGGAGATCTGGTCGGCGACCTGGGCCAGGACGGCCTCCACGGTGCGCTGCTCGACCTCCCCGTGGTGCGACTCGATAGCGTGCACGACCTCGGGCGGCTCCTTCAGGCGGCGGGCGAGCTCCGCGCCGATCAGCGCGTGCGAGCCCTCCACCTCGTGGGTCACCGCCTTGCCGATGTCGTGCATCATCGCGCACCGCTTCACCAGGTGGGGATCCACCCCGAGCTCGGCGGCGAGCCCGGCCCCGATGTGGGCCGACTCGACGAGGTGCTTCAGCACGTTCTGCCCGTACGACGTGCGGTACTGCAGGCGTCCGAGGATCTTCAGCATCTCGGGATGGACGTCGGTGATCCCGACGTCGTGCACGGCGTCCTCGCCGGCCCGCTTGATCTCCTCGTCGACCTCCCGCAGGGACCGCTCGTGCATCTCCTCGATCCGGGCCGGGTGGATGCGGCCGTCGGACACGAGCTTCTCCAGCGTGAGCCGGGCGACCTCGCGGCGCACGGGGTCGAAGCAGCTCAGCACCACCGCCTCCGGCGTGTCGTCGATGATGAGGTTCACGCCGGTGAGGGCCTCGAACGCGCGGATGTTCCGCCCCTCCCGGCCGATGATCCGGCCCTTCATGTCCTCGCTGGGGAGCGGGAACACGCTGACCGTCGATTCGGCCGTCTGCTCGCTGGCCACCCGCTGGATGGCGATCGTGACGATCTTGCGAGCCCGCTCCTCGCCCTCCTCGCGGGCCCGCTGCTCGAGCTCGCGGACCTGGCCCATGGCCTGACGCTTGGCGTCGTCGACGATCTGCTTGACGAGCGACTCGCGGGCCTCGCCGGTGGTCATGCGGGCCACCGCCTCGAGCTGGGCCCGCTGCTGCTCGGCGGCCTTCTCCAGCTGGCCGCGGATCCGCTCCAGCTCTCCGGCCCGGTTCTTCAGCTCGCCCTCCCGCCGGTCGATCTCGGCGAGCTTGCGGTCGGCGGAGTCCTCCTTGGCGCTCAGGCGCTGTTCGGAGCGCTGGACCTCCTCACGCCGGGTGCGGATGTCCTCCTCGGCCTCGCGGCGCATGGCCGCGATCTCCTGCTTGACCTCGACCAGGGCCTCCTGGACCTTGGTCTGTGCCTCGCGCTCGGCGTCCAGGACGACCCGCTGGGCCCTCGTCTCGGCGGTCTGCACCTTCGACGAGACCAGGAGCCGGCGGGCGACGAACCCGGCGCCGGCGCCGGCCGCCAGGGCCAGCGCCACGTAGAGCCACGTCATCGCTGCCTCCACTCATTCGCTGTGAACGGAGGCGGGTCGCGGCCCGCTGCTCGCCCGGTGCGGGATGGACGATCAGGACGACGAGGGATCGATCGGGGCACGAGCCCCGGTTCGGTTCCTCCTTCGTCGTGGAATGGTCATCGGTCGATCGAATTCGGTCCGGTGGATCGGCACTGGTCGAACAGTTGTCGGGTCGAAATCCAGCCTCTCGAATTCACAATGTACGGCCTGTGACGTTGTGCTGCAAGACGTTCCCCTGCTCGAAGAGCTCCCGCCCGTGGCCGGAGCACGCCGCCCGGCCGGGAGCTCGGGACACCTCAGCAGTTCCTCACGACCTCCACGTCCTGGTGCACGTCGTCGATGCCGTGGTCGACCCTGGCCGTGTCGCTCGCGCCGGTACCCCCGATCACGGTGTCGAGGACGCCGTCGCATGCGTTCATCGTGTCGTTGCTCGCTCCGCCGTTCAGGACGTCCTTGTGCGTCCCCCCGATCAGGGTGTCGGCCCCGTCCAGGCCCAGGGGCTTGTCGCTCCCGGCTCCGCCGGTGAGACGGTCGCCGCCGTCGTCGCCGCCGATCTCCCCGTCGCCCCCTCCTCCGGCGATCACGTCGCCGCCGTCGGTGCCCAATCCGGCCACGCAGGAGTGGCCGTCCGGCAGCTGGTCGAACGGGGAGTTGCCGTCGATCCGGTCGTTGCCGCTTCCCCCGTCGATGTCGTCCGGCCCGAGGCCGCCGTCGATCCTGTCGTTCCCGGCGGCTCCCTCGAGGCTGTCGACGCCCCCCTCGCCGAACAGGTGGTCATTCCCGGACCCGCCGTCGATGGTGTCGCAGACGTCGGTGGGTCCTGGCGCCGTCCCTCCGGACCCCCCGCGGATCGTGTCGTCGTCCGCTCGGCCGAACAGGGAGTCGCAGCCCTGGTCGCCGAAGATGTGGTCGTCGCCCGGGCCCCCCTCGATGCTGTCGGCGCCGCCGAGCCCGTGGATCGTGTCGTTGCCCGGGCCTCCGTCGATCGTGTCCTTGCCGTCCCCCCCGAAGATCGTGTCGTCGCCGCCGAGGCCGCTGATGGTGTCGGTGCCGCCCATCCCGCAGATCACGTCGGCGTCCTGGGTCCCGTCCAGGCTCGGATCGTCTCCGGCGGTTCCCACCACGGTGCATTCCCCGTTCGGCACGCTGATGCCGGCCGAGAAGCCCCCGTAGGTCTCTGTACTGCCCTCGTCGTCCGCGTCCACGCCGCCGCTCAGGCTCATGTCCAGACTGCCCGTGGAGGTGATCACGGCCGCTGAAGCTCGCGGAGCCTCCGCCGGAGCCGCTGCAGTCGCCTCCCGCGGTGACCGAGGATCCGGGGACGTACCGTTCGACCAGGTACATGACCGCGCGCCCTCCTCCTTCCGAAGAGGACCCTAGGCGCGGCCGACCCCGTCCCGAATCCCGGAAACCCCTGATGTTTGCGCCTCAGGGCGCGAGCTTCGACGCTAGCTGGGTGCGGGAGCGGACCGCGAGCTTCCGGTGGGCCGAGGAGCGGTGGCTCTCCACGGTGTGCTCGCTGAGGTAGCGGGCCTTCTGCCACGTCTCACGCCATGGCCGCCGCATCGGCAGGCCCGACACCCGATGCTCAAGGTGAGTCGTCGAGTGGGTCGCTCCCCAGGGCCCTCCGGGCGGCGTCGCGGCAGACGCCCGGAGAATAGCCCCGGCGCGCGAGCAGCCCCGCTAGCCGCCGGTAGGCCACGCCGGGCGGCAGGCCGGTCATGCGGGACGCGCGCGAACGAGCCAGCTCCTCGGCCCTGGCGCGCTCGGCGTCGGGGTCCTCCAGCTCGGCGAGAGCGGCGCGACCGGCCTCCCGGCCGACCCCCTTCGCCGCAAGCGCGGATGCCACCGCCCGCCGGCCCGACAGGCGCCTCCCGGCCTCCAGCTCCACCACGGCCCGGGCGAACCGCTCATCGTCGACGAGCCCGGCTCGCTCCAGGGCTTCGAGCGCCTCGTCCACGTCGGCGGCCTCGAAACCGGCCCGCAGGAGTCGCCGCTCCAGCTCTCGGCGGCTGCGATCACGGAACGAGAGCAGGTTGAGTGCCCGGTCGCGCGCCGTGCCCCGAGGGCGCCGCTCGCTCGTCCCGGTCCGGCCGGGGTGATCCCGCCTGGGTGCCATGGGGCCCCTTCCCCTGCTCAACCCGCCGGCGCCCAGGCGGTCTCACGCTCACCGTCCATCCGCGAGCTCAGCCTGCCGCCGCGGATGCGGCCTCCTTGGGGATGCGGCCGTTCCCTGCGGTCACCACGGGGGCCTCCGCCCCGCCCACGTCGACGACCTCGTCGCCGCCGTCCTCGAACGCCGACAGGCCCACCGCCTCGCGGACGCGGCGCTCGATCTCCTGCGCGGTGTCGGCGTGCTCGGCGAGGAACTGCCGTGCGTTCTCCCGGCCCTGGCCCAGCTGCTCGCCCTCGTACGTGAACCAGGCACCGGACTTCTTCACGATCTCGAGGTCGACGCCGACGTCGAGGAGCGAGCCCTCCTTCGAGATGCCCTTGCCGTACATGATGTCGAACTCGCACTGGCGGAACGGCGGCGCGACCTTGTTCTTCACGACCTTCACGCGGGTGCGCGAGCCGACGACCTCGGTCCCGTCCTTGAGGTTCTCGATCTTGCGGACGTCGAGCCGCACCGAGGAGTAGAACTTCAGCGCCCGGCCGCCCGGCGTGGTCTCGGGGTTGCCGAACATCACGCCGATCTTCTCCCGCAGCTGGTTGATGAAGATCGCCGTGGTGTCGAACCTGCTGAGGGTCCCGGCCAGCTTCCGCATGGCCTGGGACATCAGGCGGGCCTGGAGGCCGACGTGGGAGTCGCCCATCTCGCCCTCGATCTCGGCGCGGGGCACCAGCGCGGCCACCGAGTCGATGACCACGACGTCCAGGGCGCCCGACCGGATCAGCATGTCGGCGATCTCGAGGGCCTGCTCCCCGGAGTCGGGCTGGGACACCAGGAGCTCGTCGATGTTCACGCCGAGGGTCCGCGCGTACGTCGGGTCGAGCGCGTGCTCGGCGTCGATGAACGCCGCGATGCCGCCGTGGCGCTGGGCCTCGGCGATGATGTGGAGGCAGACCGTGGTCTTGCCCGAGCCCTCCGGGCCGAACACCTCGACGATCCGCCCCCGCGGGACGCCCCCCACACCGAGCGCGATGTCGAGAGCCATCGATCCCGAGGGGATGACCGAGATCCCCTGTCCGGCCGGGTGCTCCCCCAGCTTCATGACCGCGCCCTTCCCGTACTGCTTCTCGATCTGCGTGAGAGCGACGTCGAGCATCTTCTCCCGGTCCATCCTGTCTGCCTCCTTCCGCCCGAAGGCGCGAACCCCCTCGGTCACCGCACCGCTCGGAACCCTGACCGAGCGCACGGTAGCGCTTGGGTCCGACATGAATTACATCCCTGAAGTTCGACGCATGCAACTCGGGACCCTACTCGAACGCGTGTTCGTCTGCAAGCACCCGAGGCGCGAGACGGTCAGCGGCCCAGCGGAAAGCGCTCCAGGGCCTCGTAGCGCGCGTGGGGGCGGCCGAGGTGGCTCCGGTACACCACCAGCTCCCGGATCTCGAACGGCTCGGAGGGCACGAGGGTCTGCAGGACCGACTCGTCCAGCGCCACCTGCTGGCGCATCCGGGCCACGGTCAGGTGTGCGGAGAACGGCCGCCGCTCGGGCGGGAACTCCCGTTCCAGCCGGCGGTCGAGGGCCTCCGCCAGGGCCGCGAGTCGCCCGGCCGGGTCGTCGAGGCCGACCCACAGCACGCGGGCCCGTCCGGCCGAGGGGAACGCGCCGAGGGCGCCGAGCGCACTCAGGAACGGCGCGGACTCCCCGGCCGCCTCCCCGGCCTGCTCCCTGACCCAGCCCACCAGCCGGGGGTACACGCCGCCCAGGAACTTCAGGGTGACGTGCCAGTTCTCGGGCGGCGCCCACCGGGCTCCCGGGACCGCGTCCCGGAGCGGTGCCACCGAGCTCGCCAGCGCGTCGCGGACCTCCTCGGGCACGTCGACCGCGAGGAACAGACGGATCCGCTTCGCCTCGGGACGAGCGGCGCGGTCGCGAGCCATCAGCCGGCGCGCCCTCGGCGCGGCGTGCGCCGCCTGCGGTTGCCTCCGATCATTCCTCGAGCCGGTGCTCGGCCCACCGCCGGACGAGGTCGAGGGCGGCCTGCTCCGCCCACCGCACGACCTGCTGCCGGTCGCCCGGCGCGTGGAGGTGGCGCGCCGTGGACAGGCCCTTCGCGTCGAGGCCGACCCACACCTCGCCGGGCGGCTTGCCGTCGTGCGGGTCCGGTCCGGCCACGCCGGTCAGCGACACCGCCACGTCCGCGTCGAACACCCGCCGGGCGCCTGCCGCCATCTCCCGCGCGCATTCCTCGCTGACGACCCCGGGGCCGTCGATGGTCTCCTGCCGCACCCCCAGCACCGTGCGCTTGGCCTCCGACGTGTACACCACCGCAGATCCCCGGAAGTAGTCCGACGCCCCCTCGGTCGCCGTCAGCCGGCTGGCCAGCCCGCCCCCGGTGAGGGACTCGGCGCAGGCGACGGTCTTGCCCCGCTCACGCAGGACCCGGCCCACGACGTCCTCCAGGTCCTGGTCCTCCGAGGTGAACACGTGCGAGCCGAGGCGCTCGAGGACCTCGCGAGCCACGGGCTCGATGAGCGCGCCGGCCTCCTCGGGCGTCGCCGCCTTCGCCGTCAGCCGGACCTTCACCTCGCCCGAGGACGCCAGGAACGCGACGGTCGGGTTCGACGACGAGGCGAACAGGTCCGCCAGCCGCTCCGCGATCCGCGACTCGGGCATGCCGGTCGAGCGGATGACCCGGGAGACGATCGCCGCGGCGCTGCCCCGCTCGCGCAGCTCGGGCAGGATCGTCCCGAGCATCATCTCCCGCATCTCCGCCGGGACGCCGGGCACCACGTACAGCACACCGTCACCGGCCGGGCAGACGAGCCCCGGCGCGGTCCCCCGCTCCGGGAGGATGTACCGGCATCCCTCGGGAACGTCGGCCTGCAGCAGGTTGATCTGCGGCATCTCCCGCCCGTACCGGCGGAACTTCTCCCGGAGGAGCTCCTCGATCTCCGGGTGGCGGACCAGCGGCACGCCCAGCACCTTGGCGATCGCGTCGCGGGTGATGTCGTCCTGGGTGGGCCCCAGCCCGCCCGTGGCGATCACGACGTCCGCGCGCGACAGCGCCAGGCGCAGGGCCTCGGCGATACGGTCGAGGTTGTCCCCCACCGCCTGGTGGTGCAGGACGTCCACGCCGATCTCGGCGAGGCGCTCCGACATCCACTGCGCGTTCGTATTGGCGATCTGCCCGAGGAGGAGCTCGGTACCGACCCCGACGATCTCGGCCCTCACGGGCGCCGCTCGCCCCGGGCCGGCCTCTGGACCCGCAGGAAGTAGTCGAGCCCGGAGGCCACCGTGAACGCCACCGCGATCACGAGGACCGCCAGACGCCAGCCGTCGGCCCAGGCGCCGAGCGGCAGGAGATACAGCGTCACCGCCAGCAGCTGGGAGCCCGTCTTGGCCTTGCCGAGGCTCGAAGCCGGCATGGACGTCCCCTGCGTGCCCCGCACCGCCCGGAGCACGGTCACCGCGACCTCCCGGGCCAGGATCACGATGGCCGCCCACAGCGGGAACCGGTCGATCGCGGCCAGCGCGACAACCGCGGCCGCGACGAATAGCTTGTCCGAGAGCGGATCGAGCCACGCCCCGGTCCGGGTGGTCATGGCGTTCCGGCGGGCGAGGTAGCCGTCCAGCAGGTCGGACAGCCCCCCGGCCACGAACACGGCCGTGGCCGCATAGGACGCCTCGCGGGTGTCGACCAGGATGAGCACGACCAGGACCGGGACGAGCGCGATGCGCAGGGCGGAGATGAGGTTGGGCCATCCGAGCCCCAGCGGCGCTATGCGGCCGGCGATGTCGTCTCCCGGAAGTCCTGGGGCGTGAACGAGGCCTCGTACCGCTGCCGCCGGATGCCCGGCGTCCCGAGGTCGTGGCCGTTCACGGTGGCCTCCACCACCCCGCCGCGGGAGAACCACACCCGCACGACCGTCGAGGCCGTGAACTGCCGGGGCTTCTTCGGCTTCAGCACGCCCTCGAACATGCGCGTGCCGTCGGCGATCACCACGGCGTCCACCGGCTTCCTGGCCTTCAGGTAGACGTACGCCAGGTTCGCCGCTCCCGCCTGCGGGGACGGCACGGACTGGTCAACCGGAGGCACCGTGTCCACGTCGGGCGCGGCCTGGTTGCGCGACAGCACCCCCGACACGCCGAACACGACGAGCAGCAACGCCGCCACCCCGAACGCCAGCTTCCAGTTGGCGCGGCGGCGCAGCTTCCGGATGGGCTTGGGCTCGGTGGGAGGCGGCGCCTCGTCGGCGTCCTCGGCGATCTCGAACGGTCCCGGGCCCCTGCGGGCCCCCGCGTAGGCCGTCATGACCTTCTCCGGGTCGAGCCCGAGGTATGCCGAATACGACCGGAGGAACCCGCGGACGTAGACGTCCTCCCGGAGCGCGTCGAACGACTCGCGCTCCAGGGCCTGCAGGTAGTCCGGCTTGATCTTGGTGTCCCTGCTGGCCTCCTCCAGGCTCTTGCCGAGCGACTGGCGGGCCTCGCGCAGGGCCGGGCCGATCCCGGTTGCCGTGCCAGGCACGAAGTGGGTTGCTCCTCCCGGTTGCTTCCGGGGGATTCTAGATGGTCGGGGGGCTCCGCCCCCCGACTGTCCCCAATACGGTGCGCCTTCGGCGCGCTCATGTTCTCGATGCAAGGCACGCAGGCCGCTGCGCGGCCTGCGGTCACCCGATGCGGGCTCGGGACTCCTGCCACTCGTCCCAGGTCATCAGCACGTCCCGGGCCTTGGACCCGATCGACGGCCCGACGACGCCGCGTTCCTCCAGGAGGTCCATGATCCGGCCGGCCCGGGCGAACCCCACCTTCAGCTTGCGCTGGAGCATCGACGTGGATCCGAGCTGCGAGCGGATCACCAGCTCCGCGGCCTGTTCCAGCAGGTCGTCGTCGCCGCCGAGGCCCGAGCCGTCGCCCTCCGCCGGCGGCAGGCCCATACCCTCCACGCCGGCCTCGTACTCGGGCTCGCGCTGGCCCCGGCACCACTTCGCCACGGCCTCCACCTCGGACTCGGTGACCCAGGCGCCCTGGATGCGAACGGGCTTCGAGAAGCTCGACGCCAGGAACAGCATGTCGCCGTGCCCCACCAGCTTCTCGGCGCCGTTGACGTCGAGGATCACCCGGGAGTCGGCCTGGGACGACGTCATGAACGCGATCCGCGACGGGATGTTCGCCTTGATCAGCCCGGTGACGACGTCGACCGACGGCCGCTGGGTGGCCACGATGAGATGGATGCCCACAGCCCGGGCCATCTGGGCGATGCGGCAGATCGCGTCCTCCACGTCGCGCGGCGCGACCATCATGAGGTCGGCCAGCTCGTCGATCACCACCAGCATGAACGGGATGTGCCCGAAGTGGTCCTCCTGTCCGGGAGGCACGCGCAGGGTCCCGTCGGCCCGGGCCCGCTGGTAGGACCCGATGTCGCGCATCCCGACCTGGGCGAGCATCTCGTAGCGCGTCTCCATCTCCCGCACGACCCACGCCAGGGCCTCGGCCGCCCGCTTGGGGTGGACGATCACCGGCGACAGCAGGTGGGGCAGGTCGCGGAAGTGGCTGAGCTCGACGCGCTTGGGGTCGATCAGCACCAGCTTCACCTCGTCCGGCGTGGTCCGCATGAGGATCGAGGTGAGGAACGTGTTGATCAGCGAGGACTTCCCGGCTCCCGTGGCGCCGGCGATGAGGAGGTGGGGCATCTCCGACAGGTTCACCATCACGGCCCGGCCGTGTACGTCCTTGCCGAGCCCGACGGTCAGCGGGTGCCGGGCGTCCCGCGCCGCCTTCGCGCGAAGGACGTCGCCGAGCATCACGAAGTCGCGGATGCGGTTCGGCACTTCGACGCCGATCGCGGACTTCCCGGGGATCGGCGCGATGATCCGGACGTCGGGGGTGGCCAGGGCGTACGCGATGTCGTCGGCCAGCGACAGAACCCGGTTCACCTTCGTCCCGGCCTCGACCTCCACCTCGTACAGCGTGACGGTCGGGCCGCGGTGCGCCGCCGGGACTCGCGCCGGCACGCCGAAGGTCCGGAACGTGCGCTCGAGCGCCTCCACCGTATGATCCTCGTCCCTGGTGTCGGCCGTGGACTCCGGGGCGCGGCGCAGGAGGTCGAGCGGCGGGAGGCGGTACCCGCCCTTGCCGGGCGTGGGGAAGCGGACCTTGCCGGAGGGGATCAGCGCCTCGGTCTCCGGAAGCGTAACGAGTGACGGGACAGGGCGGACCGCGGCCGGCTCGCCCTCGTCCTCCGCGCCGCGGCTGACCCGGGACCGGGCCGGCCGGTCGATCGGCTCCTCCGGTTCCTCCTCGTCGTCCTCGGCCTCGCCGCCGCCCAGCCATCGCCTGGCGGCCCGGGCGACCGCCACCAGCGGCGTGCCGGTGAACACCAGGAGCCCGAGGACCGTGAGGCCGACGCACACCATGACCCCTCCGACCTCGGACGCGACCCTCGCCAGGGGCCACCCGACGAGCGCGCCGATCAGCCCGCCGGCCGCGTGGACGCCGGCGTACCCCGATGTGGGGCTCGGGTCGCCCCGGCCCACCGACAGGATGCCGAGCGAGCCGGCCATGAGGATCAGGAATCCCAGCACCATGCGGATGCGGTCGTCCTCGGCCGTGCCCCGGAGCAGGAGGATCCCCCAGTACAGCGCGACGGCCGGCATGGCCACCGCGGCCGCGCCGGTGAAGGCGTGGGCGCCGTAGTCGACGGCCTCGCCGAACGGCCCGCCGGAAGCCAGCCACAGCCCCAGGACGGCCAGGGCCGCCAGCACGATCAACCCGATGCCGAGCGCGTCACGGGCCCACGGCACCAGGTGGCGCGCGGCGCGCCGGGGGATGCTCGGACGGTCCCTGGGGGGCCTGCGGGGGGAGGATCTCCGCCTCGCAGCGGGCTTCCTGCGCTTCTTGCGCTTCGTGGCCATGTCGAACTCCGCCATCTCGGGGCCGCGCTGCCCTTTCGCGGCGATGATCGACTTCCGCGAATCTACACTTCCAGGATCACCGGCACCACGGCCGGCTTCCGCTTCGTCTGCTGCCAGAAGAACTTCCGCAGGGTGCTGCGGACGTTCTGCTGCAGCACGAGCGGGTCGGTGACCTCCTGCGCCGCCGACTCCTTCAGCGACAGCATGACGAGTTCCCGCGCGCGTTCAAGCACGTCCGGCGACGCCTCATCGTCGACCACGCCGCGGTTGACGAGGTCGGGACCCCCCACCAGGTCGCCGTGGTGCTGGTCGACGGCCACCACCACGAACAGGATGCCGTCCGCCGCCAGCCGCCGGCGGTCCCGGAGCACCACCGGGCCGACGTCGCCGATGCCGATCCCGTCGACCAGCGTGACCCCGGCCGGGATGCGCTCACCGAACCGGCATTCCTCGGCGATCTCGACCGTGTCGCCGTCCTGGGCGATCAGCACGTGGTCCGCATCGACGCCCACCTCGCGGGCCAGCCGCGAGTGGTGCGACAGGTGGCGGTACTCGCCGTGGACCGGGACGAACCACCGCGGCCGGACCAGGCTGAGGACGAACTTCAGCTCGTCCGCTCCCGCGTGGCCGGAGACGTGTACCGGGGCGGTGGCCACCGAGTGCACCTCGGCGCCCATCCGGTACAGGCCGTCGATCACGCGGTGGATGGCGGGCTCGTTCCCCGGGATCAGCGACGACGACAGGATCACGGTGTCGTCGCGCTGGAGCTTCACGAACTTGTGCTCGCCGGCCGCCATCAGCGACAGCGCGGACAGCGGCTCGCCCTGTGAGCCCGTCGAGATCACCACCACGTTGCGGGAGTCGTGCCGGCCGAGGTCCTCGATGGGGATGACGTTCTGCTCCGGCACGTCGAGGTACCCGATGCGCCGGGCCGCGGCCACGCTCTGGTGCATCGACCGCCCCAGGAACGCCACCATCCTGTTGTCGGCCCGGGCGGCGTCCGCGGCCTGCTGGATGCGGTGGATGTGGCTGGCGAAGCAGGACAGGATCACCAGCCGGGGGGCCCGGGCCACGAGCTCCCGGAGCACCGGGCCCACGGTGCGCTCGCTCTGCACGTAGCCGGTGTCCTCGGCGTTCGTCGAGTCGCTGAGGAGGAGGTGCACGCCCCGGCGGCCCTCCTCGGCCAGGGCGCGCAGGTCGGTGGGCCGCGAGTCCAGGGGGGTCTGGTCGAGCTTGAAGTCGCCCGTGTGCAGCACGCTGCCGTGCGGCGTGTCCACCGCCACCGCGATGCCGTCGGGGATCGAGTGCGTGACCCGGAGGAACCGCATGCGGAACGGCCCGGCGACGGCCTCCTGGCCGGGGACGATCTCGCGGAGCTCCACCCGGTCGCGGACGCCGTGCTCCTCGAGCTTCCCCTCGACGAGCGCAAGGGTCAGCGCGGTGCCGTAGGCGACCGCCGGCATCTCGCGCAGCAGGTACGGCAGCGCGCCGATGTGGTCCTCGTGGCCGTGGGTGAGGACGACCGCCTCCACCCGGTCGGACCGCCGGCGCAGGAACTCGAAGTCCGGGAGCACCAGGTCGATCCCGGGCATCCCCTCGTGGGGGAACGACAGCCCGCAGTCGATGACCAGCAGGCGCCCGTCCATCTCTAGGCAGGCCATGTTCCGGCCGATCTCGCCCAGGCCGCCGAGGAACGCGATGCGGCACCCGTCGAAGGCCGGCTCCGCCTCCTCGGCGGGCGCCTCGCGGGTGAAGGCCTCGGGTGGCTCGAATTCAGAGGAGACCGGCGTCCTCCAGGACTCGGCGGATCCGCTCGCGCTCGTCCGGCGTGGCGGGCAGCAGCGGCAGGCGGGGGTCGCCGCCCGGCAGCCCCACGATACCCAGCGCGGCCTTCAGCGGGATCGGGTTCGAGGTGATGAACAGGACCGAGAACAGCGGCGACAGCTCCTCGTGGATCTTGCGTGCGGAGGGCACGTCGCCCTCGAACACCAGGTGCAGCATCTGGGCGATGCGCTCGCCCACCAGGTGGGAGGCGACGGACACGATGCCCACGGCGCCCAGGCAGGCCAGCCCGAACGTCGCCCAGTCGTCGCCGGAGTAGACGTCGAACCCGTCGGGCGCCTCGCGGATCAGCCTCGACAGGGCGTCGAAGTCGCCGGTGGAGTCCTTCACCGCGACGATGTTCGGGATGGCGGCGAGCGTCATCATCGTGTCGTGCTCGATCCGCGTCGCCGTCCGTCCTGGGATGTTGTAGGCGACGACGGGGAGGCTCGTCGATTCGGCGATCTTCGAGAAGTGCGCAACCAGGCCGCGCTGGGGCGGCTTGTTGTAGTACGGCGTCACGACCACCACGCCGTCGACGCCGGCCCGCTCGGCCTCGTGGGTGAGCTCGATCGACTCGGCCGTGGAGTAGGTCCCGGTGCCGGCCAGCACCTGGCCCTTCCCCTTCGCCGCCTCCACCGCCGCGCGGAACACGTCGCGCTTCTCGGCGTCCGTGAGCGTGGGCGCCTCGCCCGTCGACCCCGTGACGAAGACCGTGTCGGAGCCGTGCTCGAGGAGGTGCGCCGTAAGCGCCTCGACGCCGTCGAGGTCGAGCGACCCGTCCTCGGCGAACGGCGTGACCATGGCGGTGACCACCGCCCCGAACCTGCCGGCCATGCGCTCCTCCTTCCTTGCTTCGGAACCGCGTTCCTCGTTTCGGAACCGCGACCGCGCGCGGGCCCGCGACCCGCGCGATCGGCGCCCACCCAGTCACAGGAGCCCCCAGGCGGCAACATGTTGCACGCGAGCCTCACGTGGCCGCTGAGCGGCCCGTTGCTCCCGAGGCCCTGCTGGCGCCGTGGCCACCCCTGGCACCTGTGGCACGAACGGCGCCGGTGACCCGACGCGCCGGCAATCGGGCCCGCGGCTATCCTAATCGCCGTGCCGCGCATCTACACGAAGACCGGCGACGACGGGACCACCGGCCTCCTGTACGGCGGGCGCATCTCCAAGGCCGACCCGGCCACGGAGGCCTACGGCGCGGTGGACGAGGCGGTGGCGGCCATCGGCGTCGCGCGGGCCCTGACCGAGAACGTGGCCTTCCACGCGGACCTCCTGCGGCTGCAGCGCGACCTGTTCGTCGTCGGGGCCGAGCTGGCCGCGAATCCTGACGAACGCAACCGGCTCCAGCCGGGGGTCTCCCTGGTCACGGAGGACATGGTCCTGCGCCTGGAGCACCTGATCGACGCGACGGTCGCCGACCACCCCCTGCCGAACGAGTTCGTCGTGCCGGGCGCGTCCTCCCTGTCGGCGGCCCTGGACGTGGCGCGGTCCGTCGTCCGGCGGGCCGAGCGCCGGGCCGTGGCGTTCCGCGATACCGGCGGCATCGTCACCGACGAGGTGCTCCGCTACCTCAACCGGTTGTCCGATCTGCTGTTCTGCGCGGCCCGGTGGCAGGCCGGCCACGGCGAGCCGCCCAGCCGCGAACCGCCCCACCACGAGCCGCCGATCGCAGAGCCTCCGAGCGGAGAGTCGCCGAGTTCCGTGCCGCCGGGCACCGGGCCCTGATTCGCCCCGAAGTACCATCCCCGAGCCTGCACCGACGGGAGGTCTGCCATGTACCGGGTCCACATCTGGCTGCGGAAGAAGGAGGGCGCGTCGGCCGAGGAGTTCGCCCGGCACTGGCTGGACGTGCACGCGCCCATCGCCCGCGATGGCTACGAGCACCTGACGGGCTACGTCGTGAACGTCGTGACCGGGGCGGGGCGGGACCAGGAGGTCCCCTACGACGGGGTGGCCCAGCTCACCTGGGACAGCCGGGAGGACTTCGTGGCCGACATGAAGAGCGAGGCCGCCGCCGCCGGGGCCGAGGACCTGAAGACCTTCACCGGGGCGATGGGGTTGCTGTTCATCGACCAGCACGTCGTGAAGTAGCACGGCGGATGGCCGAACCTGCCGAGCGCGGGAGGTAGTCGTGGCCTCCCTGTCCAACGCGGCGACCGGCTTCGGCCTGGGCATCGCGCTCGGCGTCTCCCCCGGGCCGGTGCAGATCCTGCTGCTCACGGAGGCGGCCCGCGGAGGGATCCGCCGTGGCTTCCGGGCCATGGCCGGGGCCAACGGCGCGTTCCTCGTGCTGCTGCTGCTGCTGGCTACCGGCGTGTCGGTGGTCTCTCCCTCCGGGACCGCCATCCGGGTCCTCGAGGTGGCCGGGGGGATCCTGCTGCTCGCCGTGGCGGCGGACGCCGCCCGCGACGTCGTGCGGGGCGAGGACGTCCGGCAGGCTGAGGCCGCGGCGGAGCGGGCCCGCAGCGGCGCGGCCTCCGGCGGCCGCCGGCCCCGGGCCGCGGTCGTCGCTCACCCGACCACCCGGGGCGTCCTCGCCGTCCTGCTGAACCCGGGCGCGTGGCTGTTCCTGGCCACGACCGCCTCGGCGCTGGTGGCGAACGCGCGGGCCGAGGACGGCCGGGTCGCGGCCTTCGTCACCGTGATCGCGCTCATGGTGGGCGTCTCGATCATGGACGGGATCACGGTGGTGGTCGGCGGGGGGAGCTCGCTCCTCGCCGGACGGGCCGGGAGGTGGATCCGGCTGGCCCTCACGCTGCTGCTGGGCGGCATCGGCGTGCTGTTCGTGGTCCGGGGGATCCGGGGATGACGACGGCGGGGAGCCGCCGAGGCCCCCGGAGGCTGGCTGGCGCCCCGGCGGGCCGGTAGCATGCGACGTGTGGGGCCCATCGAGCGATGGCGGAGGGGGGTCGTCGCGGCCGTGGCCGCTGCCTCCCTCGCGACCGTGCTCGCGGCGTGCTCGTCGGGTGGATCGCCGCATCCCGCCGTCACGGCGAGCTTCCCGCCGGCCGCCGGGCTGCTGAAGGACTCGGCGGCCGCCATGAAGAAGGTCGCGAGCGCCCGGTTCGACCTGGACGGTTCCGGCCGGATCGCCGGCGTCGAGGTCAGGAGCGCGCAGGGGGTCGTCACCGGCGACGGCAGCGCACAGGGCAGCGTGAAGATCGTCCAGAACGGCGCGCTCGCCGAGCTCGAGCTCGTGGTGGTCCGTGGCGACATCTACATCAAGGGGCCCACCGGGACGTTCGCCAAGCTGCCCGCGGCGGCCGCCGGCGCCACGTTCGACCCCTCCCAGATCCTGAACCCCGATCGGGGGCTGAGCGTGCTGTTGCAGTTCGCGACCGACGGCAAGACCGTCGGCGAGGAGGACGTCGGCGGCGTCGACACGTACCGGATCCAGGCGGACCTCGACGGATCGCTCGTGTCGCACCTCATGCCGTTGCCGGCCGCGAACAAGGTGCCCGGAACGCTGTGGGTGTCGAAGGAGACCTCCGAGCTGGTCCAGGTCGCCGTCACCGCGCCGCAGCCCGGCGGTCAGTCGGCGCACCTCACGCTGCACCTGGCGGACTTCGGCGTGCAGACCCACATCACGCCGCCGACGTGAACCCGGCATCGGACCGCGCCGCGGCCACGGACCGTCCCTCCGCCGCCGGGCGCGGAGGCCACCGGGGGAACGGGCCGCGGGCTGCCTCTCGGGACCACCGCGTCGCGGTCGGCATCGCCGGCCTCGGCGTCCTGGTCGCGGCGCTCGACGCCTACGTCGTCACCACGATCCTGCTGACGATCTTCAACGGGATCGGGGTCGAGGTGAACCACCCGGAGCGTGCGTTCCCCATCGTCACCGGCTACCTGCTGGGCTACGTGGCCGCCATGCCGATGCTGGGGCAGCTGTCGGACCGCCTCGGCCGGCGCCCGGTGATCCACGGCTGCCTGGCGGGGTTCGCCGTGGGGTCGGTGGTCTCCGCACTGGCGACGAGCCTCCCGATCCTGGTGATCGGCCGGGTGGTCCAGGGCGCGGCCGGCGGCGCGCTGCTGCCGGTGACGTTCGCGCTGGTCGGCGACCTGTGGGACCCCCGGACCCGCCCGGTGGCGCTCGGCGCGGTCGGCGGCACCCAGGAGCTGGGCAGCGTCCTGGGCCCCCTGTACGGGGCCGGGCTGGCCGCGGTGGCGGGGTGGCGCGCCGTGTTCTGGGTGAACGTCCCCCTGGCGGTCGCGGCGGCAGCGATCATCCAGCGGAAGGTGCCGGGCGGGAAGCTCTCGGCGCACGGCCACCGGCCCCGCGTCGACGTCGTCGGCGGGACCCTCCTGGCCGTCGGGCTGTCCGCGCTGATCGCGGGGCTGTACAACCCCGACCCCTCGCGCGGGGTCCTCCCGCCGTGGGGGCCGCTGACCATCGTCGGCGGGGTGGTGGTCCTCGCGGCGTTCGTCGTGTGGGAGGCCGTGTCGCCGACCCGGCTGCTGGACCCGGCCGGGATCGAGAACAAGCCGTTCCTCGCCGCGATGGGGACGAACGTGCTGGCCGGCGCGGCGCTGATGATCACGCTCGTCGACGTGCCGCTCGTGGCTCAGACCATCCTGGACCGCACGCCGCTCGGCGGGGCGCTGTTCCTGTCGTGGTTCCTCGTCGGCCTGCCCGCCGGCGCGGTGCTGGGGGGGCTGCTCACGGTGCGGACGTCCGAGCGGCTCACGGCCGGCCTGGGCATGGCGCTGTCGGCCGCGGCGTTCTGGCTGATCGCCGGATGGCCGGTGGCGATCCTTCAGGCCCACCACCACCTGGGGCCGCTGTCGCTGCCGAGGGCCGACATCGACCTGGTCCTGGCCGGGCTCGGCCTGGGGCTGGTCATCGCTCCGGTGACCTCGGCGACGCTCCGCGCCTCGGACCCCGCACAACACGGCGTCGCGTCGTCGGCGGTGGTCGTCGGGCGGATGCTGGGAATGCTGATCGGGATCTCCGGGGCGGCCGCGTGGGGCCTGCACCGGTTCAAGCAGCTCACGGCGAACCTCAACGTGCCGCTGACTCCCCGGCAGGAGGTCGTCTACGACCGGAAGCTGAAGGTGGCGCTGCGCACCGAGTATCACGAGGTGTTCCTGATCACCGCGGTCATCTGCGTGCTCGGGGTGACGACCGCGCTCCTGCTGGGCCGGCGACACGCCGGGCTGCTCGTCACCGCGAGCGAGTCCCGGCCGGCCGCCGCGGGCTGAAAGCCGAGGGGGCTCAGCCGGGCGCCTCGAGGCCCTCGAAGACGTCGGAAAGAACGGCGGCGCCGGGCTCGCGCTCCGGCCAGGCCAGGACGTAGTGCTCCCGGCCGAAGATCGCGGGCAGATCGTCCTGGGGGTTGTCGGCGGGCCGGCCGGCGGCGGCGTACGCGGCCCCGGCCTCGGCCTCCCGGACCCGACCGAGGGTCTCGGGCGTGGCGTTCGACCCCGGGGCGATCTCGCCCGCCTCGCCGCTCGTGGCGAGGATCGACATGACCTCGACCTCGTCGCCGTGCAGGGCGACCGTGCCCGCGACCCCGAACGTGTCGTCGTCGGAATGGGCGAACACCATCGCCAGGCGCCGCTTGCGGGAGCTCACTCGCCGAGGCCGAGCAGCCGCTCCAGTCCGACCGTCAGGCCGGGACGGTTCCCGACCTCCTTGACGGCCAGCAGCACGCCCGGCATGAACGAGGCGCGGTCCAGCGAGTCGTGCCGGATCGACAGCGTCTGGCCCGGCCCGCCCAGGATGACCTCCTGGTGGGCCACCAGCCCCGGGAGGCGGACGGAGTGGATGCGGACCCCCTCGTGGTCGCCGCCCCGCGAGCCCGGGAGCGACTCCGCGTCCGGCCCGCGGTAGGGCCGCTCGCGCGCCGCGGCGATCTTCCGGGCTGTGGACAGCGCCGTGCCGGAGGGCGCGTCGGCCTTCCCGTCGTGGTGGAGCTCCACGACCTCGGCCGCGGGCAGGAACCGGGCTGCCTGCTCCGCGAAGTGCATCATCAGCACCGCCCCGATGGCGAAGTTCGGCGCCACGAAGACGTTCGAGCCCCCGCCCCGCTCGGCGATCCGGCGCTCGATCGCACCGAGGTCGTCCTGGGTCATCCCCGTGGTCCCGACGACGACGTGCACGCCGCCGTCGACGCACCACAGGACGTTGGCCAGGACGGCGTCCGGGTGGGTGAAGTCGACGGCGACCTGGGCGCCCGACTCCACCAATGCCTGGGGATCGTCGGCGATCGTGACGCCCTCGACCTGCTCCCCCACCGCCACGCGATTCACTGCGGCCACCAGCTCGAGGTCGGGGTCGGCGGCGATCGCGGCGCACACCGTGCGGCCCATCCGGCCGTTCGCCCCGAGGACCCCGACCGGAATGGCCACGTCAGGCGTCCGGGTGGTGGGCGGCGACCTCGGCCTCGACGGCGGCGTCGCTCCCCCCGAAGGCGTCGTGGGGGAACGGCCCGAGCACGGTGAGGGCCATCGGCCGCGTCAGCACGGCAGCGGCCACCCTGTTCGCGTCGGCGGGGGTCACCCGGTCAACCCGTTCCAGCATCTCGTCCACGGACAGGATCTCGCCGTGCCCCGTCTCGGACCGTCCGAGGCGCGACATGCGGCCGCTGGTCTCCTCGAGCGAGAGCACCATCGAGCCCTTCACGTGGCCCTTGGCCCGCTCGAACTCCTCCTCGTTCAGGCCGTCCTCGGCGACGGCCCGGGCCTCGGAGCGCAGGAGCGAGAGCGCCTCGTCGGCCCGTCCCGGCGTCGTGCCGGTGTACATGGCGAACAGCCCGGCCTCCGCGTACATCTGGTGGTAGGAGTACACGGAGTAGGCCAGCCCACGTTTCTCGCGGATCTCCTGGAACAGCCGCGAGGACATGCCGCCCCCGAGCGCCGCGTTGACGATGCCGATCGCGAACCGGTCGGGGTGGTTGCGGGACAGCCCGTTCGTCCCCAGCACGATGTGGGCCTGCTCGGTCGTCCGCTCGCGAATCAGCCGGGCCCCCGACGGTCGCGGCTCCCGTCCCACCGCCCGCAGGCTCCACGCCGGGCGGCCCCGGGACTTCACCCTTCCCGTCTCCAGGCCCTGCCGCAACCGGTCGAGCAGGGCGTCGTGGTCGACGTTCCCCGCTGCGGCCACCACGAGGTTCGCCGGGGTGTAGTGGCTGCGATAGAACCGATACACCTGGTCGCGGCCCATCCCCCGGATGCTGCCCACGGTCCCCAGCACCGGCCTGCCGAGAGGATGGCCGGCCCACAGCGTCTCGGCGAAGAGGTCGTGCACGAGGTCGTCGGGCGTGTCCTCGTGCATGTTGATCTCCTCCAGGATGACCTGGCGCTCGGCCTCGAAGTCCTTCCGGTCGAGCACAGAGTTCTGGAGCATGTCGCACAGCAGCTCGACGGCCATGTCCAGGTCGCGGTCGAGCACCCGCGCGTAGAAGACCGTGGTCTCCTTCGACGTGAACGCGTTGAAGTCCCCGCCGACCGCGTCGAAGGACTCGGCGATGTCGCGGGCCGACCTCGACTTCGTCCCCTTGAACAACAGGTGCTCGAGGAAGTGCGAGGCCCCCGCGATCGTGGGCCGCTCGTCGCGCGACCCGGCCGTCACCCAGAACCCGAGCGTGACGCTCCGCACGGACGGCATGCGCTCGGAGACCACCCGCAGGCCCGACGCGAACTCCGTCCGCTCGATTGGGGACGCGGTCCGGCGGGGCAGGGTACGGGACGCCCCCGGGCGGGCGGACGCCCGGGCGGCGGTCCGCCCGGCGTCCGTTCCCGTGCGCCGTCCAGCGCTGGGGGCGCTCACCGGTCGTGAGCCCGGCCCGCCGCTAGCCCCGCGGCTCGCGGCGCTCGCCCCGGTCGCTTCGCTCGCCCCGGTCGGGTCGGTCGCGGAACCGGCGCGGCCCGCGGTCGCGGTCGCGTCCCCGGTCGCCGTCGCGACGCTCCCGGCGCTCGCGGTACTCGCCGCCGCCGGCCTCGGCGCCCTCCGGGCGCGGCCAGCCGCCCTCCGGCGGGTCCCAGCCCTCGCCGACCGGCTTCAGGGCGATGCGGCCCCGCTCCGGCTCGACGTTCTCGACCTCGACCGTCAGGTGGTCGCCCTGCTTCACGGCGTCCTCGACGTTCGACAGGCGCTTGCCTCGGCCGAGCTTCGAGATGTGCACCAGGCCGTCGGTGCCGGGCATGATGTTCACGAACGCGCCGAAGTCCGTGGTCTTGACCACGGTTCCGTCGTAGCGCTCGCCGATCTCCGGCATCTTCGGGTTGACGATCTGGTCGATCATCTTCTTGGCCTCTTCGGCCCCGGTCTGGTCCTTCGACCCGACGAACACCCGGCCATCGTCCTGGATGTCGATGTCGGCGCCGGTCAGCGCGATGATCTCGTTGATCCGCTTGCCCTTCGGGCCGATGACCTCGCCGATCTTGTCGACCGGGATCTGGATCATCTCCACGCGAGGGGCCTGGGGGTTGAGCGCCGACCGCGGCTCGGGGATGACCCCCAGGATCACGTCGAGGATCTGCAGCCGGGCCTCCTTGGCCTGCTTCAGCGCCGCGTTCAGCGCCTCGGCCGGCAGCCCGGTGACCTTCATGTCCAGCTGGATCGCGGTGACCCATTCGCTCGTGCCGGCGACCTTGAAGTCCATGTCGCCCAGCGCGTCCTCCGCGCCGAGGATGTCGGTGAGGGTCACGTACTCGCCGCCCTCGGCGATCATCCCCATGGCGATCCCCGCCACCGGCGCCTTGATGGGGACGCCGGCGTCCATCAGCGACATCGTCGACGCGCACACCGACGCCATCGACGTCGAGCCGTTCGACATCAGCACGTCCGACACCAGCCGCAGCGCGTAGGGGAACTCGTCCTCGTCGGGGATCACCGGAACGAGCGCCCGCTCGGCGAGCGCCCCGTGGCCGATCTCGCGGCGCTTGGGGCCCCGCATGAACCCCGTCTCGCCAGTTGAGAACGGCGGGAAGTTGTAGTGGTGGATGTACCGCTTCGACTCCTCGGGATCGAGGGTGTCGATCATCTGGGTCATGCGCAGCATCCCCAGCGTGGTGACGTTGAGGACCTGTGTCTCGCCCCGCTGGAACAGCCCGGAGCCATGCGCCCTCGGGATCAGCCCGACCTCCCCGGACAGGGTCCGGATCTGGTCGGGGCGGCGGCCGTCCAGCCGCACGCCCTCCTCGATCACCCGGCGGCGCATGTACCGCTTCTGGACCTCCTTGAACGCCGGGGAGATCTGCGAGGCGACCTCGTCGAACCGCTCCTGTCCCCACTCGGCGAGTAGGTGCTGCTTCAGCTCGGCCTTGACCGCGTCGAGGTTCGCGTCGCGCTCCGGCTTCGCCGGCACCATGGCCGGGGCCATCCGGTCCCAGGCGAACGCGGCGACGGCGTCGTAGACCTCCTGCTCGAACACGGGCCGGGGCTCCCACGGCTTGCGCTCGATGCCCAGGCCGTCCACGAACTCCTTCTGGAAGTCGACGAGCTCGCCGATGGCGACCTTGGCCGCCTCCAGCCCGTCGGCCACGACGTCCTCGGTCGGCGCGGCCGCGCCGTCCTCGTGGACGAGCCGCCAGGCCTCGTCGGGCGCCTCGCCCTCGATCATCAGGATGTCGATCCCGCCCGAGTCGTTGCGGCGGCCCGCCACGACCACGTCGAACGTGGCCAGGTCCAGCTCCTGGTACGTCGGGTTGACCTTCCACTGCCCGCCGATGTTGGCCACGCGGACGGCGCCGACCGGGCCCTCGAACGGCAGCCCGGCGATCATCGTGGCCAGCGAGGCCCCGTTGATCGAGGGGATGTCGTAGGGCTGCGCCAGGTCCACCGACATGACCGTGATGACGACGTGGACCTCGTCGCGGAACCCCGGGGAGAAGGAGGGTCGCATCGGCCGGTCGGTGAGCCGTGCGGTCAGGATCGCGGTCTCGGATGGCCGGCCCTCACGGCGGAAGAACCCGCCGGGGATCTTGCCGGCCGCGTACATCCGCTCCTCGACGTCGACGGTGAGCGGGAAGAAGTCGATCCCCTCGCGGGGGTTCGACGAGGTGCAGGCGGCGAGGATCTGAGTCTCGCCGATGGTGACGACCGCCGCGCCGCCGGCCAGCTTGGCGAGCTTGCCGGACTCGAACGTGACGTCGGTGCCCCCGATGCTTCGGGTGGCTTTCGTGTACTCCACTGGTGTCCTCCTGGTGTGATGGCGCGCCGCTTCACCGGAATGGTCGTCGGCGCGGGGGTGATACGGGCGGGAGGTCGGCCAGTTGTCAGTGGTGGGCCACCGGGCGTCCTGGGGGCGCTCGCCCAGGGGTCCGGGAGCTCGCTACTGATAACTGACCCGCACGCGTCCTCGCTTCGCTTCGGGTCGGGGTTCCGTCCTGCTGCGCTCCTCCTGCTACGAAGAAGGGCGGCCGATGCCGCCCCGAGTCGTCGCTACCGCCTGAGACCCAGGCGGGCGATGAGATTCCGGTACCGCTCGATGTCCTCGCGCCGCAGGTAGTCGAGCAGCCGTCGCCGCCGCCCCACCAGCTTCAGCAGCCCCCGCCGCGAGGCGTGGTCCTGCTTGTGCGTGCGGAGGTGCTCGGTGAGATCGGAGATGCGCCGAGACAGCACGGCGACCTGGACCTCGGGCGAACCGGTATCGTCCTCCGCGCGCCGGTGGTCGGTGATGATCTGCTGCTTGACGTCCTGGGCAAGTGGCATACGAGTCCGACCGAGGTTACCACAGGGCCTGCGGGGCTCCGGATACCTAGCCCACACTGGCTTCGCACCTCCCTCACAAGGTACGCCCAGTGAATCGCGACTCGGTACGGAAGGCTCCCTGAAACCCGGGGCGGTTCAGGATGGCTTATCGGCCGCTTGAGGCCAACCTCTTCCAATAGCGATCGGCCACGCCAAGCTCATGACCTAGTGCCTCGATCCGCCGTAGCGTTTCTTCGGGAACGATCGCGCCGTATTCGTACAGCTGGGTGCACAAGTTTTGGGAACTATCAAGTTGACACATGTACTCCTCAGGGTGTAACATCGAAACATGGGAAAGACAGACCGCAATAACCCAGAGAACGCCCGGTCTTCCGAGGCCACGGCCACGCTTTTCGACTTCGAACGGCGCTTCCCGGACGACGGTTCCTGCCTCGACTGGCTCGTTGGGCACTTCTACCCGAACGGTAAGGACGGGCTGATTCCCTGCCTGAAGTGTGAGCGCGAGACCAAGCATTACCGCGTGAAAGCCCGCACCTGCTACGAGTGCCAATTCTGTGGACACCAGGAGTACCCAATGCGCGGGACGATCTTCGAGGGTTCCTCCACGTCGCTCCGGTTGTGGTTCTACGCGATCTACATCATGTCCAGCACTCGATGCGGCATCTCCGCGAAGACGCTGGAACGCGAAATCGGGGTCTCCTACCCGACCGCGCTCCGCATGTTCCGCCAGATTCGCTCGCTGCTCGGCCAGGATGACGACGAGATCCTTTCGGGGACTGTCGAGATGGACGAGTCTTACTTCGGTGGCAAGGACAAGTGGAAGCACGAGTCCAAGCGTCCCCACACCGGTCGTGGTCCGGTCACCAAGACTCCGGTCTTCGGAATGGCGCAGCGAGGGCGGAAGGACGCGAAGGGCAAGACTGTCGCTCACGGCAAGGTCTCGGTGACGGTCGCGGATGGAAGCAAAGCCCGCGACCTGCTCCCGCACGCCGAAGCGAAGCTGCTCCCGGCCTCGACCGTCTACACGGACGAGTTCAGGTCGTACAACCGGCTTGGGGAGATGGGCTACACACATGAGCGCGTCAACCACGAGCAGCGGGTCTACGTGAGCGGGGACGTTCACACCAACACGATCGAAGGATTCTGGGCGACCGTGAAGCGCGGGCTCGGCGGGACCTATCACGCAGTCTCCGACCGCCACCTTCAGTCCTACCTGGACGAGTACGCCTTCCGGTGGAACAGCAGGGGCAACCCAGTCGGGATGTTCGACGCGTTCCTCAACCGGATCGGGAAGGCTTCTCCCGCTTCCCCCGACCCTTCCTAGAGGCCCGCTTGAGCGCGTCCTCGAAGGCACCGGCGGTCGGGACGGGTATCTCCAAGCCCTGCTTGGTGCGCTGGCTCTGCTCGCCTTCCCGGACGAGTGGGCGCCTACCGTTCTGCTTTGCCATGAGACCTCCAGTCTAGTCATGCCTTCGACCCTCTTCGCCAGCAGCTGGGCCAAGTTCAATTGGGCTCAGCAGCACCTGAAAGCCTTGGACAAGGCTCTTGTCGGGGTGTATCAGTCGAACGAGCGCACCCTCACCCTCAAGGTGGATCTCCAGGTCGCTGGCGACACAGCAGTAGTTCTCGTCTCCCCCAGTACCATCCCCGCCATCCATGCGCGATGCGGTCTCCTTATCGGGGACACCCTGCACAGCTTCCGGGGGGCCTTGGATCACTTGGTTTGGGACCTCGTTCGGATTGGGGGCGACCCCCGGCCCAAGAAGCCCCGGTTCGTTCAGTTCCCGATGAGCACCAGCCGCGCTGCCTGGAACGAATGGGTTGAACGCCGGCTCCCTGGAATCCCGGAAGAGCAGCGGGCAATCATCCTGTCGTGTCAGCCGTACCGTCGCGGGGAACGGGCGCGGAACATCCGTAGACTTCGCGACTTCTCTGACCATGACAAGCATCGAGTGTTGATGCCCGTCTACTTCACTATGTCCAGCTTGAACTTCAGCGTCCAGACCAACTGGCTCGTTACGGAGTGGGAGTACCTCATCAAGCGCCCGACGCGGATAGATCGTCGCACAAAGTTTCTGCGTGTCGAGTTGACCCGGGGACCCAACCCGGGTGACTGTCAAGTGCGCGTGGACGGCGAGACGACCGCTTACCCAACGCTGAGCCGTGGTATCCAGTTGACCGCGCTCAACTCCATCCGGGACACCGTCTTCAACATCCTGATGGAATTCGAGAACCTGCTCTAGATGAGAGTCTCGTTGAAAGCGCCGCAGTTCTTGCACCGGAGGACGAGATTTTGTAGTTGGCCCATTTCCACGTTCTGAGCCAAGACCGCCCCGCAGTTGCCGCAATCCATCGTTACCGGCCCCGACCCGCGTATCACGACCGTCCCTTCGCCGGTGTAGAGCAAGACGGTCCTCGTGTTCGGCTCTGGTTCCGGGATTACCGCTAGGCGAATGTGGCGCTTCCTGCGAGGCGGTTTCGTGTCTTTCGCCACGGATCCTCCAGAGCCGTCTTCCATCCGTTCCGTACTGTCCGGGAGCAAGTCGTAGCCGACGTCCGCAACGACGGGTCAGCCACAATTTGAAGGTGAGCCGGATGCTCATTGCGGCCGCCCTTCGCCATCATCATCCCCGACACCTCTACATGTGTCAACTTTATATTTCCCCAAGTTTTCCAGCGCGACCTCCCACTCACCGACCTCAACCAAGTCCGCCACGTTCTCCATGTCGTTCTCGGGAACACCCGTCACGGCGTCGATGATCAGGTGGAAATCGTGTACGCGACGCCCCGCCTTCTCGTCGCCCGTGCTTACGGTGGCGAGCTTGGATCGGGCGCGATGTCGGTACGCGGTTCACGATCTTCTCCGTTGATCACTCTCTGGCCAACACAGTCTTGCTTGGCGTACCCGACGACACATGGCGTTATCTCAGTACCGGATGGCCGGAGGTTTCGATCTCGACGGGGAGGAGACGCGCGGCGAACTTGTCCTGGGGGGTGACGTGGACCTCGGCCACGGCGGTGGTGGCGCTGGCGGTGGACAGGCGGGGCCAGACGAAGTTCCCCAGCGAGAAGAAAATCGGGCGGCCCTTGTAGGTCTGCATGGGCTGCAGGCGGTGGGAGTGGCCGCCGAAGATGATGTCCGCCCCCGCGTCGATCAGCCGGTGGGCGATGGCCACGTCGTCGGGCGTCGGCTGCGTGTAGAGCTCGACACCCCAGTGGATGTCCACGATCACCAGGTCGCTCATGGCCGCGGCCCGTTTCGTCGCGGCGACCATGCAGTCGACGTCGTGGCCGCAGGCCGTGCCGGGGTGGCCGGGTGCCGCGATAGCCTCGGGGAACGGGTCGACCACCTTGTCGAAGCCGACGACGGCGATCGTCCACCCCTTCACGTGGAGGATGGCCGCCTGCTCGGCTTGGGCCGGGTCCTTCCCGGCGCCCACGGCGGCGATCCCCGCCGACTCGATGTTCCTCCGCGTATCGACCAGCGCCTCGGGCCCGAAGTCGTAGGAGTGGTTGTTCGCCATGTTGGCCACCTCCACGCCACCGCGCTTCAGGTAGGGCAGCGCGGCCGGGTCGCCGTGGAAGTTGAACTCCTTGGGAACCGCCGTCCCGATGCGGGTCACCGAGCACTCCAGGTTCACCACGGTGACGTCGTCGCGGACGAACAGCCCGTGCATGCCGGAAAGCAGCGTGTCGTAGTTCGACGGCGGGGAGCCGATGTAGGCGGAGTCGACGTTCGTGTCGCCCGCCCCGTGGATGACGAGGGCACCCTTCGGCGCCACGGGACTGGGTGACGTGTGCGCCACCGACGGCCCGCCGGTCGTCGATCCCGTACCTCCCGTCGTCAGCGGCGACCCGGGACCACGCGATGAGGCCGCGGCGGCCGGGCCGTTCTGGTCGTCGCCGCCGGTCGCCGCGCGGACCACCACGATCCCGCCGGCGATCACGAGGAGCGCGATCGCCACCAGGGCGAACGGGAACCGGGCCTGCGCTCGGTGCCGCCCGGACGGACTATCGGCCATGCGTCCCCCTCACGGCGAGGCACTCCCGGAGGGCGCCGGGCTGCGCGCGGAGTCGAGCCGCCACAGGTACTCCCGGGGCGTCAGGCCGCTCGCGTGGATCCTGCTCGCCATCGCCCGGCCGAAGTACCGGTAGTGCCACGGCTCGTACCGGTAGCAGGTGACGTCCTCCCGGCCGCTGGGGTAGGACATCAGGAAGCCGTACCGCCACCCGTTGCTGGCCATCCAGGCGCCGGCCGGCGTCGATTCCCAGTCTTGTGTCACGTCGAGCTGGCCCGTGGTCCGGAAGTCGATCGTGGTGCCCAGCTGGTGCTCGGAGTGGCCGGGCCGGGCGGTCTTCGCGACGGCCGCCGCGTGGCCTACCTCCTGGACCCGTTGGCGGAACAGCGCCGCCTGGCGCTCGTAGCTCCGGTAGGCCACCAGCACGTCGACCGGCGTGCCGTTGGCCGCGGCGGCGCGGCGGAGTGCGTCGAGGTCAGGGATCACAAACGAGCGGACCTCCTCCGGGCTGGCGAACCCGGCCTCCGTCACCGGGACGAGGTCGGGCGGCCGGTACGTCTGGGGCAGTGCGAACGCCCGGTCGAGCAGCGTCCGCTGCCACCGGCCGTAGCCCGCGTCCGGTGCGGGCAGGGCCCCGTAGTCGCAACCGGGAAGCCCGGGCACCGTCCTGGCGGTCTCGGTCGCCGAGGAGGTCGCGCTCGACGCGGGGCTCGCCCCTCCACGCGCCGTGTGGCTGGGCTCACCGCCGGTGTCCCTCGTGAGCAGGGCCCGGCCGCCGACGGCCACGGCGGCGGCCACGAAGACGGCGGCCACGAACCGAGCGAAGCCGGTGTACCGGACCCCCCCGGGCCGCCGGCTGGTCGCCCCGCTCCGGGGAGCGGATGGCCGGACGGGCGGCCGAGCGCCGGCCGTCACGCGGCCCCGTCCGGCAGCGACACCAGCTGGCGGGTCCGCTCGACGTCGTCGGCGATCTGCCCGGACAGGGCCTCCACCGAGTCGAACCGGACCTCGTCGCGGAGCCGGGCCCAGAACTCGATGGACAGGGGTTCCCCGACCAGGTCGCCATGGAAGTCCAGCAGGAAGGCCTCCAGGTGCACCGGCTCCTGCCCGAACGTCGGGTTGGTGCCGACGTTGACCGCCGCGCGGTACCCCGAGTCGCGGTGCAACGCCCGGGCCGCGTACACCCCCTCGCCGGGGAGCAGCAGCCTGGGCAGCGTCTGGAGATTGGCGGTGGGCCACCCCAGGCCCGTTCCCCGCCCGGCCCCCCGGACCACGCGGCCGTCCAGTACGAACCTCCGCCCCAGCGCCCGTTCGGGCCAGTCGAGGTCCCCCTCGGTCAGTGCCTGACGGATGGACGTGGAGGACACGGCGCGGCCGTTCAGCTCCACGATGCCGATGCCGTCAACCCCGAAGCCCCGCTCCTCACCGAGCTCGCGCAGCACCGGCACGGTCCCGGCCGCCCGGAACCCGAACGTGAAGTTCTCTCCGACGACCACATGGCGCGCGCCGAGGCCGTCCGCCAGCACGCGATCGACGAACTCCTCCCCCGGCCATCGCGAGAACTCGTCGGTGAACTCCAGGATCACCAGCGCGTCGACGCCGGTGGCGGCGACCAGTTCGATCTTCCGCTCGAGGGTGGTGAGCAGCCGGGGCTCACGGCCGGGCGAGAACACCTCGCGGGGATGCCGGTCGAAGGTCACGGCGATCGCCTCCAGGCCGCGTTCCCGGGCCACCTCAACCGTGCGGCCGATGACCCGGCGATGCCCGAGATGCACCCCGTCGAAGAACCCGATGGTCACGGCCGACGGCCGGCCACCCACAGGGAGCCCCGCGATCCCCCGCACCACGTCCACGGAGGCTGAGGGTACCGGACGTCCCGAGTTCGCAGGCAGGCTGGGTGCATGGCCCGGCGATGTGGATCAGCCGGGTGGCGCCAGGACCATCTCCGGGACCGCCTTCGCCCCGTCGTCGCGGTAGACGGCCACCAGCCGGCCATCCCGAGCCAGCACCGCGTACGGCCCCTCGATGCCCGCGGGGCCGAGGGGCCGGCCGTTCGCCGCCGCTGCGGCCTCGTCGGGATGGTCCAGACGCACCGACGGCAGGTGGCGCACGGCCTGCTCGAGCGGCATGGGCGCCCCGAGCGCGTCGAGCGGCGCCGCCTCCTCCAGCGAGAACGGCCCGACGCGCGTGCGGCGCAGGGCGATCAGGTGCGCACCGCACCCGAGCGCGGCGCCCACGTCGGCCACCAGGACCCGGACGTACGTCCCGCTGGAGCAGCGGACCCGGAAGCCGAAGTCGCGCCCGTCGAAGGAGATCAGGTCGAACCCGTCCACGCGGATCCGGCGAGGCGGCGCCTCGACGGCATCGCCCCGGCGCGCGGCCCGGTGGAGGGTCACGCCGCCGACCTTCACGGCGGAGTACGCCGGCGGTCGCTGCTCCAAGTCGCCGGTGAGCGCGGCCATCGCCCGCTCGACGTCGCCCCGCGCGGCGGTCACCGCCGCCGTCCGCTCGACGCTGCCCTCGGCGTCGAGCGTGTCGGTCTCCTCGCCGAGGCGCCCGGTTCCCTCGTAGGTCTTGTCGAGCCCCGACAGGTAGCGCAGCAGGCGGGTGGCCCGTCCCACGCCGACCACGAGGAGGCCGGTGGCCAGCGGATCGAGGGTCCCCGTGTGCCCGACCTTGCGCGTGCCGAGCGCCCGCCGGACCCGGTCCACGACGTCGTGTGACGTCATCCCGCCGGGCTTGTCGACGAGCAGCAGGCCCTCCGGCGCCGCCACGGACGTCCTCAGGAAGAAGTGGGCAGCTCGCGGAGCAGCCTGGCCACGTCGTCCACGGCGTCCTCCAGGCCACCCCTCGCGGTGAACCCCGCGGCCAAGCGGTGGCCGCCGCCGCCGAACGCCGCCGCCACGGCCGCGACGTCGTGGCCGCCCCGGGACCGCATCGACGCCTTGAACCGGCCGTCGCGCTGCTGCTTGAACACCGCGGCCACGTCGGCCTCGCGGGCCGTGCGGATGACGTCGATGAGGTCGTCGGTGTCCCCCACCCCCAGCCCCGCCTCCTGGAGGTCGGACTGGGTGAGGTACGTCCACACCAGCGAGGCCTCCTCGTCGTGCTCCAGCCGGTGCAGCGCGGTGCCCAGCACCCGCAGGTACGGCAGGACATTGTCCTCGAACAGGACCTGCGCCAGCCTCGCGTGGTCGAAGGGGAACTCCCGCAGCTCGGCGGCCAGCCGCAGCGTGGCCGGGGTCACCGCCTGGTACTGGAACCGCCCGGTGTCGGTGACGAGGCCCGCGTACAGGCAGATCGCGCTCTCCACCGGCACCTCGCCCCCCATCCGGCCGATCAGCCGCCACACCAGCTCTGCCGTCGACGACGCGTGCTGGTCGATGACGGTCACCGTCCCGAGCCCGGGGTTCGTGGCGTGATGGTCGATCCACACCAGCTCGCGCGCCCTCGAGGCGAACGGCTGGAGGTTGCCCAGCCGGTCGGCGGACGCACAGTCCAGCGTGACCATGACGCCCGGCCACTTGGGGAACCGCTTCGGCGGCACCAGTGCGTCCGACCCCGGGAGGTCGGCCACCCACCGGGGATGCTCGAATGGCTCGTTGCCGTAGGAGCAGACCGTGCGCACGCCGCGGGCCCGGAGGAACGCCGACAGCCCGAGCATCGACCCCAGCGCGTCGGGGTCGGGGTTCACGTGACAGGCCATCGCGACCTCGCCCGCGTCGCGCAGCACCTCGGCCGCCCTGTCGAGCGCCGCATCCAGCGAGGCCGGCGCGGCCGTCTCGGGTTTCGCGGCGGTCAAGAGGCCTCCTCCCCTCCCGGCCGGGCGCGATCCTCGTCGTGGATCCGGGCGAGGATCTCCTCCACGCGCTGTCCCCGGGCCTCCGCGGTGTCCTCCTCGAACTCGAGCTCCGGCGTGAACTTCATCCGGACCTGCTGCCCGACCGTCGTGCGCAGATGCGACCGGGCGCTGCGCAGCGCGGCGAACGTGGCCCGGCGCTCCCGCTCCTCGCCGAGCACGGTGTAGAACACCCGAGCCTTCCGGAGGTCTGGGGTGACCTTCACCCCGGTCAACGTGACGAACCCCAGCCGGGGATCCTTCAGTCGCAGGACCTCGGCGGCCAGGACCTCCCTGAGCTCCTCCGCCACCCGTTCCAGCCGTTCGCTCACATGTCCTCCGGATCGTGCAGCGTCAGCTCCGCGTCGATGACTTCCACCGGCGGGAACCGCTCGACGAATCGTTCGATCTCGTGCATGACGCGCCGGGCGTGGTACTGCTCGGCCGCGACGGCCGACACGCCGAGCTCGGCCCGCTGCCACAGGTCGTGGTGGCCGGTCTCCGCGACCGAGACGTTGAACTTCTGCCGCAGGTTCGCCGTGAGCGTCTTCACCACGTGGCGCTTCTCCTTCAGCGATCCGCATCCCGGGATGCGGAGGTCGAACCTCGTCACCGCGACCAGCACGGCCTCGACCTCCCGCCTACAGCGAGCGCGCGACCTCCCGCACCTCGAAGGCCTCGATGACGTCGCCCTCGTGGATGTCCTGGAAGTTCTCGAGCCCGATGCCGCACTCGAAGCCCTCGGCCACCTCGCGCACGTCGTCCTTGAACCGCCGGAGCGAGTCGATGCGGCCCTCCCACACGACGCGGCCGTCGCGCACCAGCCGTGCCCGGGCCCCGCGGGCGATCGTCCCGTTCAGCACGTAGGAGCCGGCGGCCACGCCCATGCGCGAGCCCCGGAACACCGCGCGGACCTCGGCCCGGCCGAGCTCCACGACCCGCTCCTCGGGCGCGAGCATGCCGGACAGCGCGGCCTTGATGCTGTCGATGGCCTCGTAGATGATCCGGAACAGGCGGAGCTCGACGCCCTCCTTCTCCGCGAGCGCGGCCGCCTCGGGATTCGGCCGCACGTTGTACCCCATCACGATGGCCTGGGACGCCACGGCCAGCCGCACGTCGTTCTCCGTGATGGCCCCGACGCCGCGGTGGATGATGTTGACGCGGACCTCGGCGGTGGCGAGCTCCTCGAGGGACTGCGCCAGCGCCTCCACGTTCCCCTGCGCGTCGGCCTTGATCACCAGGTTCAGCTCGTTGACCTCGCCCTCGCGGACCATCTGCATGAGCTCCATGAGGCTCGGCGGACGTGATGCGACCAGCTCCGCGGCGCGGCTCCGAGCCTCGCGCTCCTGCGCGATGTGGCGGGCCTCGCGCTCGTCCGCGACGGCCTTGAACTCGTCGCCGGCCTCCGGCGCGTGGCTCCAACCCAGGACCTGCACGGGCTTGGCCGGGCCGGCCTCGCCGACGGGCTGACCGTTCTCGTCCAGCATCGCCCGGACCCGGCCGTACGCGGTGCCCGACACCACGGCGTCGCCGGGGCGGACCGTGCCCCGCAGGACCAGCACGGTGGCCACCGGGCCGCGACCCTTGTCGAGGTGCGCCTCGACGACGGAGCCCCTCGCCGGGGCCTCGGGGTCGGCCTTGAGGTCCTCGATGTCGGCCACCAGCAGGATGGTGGTGAGGAGGTCCTGGATGCCCTGGCCGGTCTTGGCCGACACGTCGATGAACTCGTGCGAGCCGCCGTACTCGACGGGAATCACTTCCTGCTCGGTGAGCTGCTGGCGGACCCGCGTGGGGTTGGCGTCCTCCTTGTCGATCTTGTTGACCGCGACGATGATCGGGACGGCCGCGGCCTTGGCGTGGTTCAGCGCCTCGATCGTCTGGGGCATCACCCCGTCGTCGGCGGCCACCACCAGCACCACGATGTCGGTGACCTCCGCGCCGCGGGCCCGCATGGCGGTGAACGCCTCGTGGCCGGGCGTGTCGATGAACGTGATCTCGCGGTCCTGGACGTGCACCTGGTACGCGCCGATGTGCTGGGTGATGCCGCCGAGTTCCTGGCCGACCACGTCGGCCGTGCGGATCGCATCGAGCAGCAGCGTCTTCCCGTGGTCGACGTGTCCCATGACGGTGACCACCGGCGGCCGGGCCCGGAGGCGGCTCTCGTCGACGACCTCGGCCTCGGCCTCCTCCTCCTCGTCGATGACACCGACGATCTGCGCCTGGTAGCCGAGCGCGCGGGCGAGCTGCTCGAGGACGTCATCCGGGAGCGAATGGGTCGCGGTCACCATCTGCCGCATGTCGATCAGGGTCTTGACCACGTCGGCGGGAGTCCGGCCGGTCTTCTCGGCCACGTCCTGGGGTGTCGCGCCGCTGTTCAGCCGGAGCGTGGGCAGCCCCGGCTCGGCGGCGGCGGCTTCGGGTTGCTCGGCAGCCGCCGGGGCGGCCGTGGGCGGCGCGGCAGCCTGCGCGGCCGGCGGAGCGCTGGACGCCGGAGCCGCGGCCTGGCCGTTCCCCGAGGCGGACTCGGGCTTGGGCTCGGCCGTCGGCTGCGGCCTGCGCTCGGGGAGCGGCTCGACCGCCTGGGCCTTGGGCTTCGCCCCAGGCACGGGCTTCCCGCCGGAGGCTCGGAGGCGCGGGATGGCTTCGTCCGGCACGGAGGAGGACGCCGTGCGTCCGCCCAGCCCCATCTCCTCCAGCGCAGCAAGGATGTCCTTGCTCTGGACCTGCAGCTCCCGTGCCAGCTCGTGAACCCTCACGTCGTGCGTGCTCCTTCGATCTCGGCTCGTAATGTACTTGCTTCCTCGGGGCTCAGGCCCCGGTCACCCGTGCGCAGCGCCCTGGCCAGGCCGCCGCGCCTCAGCGCCGCGTCCCAGCAGGGCAGCCGGGGGTGTACGTATGCGCCCCGTCCGGGCGCCTTCCCGGTCCGGTCGAGGAGCAGCGCGCCGTCCGCGGCGCGGACCAGCCGGACCAGGTCGGCCTTGGTGCCCGTCCCCCGGCACCCGACGCAGGTCCTGGTGGGCTCCCGCTTCGACGCGGCCAAATTCGGCTCAGCCCGGCCGGGAGCCTCCGTCGCCGGTCTCGGCGGCGGCCTCCGCGTCCGCGCGCTGCTCCTCGGCCTGCGGTTCCTCGGCCGCCGCGGACTCGCCGGTCGCGGCCTCGGCCTCCTCGACGGGCTGGCCCACGTCCTCCGGGACGGCCTCCACCTGTGCGTCGGCCTCCTCGACGTACTCGTCGGCGCCCGGCGGCAGCTCCTCGTCGGTGCCCCGCTCGGCGGCCTCGGCCGCGTCGGTGGTGTCGAGGCCGGCCTCCTCGCCGAGCGGCGCGGGCTGGGGAGCCTCGGTCGGGCCCCCTGCCTCGGCGGCGGCCTCCGGTGCGCCCTCGGGCGAGACCGCCTCGGTGGCCGCCGGGGTGACCGGCGTCGACGCCGGCCGCCGGCCTTCCTCGGCGAACTGCGTCTCGCTCTTGATGTCGATCCGCCAGCCGGTCAGCCGTGCGGCCAGGCGGGCGTTCTGGCCCTCCTTCCCGATCGCCAGCGACAGCTGGTAGTCGGGCACGATGACCATCGCGGTCTGGGTGTCCGGGTCGATCCGGACCTCCTTGACCTTGGCCGGCTGCAGCGCGTTCGCCACGAACTGCGACGCGTCCGGCGACCACGGGACCACGTCGATCTTCTCGCCCTTCAGCTGGTTCACGACCATGCGCACGCGCGAGCCCTTCGCGCCGACGCACGCCCCGACGGGGTCGACGGCCGGCTCGTTCGACGACACGGCGATCTTGGAGCGGTGCCCCGGTTCGCGGGCCACCGCCTTGATCTCGACGATGCCCTCCTCGATCTCCGGAACCTCCAGCTCGAACATCTTCCGCAGCAGCCCGGGATGGGTCCTGCTGACCACGATCTGCGGGCCCTTCGTGCCCCGGCGGACCTCGGTGATGTACGCCGTCAGGCGGTCGCCGTGGCGGTACATCTCGGAGGGAACCTGCTCCGCCTGGGGCAGCAGCGCCTCGACCTTGCCCAGGTCGAGCAGCGTGTACCGGTGGGAGTCCTGCTGGATGATCCCGGTCACGACGTCGCCCTCGCGGCCGGCGAACTCCTCGTAGGTCAGCTCGCGCTCGGCGTCGCGGAGCTTCTGGTAGATGACCTGCTTCGCGGTCTGCGCGCCGATACGGCCCTTGAACTCGTCGGTGACCTCGACTTCCTTCTCGGAGACGACGGCGCCCTCCTCGTCGAGCTCCTGCTCCCAGATGCGGAGGTCGCCGGTCTCCGGGTCCATGATGGCCCGCGTGCCGAACAGCTCCTCGTCGAGGTCCGGGTCCTGCTGGCGGCGCCACGACTTGTAGGCCGAGGCCATGGCCTCCTCGAGGCCGGACAGGATCATCTCGAACGGGATGCCCTTCTCCCGCGCGAGCTCCCGCAGCGCCCCCACCAGTTCCTGGTTCACCTCTTCACGCTCCGTTCCGCCGGGCCCCACTCGAACACCGTTCGAGCCGAGGCCACGTCCTGGTACCGCAGCCGGCGCTCGCCGGCCTCGGTTCGGATCACGATCCCTTCCTCGTCCGCCGCCTCGAGCGTCCCGGTGTGGGTCCGCGACCCATCCACCGGCTCGGCCGAGCGGACCCTCACCTTCTCCCCGGTGTGGCGCCGGAACTCCTGCGGCCGCTTCAGCGGTCGCTCCACGCCGGGCGAGCTCACCTCGAGGTCGTATCGCCCCGGGACAACGTCTTCCAGATCGAGCCGCCGGGAGATCCGCCCGCTGACCTCGGCGATCGTGTCGAGGTCGATGCGGTCGGACGAGTCCCGGTCCACGGTGACCCGCAGGACGCGCCGGCCGCGCTCCCGGGTGAACGCGGCGTCCACCAGCTCCAACCCCGCGGCCTCGACCACCGGTCGGAGCAGCGCCTCCACGTCCATGTCACCTCCCGAAAAAAAAGTGGGCCGCCGCCCACTTCGGGACTTGCACTCGATTTCCTCGGCCAGTATAGCGACTGTGCTTCGAGTTCGACGGGTTGGACAGTCCCGCAGCGGCCTCACTGGCGCTATTGCGGCTCGGGCGGGTCGAGCCGAGTGGGGAAGGGCACGCCTCGGAAGAACAGGCTCCCCGGGTCCCAGATCCATTCCACGGGCTCGCCGTCGTCGTTCAGCCACGCCATTCCGATGCCCGGCTCGACCAGGCCGCCGAGTTCCTCGGCCCACGTCAGGAACAGCGTCGCCGCGAACGCGGGCGAAACTCGGGTCGTGGGATCGTCGGCGAAGACCTGCCACGGGTTGAGGAAGAGGCCGACATCGCGCGCCGCGTCCTCCCGGTGGAAGCCCAACATGAGCTGCGTCTCTGGATGCTCGCCGGGCTCATGCCCGCGCCACCGGCGCGTCGGCTCCGGGATCTGCACGAGCGGTCAGATCGCGCGGCGCTGGCCGCCGGGGACGTTCCAGTGGTCTCGCCGGTTCATGCGCCTGGCCAGCTCGTCGGAGTCCCAGCCGTCGTGGAGCTCGGCGCCGAGCTCCTTCGCCGCGGACTCCGCCGTCTCCTTCGACGTGGTCACCAGCCGGGTCCAGTTCCCCTCGGCGTCGATCAGCAGGAGGTCCCACGTGTCGAGGCCGATCCGCTGGATCACCCCGGCGACGTCCTTTCGCTCGTCCGCGAACCGGCGGACGTCGGCGGGGATCCTCTCGGTCACTGGCCGAGCGTAGGAGCGGTCGGCTCGGCCGGCAACCTGGTGCTGAACGCCGGGCCGCCGTCCACCAGCGTGTCCCCACGACCGGGCTCGTCCGGATGGGGAACGCCGGCGACCCGCTCCCCCGCCTCCGACCGGGCCTCGGCGTCGCTGCCGACCGGCGCCGCGCCCTCCAGGGCCGCGGGGTCGGGCTCGAACGGGGCGGGGTCGGTGAGGTACGCGCGGAACGGCTTGATCAGCTGGCTGATGTGCCAGCCGTCCGCGTAGCGGTGGTCGATGGTGGCCGTCAGCGAGATCACCGGTCGGATCACCACCTGCCCGTCGACCGCCATGGGCTTGTCCATGATCTCGCCGACCAGCACCAGCAGCGGCATCCCGTAGAACCGCGCGAGCGGCGCGAATCCCTGGGGGATGCCGAACATGCCGATCGACGTGATCATGGCGGAGCCGAAGGGCTGCTTCGTCACGCCGAGGGATTTCACGTCGCGGTTCCGCGAGTTCGTCAGCCACGAGGAGAACCGCATCGACGGCCGCAGGAACCGCCTGGGCATCCGGGCGATGTTGCGCTTGGTCTTGGCGAACTCCTTGTCGTCGCCCCGCTTCATGTGGCCCGCCCGCTCGCGGAGCTCGCGGGCCACCTCGAACACCGACTTGTCGTCGGCGCGTTCGACCTTCACGCCGGACAGCTCCTTGCCGCCCTCGACGGCCGCGATGAAGAACACGTCGACGGTCTCGCGCGGGATGACCTTCGAGCCCCGGATGCGGACGTTGAAGTCGGGAACCTCGTGCAGCGCGTGGGCCACGGCGCGGCCGACCAGATGGGTCGGCGTGACCGGATAGCCGGCGGCCCGGCCCCGCTCGATCAGCCGCAGCAGCGGCGAGGCGTCGAAATCGAGGATGCCGTACACCTGCGGGTCGTCCGGTGGCCCCCACATGGCCCCCGCGATCTTCCTCCACCCACCGAGCTTCGCCACCCCGGTCACCCCCGTCCGCCTCGACGCCGGTAGCGTGCCAGCCTCCGGGGCCGACCGCAAGGCCTACCCGGGGTGGGCGCCACCGGGCCCGGCGGGCGGCGTTGGCTCGCACGCCGGGTACCCCTCGGTGCGCTTCCAGTCGGAGAAGGACCGCATGCTGTGGGCTCGTCCCTCCGGCAGGGAGCGCCGTTACGGCGCGGCCTCCAGCAGGTCGAGCGCCGCCCGGGCCGCGCCGTCCAGTGGCGCCTGGGAACGTTCGCCCGTGGCCCGGACCTTCAGGTCGGCCTGCCCCGACTCGATCCCGCGCTTGCCGATCACCACCTGCACCGGATAGCCGATCAGATCGGCGTCGTTCAGCTTCACTCCTGCCCGCTCGTCCCGGTCGTCGAGCACGGCCTCGCGGCCGGCATCCATCAGCTCGCGGTAGGTCCGCTCCGCGGCCTCCACGACCGCCGGGTAGTCCATGTTGGTCGGCACCACCACCACCTCGAACGGCGCGAGCGCCTTCGGCCACATCAGGCCGGCGTCGTCGTGCCGTTGCTCGGCCACCGCGGCCACGATCCGGGAGATCCCGATGCCGTAGCACCCCATCTCGTAGTGGCGGGAAGAGCCGTCCTCGTCGACGAACGTCGCGTCGAGCGGCGTCGAGTACTTCGTCCCCAGCTGATAGACGTGGCCGACGACGATCGAGCGCTCGATCTCCAGCCGCCCGCCGTCGTTCGGGCACCGGTCGCCGTCGCGGATCTGCACGAGGTCCTCGAACCGGTCGATGCGGAAGTCGCGGCCGGGGTTCGCCCCGGTGACGTGGTGGTCGGACCGGTTGGCGCCGGTGACCCAGTTGCCCCGGCCCCGGACCGAGTGGTCGGCGAGCACCTCGACGTCCGCGGCGAGTCCCTGCGGCCCCGCGTAGCCCTTCACGTATCCCCACTTCTCGAAGTCCTCGTCCCCGAAGAGTCGAACCGGCGTCGGGAAGTACAGCCGCGCGACCTTCTTCTCGTTCACGTCGTGGTCGCCGGGCAGCAGCACGGCGACGGTCCGTCCGCCGACGTCGAAGAGCATGGTCTTCAGCATTTCGACCGGTGCCCGCCCCAGGAGGGTCGACACGGCCTCGATGGAGGCCGAGCCGGGCGTCGGGACCTCGGTCATCGGCTCCAGCTCACCGGGGGGTTCCGGCTCGGCCACCGCCGGGGTGGCGGCCTCGACGTCGGCCAGGTAGTCGCCGTGCTCGCAGGCGACGTACAGGTCCTCGCCGACCTCGGCCGTCGCCATGAACTCGTGGTTGAGGCCGCCGCCGATGTTGCCGGGATCCGCCTCCACGATCACGTAGGAGATCCCGCATCGGTCGAAGATGCGCTCGTAGGCCCCGTACATGACCCGGTAGGACTCGCGCATCCCGTCCTCGTCGCGGTCGAAGGAGTACGCGTCCTTCATCAGGAACTCCCGGCCGCGGAGCAGCCCGAACCGGGGCCGGCGTTCGTCCCGATACTTCCACTCGATCTGGTACAGGTTCACCGGCAGGTCGCGGTAGGAGGTCAGCTCGCCGGCGACCAGCGGCGTGACGACCTCCTCCTCGGTCGGCCCCAGGCCCATCTCCCGGCCGTGGCGGTCGGTGAGCTTGAACATCTCCTCCCCGTAGGCGTCCCACCGCCCGGTGGCCTTCCACGGCTCGGCGGGCAGGATGATCGGCATCCGCATCTCCTCCGCGCCGGCCGCGTCCATCTCCTCCCGGACGATGCGCTCGACCTTGCGCATCGTCCGGAACCCGAGCGGCAGCATCGTGTACACGCCGGCCATGAGCCGGCGCATAAACGCGGCCCGAACCAGCAACCGGTGCGAGGCGACATCCGCGTCGGCCGGTGCCTCCCGCAGGGTGCGCGCGAACAACCTCGAGAACCGCATGGGCCAGCAAGGATAGCGGCACCTCCGGGCGCCCCATGGCGATGGCCGCCGAGATGCCGTTCAGCGCCCGTCGCGGCGCGCCTCCTCAGGACGCGAGGAACCTGGCGATCGCGAACCGGTCGGTGCCACCAAAGCTGGCGTCGCCCGCCACGACGATCTTGCCGTCCTGCTTCACCGCCAGGCCTCGCCGGAGGAGTTGGCGAGCCCGGCCGGGGCCAGCCCCTGGTTCCCGAATCCGGTGTCCGCAGCGCCGCCGGCCAGCAGGCGCACCGCGGCCATCCGAGCGGGGCAGCCGGTTCTGGAACCGCATGTCCGTCACCAGCTCGCTCGCCCCGAAGTCCCGCGTGACCAGGCCGTCGGTCCCTTGCCGTCTCCGCTGAACGTCGGATCCAGCCCTCCGCCACTCTTGAACCGCATGAGCGCGCCGTCGTGGAAGTCCGACGAGCCGAGGACCACGATCTTGCGACCGCCCTGGACTGCCACCCCGAAGGCGCCGTCACCGCCCGCGGCGCCGAACCAGGTCGTCGCCAGCCCGTCGCCGCTGAAGCTCGAGTCACGGTCGCCGGAGGCCGCAACTGCGGGGTTCGCCACCGCGAGCGAGATTGCGATCACCGCGAGGATTGCGAGGTTCCGGCGCACTGGCGTTCTCCTTCGATCACGACCGGCCCCGACGGATTCCACTCCCGGTGAGCGCCGCCGCATGATGACGGCCTGAGCGCCCGGTTGCAAGGGAAATGTGCCTATTCGGCGGGCGCCACGGTGGCGGGCTCGGCCCCGGGCTCGACCGCGGCCCCGGCCTCGCCGTCGGCTTCCGCCGCGCGCTCCTCGGCCATCTTCCGGGCCTCGGCCACCAGGACCTCCACGATCTCGGACTCGGGGATGCGGTTGGCCTGGACCTCGCCGTTCACGATCAGCTGGCCGTACCCCTTGCCGGCGGCGATGCCCAGGTCGGCCTCGCGGGCCTCGCCCGGGCCGTTCACCACGCACCCCATGACCGCCACGCGGATCGGGGCCTTCAGGCCCGACCGGTCGAGGGCCTCGTTGACGCGCTTCGTCAGCCCGAGCACGTCGACCTCCGCGCGGCCGCACGAGGGGCAGGCCACGAGGTCGAGGCCGCGCTTCTTCAGGCCGAGGGACTGCAGAATCCAGTTCCCGACCTTGACCTCCTCGACCGGGTCGTCGGTGAGCGACACTCGGATGGTGTCGCCGATGCCCTCGGCCAGCAGCGTGCCGATCCCCACCGCGGACTTCACGCCGCCGCTCGGCATCGGACCGGCCTCGGTGACCCCGAGGTGCAGCGGGTAGTCGCAGGCCTCCGCGAGCATCCGGTAGGCCTCGATCATCTCCCGCACGTTCGAGTGCTTCACCGAGATCTTGATGTCGGTGAAGTCCTCGTCCTCGAGCAGGCGAATCTCGGTCAGGGCGGATTCGACCAGCGCCTCGGGCGTGGGCCGGCCGTGCTTCGCCAGCAGCGACGGCTCGAGCGATCCCGCGTTGACTCCGATGCGGATCGGCACGTCCCGGGCCCTGGCCTCCCGGGCGATCAGCCGGACCTTGTCGGGGAACTTGATGTTCCCGGGGTTGATGCGCAGGCCGTGCACTCCTGCCTCGAGGGCGGCCATCGCGTACTTCCACTGGAAGTGGATGTCGGCGATCACCGGGACCGTGGACTTCGCCGCGATCGCCTTCAGCGCCTCGGCGTCCTCCCAGTGGGGGACGGCGACCCGGACGATGTCGACGCCGGTCGCCACCAGCGAGGCGATCTGCTGGAGCGTGGCGTCGATGTCGTGGGTCTTGGTGGTGGTCATCGACTGGACGCGCAGGGGAGCGTCGCCGCCGACCTCGACCCAGCCCACCTTGACCTGGCGGGACTTCCGTCGCTCGTGGGGCATCGTCACATCAAGTCTACGAGGCGGGCCCGACCGGCCTGGGCAAAGCTCACTCGCCGAAGACGTGGAACACGACCCGGCGGTCGTGCGGGTCGTCCAGCTCGACGAGCAGCAGGCGCTGCCACCGTCCCAGCACGGGCTCCCCGGCCACCACCGGAATGGCGTGCGAGGTCGCGCCGATGAGCATCTGCTTCACGTGCGCGTGGCCGTTCTGCCGCTCGTGGGGTTCGGCCAGGTTCTGGGTCCTGCGCTCCACGTCGTCGTGTGCGTAGTACGTGTCGTCCGGAACGAGCGCCTCCAGCCTGCCCCGGAAATCCGCCATCGCGCCGTCCTCCCACTCGTTGATGAGCAGCGCACAGGTCGTGTGGGGACAGAACGCCACGGCCATGCCCTCGGTCAGGCCGGCGTCCTTGATCGCGCTGCGGAGCTCGTCCGTGAGGTCGGTGTAGGCGAATCGTTCCAGTGGGGTGATCTCGATCGTGCGCGTCTCGGATCTCACTCGGTTCCTCCTGTGCTCGCGCCGGCTCCCACCGCTGGGCGTCCCCCGGCGCCGGCGGGTGAAACCTCCCCCGCCGCTGCCGGACGGCGACCGTCCGGTGGGGTGGTCCCGCCCGCCTCGGTCTCGGCGAGCGGAAGATCGAACGTGAACGCGCTGCCCCTGCCCGGCTCGCTCTCGGCGTGGACCCGGCCGCCGTGGGCCTCGACCACCGAGCGCACGATGGCGAGACCGATGCCTGTGCCGCCACGTCCGCGGGTTCGGGCCGCGTCGGCGCGGTAGAACCGCTCGAACACGAACGGGAGGTGCTCGGCCGGGATCCCGGGTCCGGTGTCCGCGACGGTGACCTCGCACCGGCCGTCCACGACCGCGGCCGACACCGACACCGACCCCGCCGGCGGCGTGAACCGCATCGCGTTGTCCAGCAGGTTGTACAGGACCTGGTGGACGCGCTCGCGGTCCGCCAGCACCGGCGAGGCGTCGGCCGGGACGCGATTCTCCGGCTGGGGCACGCTGGCCCCCCGGCCGGCGGCCGCCACCTGGACCTCGCCCACGACCTGGTCGATCAGGGGCCCGAGGCGGACCGGCGAGAGCTCCATGGGCACGTCCCCCGACTCCAGACGGGACAGGTCCAGCAGCTGCTCCACCAGCCGGGACAGCCGCTCGGACTGCTGCAGCATGATCTGCAGCGTCTCCGGATCCGGCCGCTCCACGCCGTCGAGCAGGTTCTCGAGGTGCGCACGCAGCGCCGAGATCGGCGTCTTCAGCTCGTGCGAAACGTTGGCCACCAGGTCCCGGCGGAGCCGTTCCACCTGCTCCAGCTCGGTGGCCATGCGGTTGAACGCGGCGGCCAGCTGCCCCACCTCGTCTCGGGAGTCGGCCGACACCCGCGCCCCGTAGTCGCCCCGGGCCATCACACCGGCGGCCCCGGCCATCTCCCGCAGCGGCCGGGTCAGGCCGAGCGACAGGAGCCGGGCCATGGCCAGCGCGCCGCCCGCGGCGATCGCGCCGCCCAGCAGCAGCTGCCACCAGTAGCGGTGCAGGAATCCGAACGTGTCGCGCAGTCGGGCCAGCCATCCCGAGGACGGCAGCTTCCGGACCGCGTACACCGTGCCCAGCCACCGGCCCTGGTCGTCGTACGCGGGCATCGCGACCAGGTTGTACCCCTGCGCCGAGCCGATGTGGAACCCGCGGTCCCGGATCACCGGAAGCCCCTCAGGCGGCGTCCCCTGCCACTTTCCGTCCGGCGTGAGACGGAGGATCGTGACGCCCCCGGGCGGCACGTACGAGGGCTGGGTCGAGGCCAGACGCGCGGCGTCGATCAGCCGGAGCTGCTCGGCGTCGCGCTCGGATCCACGCAGCGCGTACCCCAGCAGCAGATAGGTCAGCAGCACAGTCATCCCGACGGCGAACACGATGACGAACGCGAGCTTCGCCCGGATGCTCGGGAACCGTTCGAGGAACCGGCGGCGCCTCCGTCTCCGGATCGCCCGGGCCGGCACCGGCCGGTCGCTCATCAGGACTCTCCGTCCCGGAAGGCGTATCCCACGCCGTGGACCGTCCGGATGAACCGGGGCTCGTTGCCGACCTCTCCCAGCTTCCGGCGGATCCGCGCCACGTGCGAGTCGACCACGCGGCCACCGGCGAAGTCGCGGTACCCCCACACCCTCTCCATCAGCTGTTCCCGCGCGTACACGACGCCGGGGTCGCGAGCCAGCGCGAACAGGATCTCGAACTCGAGCGGCGTGAGCCCGACCTCTTCCCCGTCCACCTCCACCTCCCGGCGGGCCGGATCGATCGTGAGCCCGCCCCGGTGCAGGGGCTCGTGGGTCGCCGCCTGCTGCATGCGCTCCTTGCGCCGCAGGATGGCCTTCACCCGGACCACCAGCTCCCGCAGCGAGAACGGCTTCGTCAGGTAGTCGTCGGCGCCGACCGCGAAGCCGGCCACCTTGTCGGCCTCCTCCGTTCGCGCCGTGAGCATCAGCACCGGAACCCATTCGTCCCGCTGGATCTCCTGGCACACCTCCAGCCCGTCCATGCCGGGCAACATGAGGTCGAGCACCACGAGGTCGGGGCGCTCGGCGCGGTGCTGCTCGATGGCCTGCGGGCCGTCGGTGGCGACGACGACGCGGAACCCCTCGCTCGCCAGGCGAGCCCTCACGGCCTCGGCGATGGCCTCCTCGTCGTCGACGACGAGGACGGTGCGTTCGCTCATCTCGCCCATCGTAGCCCGGCGGAGTGGAGGCGCCCCCGCGGCCGTGTGGAGTTGTTGTGTCGCCGCGGACCCCCCGCGAGCAGCACAAACGCCGTTCAGGGGGTGATCTGGATGGGCCTGAAGATGTCGAGGAATGTGATGCTCACGAACCAGATCATCAGGAATGCGACCACGACGGCGGTCAGCGGGATCAGCTTGCGCGCGTCGACCTTCCGGCGGCGTATCTTCTCCCACGCCACCACGGCGAGATGCCCCCCGTCGAACGGCGGGAGCGGGATGAGGTTCAGGATCCCGACGAAGACGTTCACGCCCGCCAGCAGGAACACCAGCGCCCCCGCCCCGAACGCGGAGGTGATGTCGCCGGCCGCGCGCGCGACGCCCACCGTCCCGACCGGGTCGTTCGGCGTCCGCTGTGCACCGCCGAACAGCAGGTCGAACATGCGGCCGATCCCCTGCGGGCCGAACACCCGTCCGAGCGACAGGACCGTCTGCTTGACGACCTCACCGATCTGCTTCGCCCCCACGACGAACGAGCCGACCAGGCCCTCCTTGCGCGAAACGAGCACGGTGCCGGCCTCGACGCTCACGCCGATCCGGGCACGCTTCTCCTCCGGGTCGTACACCGGCGTCACGGTGAACGCCAGCCGCCGCCCGTCGCGATCCACCACGAGGTGGATGGGCCGGTTCACGTGGGCCTTGGTGAACGCGATGAACTGGTGCCGGCTGGGGTTGCGCAGGCCGGCCACCTGGACCACCTCGTCCCCCGGGTGGAGCCCGGCCACCGTGGCCGGGGAGGGATGGCCGGCGATCCGGGGCTGGACGGCGCCGATGAGGGGCGCCACGACCTTGGGCTGGCCGAAGAACCCGAAGAACGCGGCGAACAGGAAGAACGCGATCACGAAGTGGGTGGCCGGGCCGGCGAAGATGACCAGGGCTCGCTGCCACGCCGGCTTCGCGCCGTAGGTGTGCGGGAAGTCCTCGGGGGTGATCTCTTCGTACGGGTTCATCCCGGCGATGCGGACATAGCCGCCGAGCGGGAACGCCTTCACGCCGTATTCGGTCTCGCCGCGGCGGAACGACCACAGCCGGGGCCCGAAGCCGACGAAGAACTCCTCCACCTTGATCTTGAACGCCTTCGCCAAGGCGAAGTGCGCAGCCTCGTGGATGAGGATCACCAAGAGGATGGCGACCACGAACACGACGATCCCGACGGTGCCGGACATCAATGCTTCCTCGGAGGATGGATCACGCCGTGAAAAACTACCGCGCGGCGAGCAGCTCGGCGGCCCGGCGGCGGGCCCAGGTGTCGGCCCGCTCCAGGCTCACCACCGACACGACCGGCGCGGCCTCGTGCTCGTCGACGACCGCCGCGACCACCTCGCCGATCCGGGTGAGGGGGATCCTGCCGTCGAGGAACACCATGACCGCGATCTCGTTGGCCGCGTTCATGGCGGCCGGGTACGTCGAGCCCAGCCGGCCCACGCGGTAGGCGAGGTCGAGCGCCGGGAAGGCCTCGCGGTCGACCGGCTCGAAGGTCAGCTGCAACGGCGCCTTGACGTCGGCGAGGCGCAGCGGCTGGATGCCCCCCGGGAGCCGCTCGGGCCAGGCCAGCGCCAGCTGGATGGGCAGCCGCATGTCGGGGTCGGCCATCTGCGCCATCACCGATCCGTCCCGGAACTCGGCCAGCCCGTGGACGATCGACTGTGGGTGGATCACGACGTCGATGGCCTGGTACGGGAGATCGAACAGGTAGTGCGCCTCGATGACCTCGAGCCCCTTGTTCATCAGCGTCGCGGAGTCGATCGTGATCTTCGGGCCCATCGACCACGTCGGGTGGGCGAGGGCCTCCTTCACGCTGGCCTTCGACAGCTCGTCCCTGCTCCAGCCGCGGAACGGCCCGCCGGACCCCGTGATGACGACCCGGCGGAGGTCCTCGCGCCGCTCGCCCCGGAGGCACTGGGCCAGCGCGGCGTGCTCGGAGTCGACCGGGATCAGCCGCTCGGGCTCGCCCTTCACCAGGTCCATGACGAGCTCGCCGCCGACGACCAGCGACTCCTTGTTGGCGAGCGCCAGGAACTTGCCGGACTGCAGGGCGGCGAGCGTCGGGCCGAGGCCGGCCGCACCGACCATGGCGTTCAGCACCATGTCGGCCTCGGATTCGCGGGCGAGCGACACGACCGCGTCGGGGCCCGCCAGGATCTCGACGGCCCGCAGCCCGGCGAGCTTCTCCCGGAGCTCGCCGGCCGACTCCTGGTCGGCCACCGCGATCACCGGGGGCAGGAACTCGCGGATCTGGCCGACGAGCAGCTCGTGGCCGGTCGACGCGGCAAGACCGAGCACGCGGAACCGGTCCGGGTTCCGCCGGACGACGTCGAGCGCCTGCGTACCGATGGACCCGGTAGACCCGAGGATCGCGAGGGTTCGCATGTCGTCCAGAGTACCCCCGCCGTGCCCGATGCAAGGGAACCTCGGCGTCCGAACGGCGGAATTCACACGATCGTTTCCTGCTGACCCGGGCCATCCCAGCACACGCGCAACCAGGAGTGTCGAGAACAGCCCGGGGGGAAGCCGGGGAGGCCGGCACATCCGGCGAAGCTGGCGAGCGGAGGCGAAGTCGACCGAATGGGAGCGGAGCCGGAGCGAGTTGTGCCGGCCGACCGTAGGCGACCCCCCGGGCGCCCCGCGCAACCTCTAGCAGGGCGCCGGGATGTGACGGTCGCCGCCCAGCGAGCGCGCCCCTAGAACACGAAGATCCGCACGAAGTAGTAGACGACCGGGGCGACGAACAGGATCGAGTCGATCCGGTCCAGCGCGCCCCCGTGGCCGGGGAAGACCGTCCCCATGTCCTTCACCCCGAGATCGCGCTTGACCAGCGACTCGGCCAGGTCGCCGATCGTCGCGGCCGCGGCGGCCACCACTGCGAGGGCGATTCCCTCCAACACGGTGGACAGGGGGTCGATGGACGGCATGACCGCGAAACCGAAGAGGGCCAGCACCATGAAGCCGGCGTACATCCCTTCCCGGGTCTTGTTCGGGCTGATCGACGGGGCAAGAGGCTTGTTGCCGGTCCACGTGCCGACGGCGTACGCCACGATGTCGTAGCCGAACGCGAGACCCAGCACCGCGATGGTGAAGGCTCGCGAGAACGAGTGGATGATGAGCAGCGCGTATCCGGCCAGGAACGGCACCGCGACGATGCCGAACAACGTCATGCCCATGTTGGCCACGACTGCTTTGCGGTGGCGCGCCGGCGTGGCCATGTACCACACCGGGATGAACAGGGCGCCCACCGCGGTCATGGCCAGGATGCCGGCCTCGCCCTTCAGGTATCCCCCCGCGCAGATCAGCCCGCCCACGGCCAGGCCGAGTGGCACCGCGGGCTGGTATCCGGCCTTGCGGATGGCGGTGTACAGCTCGAGCTGCGCGAGCAGCACGATCGCGCTCGCGACGAAGCCGAAGTAGGCCTTGCCCAGCAGCAGCGCGATGGCCGCCACGACCGCCAGCAGGAGGCCGGTGACGATCGCCGCCGGGATGTTGCGCCCCGGGCGGGGCGGTTCCTGCTCGGCCTCCGTCGGGACCTCGACCGAGGTGGGCTCCTGCCAGCTGGGGCCGACGCCCTCCGCCGCGCCGACCTTCACGGTCCGGGGGCCCTCCGGCTCGCCGAACGTCAGCACATCGCCGGGCTCCTCGCCCTCCTCCGGGAACACCAGGGGCTCGGGCCGGTCGGAGTACGGCTCCCGCACCTCGGGCTCGCCGAACAGGTCGTCGGTGAGCGGCGGCACCCCCTCCTCGGGGGCGACTTCGCCGAACCCCTCGGGCCCGAACGGCTCGACGGCGCCCGCGGGGGCCAGCCCGAGGTCGGGCTCCTCCTCGCGGATGGATTCGGCGAAGTGCTCGGCGGCGGCCTCGACCTCCGCGGGCTCGGGCTCCTCGTCGAAGCCGGGCAGCGGCCCGGCGGTCTCGGTCCCGGGCGCCGGCTCCTCGCCGTAGCCCGGGATGGGCGGGCCGCCCGGCTCCCCGCCCTCCGGCCCGGGCAGGTCCCGGTACGCCTCGGGGGGCCGGCGGAGGTCGTCGATCGTGATCGGCCCGGAGTCCTCGAGGTCGCCCTGATCGCCGCCGGCGCCTGCGCCTTCGCCGGACGGCTGTTCCCAGTCGATGCCGGTCGTCCCGCCCACCGGAGGCGCGCCGGCTCCCGGTTCCGAGCCGTAGCCGAACTCGGGCACCTCGAGCTGCTCCTCGTCCGGCAGGAACTGCTCCATGTACGAATAGGGCTCCCGGCGTTCCCCGCCGGGCCCGGTCCGAGGCACGTCCTCGCCCGGCGAACCCATGCCGAGCTCTGCCCAGTCCTCGGCCGACATCTGCTGCGTGGGCTCGCCCCCGGACCCGGCCGGCGCGGGCTGCTCGGCAGGGGCCGCCGGTGGGACCTCGAGATCGAGGTCGATGCCCTCGTCGATGCCCGCGGCCCAGTCGTCCGGGAGGAGCTCTCCCTCGCCGGTACCCTGCTCACCCTCGTCGGGCGCCGGCGCCGCGCCTTCCTCGGAGGGCCGAGCGCCGGGCGTCTCGCCTGTGGACGTGGCGTCTCGGAAGCCGCCCTCCTCCGGTTCCGGGGCCGCCTGCTCGCCTTCGGCCGGCTGGGACGCGAACGGGTCGACTTCGACGTCGACGCCCGTGTCGGCCCGCTCGGAGGCCGGCTCGGCGGTCGCAGGGGCCTCGGGCGATTCCGGCGCGCGGGGCTCGGCCTCCTCCGCGGAGGCCCCACGCTCCTCGCCCTCCTCCGGCCAGTCGACGTCCCGGATCGGGGCGAAGAACTTGTCGAGATCCTCGAACAGGTCCTCGCCCCGCCGCTCGCGTCCCTCTTCGTCAGCCACTCGGCTCAGACCTCCAGGAGTTCCTTCTCCTTGTGGCCGAGGACCTCGTCCACCTCGGCCACGAACTGGTCGGTGAGCTTCTGCAGTTCCTTCTCGGATCGGCGCAGGTCATCTTCGGAGATGGCGTGGTCATGCTCAAGTCGCTCCAACTCCTCCTTCGCGTGGCGCCGGACGTTCCGCACCGCCACGCGCGCCTCCTCGGCCCGCTCCTTGACGACCCGGATGAGATCCCTGCGGCGCTCCTCGGTGAGGGGCGGGAAGGACAGGCGGATGACGTTGCCGTCGTTGCTGGGGGTGAGCCCCAGGTCCGAGGTCTGGATGCCCCGCTCCATCGCCGAGATCGCGCCCTTGTCGAAGGGCTGGATCACCAGCAGCCGCGGCTCGGGCACCGAGATCGAGGCCATGTCCTTGAGCGGCTGCTGCGTGCCGTAGTACTCGAACGTGATCCTCGACAGCAGCGCCGGGGTGGCCCGGCCGGTGCGGATCCCGGAGAACTGGTCCTGGAGCACCGCGATCGCCCCGCGCATCTTCTTGCGCGCCTCCTCCAGGGCCGTCTCCACCGTCATCGCGCGATCCCTCGCACGCCGCTCACTCCACGCTCCCGTGGACCAGCGTGCCGATGGGCTCTCCGAGGAGGGCCCGCTTGATGTTCCCGTGCTTCCGGAAGTCGAACACCAGGATGGGCAGGCCGTTCTCACGGCACAGCGAGATCGCCGTCGCGTCCATCACCTCGAGGCCCCGGGTGAGGACCTCCGTGTACTGGATGGTCTCGAACTTGCGGGCGTCCGGGTTCCGGACCGGATCTGCGTCGTACACGCCGTCCACCTTGGTCCCCTTGAGGATGGCCTCGGCCTTGATCTCGAGGGCCCGCTGCGCCGCGGTCGTGTCGGTCGAGAAGAACGGCACGCCCAGTCCGGCGGCGAAGATCACCACGCGGCCCTTCTCGAGATGCCGGATGGCGCGCAGGGGGATGTACGGCTCGGCGATCTGCGCCATGTGGATCGCGGTCTGGACGCGCGTGGGCTGGCCCGCCTTCTCCAGGGCATCCTGCAGTGCGAGGGCGTTCATCACCGTGGCCAACATCCCGATGTAGTCGGCGCGCTGGCGGTCCATGTTCGGCGCCTGGCGACCCCGCCAGATGTTGCCGCCGCCGACCACGACCGCCATCTGGACGCCCATCGAGGTGACCTCGACCAACTGGTCGGCCAGGTGGCCGGTGGACGCCGAGGAGATGCCGTACGGCGGGTCGGCGGGCGTGAACGCGTCGCCGGAGAGCTTCAGGAGCACCCGGCGGTACGCGAGCGTCCCCAGCGCGCCGGGCGCCGCCTCCGGCGCCTCCGTCATGGACGCACCGCGACGAGCATCCGGGTGCGTGTGGAACGGTTCCTCACTCCGCCTCCTTGCCCAGCTCGAACCGGGCGAACCTGCGGACCGCCAATTTCTCGCCGACTCTAGCGGACGTCTCGTCGATCAACTGCGCGATCGTGCGCTTGTCGTCCTTCACGAACGGCTGGTCGAGCAGCACGTTGTCCTTGAAGAACGCGTCCAGCTTCCCCTGGACGATGCGGTCGAGGACGTTCTCGGGAGGCCCCTGTTCGCGGGCCTGCCCCTCGGCCACCCGGCGCTCGGCGGCGACCACGTCCTCCGGGACGTCCTCGCGACTGAGCCACCGGGGCTTCGCGCTGGCGATGTGCAGCGCGACGTCCTTGGCCAGCTGCTTGAACTCGTCGGTGTTCGCCACGAAGTCGGTCTCGCTGTTGACCTCCACCAGCACGCCCACCCGGGCGTTGAAGTGGATGTAGGACTCGACCCGGCCCTCCTTGGCCACCCGCCCTGCGCGGCCCGCCGCCCTGGCGAGCCCCTTCTGCCGGAGCCACTCCGTGGCCTTCTCGATGTCGCCGCCGGACTCCTGCAGGGCGCGCTTGCAGTCCATCATCCCCGCGCCGGTGGCCTCGCGCAGGGCCTTCACCTGCGCGGCGCTGATGCTCTTGTCACTCGTGTCCTGTGCCATGTCTGTTCACGCTCGCTTCTCGGGTCTTCGTCTCGTTTGGTCGCGGCCGTCGCCGCAAGCGCGCCGGTCGGCGGTCAGGGCTCGGGCGTGGGCTCATCGGTGCCGGCGCTCGGCGCCGGCTCGGACCGCCCCGCGTCCTCCTCGGCGCCCGGGGCGGATGCATCCGCCGGGCGCTTCGCGTCCTCCGCCTGGGGCGGCTCGATGCCGGCAGCCCCTTCGGGAGCAACCTCGGCCACCGGAGCCTCCGCCGGGACGATCTCATCGGCCGCCGGGCGGACGGGAGTTCCGGCCGCCGGGCCGGAGCCGGCCGGCTCGGGCTCGAACACCCGGCCCCCGCTCGAGCTCGCGGCCGCCGCGGGCGGGCCGGGCTCGAATTTCTGCGTGGCGTAGCCCCCGTTGCCGTCGGCGGAGGGCCCGGCTGCGCGCATCGCGAACTCCTCCCAGCCCTGGCCCCGGCCCTCCTCGAGGGCGTCGGCGATCACCCGCGCCACCAGCGACACCGCCCGGATCGCGTCGTCGTTGCCGGGGATGATGTAGTCCACCTCGTCGGGGTCGCAGTTCGTGTCGACGATCGCGATGATCGGCAGCCCGAGCTTGCGGGCCTCGGTCACGGCGATGTGCTCCTTCTTCGTGTCGATGACGAAGATGGCGTCCGGGAGCCGCTCGAGGTCCTGGATGCCGCCCAGGTTCCGCTCGAGCTTCTCCTTCTCGTTCCGCAGCCGGATGACCTCCTTCTTCGGGAGGTACTCGAACGCGCCGGAACGCTCCATCTCGCGGAGCTCGCGCAGGCGTGCCAGGCGGCCGGAGATGGTCTGGAAGTTCGTCAGCATGCCGCCCAGCCACCGGGTGTTCACGTACGGCATGCCCACGCGGCCGGCCTGGTCGGCCACCACGTCCTGAGCCTGCTTCTTCGTGCCGACGAACAGCACGACGCCCTCGCGCCGGCCGAGCTCGCGGACGAAGTCGTAGGCCTCCTGGAGGCCGGAGAGGGTCTTCTCGAGGTCGATGATGTAGATGCCGGAGCGCTCCCCGTACAGGAAGCGAGACATCTTGGGGTTCCATCGCCGGGTCTGGTGCCCGAAGTGGACCCCGGCCTCGAGCAGCTCCCGTCGCGTCGCGACAGGCATGTGTGGTGCCTCCTTTCGGTTCAGTTCCTCCGCCGGTTCATCCCGATCCGGCCCGCGCCGGGGCGGCGTGGGCGTCCTCGGGACGCCGGTGCCGCACCGCCGCCGGGACCCCGGATTCGGTCCCCGGACGTGCGTATTCGGCTCAGGGAGCCGTGGCCCGAGTGTACCGAACGGGGCCCCGGACGGCCGGTTTTCCACCGCCGGGCCCCACGGCCCCACGCGGGGCGGCGGGTCGCCTGGGGAACGGCCCTATCGGCGCCCGAGCATCGAGGTGCGCGTGCGGGCCCGGCGGGGCGGCGCCTCGGGGACGTCGTCCTCGATCACCCCGTAGCGGTACGCGAAGCCGCCCAGCGACACCAGGTGGAAGAGCGTCACCGCGAGCAGGAGTGTCCAGATAGAGAGCGTCGGGTTGACGGTGAACGCCGAGCTCATGGGGACGAGCAGAGGGAGCAGGAACGCGCCCGTGAAGTACAGCAGCACCATGCCGACGTGTCGGGAGCCGGGGAGCCGAGCGGCCCGGATCGACTGGCCCAGCGCGGCCCGGGCGGAGATTCCGTCCCGGATCACGATGATCGGGGCGAACACCAGGAGGTACAGGCCTCCGACCAGGGCGCCGAAGAAGGCCAGCCCGCCGATCGAGGTCCCGAGCACCGCGCGCAGGAACTGCGAGAAGAAGATCAGCGCGACCTCGGCGAAGAAGATGCCCAGGAAGGCCGGCACCGAGCGGATGCCCCGGCGAACGCTGGCGACGGAGACCCGATCGGTGTCGAGGCGTTCGACCACGAGGCTCGTGATGACGGCCCAGATGACGGCCCGGACGGCCGTGAGGGCAAACGTCAGCAGGGCGGCCCCCGCCGTGAGCCCCAACGCGCTGAACAAGGCATTGAGGTCGAACATCGAGCTGAGCGGCGGGATGGCCAGGAGGTTCTGGAAGAACAGGGGGACGTGGCCCAGTCCCACGGCGAGCAGCCCGAACCACAGCACCAGGCCCAGGAGCATCGAGCCGACGACCAGCGCCGGCGACGCCAGGACGGCCCGTCCGCCCGCGGCGAGGGTCTCGCCCAGCTTGGGGTAGACGCTCGGCGCGCGGAAGGCGCTGAAGATGCCCACCCCCCGCCGGGACGGCTCCCCGTCGCGGCCGCCGTCGGTGCCGGCCGTCGTCGGGGGGGGCGGCCGGGGGGTGGCGCGCCCGGGTCGAGCGCCAGCGGATCGGAGGCTGCCCGACCGCGCGCTGCCACCCGACGGCGGTCGTTCGGTCCGCTCACCCGGCGGCTCGAGACCCCCACGAACCCCGCCATCCGCGCCATCGGGCAAGGCACCGCCCGCGTCCGATGCGGCACCGCCGGCTCCGGGGGGGATTGTCCGGCGTCCGATCCTGGGCGACCGCTTCCCGGCCGACGACGACCCCGCCCCGGCCCGCGGCGATCCCGCCCCCGTCGCGGAGCCGGGCCGCGGCTCCGGGGGTGTGCCGGAGGACGGACGGGCCGCCTCGCCGGGCGGGCGACCTCCCCTGCGCTTCTTGCTCATGCGGGCTCTCCGGCCGGCGTCTCCTCGGCGTCCGCCACGGGCACGCCGCCGCCACGCCGCCGGGTCCCGAGCACCACGGCTAGGAGCGCCGCCGCGGCCCCCACGAGGGCGAAGGCGAGGACGTAGTCGAGGAGCATTCGGCCCCAGTTCGGCTTCGAGGAGGACACCTCCGAGAGCAACGACCCCGACGGATCGTTCACCAGGCCGATGAGGCCTCCGTTCCTCGCCCCGATCGACACGACGATGGTGCCGTCGGCCGCTGCGATCCCGTGGATGGCGCCGTCGCCGGTGTCCGTCCGCCACACGAGCACTCCGGAGGAGACGTCGATCGCGGCCAGCCTCCCGTCGTCGAGGCCGACCACGACGGTCCCGCCGACCACGACCGGTGACGCGTACAGCGCGGAAACGTCGAACTCGAAGCTCCACAGCCCGCCGGTCCCGTAGTTCCACGGCGTCGCGGCCCGGCCCGTGGTGACCTCGATGCGATACAGGCCCGATTCGACGGGCGCGAGCTGAGAGGGCATCGCGAATGCGTACCCGCCGGCTACCGCGATGTCGACGTATGGGAAGAACTGGCTGGCCAGCCGGGCGGACCACATCTTGGAACCGTCGTTCGCCGCGAGGGCGACCAGCGTGTTGTCGCCGTAGGACCCGACCAGCACCCGGTCGCCCGCGATGGTCAATGCCGAGGAGTAGCTGAGCGGCGTCGAGGGCACGTAGGTCCAGGAGACCTTCCCCGTCTCCGCGGCGAGGGATGCGACCTCCACCTGTCCCGAGGTTCGGCTCCGCGCCGCGACCACGACCCGCCCTCCGGCGGCGGCGGGCGGCGCGTCGAGGATGCCGGGCACGGTGGTCTGCCACTTGATCAGGTCTGGGTCCTCGTGCCGGACCTCGCTCACCAGCCCGATCGCGACGACGTTGCCGGATGCGTCCCCGACGAAGGCCGTGTCGCCGTCGACGGACACCCCGCTCACGGTCCGATCCTCGAGCGGGACCTGCCACAGGGATCTCGGCGCGCCCGGATCCGCCAGGGAGAACGCGACGACCGCCGACTTGGCGGCCGTCGGCCCCTGCGTGAACAGCAGGATCGGCGTCCCTCCGACCTCGGCCACCGCCGGGGCGGCCCCGACCGACCCGCCGTCCCGGGGAACCCGCCACCGGCGCTCCCCGGTGCCGAGATCAACGCCGTACACGCCGTGGCTGCCCGCCGCGATCGCCGTGTCCCCGGCCACGACCGGATAGGAGAGCGCGCGCTCGCCTCGGGGCATCGGGAACTTCCACGAGCGCCGGAAGGGCGGCGCGGGCGAGTCGAACGGGCTCACGCCGGTGTGCGTCGCGTCCCGGCCGAACTGCGGCCAGGGCGCGTAGCCTTCCGCGGCGCGGGCGGACACCGCCAGGAGCGAGGACGCGAGGGACCAGGCCACCATGATCCCGAGCACGCCACCGGCCACATGCCGGATGGAGGCGCGCGACCCCCGCCGGCTCCGGGGCGTCGCGGTCCTGGCGGATGGGCGCCCAGCGGCCGGCACGGCGGTCTCGGGACAGGCGGCTTCCCGGACCGGGGGCCGAGCTGGACTGGTTGGAGTGCGCACGGAGAGCTTTCCTATTCGAGCGGAGCGCCCATTGTAGGCAGCGCCGCCCGGCCCGCAGGGGTGCGGACGCGCCCCGCGCGCGTTCAGCCGAGAGGCGCCAGGTGGATGACGTCGTCCAGGTTCCCGCCGCCCAGCAGGAGCATCGGGTCGATGTACACGCCGTTCAGACGGGCGCCGAAGTGGAGGCAGGGCTGGGCCGATCCCGGGTCGCCGAGCCCCGTTTGCCCGATGACGTCGCCCCGGCTCACGGTCTGGCCCTCCTTCACCCCGACGGCGGAGATCCAGGAGTAGGACGTCCGGATGCCGTCGGGATGATCGATCGAGATGAACAGCGACCCGGCGATCATGCCGGCGAACGCGACGGTCCCGTCCGCGGGCGCCCGGATCCCCGTCCCGTACGGCGCCGCGATGTCGATGCCCCGATGGCCGGCGCCGTACGGATTCGCGGGCGGCTCGAAGGGCCGGATGACGGGTCCGCGGACCGGCCAGGAGTACGAGCCGAGCTGGGGTCCACCGCCACCGGTGGCGACCACGTGCGGTGAGGACGCCGAGGCGAACGGCGAACGACCTGAGGCGTCGTGGCCTGGCGTCGACCCCGGAACGGTGAGGACGTGCGCGCCGGCGAGGACGTGCGCGCCGGCGAGGACGTGCGCGCCGGCCGGCGGCGGTTGGATGGAGATCGCGCCGAGGGCGATGAAGGCCAGGACCACCACCGAGTCTCGGATGCGGTGGCCGGCCGACTCCGCCGTGGTCGGCGGCCGTCTGGATTCGATTGTCATCGGATGCCGCGCCTTTCCGGCACCCGGAGGTCAGCGCGAGGACGCTAGCGCGTCGCTCCCGATCCGTCAGTGAAACGCGTCACAGGAGCCGGGAGGATTCGATCAGGCCCCGGAGGACTCGACCAGCTGGCCGCGCAGCAAGCCGACGGCCTTCGTGTGGATCTGGCACACGCGGGACTCGGTGACGCCCAGGATCTCGCCGATCTCCGCGAGGGTCATGCCCTCGAAGTAGTACAGCGTCACCACGATCTTCTCCCGTTCGGACAGGCCGTTGATGGCGGCGGCCAGCATCCCGCGCGTCTCCTGGCCCTCGAGGCCGGTGGTTGGGTCACCTCCGTCGGCGAGCGTGTCGAGCAGAGTGACCCCTTCGCTGCGGCCCTCCCCGACCGCGACGATCTCGTCGAGGGCCATCACCGACACGAACGAGATCTGGGACACGGTCTCGTGGAGCTCGCTCCGCGTCACGCCGAGGTGCTCGGCCATCTCGACCTCGGTCGGGGCGCGCTTCAGCGTCGACTCGAGACTCGCTGTGGCCTTGTCGATCTCGCGGGCCTTGAACCGGACCGAGCGCGGGACCCAGTCCATGGCGCGGAGCTCGTCGATGATGGCCCCCTTGATCCGCGGGATGGCGTACGTCTCGAACTTGATCGCGCGGTCGAGATCGAACTTGTCCAGCGCATCGATCAGTCCGAACATCCCGTAGGACGCGAGGTCGGCCTGCTCGACGGTGGCCGGGAGGCCCGTCGCCACGCGTCCGGCCACGTACTTGACGAGGGGCGCGTAGTGCAGGATCAGGCGCTCGCGCGCCATCGTCGAGCCGGTGGCCTTGAACTCGTGCCACAGGTTCATCAGCTCTTCGCTGACGGGCGCGGCGACTCTCGCGGCGCGTGCCATCACGCCCTCGGGTGGCTCTGCCGGTAGGCGGCCGCCAGCCGCCCCCGGGACACGTGCGTGTACCGCTGGGTGGTCCCCAGGCTGGCGTGGCCGAGCAGTTCCTGGACGGATCGGATGTCGGCCCCTCCTTCGAGCAGATGGGTCGCGAACGAGTGGCGAAGAGTATGCGGGCTGAGGCTCCTCTCCGGTAACACTCTCTTCCGATATCTTTCCACCATCGTCCGAACGTCGCGAGGCGTGATCGGATTGCCCCGCAGGTTGAAGAAGAGCGCGGCCCGCCCCTGCGGTTGGAACCAACCTCGCCCCTTCGCGAGGTATTCCTCGACCGCGTCGACGGCGAACTCCGACAGCGGGAGCGCGCGTTCCTTCGAGCCCTTGCCCAGCACGACGACGCGCCGGCGGGCGAGGTCGACTCGGTCGACCGTCAGCCCGCAGGCCTCGGCGACGCGAAGGCCCGACCCGTACAGCACTTCGAGGATCGCCCGGTCACGACGTGCGATCGCCGCCGCGCGCCGGGCACGCGAGCGCTCCCGGCGATCCGGGGGGGGCCCGCCTCCGCCTCCGCCGGCCGTCGGCCGTTCGGGCCCGACGGAAAGGCGCTCGGCCGGCGAGCCGGCCTGCACGCGCGAGACGGCCTCCACCGACGTCGGCGCCTCCACGAGGGCGGCCGCCTCCGCCGGGCGCAGGACGGTGGGCAGCCGGGAGCCGGCGCGGGGACTGGCGAGCGCAGATGCCGGATCGCCGTCCACGGCGCCCGTCGACCCGGCCCATCGGGAGAACGTCCGGATGGCCGCCACCCGCCGAGCGATCGACGTGCGGGCGTAGCCGAGTGTGGCCTGCTGGGCCAGAAAGCGCCGGAGCTGTGGGTGGGTGACCCGCGAGAGCGAGCCGCCGGAACGGATCAGGAACCGAGCGAGTTGCTCGAGGTCCCGGCGGTACGCCTCCACCGTGTGGGGAGACAGGCGGCGCTCGAGCGCCAGGTGATCTCGAAACGCGGCGAGGAGCGCCGCCTCGGAATGGGGAAGGTCGTCCGCAGCAGCCACGACTGGTTTCCGGTCTGGGATGGAACCCCCTTGTACCACACCGTCTTCGCACGTCAATCACGCAATTCGGGGATGTCACCGGCCGCCTCCCAGGCGCCGCTCGACCCGGCCCCCCACCGTCCGGACCAGGCCACGGACCTCCAGGCCCACGACGGCGGCCAGGACCTCCGGCAGACGGCGGTCGAGGGTGGCGGCCACCACCTCCGGCAGCGTGGGGCCGGACAGCGTATCCAGCACCCGGCGTTCCAGCTCGGACAGCCCCGACGGGACCCCGGGACGCCCCGCTGGAACGGCTTCAGCGGCGCGCGGCTCCTCGACCGACCCGACCGCCGCCCGCGGGTCGAGGCGCCCGAGGTCCTCGAGCAGGTCGTCGACCACCCGGACCATCCCGGCGCCGTCACGGATCAGGGCCAGGGGGGTCTCGGAGAGCGGGCTGGTGACCGGGCCGGGCACCGCGAACACCGGACGCCCGAGGTCGAGGGCGTGGTCTGCGGTGATCAGCGACCCGCTCCCGGCGGCTCCCTCCACGACGAGGACCGCCTCGGCCATCGCGGCGACGATCCGGTTCCTCGCCGGGAACCGGTAGGGCTGCGCGGGCACGCCCGGCGGGTACTCGCTGACCACAGCGCCGGCTCGCACGATCCGGTCGAGCAGGCTCCGGTTCCGCGTCGGGTACGCGACGTCGATCCCGCTCCCCAGGACGGCCACCGTCCCTCCTCCTGCCGCCAGCGCGCCCCGGTGCGCCGCGCGGTCGATCCCCCGCGCGCCGCCACTGAGCACGCACAACCCGGCAGCGGCGAGCCCGCGCCCGAACCCCTCGGCCACCTCCGCTCCGAGCGCGCTGCAGTTCCGCGCACCGACGACGGCGACGCCCGGCCCGAGCGACACGAGCGCCGAACCGCGGACGAAGAGCGCCACCGGCGGGTCGGCGAGGTCGAGGAGGGAGGCCGGGTAGTCCTCCTCCCCCGCCACGGCCATGCGGGCATCGACCTCGACGAGTCGACGCAGCATGTCGGCGGGCCTCAGACGGGCGGCGTGGTCGCGGTCGGACTGGGCCACGAGGGGATGTCCCCGCCGGACCGCCGCCAGGCACGCCGCCGCCGCGCCCACCTCCAGCGCCAGCGACCGGAGCCGCCGAGGCGTGAGGCCCGGGAGCGACGCGAGCGCGAGCAGCGCGTCCCGGTCGGCGTCGCCCGCTCCGAACCCCGCGGGCCACGTCTCGTCGTCACCCGGCACGGGCCGCCGCCTCCTCGTTCAGGTCCAGTCGGTAGGACAGCGACTCGGCGAGGTGGGCGCTGGTGACCTACTTCGCTGCCCTCGAGGTCGGCGACCGTCCGGGCCACCTTCAGGGCCCGATCGAACCCCCGCCCGGTCAGGGCGAGCCCCTCGACGGCGCTCGCCAGCAGCGCCTCGGCGTCCGGGGCCAGCCGGGCCTCACGGCGGGCGAGCGGCCCCGGCAGCTGAGCGTTGCACCGGATGGACGTTCCCCGATAGCGCAACCGCTGGCGCCCGCGGGCCTCCTGCACCCGGGCCCGCACCGCCTCCGACCCCTCCCCCGGAGCCTGGCCGAGCAGCTCGGCCCGGGCGAGGCGCGGCACCGCCAGCCGCAGGTCGATGCGGTCCAGCAACGGACCGGAGAGCTTGCTCCGGTAGAGCTCGGCGCGATGCGGGAGGCACCTGCACTGGCGCCTCGGATCGCCCGCATATCCGCACGGACATGGGTTCGCGGCGCCGACCAGGGTGAACCGGGCGGGAAACTCCACGGACCCCATGGCCCTGGTCACCACGACGCGTCCGTCCTCGAGCGGCCGGCGCAGGCCCTCGACCGCGTCGCGCCGGAACTCGGTGAGCTCGTCGAGGAACAGGATCCCGTTGTGCGCGAGCGAGACCTCGCCAGGACGGATGAAACCCGTCCCGCCACCGAGCAGCCCGGCGAGCGAAACCGAATGGTGCGGGGCCCGGAACGGCCGGCTGGGCACCAGCCCCTGACCGGTCAGCAGGCCGGCCACGGAATGCAGCCTGGTGACCTCCAGGGCCTCGTCTCGCGTCATCGCGGGCAGGATCGTCGCCAGGCGCTTGGCGAGCATCGTCTTTCCGGAACCGGGAGGGCCGATCATCAGCAGGTTGTGCCCCCCGGCCGCGGCCACCTCGAGCGCCCGTCGAGCCTGTACCTGCCCCCGGACCTCCGCGAGGTCGACACCCGGCCCGGACTCCGCGGGGAGGTCCTCGTGCGGCTCCGGGTGCGGCGGCTTCCACTCCCCCCGGAGGAAGTCGACGGCCCGCACCAGGGACGGGGCCCCGACCACGTGGAGGCCCTCGACCAGCGCTGCCTCGCCGGCGTTGGCCTCGGGCACCACGACGCCGTCGAGGCCCGCCCGAGCCGCCGCGATGGCGACGGCCAGGATCCCCGGCGTGGGCATGAGGGCCCCGCGGAGCGAGAGCTCCCCCGAGAACGCGTACCGCTCGAGCAGCCGGTCCGGGACCTGCCCGGAGGCGGCCAGCACCCCCATGGCGATCGGCAGGTCCAGCCCGGGCCCCTCCTTGCGCAGGTTCACCGGCGACAGGTTCACCACCACCCGGCGGAGCGGCCATTCGAATCCGGAGGACTCCACCGCGGGCCGCACCCGCTCGCGCGAGTCCTGGACCGACGCCCCGGGCAACCCGGTCAGGGCGAGCGAGGGCAGGCCCCGCCCGATGTGCGCCTCGACCGCGACCGGGTATCCCTGCACCCCGATCACCGCGACGCCGACGACCTTGCCGTACACCCCCGCCCCCCCACAGCGAGCCCCTCAGGCACCGCCCCGGCACGCTACCGCGAGGCACCGACATCGAGGCCGGGGGGCCTCAGAACGCGTCCTCGTAGACCTCGACGTGGGGACCGAATCCGGGCCGCGCCAGCACGCTGGCCACGTCGAACCGCACCGCCGCCGGAACCAGCCGGTGCGCCAGCAGGAACGCCTCCCCCAGCTGGCGGAGCTTCGAGCGCTTGCGCCACGTCACCGCCTCGTGGCCGCCGCCGAACCCGTCGCCGCCGCGGGTCTTCACCTCGCAGAACACCACGAGCCCGCCACGCACGAGCACCAGGTCGAGCTCACCCAGGGCGCACCGCCAGTTCCGGGCCAGCGGCTCATAGCCGGCATCCACGTAGCGCCGCAGTGCCGCGTCCTCCCCCCGCCGCCCGAGCGTCGCCGTCCGCGTCGCCCGGGGAGATGGTTCCTTCCCCACCAGGGCACCGTAGCTCCCACCACCGACATGTCCGGAGCTCAGGTGGGCGGACGGAGCTCGCGGCCCAGGGGGTCGACGTCCTCCTTGCGGGCCAGCTCCTCGACGTTCACGTCACGGGTGGTCAGCACCCGCACCTTCGACACGAACCGCGCCGGGCGGTACATGTCCCACACCCACGCGTCCGCCAGCTCGACCTCGAACCACGGGCCCTCGCGGGGCGTCACCTCGACCCGGTTGCACAGGTAGAAGCGCCGTTCGGTCTCGACGACGTAGGTGAACATGGGGAGCACGTCCCGGTACTCCCGGAACAGCGTCAGCTCCATGTCGGCCTCGAACTGTTCGAGCTCCTCCTCGCCCATGGCCCCCCATTATGCGAGCGGGGGGCTGGGGTGACCCCCCGGATCAGCCCTCGGCGTCGTCGAGGGCCTCGAGCGCCCTGGCCTCCAGCTCCTCGGAGTCGACCACCGCGGGGATCCGCCCCTCCAGCTCCTCGGAGTCGGGCACCAGGATCTCCCGGCCCGGCAGGGGCTTCGGATCGGCCACGCCCTTGAACGAGCGGCGGTGGATGGGGCACGGGCCGAACCGCACCAGCGCGTCCCAGTGCCTGCGGGTGCCGTACCCCCGGTTCGAGTCGAAGCCGTACTCCGGGTACCGCCGGTGGTATCGGCCCATCATCGCGTCCCGCTCGACCTTGGCCACGATCGAGGCCGCCGCCACCGACGCCGTCACCGCGTCGCCCTTGCGGATCGACAGGTGCGGGAACGGCACGCCCCGCACCGGCCAACCGTCCGTCAGGACGAAGTCGGGCGGGGGCTCCAGCCGGCGGAGAGCCAGCCGGAGCAGGAACATGTTCGACCGGTGCAGCCCGCGATGGTCGATCCGGGTCGGCGTCGCCCGGCACACCGCCACCGCGACAGCCCCCGAGCGGATGCGGACGTACGCCCGTTCCCGCTGCAGCGCCGTGAGCATCTTCGAATCGGCGATGCCGTCGAGGCAGAACCCCTCGGGCAGGATCACCGCTGCCGCCACCAGCGGCCCGGCCAGGGCTCCCCGGCCGGCCTCGTCGGCCCCGGCGATCAACCGGAATCCCTCCGCCCGCAGGCGGCGCTCGAAGCGGTCGAGGTCGGGATCGATGTCGGACTTGCGCAGGGCGGGCTTTCCCATCGGGTTCAGCCTGCCATCACGGGAATGCCAGCGCGAACTGGGTCCCGTCGGTCAGCCCGCCGAAGTCCCCGGGCGGCCAGATGATGATGAAGGCCCGGCCGATGACCTTGTCCATCGGGATCTGCCCGAGTTCCTGGAACCGCGAGTCGTTCGAGTTCGCCCGGTTGTCCCCGAGCACGAACAGGTGATCGGGCTGCACCGTGTAGGGACCCATCGTCCGGTTGTCGGGGATGGGGCTGAGGTACGGCTCGGACAGCGGCTTGTTGTTCACGTAGATGACGCCGTTCCGCTCCTCGACGAGGTCGCCGGGGAGTCCGATGACACGCTTGATGAAGTCCTCGTCCCGCGGCGCCGAGAACCCGAGCCCCTCGGTGACCCAGTGGAAGAACGAGGAGATCGGGCCGCGATCGGGCGCCGCCTCCGGGTGGGGGTTGGAGAACACGATCACGTCCCCACGGCCGGGCCCGTGGAACTTGTACGCCAGCTTGTTGACCAGCACGCGATCGCCGATCTTCAGGGTCGGCTCCATGGACTCGGAGGGGATGAAGAAGGCCTGCACCAGGAACGACTTGATCAACAGCGCCAGCAGGAAGGCGACGATGATCAGTGCGGGGAGCTCGCGCAGGAACCCGAGCGGTCCCTTCCTCTCGCCGCGGTGCTTGCCCCCTCGATCGGGCGGGGGGCTGGTGGTCGGCCGGGGAGCGGTCGCCGTGTCCGCGCCCCCTCCTCTGCTGCCGGCCGGGCGGCCGACGAATCCGCCGTCGACGGCGAATCCACCGCCGGACGGCCGCGGCGAACCGGAGCTCGGGGAAGGCGAGGGGCCGCCGGGCTCCGGCACCATGGGAGGCCGCTGGACGCCCCCCGGTGCCGGTGTCGCGGCGGGGCCCGGCGGGCCACCGGGTACCGGTGCGCCGGACGGCGGCGAGGTCGTCGGCGGCTCCGAACCTGGAGCACCGGACGCGTCGTGTGTCTCGGCCGGCTCCGGGGAGCTTGACGGGCGCTGGCTCACTCCTAGTGCTCCGTCCGCATGCCCGCAGCGGACGTGAGTGGCGCCACTATCCCTGCCCCTCCGCCACCTCGGGTGACGCCTCGGCCGCCTCGGTGGCCGGCGCGACCGGCGACACGGCCTGCATCGGCTCGCGGCGCTCGCGGATGCGCGCGCGCTTTCCGCGGAGCTCACGCAGGTAGTACAGCTTCGCCCGCCGGACGCGGCCCCTGGTGACGACCTCGAGCTTGCCGATCGACGGCGAGTGCACCGGGAAGGTCCGTTCGACCCCCACCCCGAAGGACATCTTGCGCACCGTGAACGTCTCGCGGAGGCCGCCGCCCTGGCGCCGGATCACGACGCCCTGGAACACCTGGATGCGCTCACGACTGCCCTCGACGACTCGGACGTGCACCTTCACGTTGTCGCCCGGACGGAATTCGGGCAGGTCGTCGCGCAGGCGCGCGCTTTCGACGAGATCGATCTTGTTCATGGGTATCGGATCCCGGCCAGGGAGGGTTCGAACGGTCCGGTGATGATAGCACCCGGCCCCCGGGCAGCAGGCCGGAGGGCCTGCTGCTGAAAGGACCACCCCCCGCGCCATTCCTGGTTTGGGGGAACAGGGGCGGCCGAAGCCCCCCGTGCCTATTCCTGGTTTTGGGGGGAACACGGGGGCGAAGCCCCCCGTGCCTATTCCTGGTTTTGGGGGGAACACGGGGGCGAAGCCCCCCGTGCCTATTCCTTCTCGTCCATCCACCATTCGACGAATTCCGTCGCCCGGCCCTGGTCGTCGAGCCGGACCTGCCACAGGTTCCCGAACCGGGCAACGAACTCGCCGGGCGGAGGGTAGTCCGTCCACCCGCGGACGAACCCGACGTCGCCGTCGACCCCCACGATCTCGTAGCGGAACGTCCAGGTCCCCGGCTCGTCCTTCCGATCGAGCCACCCCTCCACGATCCCCTGCCGGCCTCGCCAGGGCCCGCGATGGGGTGCCGTGTAGTAGGCAGCGTCCTCGGTGAACAGGGCGCCGATGTCGTCCGGATCGTTCGACTCCCACGCCCGCACGTAACGCCGCACCCAGTCGTCGATCGCCGCGCGGTCGGTCATCGCCCGGTCTCCTTCCAGCAGGTCGGGCCGGTTGCGCCGCGTCTTCGCCAAAGCGGCCTCACGGCGCCATCGTTCCACCTCGGCGTGGTTCCCGGAAACGAGCACCTCGGGCACGCCGAGACCCCGGAACTCCCGCGGCCTCGTATAGTGCGGGTGGTCGAGCAGCCCGGGCTCCGTGAACGAATCGTCGGCCACCGACTCCTCCCGGCCGACCACCCCCCGGACCAGCCTGGTCACGGCCTCGAGCACGACCAGGGCCGGGATCTCCCCCCCGGACAGCACGTAGTCGCCGATCGAGAGCTCTTCGGCCGGCAGGCCCTCGACCACGCGTTCATCCACGCCCTCGTAGCGCCCGCAGACGAGCACCAGCCACGGCTCGGTCGCCAGCTCGCGCACCAGCGCCTGGTCCAGCCGGCGCCCGGCCGGCGACATCAGCAGCACGCGCTTGCGACCCTCCCCCAGGGCCTCCACCGCGGCGAAGACCGGTTCGGGCTTCATCACCATGCCCGGGCCGCCGCCGAACGATGCGTCGTCGGCGGTGCGGTGCCGATCCGTGGCGTGTTCGCGGATGTCCTGGACGCGGACGTCGACCACGCCCTCGGAGATGGCTCGGCCGAGGAGCGACTCTCGGAGCGGACCCTCGAAGATCCCCGGGAACAGGGTCAGGACGTCGACCCGCACGGGGTCACCCCGGCGCGGGCTCGTAGACGCTGACATGGCGGGGACCGGCCGCCGTGAACGGCTCGCGGTCCCACCCGCCCCACCGTTCTCGCAGCCGGAGCCCGCCCAGCCGGGCCATCAGGTCGAGCTCGGCAGGGTACGCGTAGCGGAGTCGTACCGGGTAGGTCCGCGGCGTCTCGCCCTCCTTGAGGGCCACCTGCAGGACCTCGATCGTCTGTGTCGCGGGGTCGTGCTTCGACCCCAGGAACACCATCCGGTCCACACCGATGTCGAGCACCTCCATCCGCTGCCCCCGGTCGAACCGCGTGACGTCGGGAAGGAACGCCTCCAGGACGAATACGCCGTCGTCGGTGAGATGGCGGGCGACGTTGGCGAAACACCGCACCTGGTCCTCCTGGGTCAGGAGGGCGAAGATCGTATTGAACACCAGGTAGACGAGCCGGAACCTGCCCTCGACGCCGACGTCGGCGAAGTCGCCGAAGGTGACCGGGATGTCCGAGCCGCCGGGTTTGGCGCGGAGCTTCGCCACCATCGACTCGGAGATGTCGATGCCGTGCACCTCCACCCCCATCTCGGCGAGGGGCAGGGCGACGCGCCCCGTGCCGATCGCGAGCTCCAGCGCGGTGCCTCCGTTCGCCAGGTCGGCCAGGCGGGCGGCCACGCTGTCCACGTCGGCGAGGAGGCCGAGCCCCGCGACCCACGCGTCGTAGATCGGCGCCCATCGCTCGCCGTACGTCTCGGCGGTGTAATCCTCCGACATGGCTCCAGAAGCCTAGCCCTGACGACCCGTTCGGTCCTCAGGGGAGGTCAGCCCCGGCACGTCACGGACCACGACCCGCCTTCCGGCGACGTCCACGGAGACCACCACGTCCTTCAGCGCGGGGATCAGGAGCTCGTCGGCCTGCGGGCCGGTGACCCAGATGTCGTTGGCCACGCCGAGCACGACCTCGCGGATCTCACCGAGCGAGCGACCGGACTCGGTCACGACCTCGCACCCCACGAGCTGGTGCGGCCAGAACGAGCCCTCCGGGAGCTCCGGGGCGTCCCGCTCGGGGACGAAGAGATACCTGCCGCGCAGCGCCTCGGCCGCCGTGCGGTCGGCGACTTCCGCGAAGGTGACCAGCAGCCGCCCGCGGTCGGGCCGGGTCTCCGCGACGGTCAGCTCGCGCCCGTCGTCGAGGTGCAGCGTGGCACCCTGATCGAACCGCGATTCCACCTCGGTGAGGACCAGGACGGTGACCTCGCCGCGGAGCCCGTGGGCCTTGGTGATCCTTCCGGCCGCGAGGCCGGGCGAGGGCTCCGGGCCCGCCACCGGGCTACTCGACGATCTCGACGATCGTGCCCACGCCCTCGCGCGCGCCGGCCACCCGGACGATCGTGCGCAGCGCGCGGGCGGTGCGCCCCCCACGACCGATGACCTTCCCCATGTCGTCCGGAGCCACGAACAGGCGCAGGATCACGCCGCGGTCGTCGGGCTCGGCCTCGACCCGAACGGCGTCGGGCTCGTCGACGAGTCCCCTGGCCAGGAACGCCAGGACGTCGCTCAGGAGCCCGGCTTCGTCGAAGTCGCCGCGGTCGTCGCCGTTCCGGCTTTCGCCGCCTTCGCCGCCTTGGCCGTCTTCGACGCCTTCTGCGCCGCCCTCTTGTTCGCCGCCTGCGGGCGGTCCGCCTCGAACTTCTCCCAGATCCCCACCTTCGTCATCAGGGTCTGAACCGCCTCGCTGGGCTGGGCTCCCTTCTTCAGCCATTCGAGCGCCCTCTCCTCGTCGATCTCGATGAGCGACGGGTCCTCCAGGGGGTGGTACTTCCCGATCGCCTCGATGAACCGGCCGTCGCGGGACGAGCGCTGGTCCGCCACCACCACCCGGTAGAACGGGCGCTTCTTGGCACCCAGCCGTCGCAACCTGATCCGAACCGCCACTGCTCGTGCTCCTTCCGAAGCGTCAGCGCCCCACGCCCGGCATGCCCGGGAACCCACCCGGGAGCTTCGGCATGCGGCGGCCGCCGCCCATCATCGTCTTCATCATCTTCCGCGCCTGCTCGAACTCCTTGAGCAGGGCGTTCACGTCGGCCGTCGTGGTGCCCGAACCGCGGGCGATCCGCAGGCGCCGACTGCCGTGGATGATAGCGGGGTTCCGCCGCTCCTCCACCGTCATGGAGCTGATGATGGCCTCGGTGCGGCCCATCTGCTTGTCGTCGACCTCGAGGTCCTTGAGCTGGCCGAGCGCGCCCCTGCCGGGCGTCCCCGGGAGCATGGCCAGGATGTCCTGCAGCGGCCCGAGCTTCTTCATCTCGCGCATCTGGGTCAGGAAGTCCTCCAGCGTGAACTGGTTCTGGAGCATCCGCTGGGCGGCCTCCTGGGCCTTCTCCTGGTCGATGGTCTTCTCGGCCTTCTCGATCAGGGTCAGGACGTCGCCCATGCCGAGGATGCGCTGGGCCATGCGGTCGGGGTGGAACGGCTCGAGGTCCTTGGGCTTCTCCCCCACCCCGGCGAAGTAGATCGGGCGGTGGGTGACGCCGGTGATGCTCAACGCCGCGCCGCCTCGTGCGTCGCCGTCGAGCTTGGTCAGCACGAAGCCCGTGGTGTCCACCTCCTGCATGAACGCGCGCGCCTGCACCACGGCGTCCTGGCCGGTCATCGCGTCGCAGGCCATGAGGACGTGATGGGGCCGCACGGCGTCGCGGACCCGGCGGGCCTGCTTCATCATCTCGGTGTCGACGTGCAGCCGCCCGGCCGTGTCGACGATGACGACGTCGAGCCCCCGGCGCTCGGCCTCCTTGACCGCGTTCTTCGCGACCTTCTCCGGTTCCTTGCCCTCGGAGACGACCGGCACGCCGATCTCCTGGCCCAGCGTGAACAGCTGCTCGATGGCGGCCGGCCGCTGGAGGTCGGCGGCGACCAGCAGCGGGTGCTTGCCTTTCTCCTTGAAGTGCAGCGCGAGCTTGGCCGCATGCGTCGTCTTCCCCGAGCCCTGCACCCCGGCCATCATGATCACGGCGGGGTTGGCGCCGGGCAGCGTGAAGGCCTTGTGCTCGCCGCCGAGCGTCTGCTGCAGCTCATCACGGACGATCTTCACGACCTGCTGCGCCGGCGTGAGCGACCTCATCACCTCGTCGCCGAGCGACCGTGCGCGCACGCGGTCGAGGAAGTCGTCGACGACCTCGACGGCCGCGTCGGCGTCCAGCAACGCAGTGCGGATGTCTCCCAGCGCCGAATCCACCTGCTTCGGATGCAGCTTCCCCCGCGACCGCAGCTTGGTGAAGACGACGTCGAACCGTTTGGTCAGGGTGTCGAACATGGAATCCCCAGTCTATCGACCGTCATCACGCAGCCGTAGGTGAGGCGACCGATACGTCACGTGGCCGCGTAGGGCGCGGCAAGGTCCGGGAACATCGGGAAGTGACGCACGTTCAGCGTCCACAGCGGGACGCCGAGGTCGTCGCGGGTCGCAGCAATCACGTAGTCGACGACGTCGATCGCCCGATGGCTCTTGGCGTACGAGCGCGCGTAGGCGGCCGCATCCTCGGCGATCGCGTCCGTTACCTCCATCCAGAGGACCCCATCGAAGAGCCTCCTGGTGGTTCGCTCCTCGCTCGGTCGCATTCCTCCCAGGATCTCGACTTTGGTGAGGACCGTTGCGAACAGCGTTTCGCCCGCTCGCAGCTCGGCACCGACCAACGCGTGCGCAGCTTTCACGCCCCTGAGATGATCGATCAGGATCGAGGTGTCAACGAGCGCGGCGATCGTCGTTCTCCAGCCGAGTTCTCAGTCCGCGACGGAGGCGCTCGACGTACTCGGCGCCGCCCTGCTTCCTTCCCTTCCATGCGCCGAAGCTGTCGTCGAACGCCGCGATCGCACCCGCGACATAGGCTCGGTCGACCGCACGCCGGATGAGCTCGGACATCGAGAGTCCCGTTTCGTCGGACATGGCCCTCAGCTTCGCGTACTGATGTTCCTCGAGGGTGATCTGGGTTCGCCGCGTCATGATGTAATGCTACATCACTCGGGCTGCGGCACAGGTTCACCCCGCCAGGAGGTTGTCGGCGAAGGTCTTCGGGTCGAAGGGCTGGAGGTCGTGGATGGTCTCGCCGGTGCCGACGAGCTTCACGGGGACGCCGAGTTCGTCGCGGACGGCGATGACGATTCCGCCCTTGGCCGTGCCGTCGAGCTTGGTCAGTGCGATGCCGGTGAGGGGGACCGCTTTCGTGAACTCCCGTGCCTGGGCGATGCCGTTCTGGCCGGTGGTGCCGTCGATGACCAGCAGCACCTCCTCCACGTCGCCGGCTGCCTTCTCCAGGACGCGCTTGACCTTCTCCAGCTCCGCCATGAGGGGCTGGCGGGTGTGCAGGCGGCCGGCGGTGTCGACGATCAGCACGTCGTCGCCGCGGGCTCGCGCCGACTCCACGGCGTCGAACGCCACCGCCCCGGGATCGGCGCCCCGGGTCTGGGTCACGATGTGCGCCCCGGCGCGCTCCGCCCACACGCTCAACTGCTCCCCCGCCGCCGCACGAAACGTGTCGCTGTTCGCCAATCCCACCTTCAGGCCCCGGTCGCGCAGGTACGCGGCCAGCTTGCCGATGGTGGTCGTCTTGCCCGAGCCGTTCACACCGACCACCATGATCACCGTCAGCTCCCCCGGCTTCAGGTGCAGCGCGGTGTCGCCGCCGAGCGCCGTCGCGACCTCCTCGGCAATCAGTGTGGTGGGATCGGACGAGTCGTCCTCGTACCGTCCCCGGACCCGCTCGACCAGCTGCGCGGCCGCACCGGGCCCGACGTCGGCCCTGATCAGCAGCTCCCCCAGGCGCGACCACTCCTCGGCAGTCGCCTTCTTGCCGGCGAAGAGCGCTCGGATGCGCGACCCGAGCCCGTCTCCCCGGACGACGGGCGGGCGGGTGGGTGCGGGAGCCGTCGCGGCCCGGGGACGGCGCGGAGGCGCCTCGGTCTCGGGCCTCGTGGGGATGGGCCGGGCGCGGCCTCGCTCGGGCCTGGGGGCGCCCGACTCGCGCTGCCGGGCCCGGCTGCGCATGACGAGGGCCAAGATCAGCCCGAAGACGGCCCCCACGGCGACCGCGATGAGAAAGGACTCCACGTCACTCAGGCTAGCGGACGGCGTCCGCGCCACTGCACCGATCTGTCGGCCGGTCGGCCCGGACGACTGACCTTGACCCGCTCGTACGCCGGGGTCAGACTCGGGCCATGGGCATGCATCTGGAACCCGACCCGTCGGGCAAGCCGGAGTTCAACGACAACGAGCTCGAGGACCAGAACCTGGAGCGCCAGGTCCGCGAGGTGCAGGACGAGCGCCTCGCGGAAAAACCTCGGAAGCCGTCGCTCTGGCGTCGCTTGTTCGGCCGCGGCGGCTCGTAGCTCCCCGGCAGTCCCGAACGTCCGGCCGGTGTCAGCCCCGCGAGTCGGCGGCCGGCTCTGATATCGGCGTGCGGTCGAGCGCACCCGGGGTGACCAGGTCCACGCCCTCGAAGCGCTGGCAGATCACGCGGGTCGCGCCGTCCTTCATCGACACGCCGTACAGGGCGTCGGCGGCCTCCATCGTGCGCTTCTGGTGGGTGACCACCAGCACCTGGGAGGTCGTGGCGAAGTCCCGGATCAGCCCGATGAACCGCTGGAGATTGACGTCGTCGAGCGCCGCCTCGACCTCGTCGAGGAGATAGAACGGCGAGGGCCGGGCCCGGAAGATCGCGAACAGGAACGCGAGCGCGGTCAGGGCGCGCTCGCCGCCGGAGAGCAGGGAGAGGCGCTTCACGCGCTTGCGGCCGGGCTGGGCCTCGAGCTCGATGCCTGACTCGAGGGGCTCGTCCGGGTTCGTCAGAACCACCCGTCCCTGGCCCCCGGGGAACAGCTCCCCGAACAGCCGCTCGAACTCGGTGGCCACGTCGCGGTACGCGGTCCCGAACAGCTCGGCGATCTTCTCGTCGATCTGGCCGATGACCTCGTTCAGGTCGCGCCGCGCCGCACGAACGTCGTCGATCTCGCGGGCCAGGAAGTCGTGGCGCTCCTGCAGCGCCTGGAACTCCCCCTGGGCCAGCAGGTTCACCCGGCCCAGCAGCCCGAGGCGCCGCCCAACGAGCTCGGCACGCCGCTCCAGGACCTCCGGCGTGTCGTCCTCCTCGAGCGTCGCGACCGCGTCGCCCGGCTGGCGCTCGTGGCCCTCCTTCAGGAGGCGCTCGGCCTCGGTGACGCGGCGCTCGAGGTCGGCCCGGGCCCGGTCCTGGGCCTCGTACTCCTCGCGGAGGCGGTCCAGCTTGCCGGCCGCCTCTCGCCACGCCCGGTTGGCCTCGCCCTCGCCGTCGGCCGCGGCCCGGTCGGCGGCGGCGGCCTCTGCTCGCCGCGACTCTGCGTCCTCGAGCGATGCCTCCGCCTGCCGGAGGGCGTCCTCGGCCACGACCCGGTCCCGGTCGGCGGCCTCCAGCTCCTGCTGCAACAGGTGCGGGTCCCCGGCGGCCAGGGCCTCGCGCTCGCCGGCCAGCCGGGCCAGCGTCTCCTCCAGGCGGTGGCGATCCCGCCGCAGGGTCTCGACGTCGACCCGGAGCCCGAGGGGCGCCTCCGGCGAGGGCGGCAGCGGGGGCGGTTCCCAGACGCCGGCCGGGGCCGCCGACGCCAGCGTCTCGCGCCACGAGGCTGCCGCGTCGTCGAGCCGCGCCAGCCGCTCCTCGAGCAGCTCGCGCTCCTTCTCCAGCGAGGACAGCTGCGGCGCCAGGGCTCCCAGGCGGTCGGCGGCCGCCGTGATGCGCTGGTCGGCCTGCTCGAGCCGGCCGGCGACGTCCCGCAGCTCTGCCTGCAGCCGTTCGAGCCGGGCGGCCTTGGGCGCCAACGCGGCGTGGGCGGTCGCCAACTCGTGGTCCACCGCCTGCAGCTCGGCCCGCAGCGCCTGAGCCCGGGCGTCGGCCTGGGCCGCCGTGCGGATCACCGAGGGCCCGACCAGGACGCCCTGGGCGGTGACGAACGAGCACCGGGGATTGGCCCGGTGCCCGGCCTCGGCCGAGGCCAGGTCGTCGGCGAGGTAGACGTCGCGCAGGAGCCGGGCCAGCAGCGGGTACGCGCGAGGATCGGCCCGGACGGCCTCCAGCAGGGGACGCTCCCCGGAAAGCGCGGCCGGGAGGACGTGGGTCTCCGCCCCGGGAACCGCCAGCACGGCACCGTCGCCGCTGGGCGCGTCAGCGAGCGCGTCGTCGCGGCGTTCGTACACGACGGCGTCGCGGAGCGACCCCAGGGCCGCGGCGAGCGCGGTCTCCATGCCGGGCTCCGCGGTGACCAGCTCGCGCAGGAGGCCGGCGGCCGCTCCGCGCCGGCGCCCCAGGAACCGCGACCCGGGCGTCTCCTCCAGATCGCGGCGGCGGGCCTCGATCACCGCTCGCCGCTGTTCGAGGGCGCGGACCTCCTCGTCGCCCTCGGCGACCTCGGCCGCCACCGCGTGGCGTTCCCGTTCCAGGGCCGCGTGTCGCTGGGCGAGCGGGGTCTCCTGAGCATCGAGGTCCTCGATCCGGGACTCCAGCTCGGCGCGCCCGGCCTCGACGGCCGCCACGCGCTCGGTCACCTGGGCCAGTGTGGCCAGCAGCCGCTCGTGCTCGTGCTCCGAGGACCGCAGCGACCGCTGCATGGCCTCGACCTCGGCGCGGTGCGCCGCGGCGCGCTCGGCAATACGTCGCCGTTCGTCCTCGGCGTCCCGCCGGGCCCGTTCGGCCGCCCGGAACGCCTCCTCGGCTTCGGCCAGCGCCCGTTCGCGCTCTCCGAGTGCCTCCACCGTGGACCGGTGGGTGGCCTCGGCCCGAGCACGGTCCTGGTCGATCGTAGCCAGCCGGGCGGCGTCGGCCGCCGACTGGGCCAGACGGGACCGGGCGTCGGCCACCCGGTCGACGGCCCGGCGCAGCGCCCGCTCGGCCTCCGAGCGGGACTCGGCGGCGGCCCGATGGTGCACCTCGGCTTCGGCCAGCGCGGCCTCGGTGCCCGCCCGGGCCTCGGCCAGCCGCGCCAGGTCGGCGTCGAGCGCTGCCAGGCGGTCGCGAGACTCGGTGCGCAGGCGAAGGCCCTCCTCCCAGCCGGACATCCTCGCGTCGCGAGCGGCGTACAGGTCGCGCAGACGCGACGCCGCCAGGCGCCACGCCAGCTCCTCCGCCTCGGAGGACAGTCGCTCGTGCCGCGCGGCCATCTCGGCCTGCTGCTTGAGCGGCCGGAGCTGCCGCCGGAGCTCGGTCATCACGTCCTGGAGGCGCAGCAGGTCATGCTCCAGCCCGCCCAGCTTGCGCTGCGCCCGTTCCTTGCGCCGGCGGTGTTTGGCGATACCGGCCGCCTCCTCGATGTACTGGCGGCGCTCCTCCGGCCGGGCCGTCAGGACGTCCTCCAGCTGCCCCTGCCCCACCACGGTGTGCAGCGCGCGGCCGATCCCCGTCTCCGCCAGGAGCTCCTGGATGTCGAGCAGCCGGACCGCCTGGCCGCCGATCCGGTACTCGCTGTCGCCGGAGCGGAACACGGCGCGGCCGATCTCGATCTCGGTGAGCGGAACCGGCACCAGGCCGGCGGAGTTGTCGATGACGAGCTTCACCTCGGCCAGGCCCAGCCCGGCGCGGGATGCCGAGCCGGCGAAGATGACGTCGGCCATCTGCCCGCCACGCAGGGCCCTCGGCCCCTGCTCGCCGAGCACCCAGGAGATCGCGTCGACGAGGTTCGACTTCCCGCTGCCGTTGGGGCCGACGATCACGCTGATGCCGGGGGTGAACTCGAGGGTCGTGCGGTCGGCGAACGACTTGAACCCGCGGACGCTGAGCGAGCGGAGGAACATGTGCTCCGAAGACTAACAAGGATGTGATTTGGGGTCGAGCCTCCCGAGCGGCTTCAGCGGTCGACGTCGAACGTCGAATCGCCCGTCGGCGGCTCCTCGGTCACCTCGACCTCCCGGACGTCGGCCCAGTCGGTTCCGTGGCGACACCACTCGACCATGGCGTCCACGTCGGGGTCCTCGCCCTCGAACGCGGCCTCCACCCGCCCGTCGGACCGGTTCAGGACGTACCCGCCGACGCCCCGCTTCCTGGCCTCCTGCGCGCACCCGGCCCGGAAGAACACCCCTTGGACCCGCCCCGACACGACGACACGGACCCGTTTCACCCCGCCTCGATCTCCATCGCCAGGTCGAGGGCCGGCGCCGAGTGGGTCAGGCGGCCTACCGAGATCAACAGTCGGCCGAACCCCGCGATCTCCCGGACCCGGTCGAGGGTCATCCCGCCGGAGATCTCCAGCGGGACCCGGTCCCCCACCTGGTCCACCGCGCGCTTCACCGTTTCCACGTCCGCGTTGTCCAGCAGAACGGCGTCCGCCCCCGCGTCGAGCGCCTGGACCAGCTCGTCCAGGCTCTCCACCTCGACCTCGACGCGCAGCGGGTGCGGGGCCTCGGCCCTGGCGCGGCGGACCGCCTCGCCGACCCCGCCCACCAACGCGACGTGATTGTCCTTCAGCAGGATGCCGTCGAAGAGTCCCGCGCGGTGGAGCCGTCCGCCGCCGCATTCCACCGCGTAGCGCTCGAGCGAACGCAACCCGGGCAGCGTCTTGCGCGTGCAGAGGATCGTCGACTCGGTCCCCTCGCAGGCCTCGACGAACCGCCGGGTCAGCGTGGCGATCCCCGAGAGGTGGGTGAGGAAGTTCAGCGCGGTCCGCTCGGCGGCCAGGATCGAGCGCGCGGGACCCTCCAGCGAGGCGACCACCTGGCCGGAAACGACCAGGGCTCCGTCGGAGGACTGGCCCCGGAACCGCACCGCCGGGTCGACGGCGCGGACGACCCGCTCCGCCACCGGCAGCCCGGCGAGCACGCCCTCCGCGCGCGCCTCGAGGCGCGCCCGCGCCCAGAGCCCGGGTGGCAGGGACGCGCGAGACGTGACGTCGCCCTCGGCGCCGAGGTCCTCAGCCAGGGCGCGGCGGACGACGTCGTCGGTGTCGCGTGGGACGTCCGCCATGGTGGCCCCAGTGTAGGGACGACGGGGCGCCGGGAGCGGAGGGAATACGGGGACCGCCGGTACACTTCCGTACGAGGGATGGAGAGCCGAAGATGGTCCTGACCAGCGCCGCGCCCGCCGATCTGGCGCCCGAGTTCACCCGGTTCGAGCCGTGGGCCGAGGAGGTCCGCCGGCTCGCTCGCGCCCGCGACGCCGTGATCCTCGCGCACAACTACCAGGTGCCCTGGATCCAGGACGTGGCGGACTTCGTCGGCGACTCGCTCGAGCTCTCCCGGAAGGCCGCCGAGACCGACGCCCGAGAGATCGTGTTCTGCGGCGTCCACTTCATGGCCGAGACCGCCGCGATCCTCTCCCCCGGCAGGCGCGTGCTGATCCCGGACGTCGAGGCAGGGTGCTCGCTGTCCGCGACGATCACCGCCGACCAGCTCCGCGAATGGAAGGCCGAGTACCCCGGCGCCGTGGTGGTCGCCTACGTGAACACCACCGCCGAGGTCAAGGCGGAATCCGACATCTGCTGCACGTCGCAGAACGCGGCCGCCGTCGTCGCGTCGATCCCGAAGGACCGCGAGATCCTGTTCCTGCCGGACATGTTCCTCGGAGCCCACGTCGAGCGTGTGACCGGCCGGAAGATGCAGATCTGGATGGGCGAGTGCCACGTCCACGCGGGCATCGGCTCGCAGGAGCTGCAGGACCTGGTCCACGCGAACCCCGACGCGCAGCTGCTGATCCATCCGGAGTGCGGGTGCGCGAGCGCCGCGCTGTATCTGGCGGGCGAGGGCGTCCTGCCGGCCGACCGCACGCACATCATGTCGACGGGCGGCATGGTCCGCGACGCCGAAGCGGCGGACGGCGGCAAGTTCATCGTGGCTACCGAGACCGGCATCCTGCACAAGCTCCGGAAGCTGAACCCGACCGGCGACTACGCGGCCGCGAACGAGGCCGCCGTGTGCAAGTTCATGAAAACGATCACGCCCGCCAAGCTGCTCCGCACAGTGCGCGACGGTGTGTTCGAGGTCCGGGTCGACCCCGACGTGGCCGCCCGCGCCCGCCGCGCCATCGAGCGCATGATCGCCATCGGCTGACGACCTACACTCCGTTCATGGCCCGGTACGACGGGACGACCGCGCTTCTCGTCGTCGACGTGCAGAACGACTTCGCGCATCCGAAGGGGTCGCTCCACGTCGGTGGCGGCGAGGACGTTCCCGCCGTCGTGAACGCGGAGATCGTCAGCGCGCGGGACGCCGGCGCCTTCGTCGTGTACTCGCAGGACTGGCATCCGGAGTCGACGCCGCACTTCCAGAAGGACGGCGGGGTGTGGCCGGTGCATTGCGTGGGCGGGACGTGGGGGGCGGCGTTCCATACCGACCTCGACGTCGCCGAGGACGCGGTGGTGCTGCGCAAGGGAACCGGCGGCGAGGACGGGTACAGCGTCTTCACGGTTCGCGATCCCGAGACCGGGGAGCGGGCGCCGACGGCGCTCGAGCGGATCCTCCGGGAGCACGGCGTCGAGCGGGTCGTCATCGCCGGCCTGGCCACCGACTACTGCGTCAAGGACACCGCGCTCGACGCCCGGCGGCTGCAATTCCCGGTGCAGGTCGTCACGGATGCCATCCGCGCGGTGAACCTGAAGGAGGGCGACGGGGAACGCGCGGTCGCCGAGATGCGCGACGCGGGCGCGGAGCTCGTCTGACGCCGCGCTACGACTGGCACTGCGGGCAGTAGAACGACCGGCGGCCGCCGAGCGAGACGCTCTCGATGGGCGTGCGGCACCGGCGGCAGGGCAGGCTCTTGCGCCCGTACACCTTCAGCTCGTTCTGGTACTCGCCCGGCCGGCCGAACAGGTCCACGTAGGCCTCGTCGGGGAGCGTGGTTCCCCGGTATCGGATGGCATCCTGGACGACCTCCTGGACCGCCCGGTACAGCCGCCTGACCTCGCCGGAGGACAGCGTGTTGGACATCCGGTCGTGCCGCAGGCCCGCGCCGAACAGCACCTCGTCGGAGTAGATGTTGCCGAGGCCGGCGATGACCTTCTGGTCCATCAGCAGCTGCTTCATCTTGCCCGCCCGCTGGAACAGGAACTCGCCGAACGCGCCCCACGTGAACGTGTCCTCGAGCGGGTCGATCGCGATGTGCGCGAGCTCCCGGACCTTCCCCAGGTCGTCGGCGGCCGTCACGAACATCTCGCCGAACGTGCGCGGGTCCACGTAGCGCAGGTCGCCGCCCTGCTGGAACGTGAAGACGGCGTGGGTGTGCGGCGGCAGGGGCTGGCGCTTCGTGCCCCGCAGGAACTGGCCGCTCATGCCGAAGTGCACGACCAGGACGTCGTCGCCGTCGAGCTGCACCAGCAAATACTTCCCCTTGCGCTCGACCTTGCTGATCTTGCGGCCGGCCAGGCGCGAGGTGAACTCCCTGCGGACGCTCTTCGTCCCCGGCTTGTTGTGGCGGCGGATGATGCGGAGCGCGTTCGGGCCCTGCCTGACCTCGACCTCCTTGATCCGCTTGCCCACGACGTCCTTCTCGAGGTCTCGACGCATGACCTCGACCTCGGGGAGCTCCACCTAGCCTCCTCTCCTCGCCGGGTCGCGCGGCGTGCCCGACTTCCGGCCCTCGGGCCGCTCTCCGGCCTGGAGTCGCGAGTAGGCCTCCCGCGCGGCCTGCTGCTCGGCCTCCTTCTTCGACCGGCCCATGCCCCGGCCCCATGGCTCCCCTCGCAGGTACACGGTCGCGGTGAACTCCTTCTGGTGGTCGGGGCCGCGGGCGGCCACCCGGTAGTCGGGGACGCTCCCGATCTCCTGGGCCGACACCTCCTGCAGCACGGTTTTGTAGTCGCGCTCGCCCTCGCCCCGGGCGTAGGCCTCCATCCGCGGCTGGAACAGCCGGACGATCAGCTCGGCCGCCGCCTCGAGGCCCCGGTCCATGTACACGGCGCCCAGCACCGCCTCCATCGCGTCGGCCAGGATGCTCGCCTTGGACCGTCCGCCGGAGAGCTCCTCGCCCTTGCCCAGCAGGACGATCTCGCCGAGCCCCAACTCGGCGGCGACCTCCGCCAGCGAGGTCATGTTCACGGTGGCTGCCCGGAGCTTCGCCAGGTCGCCCTCGGGAAGGTCGGGGAACTCCCGGAAGGCGAGGTCGGTGACCACGAGGCCGAGCACGGCATCGCCGAGGAACTCGAGGCGCTCGTTCGTCATCTCGAGTCCGCGCTCGAATGCGTGCGAGCGGTGGCTCATCGAGGCATCGGCCAGCGAACGGTCGACGAACTGGACGCCGATGGCCGAGCCGAGACGGTCGGCCAGCTCCTCCTCGGTGGGCGACTCCGGCGCCGACCCGGAGGGCGGGCCGGTGGCGGTTCCTCCGGCCGTGTCCGGGTCGTCCCCGCTCCCGGAGGAGGGCTCCGGCGGAACGGACGGGCCCTTGGCAGGGGACACGCCCGCTCCTACTCGACCTCGATGGCCTGGCGGCCGGCGTAATACCCGCAGTTCCCGCACACGCGGTGGGGCAGCTTCGCCTGGTGGCACTGCGGGCACTCGGAGTACGTGGAGGGGCGCGTCTTCCAATTCGCCGCCCGCTGCCTGGTCTTGTTCTTCGGGGTCTTCTTCTTGGGGGTGGCCACGGTGCTTCGGTTTCCTTTCCGTCGGTCCCGTCGTTCGAACGGGCTAGGCCCGGTCCCCGCCTTCCGGGGAGTCGGCGAACAGGGAGTCCAGGGCCGCCCACCGGGCGTCCACGGTCTCCTCGACACAGGAGCAGTCCCCGAGGTTGCGGTCGTCGCCGCAGCGCTCGCAGAGCCCCAGACAGTCGGCGCGGCATAGGGGCGAGAAGGGCAGGGCCAGCATGACGCCGTCGCGCACCAGCGGCTCGAGGTCGAGCGAGCCCTCCGGGTCCAGCGCGTACTCGTCGGGGGACCGATCCGGGCTCCGGGAGAACAGCTCCTGGACCTCCACCTCGACGTGGCCGGCGAACTCCTTCAGACACCGCGCGCAGGTCAGCGAGAGCGGCCCGGAGAGCGGCCCCGAGACCAGGATCCCCTCGACCACGCTCTCCAGCAGCAGGTCGCCCTCGACCGGAGCGTCGTCCGGCACCGCGGCCAGCTCGACCCGCAGGCCGGCGACCGGCTGCCGCAGGCGGTGGTTCCAGGACGAGCCAGGGTGAGCGATCAGCTCGCGGACGTCGACCTCGATCATGGAGCCGTCTCCTCCTCCAGGGGCTCGGCCTCGATGAACGTCTCCTCCTCCGGGGCGAGCTCCTGGGCCGGATGCGTGCCGGCAAGCTGGGTGCGGCCCTTGGTCACCTGATCGGACACCCGCACCAGCGCGCCCTGGGTCTGCTGCAGCTGGTCGGCGAGCGCGGCCTGGACCTTCGCCACGTTGCCGGCGAGCGTCTCGTGGGACTGGGTCAGGAGCTCCTGCAGGCGCTGCACCGCGATCTCGAACTGGGCCAGCTTCGCGTCGACGTAGTCATCACCCTCCATGCGGACCTGGTGGGCCTGGTCGCGGGCCTCGGAGACGATCCGCTCGGCCTCCTCCTGGGCCGCGTGGGCCACGGCCTCCTGCGCCACCAGCCGGAGCTGCTCGGCGCGGGCCTTCTCGACCAGGGACTCGGCCTCGCGACGGGCCTTGGCCAGCAGCTCCTCGCGGTCGCGGACGACCCACCGTGCCTGCTTGACCTCGTCGGGGAGCTGCTCGCGCATCGAGGCGACCAGCTCCAGCAGCTCCTCGCGGTTGAGCAGCGCCGAGGACGACAGCGGCATGGACTTGGCCTCCTTGACCATGTCCTCCAGTTGCTGGATTCGGGATGCCAGATCCATGTGCCTACCTTCCCTCCCGCGCGAGCCGGTCCACGAGTCGCTCCTTCACCACGGCCGGGACGAGTCCCTCGATGTCGCCGCCCAGGCTGGCGATGTCCCTGACCAGCGACGACGACAGGTACGACCACACCGGGTTCGTGGTGATGAAGAACGTCTCCACGTCACCCAACCGGTGGTTCATCTGGGCCATCTGCAACTCGTAGTCGAAGTCGGTCACGGCCCGCAGGCCCTTCACGATGACTGTGGCACCCTGCTGCTTGGCATAGTCGACCAGCAGCCCGGAGAACGAGCCGACCTCCACGCCCTCGAGGTTCCCGGTGACCTCCTTGAGCAGGCTGACACGCTCCTCCACGCTGAACAGCGGTGCCTTGGAGGGGTTCTGCAGGACCCCCACCACCAATCGGTCGAAGTGGCGGCTGGCCCGCTTGATGATGTCCAGGTGACCGTTCGTCACGGGGTCGAATGTCCCCGGACACAGGGCGGTCAGGCCCATCAGACCTCCCGATACACGAGTACGAGGCTGTCGCCGTATGCAAGCCGCCTCGCGATTGCCCAGTGTACCGGAATGACAATGGTGGAAGACCTTTTGGGGCGGGTGAGCGCGACCGTCCACCCAGGTGAGAGGGCCTTTTCGTCGAGCAGGGCGAGCACATGCTCGACCTGCTGGACGGGCGTGTCGTAGGGCGGGTCGAGGAAGGCCACCGTAACGTTTGGGGTGGTTTGTCCGGACAGGAACGCGGCGACCTCCGCCCTCCGGACCTCGGCCCGCTCGGCGACGTGCGCCTTGTCCAGGTTCGCCCGGATGGTGGAGATCGCCCCGGACAGGCGATCGACGAACGTGGCGTGCGCCGCCCCTCGGGACAGGGCCTCGATCCCCACCGCCCCTGTGCCGGCGAAGAGGTCGAGCACCTCCGCGTCGACGACGGCGTGTCCGAGGCTGCTGAAGAGCCCCTCGCGCGCCCGGTCGGCGAGTGGCCGGGTTCCCTCCGGAACCGGCGCGAGGCGAACACCCTTCGCCGTGCCCGCGATCACCCTCACGAGTGGAACAGCCAGTCGATGGAGTCGGCGAAGCGGGTCTCGAGCTCCGAGCGGAGGCCGGGGTGTCGTTGCAGCTCGGGATCGTCGTCGATGACGGCGAACGCCCGGCTGCGGGCCCGTTTCACCAGCTCGATGTCCTGGTCGAGTCGGGCCAGCTGGAGGTCGGGCATGCCGGACTGGCGGATGTCGAACAGCGTGCCCTCCCCGCGGAGGCGGAGGTCCTCGTCGGCCAGGGCGAAGCCATCCGTCGTGGCGGCCATGGCGACGAGCCGGGCGCGGGCCTCCTCGTTCTCGGCCTCGCTCTCGTCGAACAGGAAGCAGTGGGAGGGGTGCTCGCCGCGGCCGATGCGGCCCCGGAGCTGGTGCAGCTGGGCCAGGCCGAATCGCTCGGCGTTCTCGACGAGCATCACGGTGGCGTTGGGGACGTCGACGCCCACCTCGATGACGGTGGTCGAGATCAGCAGGTGGGTGAGGCCGGCGCGGAACTCCTCCATGCGGCGGCCCTTCTCCGCTGGACGCATCCGCCCGTGGAGCACCTCGAGCTCGAGATCCGGGAACACCTCCGTCTTCAGGCGCTCCGCCTCCTGCTCGGCTGCCTTCACCTGCAGGCGGTTCCCCTCGTCGATGGCGGCGCAGACGACGAACGCCTGGCGCCCCGCCTGGACCTCGCGTCGGACCACGTCGTAGGCGGCGCCGCGTTCGAGCGCCGTGCGGACCACCGTGGTTTGGATCGGCTGGCGGCCGGCGGGGAGCTCGTCCAGGACTGCCACGTCGAGATCGCCGTAGTAGGTGAGCGCGAGCGTCCGGGGAATGGGCGTGGCGGTCATGATCAGGACGTCCGGGGCCGTCCCCTTGCCCTTCAACGCCATCCGCTGGTGCACCCCGAACCGGTGCTGCTCGTCGACGACCGCGAGCGAGAGATCGCGGAACGCCACGCCCTCCTGGACGAGAGCGTGGGTCCCGACCACGAGGTCGACCTCGCCGGAAGCGATGCCCTCGAGCACGCGCTGGCGCTCCTTCCCGGTCACGGCCGCGGTGAGGAGCGCGTAGGTGACGCGGTCGGCCGCGCCGTCGACGTCGGGTTCGGGTTCCGGCTCGGAGTCGGCCGACGGATCCATCAGGGAGCCCTGGCCGGCGACCTGCGCGGTGGCCCGTGCGCGGGCCGGCTCGGGCGCCGCGAGCGGCCGGCCGATGCCGTCGAGCAACGCGGCAACATTCCGATGGTGTTGCGCCGCAAGGACTTCTGTCGGCGCCATGATCGCGGCCTGGTGACCGGAGTCGACCGCGGTCATGGCCGCGGCCAGCGCGACCACGGTCTTCCCCGAGCCAACGTCTCCCTGCAGGAGCAGGTTCATCGGATGCGGACGTTCCATTGCTTCGGCGATCGCCTCCGACGCCTTCCGCTGCCCCGCGGTGAGCTCGAACGGCAGCGCCTCGACGAACCGCTGCACCACGGGCCCGTCCGTCCGGTGCGCGACGCCTTCCTCCTGCCGGCTCACGCGGTGCTTGCGGAACGCGACCCCGAGCTCGAGGGTGAACAGCTCGTCGAACTTCAACCGCTCTTCCGCACGGTGGCGCTCGCCCTGCGACTCTGGGAAGTGGATCTTTCGCAGCGCCCAGTCGTACGTGACGAGGTTCTCTGCCGCGACGACCTCCCGGGGGAGCGGGTCCGGGGTGCGCGGGAGCTGGTCGAGCGCACGGTGGACCAGGTCGCGGATCGTTCGGGTCGAGACGCCCTCCGTCGCCCGGTGGACGGGGGTGATGCGGGCCGTGTGGACCTGCTCGGTCTCGTCCCGAAGCACCTCCACCTGCTGCCTCGCCATCTGGAGCTTGCCCTTGTAGATCTGGACGACCCCCGAGACCGCGACCTCCGACCCCTCCTTGTACAGCGAGGCCGTCCACGGCTGGTTGAAGAACGTCAGCTCGAGGTACCCGCTGCCGTCGTAGAGCGAGACCGCCACCATGGACTGCCGCCGGCGGGTCAGCCTCCTCGTGACCCGCCGGACGGTAGCGATGACCGTGGCGTGCTGGCCGACCTTGAGGTCCCGGATCCTCCCGACCTGCGAGCTGTCGATGTACCGCCACGGGTAGTGGTGAAGGAGGCCCCGCACCGTTCGGATCCCGAGCCCCTCGGCGATGGCGGCATGCGCCGGCGGCCCCTTCTTTTCTCGGGTCCCCATCCGACGGTTCGCGATGCGCGCGTCGATCCGCTCGAGCGCGTCGTCCAATCCCAGGCTCATTGCGTGCAGGTTCTCACGCCGAACCAACGCCCCGGCGGCACGCCCTCGGCCGCGGGCGGACGCGAACGAACGTTGACTGCCATGGATGGCATGGATTCGGGGAGCACACGGGCGCTCAGGCAATCTTCACTCCCGACCCCGTCTCGGTCTCCCATTCGACGCTCGCCGGATCACGCTCACCCGGGCCGCGCGGAGGCCCGGGTCCGGCCCGGAACCGCGTGCCGTCCGGACGGAACCACCGCACCGCACCGTTGTCCCCCGCTCGATCCTCAACCCGTACTCGTGGGCCAGTTCGGGGATCGCCGGGCCTCCTTCGATTCCAACCCGCCCCCCGGTGGCCCCAGGGGATCGACCCGGGCGTGGACGAGGATCGTGGCCCGGTCGGGGTCGGGGTCCGACGCGATCCGGGCGGAGGCCAGAGCGACCAGTGCGTCGGCCCGGCGGTGATGGACGAGGGCCTGGCCCTCCTCTCCCGGCATCTGGGGCAGGCTGTCGGCCAACCGGCCCAGGGCCCTGGCCACCACCGCCCCCTGGGCCGCGGGGAGCTGGGCCTCCAAGCCGAACCTCCGGCCCTCGTCGAAGTACCACCACGACAGCGTCCGGTCCCGGTCCACGCCCCGGACCTCATCGCCCGATGAGCGCATCGCGAGGTCGGCCCGGTGCCGGATGCGACCGGAGGACACGTTCCGCGCCCAGGGGATCAGCTCGCCCTCGGTCTCCGGCGTGGCCAGCCGGGTGAGCTCGACGACCTTGTCGATCCCGCTCGAACAGCTTTTCGGCACTGCGGGCGTTTCGCATTGCTCCCTGACCTCATCCGTAATCCATCAGGGGGGAGGTAACGGGCAGCATAACGAACGTGTGTTCGAGTGTCAAGTATCTCGACAGTCACTCGAGGCCGAACTCGTATGGATACCCGGGCTGATCTCCGCGGCGGATCTGGATCTCGAGGTCGCCATGGCCGTTCTCCAGGGCCTCCGCCAGTCGGCTCGCGTCCGCGTCCGAAGCATCGGCGCCGAGGATGACCGTGAGCATCTCGTGGTCGTCGGCACGGAGCTCCCACAGGAGCCGGAGCGCCACCTCGACGGGATCCGAGCCCACCACCCGCATGTCGCCGTCGACCATGCCCAGCCAGTCGCCCTCGCGGACGTCGCCGGCTCGCGCGGAGGCGTCGCGAACGGCACGGGTCACCGCGGCGGCCGTCACGCCGCCGGCGACCTCGGTCATCTGCTCGGCGGTTTCCCGGAGCGGCGACATGGGATTGAAGCCCACCGCGGCCGAGAGACTCTCGGGCACCGAGCGCGTGGGGACCACCCGGACTTCCTTGCCGCTGACGGCCGCCGCCCGTTCCGCAGCCGCTACGCCACGCGACCCGTTGGGGAGCACCACGACCGAATCGGCGGGGGCCGCGTCGATCGCATCGACCAGCTGTTCCACGGACGGCCGGTCACCGGAGCCGCCCCGGACGACCAGCGCGCCGAGCGATCCGAACAGTTTCGCGAGCCCGTCGCCGTCGGCAACGACAACCAGGGCAGAGGCCTGCCGCTCGCCGACTCGAACCGCCCTGGCCTGGCCGCTCAGACACCGCTCGGCCACCTCGCCCTCGAGGTCCACGGTCCGGACGTCCTCAGTTCGGCCCACCTCTCGTGCCGCCTCGAGGGCGCCCTCGGGCTCGTTCGTGTGGACGTGGACCTTGTACAGCCCGTCGCCTCCGACGACGACCACGGACTCGCCGAGCCCGTCGAGCCGATCCCTCAGCGCCGGGATCAGCGAGTCGTCGCCGTGGAGCAGGTACATGACCTCGTGCTTGAACTGGAGCCCGTCCGTGACGGCCGCCCGCGCACGACCGACCGGACCGGATGGACCTACGGGCACCGTCAACTCGTGCCCGGCCAGCACGGAAGCCAGCGCATCGAGCAACAGCACCATCCCCAGCCCGCCCGCGTCGACCACTCCGGCGGCCCGAAGCTCGGGCAGGGCCTCGGGGGTCCGCCCGAGCGACGCCCGGGCCTCGGCCAGCGCCGCGTCCGCCACTGCACCGGCCCCCCTCGCGGCGGCGGCACCGGCCTCGACCACGCCCGCGGCGGCGGCTTCCCGGGCGGCAGCAGCGGCGGCGGCCAGCACGGTCAGCGCGGTGCCGGGCACGGGCCGGGCGACCGCGCGGCGGGCCTCCTCGGCGGCATGCTCGAGCGCCCCCGCCAACCGCTTCCCGCCGCTCCCTCCGTCCTCGGCGCAGAGCCGTTCGGTCAGTCCGCGGAGGACCTGCGCCAGGATCACGCCCGAGTTTCCCCGCGCCCCCATCAACGACGCTCCGGCCACCGCCGAGGCGAACGCCGGCGGATCGGGGCCGTCCAACCGGTCCAGCTCCTCCATCACCGCCCGCTGGGTGAGCAGCAGGTTCGTCCCCGTGTCCCCGTCGGGCACCGGATAGACGTTCAGGGAATCGAGTTCGGCGCGGTGTGCCTCGAGCGCGGACAGGAATCGCGCGAACACCTCGCTTAGCGTGGCGACGTCGATCGTGTCCCCGGAATCCTCCATGGCCGGTGGAAGCGTAGCCGGGGCCGCGACGGCCATCCGGACGGACGGCCCGGCCGTAGCATGGCCAGGATGTCTCCCGGGCGTCTCCTCCCCACACTGGCCTCGATCGTCATGCTCGCGGCGGCCTGCACGGGTGAGCAGCAGATCGGGCCCTCGCCGCCATCATCCTCCCTGCAGCTGGGGAGCTCGCCGGGCGCCACCAACGCGACCAGGGCCCCGCTGCTTCCGACGAGCAGGTTCGCCCTGCCCGAGTTCACGCCCGACACGTTCCAGGAGCTGCTCGGCCAGCTGAAGGGGAGCCCGGTCGTCGTGAACTTCTGGGCTTCCTGGTGCGGTCCGTGCCGCCAGGAGGGGCCTGGCCTGGCCCTGGTGGCCCGGCAGTACGGGCGCAGGGTGCAGTTCCTGGGGGTAGACCTCAAGGACCACACGGATGCGGCACAGATCTTCATCCGTGACTTCGGCTATCCCTATCCGAGCGTGGCCGACCCGCAGGGCGCGATCCAGCGGTCCCTCGGATTCTTCGCCCAACCCGTGACCCTCTTCCTCGACCGCGACGGGAACAGGGTGCCCGTCGAGCAGGAAGGCGCCGGCCGGGTGCAGCAGTACAGCGGCGCGATTCCGGAGGACATCCTCCGAGCGGTGGTCGGCCACCTCGCCTCCTCGTAGACCCGTCGCCGCACCCGTCGCCGGGCACCGGGCACCGGGCACCGGGCCGACGAAAGCAGATGGGCAGGCGCGGAAATGCACGATCACGAGGAAGGGCCGCCCGGAAAGACTCCCGAGCCACGGTGTCAAAGATGCGCCGGGACGCCGCTTGGGCGCAGAATACCGGGCCGGGCAAAGAATGGGAGCCGATGGTTTCCAAGCGGGGCAGGTGACACGTGTCGGATGGCGCGCCGGGCTCGCCAGCTTCGATCGGGTCCGCCGTCCACCTCGCGGCCAGAGCCCAGCACCCTCCTTAGCTCCGGGCCCCGCTTTCGGGACTTCCCCTACCCGTACCGTGAGCACGCGCCCCAAGGAGGATCGTCATGGCACAGGCAACAGCTCAACCGGTCCAAGCGCCCGCGACTCCGGCCGTGGCCGATCCCGCGCCGCTCGGCCTCGCCGCGTTCGCGCTGACCACCTTCCTGCTTTCGGCCAAGAACGCGGGGTGGACCCACGGAGGCGATGCCTGGCTCGGCTATGCGTTCGCGTACGGCGGTTTCATCCAGTTGCTGGCGGGGATGTGGGAGTTCCGCCGGCCCAACGTGTTCGGCGCCACCGCGTTCTCGACGTACGGCGGCTTCTGGATCGGGCTGGGACTGTACGTCTTGCTCGCCGCGCCGGGGAGCACCAACGAGGCGAACGACCTGGGATGGATCCTCCTGGCCTTCGCGATCTTCAACACGTACATGTTGCTCTGGAGCGCGAGGATCAGCGGGGCGGTCTTCGGGGTGTTCCTCACGCTGGAGGCCACCGAGATCATCCTGTTCATCGGGAACTTCTCGGAGACGAGCGGGATCGTCAAGTTCGGTGGCTGGGTCGGTTTCCTCACCGCTATCGTGGCCTGGTATGCGTCGGCAGCGGGCGTCGTGAACGGTATGGCCAACCGGGAGGTCCTGAAGGTCGGCCGTCCGATGTGGAAGTAGGCCGCGTCGGTGCAGGATTCCGTTTGAGAACAGCGCGGGTGCGGATCCGCGAACAGGGAAGAAACATGAAGATGTGCGGAGGAGGCCGAAGGTCGCGAGCGCCCGATCGCCGGCATGGCAACGTTGGCGTGGGCTCCCCGGAAGCCTCCTTCCCGTCTTCCCTGGCTCACGTCGCGGGCCAGACCGCCTCCGGGGTCGGCTTCCCATGCCGGCCGGTCACGGAGGCCCGGTTCGACTGAAGGAATGGCGTCCCGGCAGGAGGTGCAGGAATGGCAGCAGAAGAGGTGCAGGTCTCCGAGTCTCAGATCGCCGTTCACTGGCGCGAGGAGGAGTACTACTACCCTCCCGCGCGGTTCGTCGGGCAGGCGAACGCGTCCGACCCGAGCATCCTGGAGCGATTCAGCGAGGAGCGCTTCCCCGACTGCTTCAAGGAGTACGCGGACATGCTCGACTGGGATGCCTACTGGCACACGACGCTCGACACCAGCAACCCGCCGTTCTGGAAGTGGTTCGTCGGCGGCCGGCTGAACGCCTCGTACAATTGCGTGGACCGCCACCTCCCCACCAGCCGCAACAAGGCGGCGATCATCTGGGTCCCCGAGCCTGAGGACCAGGACACCGAGGCCGTCACCTATCAGGAGCTCTACCGGCGGGTGAACGAGTTCGCCGCCCTGCTCCGCGAGTTCTGCGGCCTTCAGACCGGCGATCGCGTGACGTTCCACCTGCCGATGGTTCCCGATCTGCCGGTCTCGATGCTCGCGTGTGCGCGCCTCGGCGTGATCCACTCCGAGGTATTCGGCGGGTTCAGCGGGGCGGCATGCGGCGAGCGGATCGGCGATTCGGACAGCCACTTCCTGGTCACGATGGATGGGTACTACCGCAACGGCGAGCTGATCGACCACAAGGCCAAGGCCGACGAGGCCCTCGCCAGGGCCGATGAGCTCGGCGCCAGGGTCGACAAGGTGCTCGTGTGGCGGCGTCACCCCGGCGAGTACTCGTCGAAGTCCCCCATGGTGCCCGGCCGCGACTTCTTCGTGGACGAGGTCCTGAAGGACTACCGCGGCGCGGTCGTCGAGCCGGTGTCGATGCCCGCGGAAGCCCCTCTGTTCCTCATGTACACGAGCGGGACGACCGGGCAGCCCAAGGGCGCGCAGCACAGCACCGGCGGATATCTTTCCTACGTCGCTGGCACGTCGAAGTACTACCAGGACATCCACCCGGAGGATACGTACTGGTGCTTCGCCGACATCGGGTGGATCACCGGGCACTCCTACATCGTGTACGGGCCGCTGGCCCTCGGCACGACCAGCGTGATGTACGAGGGGGTCCCCACCTATCCCGACCCCGGCCGGCCGTGGCGGATCGCCGAGCGGCTCGGGGTGAACATCTTCCACACCGCCCCCACGACCATCCGCATGCTCCGCAAGCTCGGTCCGGAGGAGCCGAAGAAGTACGACTACCACTTCAAGCACATGACGACCGTCGGCGAGCCGATCGAGCCCGACGTGTGGCGCTGGTACCACGACGTCGTGGGCAAGGGCGAGGCGATCATCGTCGACACCTGGTGGCAGACCGAGAACGGCGGCTTCCTGGGCAGCACCCTGCCCGCCCTGCAGCCGATGAAGCCCGGCAGCTGCGGCCCCGGGGTCCTCGGCGTCTACCCCGTGATCTACGACGAAGAGAGCAACGTGGTGGAGGCCGGAAGCGGCCGGGCGGGCAACATCTGCATCCGCAATCCGTGGCCGGGCATCTTCCAGACGATCTATGGCCAGCCCGAGCGGTTCGTCGACGTCTACTACGCGAAGTACAACCGGGACAAGCAGAGCAAGGACTGGCGCGACTGGCCCTACTTCGCCGGCGATGGCGCCGTCCAGGCCGCCGACGGCTACTTCCGGATCCTCGGCCGGGTCGACGACGTGATCAACGTCGCCGGGCACCGCCTGGGGACCAAGGAGCTCGAGTCCGCGACCATCACCGTGGAGGAGGTGGCCGAGGCCGCCGCGGTGCCGGTGATGGACGAGCTCCGCGGGCGGGCCGTCGAGATCTACATCGCCCTGAAGCCCGGGTTCGCCTCCGGTCCCGACATCGAGGAGAAGGTCAACAAGGCGATCGAGAGGGAGATCGGCAAGATCGCCCGACCGAAGAACATCTGGATCGTGGCGGACATGCCCAAGACGCGATCGGGCAAGATCATGCGGCGGGTCATCGCCGGCATCTCCAACTTCGCCGACGTCGGCGACATCACGACGCTGGCCAACCCCGAGATCGTCGACGACATCCGCCACCACGTGCAGAGCGAGAAGGTGAGTCGCGGGGAGACTCCCCGCGAGCTCTCAGCCGCAGAGCTCGAGGAGATCAAGAAATTCGGCCAGGCCGAGTAGCCGAGGCCGACCCGACAGAAGGAGAACCGGACCCGGTCCCGCGGTCCCGTAGCCTCCCTCCGTGAACGTCGGCGAGGTCGCGATCGTCCTCGGCGTGGGCCTGGTCGCCGGCGCGGTGAATTCCGTGGCCGGGGGCGGGACCCTGATCACGTACCCGACGCTGGTTTTCGTCGGGCTCGACCCCATCGTGGCCAACGCCACCAGCACCCTCGCGCTGTGGCCGGGCTACGTTTCCGCGACGGCCGGGTTCCGGCGGGAGCTGGCCGGCACCCGCCACCTGCTGGTTCGGCTCGCGCTCCCCTCGCTCGCCGGCGGGATCCTCGGCGCGGTCCTGCTCCTGCTGACGCCGAACCAGACGTTCGCGGTCCTGGCGCCGTTCCTGATCCTCGGCGCCTCGGTGCTGCTGTTCCTCCAGGAACGCGCGGCGCCCGACCCGCACGCTGACCGGGTCCCGGCGGCCACCGCCGGGCTGGTGGTCTGGCAGCTCCTCGCCGCGGTGTACGGCGGGTACTTCGGCGCCGGCCTGGGGTTCGTGCTCCTGGTGGGCTACGGCCTGTTCGGCAACCGCGACTTCCTGCAGTCGAGCGGGCTGAAGAACGCCACGACCGTGCTCATCAACGGTGTAGCGCTCGTGTATTTCGTCGCCCGCGGGGCCGTCGAGTGGGCCGACGGCCTGGCCATGGCGGTGGGCGCGGTGGCCGGCGGGTACGGGGGCGCCATCCTGGCGCGGCGCGTGGGCGCGCGGCGGGTCCGGCGGACGGTGGTCGCGTTCGGGTTCGTCATGTCCGTCGTGCTCCTCGTCCGGGCCCTCACGTGAAGCGCAGAGGTGCGGATCGATCCGGTGGCAACGCTGCTTGACCACCCGGCCATCGGGGCCGACGATCCGAGCCCACGACGTGCGAGGAGGTTCCATGCGGCTGAACGTGAAGGCGCTCCTGCTCATCGCGGCGGTCCTGGTGTTCGTGCTCGGGCTGTTCGGGGTGGGGAGCGTGCAGAAGATGCTCCTCGGCGGCCTGGCGCTCCTGGCCGGCGCCCTGCTCGTGGAGGACCTCGGCATCGGACGGCGCCGCCGGCTGGTTCGCTGAGCGGCTTCCCGAGCCGGCGGGACGGACGACGAGGCCGGCCAGGGGGCGTCTGCTACCCTGGTTCGGCCATGTCTGCGAAGTGCGAAGTCTGCGGGAAGACCCCCTTCTTCGGGATGCAGGTATCCCACTCTCACCGCCGGTCGCCCCGCCGGTGGAACCCGAACATCCAGCGCGTCCGGGCGCTCGTCGACGGCTCGCCGAGGCGCCTGAACGTGTGCGCCAAGTGCATCAAGGCCGGCAAGGTGAAGCGCGCCGGCTGACCGGCCACCGACCTCCAGACCTCTCCGGAACCACCATGGCGGAACCGTTTCCAGGCCCGTTTCCAGACCCGACCGCCTCGATCACCCCGCTGCTCGTCGTTCGCGATCTGGACGATTCGATGGCGTTCTGGGCCGAGCTGCTGGGCGGCGAGGTGGTCCACCGGGCCGACAGCTCGGCGCTGGTCCGGATCGGTGGCGGCGTGGTCCACCTGGCCCGATCCTCCGAGGCGCCGCCGGATCGCGACGTCCGGCTGGTCCCGCCGGACGGTGATCCGTTCAGCGCGACCGCCGAGGTGGTCCTCGGGGTCCTCGACTGCCGGACCGTCCACGCGGAGCTCGAGCGTCGGGGCGTCAGCTTCCTCGGCCTGCCGGTCGAGCCGCCGTGGGGAGGCGAGGCCCGCGTCTTCCTTCGCGATCCCGACCACCACCTCGTCGAGATCAGGTCGCGGGCCTGAGTGGTCCCCCCTCGGCGAACAGCGGGTTCACCGGGCCGATGCCGTGGCCGACGGCCAGGGCATGGCGGATGGCCTCGGTGACAAAGGCCTTGCCGGCCCGGACCGCCACGTCGAGGGGGTCGCCGTGTGCGAGGCGGGCGGTGATCGCCGCGGACAGGACGCAGCCGGTGCCGTGGGTGTGTTGGGTGTCGATCCGCTCGCCTTCGAGCCACTCGCGGTCGCCGGAAGCGGAGGCGAAGAGGTCGGTGGCCCTCGCGCCCTCGAGGTGGCCGCCCTTCACGAGCACGGAGCGCGGCCCGGATCCGAGGATCGCGTCGGCGGCGCGTTCCATGTCGGCGCGGGTCCGGACCTCGTCCAGGCCGGCCAGGCCCGCCGCCTCCGGGACGTTCGGCGTGACCACCGTCGCGAGCGGCAGAAGCCGCGCCCGCAGCGCCTCGACAGCGTCCTCCTGCAGCAGCCGGTGGCCGTGCTTGGAGACGAACACCGGGTCCACGACGAGCGGGGAGATGCCCGTCTCGCGCACGGCATCCGCGACGGCCTCGACGATGGCCGCAGACGCCAGCATCCCGGTCTTCGCCGCGTCCACGCCGAGGTCGGTGGCCACCGCCCGGACCTGATCGCCGACGAGCTGCGGCGAGAGCTCCTCGTAGGCCGTCACCCCCAGCGTGTTCTGCACGGTCACGGCCGTAATCGCGGTCATCCCGAAGCAGCCGAGCGCGCCGAACGTCTTCAGGTCGGCCTGGATGCCCGCCCCGCCGCCGGAGTCGCTCCCCGCGATCGACAGGGCCCTCGGGCTCCGCTCATCGATTGGCAAGGTGGTCCCATCCCCGCGGTTCCAGCGGCCGCTCGGTGCCCTGTGCGTCGACCGCCAGCACGCCCGCCCCGGCCGTGATCTCGCCGATGTCCGTCAGCCGGACGCCGAACCGCTCGTCGAGCGCGGCGGCGGCCTCGGCCACCCGGTCCGCGGGAATCGTCGCCAGCAGCTCGTAGTCCTCGCCGCCCGTGAGCGCGAGCTCCAGCGGATCGACCGGCAGGACGCGGGACAGCTCGCGGAGCTCGGGCGCGACCGGGACGTGATCGAGCCCGACCCGCGCGCCCACGCCGGAGGCGAGACACAGCCGCGACAGGTCCAGCGCCAGCCCGTCCGACACGTCCATCATCGCGGTTGCGCCCGCGCGGGCCAGCGTCTGTCCCTCCCCCACCCTGGCGACGGGACGGACGTGCGCCTCGACCAGCGACCGGCTCCAGTCCGTCCCCAGGGCTCCGCGCGCCACCCCGGCCGCCGCCCCGGCCAGCGCCAGCCCTCCCGCCGAGGCCCCCAGGGACCCGGTGATCACCAGCCGGTCGCCGGGGTGGGCGCCGGACCGGGTGACGAAACGTCCCGGGGCCACCTCCCCCACCACCGTCACCGAGACGACGGCCACGGGCCCCCGCGACAGGTCGCCGCCGACCAGCGCGAGCGCGTACTCCTCGCACGCCGCTCGCATGCCCGCCTCCAGCTCGACGGCCCACGAGGGGTCCGCGCCGGGCGGCAGGACCACCGACGCGACCGCGTACCGGGGACTCCCCGCCATCGCCGCCACGTCGGACACGTTCACCGCGATCGACTTGGCGCCCAGCTCACGGGGCGCGATCGACGAGCGGTCGAAGTGGACCCCCTCGACCAGGATGTCCGCGGTCAGCAGGGCCTGGCCGTCGTGGGTCTCGACCACCGCAGCGTCGTCGCCGATGCCCAGCGCGACGCCGGGCTGGTCGCCGGATAGGACCCGCCGGAGTGTCGCCAGCAGGTCGTCCTCGGTCGCGGGTTCGCTCGGCCGGGACGCCTTCACGATAATGAGCGTAGCCGACCGCCCCGGCCCGGCCGCGTGCGGTGCGGGGGGCCGAGCGGATGGCGAGCGGCGCGGGGAGCGAACCGCACGACGGGAGGACCGCCATGGCGGTGTTGAACACGATCGAGCTCGAGGGGGTATCCGAGACGAGCTGGGGCGAGGCCGCGCGGGAGGCCCTTCGCGAGGCGGGCCGGACCATCCGGGGAATCAACCGATTGGAGGTGCTCGGCACCTCGACCTCCGTCGAAGGCGGCCACATCACGGAGTACCGCACCCAGGTTCGCCTCTATTTCACCGTGGAGGGCACCTAGGTGAGTGAGCAGAAAGTAGGCCGACCAGGAACCGGAACTGCTCGCCTCCGGTCTCTTGGCAGGGGAGAATCACATCGGTGTAATCTCCCCTGGAGGTCCTGATGCTTGGTCGCGTGAGCCCTCAAGGAAGCCTC